>Ga0307372_10013092_pt1 | contig 10768 bp, 5 predicted proteins | sample OX1MG_FD_202533 | JGI IMG/M metagenome (GOLD analysis project Ga0307372, IMG submission 202533) | Soil microbial communities from Risofladan, Vaasa, Finland - OX-1 | ecosystem: Environmental > Terrestrial > Soil > Coastal area > Acid sulfate soil | place: Finland: Risofladan, Vaasa | collected...
TTCATCGCCAGGGCGGAGGAGCTCACTGACCCGGCCTATGTGCGGACGCTTGCCTTCATCCGGCTTGTCCATGCTGCGAGCGTCTGCCAGCAGCGGGAGCCTGGCCACGCGGTCGAGCTGGCGACGGAGGCGATCAGCCTGGCTGGGAGCCTGAAGTCGAGCCGGTACCTCCGCTACATCCGCGACCTGTGTACCGACCTTGACGAGTACGGGGGCGATGCGGATGTTCGGGCCTTCCGCGAGCTGGTCAAGGGCAAGTACCCGTCGCTTCTGATCGGCTAGTGTTACGCGACGCCACCCGCTCTGCACACGCGGCGTACCTATTTAAACGCGGTCGAGACCGTAATTATCTACTAGACAGCTCTGTGAAGATGGCAGAGGCCAGGACGAACCTCAAGCCGGGATAGAGTGGTCGCTGCGGAGGGTGAACATACGGCGAGTGCGACGGCCGGACGCTCGGACATACCGCCGACTACGTGCTCTGCCCGTGGGCGGAGTTGTCTCGGCAAGCGATGCGCCGATTACCCAGTTATGCGGCTTCAGGCGGATCATGCCTACGCCCCGCCGGAGTTCTCGGCCGTGCCGGGCAAAGCATGGCTGAGAGAGGGGCCGAGATCACGGTGACCGTGTCCCCCCGCGCTGGCCGAGCAGCCATGCCGCGCGCTGGTGGCGAACAGCCCGCTCACCAGTAGTGCCGCCGCATCCCTGCACGGATGCCCTGCTGCGAAATCCCAGCGCAGGCATGCGGGCATGCATGCTGAGCTCTGCCGCACCCGTCAAGCCTGGACACATCACCCCGCCGTGGCAGCAGGGGGGCCCAGGGGCGGTGGCGGTCAGGATTCTCGGTAATTGCTTGCCTCCCGGCCCAGCCACCGGGGACGGCGAGGGCTAGTTCGGGGTCAGAGCCGAGAGGTAACCTAGAGGCTGCCGGCTTCCCCTTTGTTCTGCTTCATGTGGATGGGAGCCATACGGCCCGTGCTGCATCGGTGTCCTTGACCGTCAGTGCACATTCCTCCCATACTTCAACGAGTACCGATTTGCGCAGCTCGTGTGCCCGGTCAGCCATTTTTCGCCGTCCCGCTGTCTGCATCAGCTTCCTGTCGGCTCGCACAGCCGCCATCGCAGACGCCTCGTCGTAGCCGGTGACCGTCACGGCCAGTGTCTGGCCGCTGAGGGTCCACTGGCGGAGCGCCGCCAGTGCCTTGAGGTCCGCCAGAACAAGAGTGTTATTCCCGAGCGGCCGGGCCTGGATGACCGGCAGCCCGCGGAAGGTGCCGAGCTGTCCTTCCTGATCCGGCGCGCGCTGCATGTCGAAGTCCTGTGGCACTTCCCAGGACCGCCAGGTCACGAAGACTGCCGTCGGCTGGTAGCCATGGGCGCGCATCTCCTCCAGCGCACGATCCACCTTCTGGCTGATGTCGCCGGCATGACGGCGCAATGACCGCGCCGCCGCGAGCGCCGCGACCAGCTTGCTGTTCTCTGCGTCGGCCATGCGGTAGCCGACCTGGTGCGCGTAGCGTTCCAGTCCGCCGACCCGATCATCGACGTACCAGTCCTTCGGCTGGTACTCCCGAAAGCCGAAGCGAGCCTCGGGTTTACTGCCGTCAGCCTGTTCGTAGGCGCCCGCCTGCCGCAGCAAGGTCGCGGCGATCCGGTGCCGGCCCCAGGCATCGCGAATGGCCGCGGTAAACGCCTGCACGCGGGCCTGATCAATCTGCGCTTGGATGAGCTGCTCTTCGAGGATCTTGTCCTGCTCTGTCGCGGCCTCTGTGATGGCCGCGCGCAAGGCTGCGGCCTGCGCGGCGATGTTGGTGATTCCCATCGCTGCTGCCAGGTCATGCGCGCCCTCGATCTGAGCAATGACGGTCTCGATGCTCTGTGCGTTGTCGTGCAGCCACTGGCTGGGGCGCAGCCGGATGCCGGGTTGGACGCCAAGCTTGCAGGCCATGACGACGAGCATGCGCAGGATGGGCGTCGAGGTGTCGATCGCGATATCGATCGGGCCGGAGTGGCTGTTGGTCCGAGCCCAGAGTACCCAGCTCGTTAGCCGGCTGGATGCTGGGTGATCGGGTGGCATCTCAGCCAGGTCGAACATGCGCTGCACGTCCTCGAACCAGCTGATCGCGGTGAAGGTACGCAGTGTTGCGCTGTTGCCCGCATCGTCCCATAGGCGCCCAAGCAGCCACGCGCCGAGTACGAAGCGTTGGCGATCCAGAACCTCCCTTCCGCGCTGAGTAAAGTCCGCGGGCCCACCGTCGTCCTGGCCGGCGTGGGCGTCGCCGAGCCATTGCTGCCCGAACTGGCGCCACCGGGCAGCGGCTGCTTCGAAGAAAGTGAGGTCTCCGGCCTCGATGGCGTTCTTCAGCACGTCCGCCAGAACGCCGGCCGACTCTGACAGGAACGTGACCGCGTCCCGCCGATTGGCTTCCGGCAGGTCGGTGTTCTCGACGCGAGGGATAACGACATAGCCCATGTAGCTGGTGATTTTGCTGAGCGCGCTCTCCTGCATCTGCCAGCTGAGCGACCCTGACGGCCATCCGCTCGTGTTCGCCGTGATGCGTGCCAGCACCGCCAGCATCTGGTCGGTGAGAGCATGGGCGCTGAGCGGTACCGCATCGACCGCTACTCTCAGCGGCAGGCCGACAGCGCTGGCGGCTATCTCCCGGTCATGGCTGATGGCTTTTATCGCCTGGTCGAACAGGTGCTGGCTGAGCTGCTCGAGCGGGCCGGTCTGCAGCGGCAGAACGCCGGAGGCTAGATCTGTGGTGAAAGCCTGGCCCAGGTGAGCCCATGCCTCCGGAAAGGCCAGCAGGGTTTGCTGCTGGGCCTGGCACGCTGCTTCGAAGGCCATCGCCCGGCCAGCGTCAATGACTTGCATGGCCTCCTGGTGCAGCTCGTCAGCGGCAGCCGCCAGCAGTGATAGCGGCGCGGTCTGAGATTGGCGCGTCGTCTTGAAGGCCCTGGACAAGCAGCGCTTCGACGCCGGATCAAGTGCTTCGGGGAACACTGCTAGACGTGTCCCGTTACCGAGATCGCGCATGACAAACGTCGTGACGACGGGCGGTGCCAGGCCCGCGCTCACGCAAGTCCGGGCGACCCGCCGCAGGCGATCGAGGCGAATGTCGGCGATGGCACCTGGCCTGCGCGAGCTAACAGACTTCGTGAGTCGTCGCGCAGGTCCGGCCGATTCCAGCGGCGACACAGTGTAAGTGAACTGCTCACCGTCGGCTATCAGGCCGGTGAGGGCGAGACGCCTGATCGCCTCTGCCCGGATAGCAGCCATGGTTCTGCGACGAAGCAACCGAACGCGGCGCGCTTGCTGCACTTGCGGATCGACCGCGCGCAGCGATGCAGCGATCAGGAGCGCCAACGAAGCCATCGCCAAGCCCGACACGATCGTCGCCCACGAAGCTGCCCACCCGCCCGGCGCTTGGTACCCGATGCCCAGCAAGGCCAGGCCATCCGTCATCACCGCAGCGATGCCAAGGTAGACCACGACCAGAAGCAGCGTCCCTGCGCCCAGGTCGCGAATACCGACTGACTGACGCACGGCAGCGATCGTCTGGAAAGCGAACACCAGCACGACGACCGAGAAGGTGAACGAACCGCCGGTTACAGGCCAGGCCACGCTCAAGAAAGCAGTCCCGCTCTTGGCATCCGACAACGCCAACAAGTGTTCGCGACAAGGCACGAACAGTACCGCGATCGTGGCAGCGATAATCACGACGGGCAATATCAAGGCCCGCGTGAGAGAAGGAATTTCCTCCCACCACGCGGCAATTTCCTCGATGCGGCCTGCGAACAGGCCACGACGATCCATGTCACGGAAGGCTCGCCGCGCCATCCGCCGCAGCGACACGGGCTTGCGAACCCGGACCCACTCACGGGCGGCCGTAAAGACATCGATCACATTGGGACCGTAGTCGGCCTGAGCCCTAGCTCACCGGTGATCGGGGCTGTTTGAAATCTGACAAACCCTCGGCAGGCATCACGATCAGCACAAACTGGCCTGTTCGGGAAGACGTGGCAGGCTCACTGCCCGGTCTCAGGGGCGGCCGGTTCGCGAGAGTTGTCGGCGCCGAGCGTAAGACTGGTCCTATGGAGCCCGGCGAGGGACAGGAGGACGTGCGTTTCGCGGCGGCCTGGGCAGCAGTCGATGCTGCCAGCGATGCGCGGTCGTTGCTTAACGATCTCTGGAACCAGTTGAGGGCGGAAGGGGTTTTCTACCCGAGCGTCCACACCAGGGCTGACGGGCACGGCCGGCTCGACGTTCATTGTGACTGGCCGGATGAGCTCAAGCAGGCGGTCGAGGGCGCTGCACGCTCGTTTGCCGACGCACTCGGCGACGCGTTTGACTCGGCGATTATCGCAACCGCCCGGATTGTCTGTGCCGCGGTCGGCGAGCCGGACGCCAACGCGCACCGGATGCTGTACCTGCTCACGAGGCAGGGGTTCTGGCGAGCAGTTCAGGACGGTTGCTACGCCGGGCTCCGGCCGGATCAGGTCAGGCTGATCGAGGGATTCCAGCCGTTCGACGAGCCAGGTCGGGCAGAGCAGCCCCCGTCGGCGATGATCCGTACCGCCATGCGCCATTTCCGCAACATGCGGTCGCTCCCGGGCAACTGCGATGGGCTCGATCGAGTCGCGGTGTGGGCACATTCCGCGCGGCCGGAGATCATCATCGAGCCGCCCGGACAGGTCCTATCAGTGAACTCGACTGGTGATGGCCTGCTGGAGAAGGTACGCACGGTGGCCAGCTACCACGTCACTAGTGATCACGGCCACTTCGATGTGGACGGCAATCCGAACATCGCATTCGATGTGATCGGCAACCGCCCGCCCTGGCCAGAACACCCCGACGACAACTTCGGCGCCCGGTCCAGGCTGCTGATCACCATCGCGTCCGAGTTCATCCGCGGGTGCGAACGATCCGTCGGGCTGCGCGCGCGGCTACACGAGCGGCCGCTGCCCAGCCCGAGGGCCGTCAGCACGGCCAGGCGTTCGTGGGCCCCCGTCCATCTCAGCGATGGCGAGCACGACCTGCCGGCGCTGATGAGCCAGTCGGACATCGGGCTCGCCACCTACCGCAACGACGACGGCGAGTTCGTCATGCTGGTCCAGGCCGGTGACACCGTCTACGGGCGGCCGATACCCCCGGCCATGCTGCTCGACCCCTCCCAGCGGCAAGGAGCCGCGGCCGAGGATGCCGCGATCGATGCCGCAAGCATGTGGGGGCTTCCTGACTTCGTGTTCCGGGCTCAGGTCGTCGCGAAGGGCTCAGGTCGTCGCGAGCTGGGCGACGCAACGATCATCACCGGTTCCAAGGCCGTGGCCGTCCAGGTTAAATCACGCGAGGGTGAGCCGAAAGACGACGCCGCGGAGGCCCGGTGGCTCACGAAGAAGGCCCTTCAGGGCGCGAGGCAGGCGGCCGGAACCGTGCGAGCTCTGCGCGCATCGCCCGCCGAGCTCACCAACGGACGCGGACGCACGGTGACTTGCCGCGGCGACCGGCTCACCTGGATGGGCGTGGTCAACCTCGACCACGCTGCCCCACCCGAAGGCGTCCTCGCGCCGACTTTCGACGTCGGCATTCCGGTCCTCGCGATGCTGCGCCGCGACTGGGACCTCCTCTTCGACCACCTGCGCTCGGCCTCGGCTGTCGTCGACTATCTTCACCGCATCACCGGCGAGCCACCGGTCGCAATAGGCGACGAGCCGATCCGTTACTTCGAGCTGGCTCACGCCGACGAGAACGCACCGCCCAGGCCAGCGCCCGCATGGATCGAGCAGACCGGCGCCATGCGTACTGCGCGGCCGATCCTGCCCAAGGCTCCGGTCTCGGCTGAGGATGCCAGCGGACATGCCATCTTCCGGGTCCTCCTAGAAGACATCGCCGAATCCGAATTCACCGGCGAGGAGCAGCACAGGCTCGAGATACTGGCCAAGCTTGACCGATTCAGCGTTGCCGACCGGGCAAACCTCGGCCGGCTCCTGATGGAACGACTCGACGCCGCGGCCAACATCGAGGCCGGTAACACAAGATGGGAGCACCGCCTCATCGTCCAGGACGACTACGAGCTCCACCTATTCTTCAGCGTCGGGTCGCATCTGACCCCTATCCACCGCGAGATCTACAAAGGCTGGGTCCTGCTACGCCGCCACGAGTTCATCGAGATGACCGGCGCGGACAAATCCCTGCCGTGGACGGTGGCCGTCCTACTGACACCCCGCTACGACGGGTATCGCGCATGGGATACCACCCTGATTGCCACCTGTGACGACACCAGCCTCGACGACCACGAACGCGACCGGCTCTCCGCGCTGTGGAACGATGCGCGAACCTAATGAGTCCGCAGCCGAGCGGACCAGGCGCAGCTTGTTCCTGTATCAACCTGCCCCGCTCCGGCGTCCCACATCAGCAGCGGCTTCAGCCGTAGGAGTCATGCGCCTGGGCCATGCGATTGACACGCGATGGAGCACGTGCGAACGACTTCCGAGACCGTTGCTCGTCCCTTGACACGCGCACTACCTGGGAACCAGACTCCCGCTCGGGGAGCCGCGGGTCCGCTCAGAACTGTCGGATCCGAAAGCCTTGATCGGAGATTGCCAATCAGATGTCAGCCACGCATATCGGCGGATATCGTATCCCGCCTACTCGTAGAGCTGTTACCGTCTGTAACGAAAGCGCGAGTTGGGTCGGCGGCCCGATCCCGCCGATCGGAGCTGTCACGGCGAATGTCACGGCGTAATCTTGGATCTCGACCACTGATTACGGCCAGGCCGATTGCTCCATTGCCGCCTGTAGTGACGGTCTGCGTTCATAGGAATGGCGTGCATCAGGCTAGAACGGCTGCCAGTCGCGCGGGGCGTCGCTGTCGCGCAAGGACGCCAGGCGCGTGCGGAACTCTTCGGCGATGCGGTCGCTCTCGCCGATGTTCTGCATGAGCCAGGTCGTCATCTTCAGCTCGTTGATCGCACGGATGACAGGGAACCCATCCCAGCCCATGACGTCGTACCCGTACGCCCGGACGAAGCCCGCGTACTGCTCGTCGGTATGCCAGCCGATGAGGTACTCGGTCGCAGTCACTGACAGGTCGGTCTCCGGGTGGCCGAAGGCGAACCGCTCGAAGTCGATCAGGATGACTGCGCCGTCGGGTCGCTTGATCAGGTTGGCCTGGTGGGCGTCTCCGTGCACAGCCGAGGGCGGCAGCCCGAAGCGCAGATCCTGGTACTGGTCCCGCAGCGTGTCGAGCCGGCCAGCCAGGAAGGACCGGTCGGACTCCGCAAGATGGGCAGAACCGGCGATGCGCTCTCCAACCCTGCCGAAGATGTCGAGTTCTGGGAGGTGCAGGCTGCCAGGCACGGGAAGGGCGTGCAAGCGGCGCAGGACGGCGCCGAGGTCGGCGGTGGTCGCCTTGGCTCCGCTGTCGTCGATGAGCTTCCAGAAGGTCACGGGCCTGGCGCGGGCGATGATTGGCTGAGGGTAATCGGCGGGCTCGGTTACGGGGATGTGAGCATCCCGCAGCCAGCGCGCGACGGCGACTTCCTTCGCTGCGTCTGCCAGGACGTCGAGATTGCGGGCGATCCTGACGACGACCGGGTCGTGGGGCAGCCGGAAGATTGCGTTCTCGCCGAGCCTCATGAGCTCCGCGCCCTCGTGGCGAAGGCCGACGGCCAGGCAGGCTTCCCGCAGCGTCGCTAACGCTTCCGCCGAGGTGAATGCGTCAGCCCGGCTCGCTGCGGTCATCAGCGCGCGCTCGCGGCGAGCAGCGCGGCTGTTGCTCGGAGGATGGGCACGATCCCCAGTATCAGGGAGGGACCGCTCGACGGCGAGGGTCGCAGGGCGTCGCGGTGAAGGGCTCGTGCCGGGCCAGGGCGGCCCGCCTCGGCCGGGCCCGTTACTCCGCGGTTATGTTCGCGCGATGCGGTGGCCTGCGGGTGGCCGGTGCGGTGTGCTGGCAGCCGTCGGCGTCGGCGGCCATCTGGTCGGCGGCGGCGGGCAGCAGGCGGGTCTGCCATTCGGCCTGCGCGGCGAGGATTTCAGGGCTGCGCTCGGCGGTGAGGTAGAGGACCGACCACAGCTCACTGAGCCAGTCCAGGGCGTTGAGGCAGACGGGGTGCTCCTCCCAGCACGGCGGGAGCAGCGCGGCGAGCAGCCCGTAGCAGGGCCGGTAGATCTGGGTGACCCAGGCCCGTAGCCTGTCCAGGCATTCCTCGCGTTCCGGCCCGGTGATCCGCCACCATCGTGGCGGCGGTACCGGCTGGTAGCGGTCGGCACCCGCCTCATCCCGGCCGGCGGCCAGGGCGGTGAGCCTGGGGGATAGCGCGCCGACCTGCCGCTCCAGTGCATCCAGGCTCGCGAGGATGGTGGCCTGGCTTTCGGCGCCGCCATCGGCGCGGGAGGCTGCGTCGCCCGCCTGGGCGGCCACCGTGCTGAGTGCGTCGGCGAGCTGCTGAAAGCGGCTGTCGAGGGCGGCGATCCGCTCGGCGTGGCCCGAGATCTGGATGAGTGCGGCGGTTAGCGTCTCGTCGGGCCTTCCCGGGTCTGTCATGCTGGCTCCTCGTCCCAGGGGTACCGGCCGCCGCCGCCGGGCTCGGCGGGCCAGTTCGCGGTGCCGGCCGAGTCCAGGTCCATGATGTCGTCAGGAACGGAATCGGGGATGTCCCAGTCGATGGGCTCGGACGCGATGGCCAGGTCGGCGATGGCCTGGCGGGCGCGGCGGGCCTGGCGGTAGACGCGGTCTTTCCAGACCATCGGCAGGCGGGCGATGACCGGCGACATTCCGCCCCTGATGATCAGGGCGTAGCCGGCGGGGAGCTGGCGGATCATCTCGGGGGTCATGACGGGGTGGCGGCTGTGGAAGTCCTGGCCGTGCTCCTTCATGGCGGCGGTGCCGCAGAGCATGGACGCGGCGTCCAGGGTGTCGGGGTCGCTGGTGCCGGGCAGCCAGACCTTGGCGCCGGAGGTGTCCAGCATGATGCGGGCACCGTCGCGGCCCCACCGGGAGCGGAGCTGGGCCTCGCCGTGGGCGACGGTGATGATCTGGATGCCCTTGCCGCCGGAGTCGGCGAGCCAGGAGGGTACCGGGACGGGGCAGATCTGGGTGACCTCGTCTAAGGCCAGGAGCAGCGGCGGGTCGAGCCTGCCGCCGGGCATCCGGCTGCCGGTCAGTGCGGCGGTGTAGTGCAGCTCGCTGGCCAGGCAGGCGAACAGCGGCGCGACGGGGGAGTCCTCGCCGCGGGACTCGGCGATCAGGTACAGCGTCGCCGGCTCGCGGACGAACTCGTCCAGGTCTAGCGACGGCCCGGGGCCGGGCCGGACGGACTCGGCGAGGGCGGGGTCGGCGAGGAACGCCAGCGCGCGGCTCATGGTCATGCGGATGGTTTGCGCGGTCTTGTTGGCCTCGCCGCGCAGCTCGGCGAGCTGGGCGGCCCATTGCTGGCCGGCGCCGGGGACGCGCAGGAGGATGGCCTCGGCTTCGGTGAGGCCGGCGCCGCTGATCCACCGGGCGACGTGGCGCAGGTCCAGGCCTTCCCATGCGGCGGCGAAGAAGTAGGCGCGCAGGTAGTCGCTGGCCTTGCTGGCCCAGAAGGTGGCGTCCTCGACGCCCTGCTGGGACACGGACTGGGCGAAGGCGTCGGCGCGGCGGATGGCCGTGGCGGGATCCTGGCAGCCGTCGATCGGGTTCCACCGGAAGGTGCTGGGCACGTTGCCGATGCCCTGGGGGTTGAAGACGTGGACGGGGCCGAGGCGGGCGCGGATGCCGGAGGTCAGCTCGAATACGTCGTGCTTGGTGGTGGTGGACAGCACCGGGCCGGGGTAGCGCAGGATGACCGACGCGAGCCAGCCGGTCTTGCCGCCGCGCGGCGGGCTGGTGACCAGGACGTGCTCTTCGAGGGGCAGCCGGAGGGCGTGCCGCAGGTGCGCTCGGCCGATGAGGATCGAGTAGGCGCTGGCCGGGGCGAGGATGCGTTCCCGCAGGGCGAGGGATCGCCTGGCCCGGCCGCTGCGGCGGAACGCGGCGAGCCGGCCCCAGCGCAGCCATAGCTCGGGCAGGGTCGCGTGCCCGTGGCCGGGGTGCAGTCGCAGGTGCAGGCGCAGCCGTAGGTGCCGGACCCGGTGGCGGGGCAGCCGCCGGTAGGGGAGCCAGGGCAGGAACGCCCACTTCAGGATGGCCAGCAGGAGACACGCGACGACGATGAGGACGACGTATTTCATGGGGTTTCCTTCGGTTGTGAGCCGTTCTGGAGTGCGCGGACGTGGGCGAGGAGTACGCGGCGGGCGGTGCCGGGGGAGAGGCTGACCTCGGCGCCGATCTGGTTGGCGATGCCGGACACCCGCTTGAGCGGCAGGGTCGCCAGGTCGTGGCGCTGCGCGGCGAGGGCCAGCATCTGGTCCTGCTTCCCCGGGCTGCGGCGCGTCGGCGGCCTGTTGTTATCGGTGCGGCGGGCTGGACGCGAGGTGTTGCCGTCGCGCGGCCGGAGCGTGCGGCCGGGTGGTGCAATGCGCTCGGGTGGTGCTGTGCGGCCAGGCGCGACCGGACATTCCTCCAGGGCCCAGCGGCGGAACCCGGTGAGCGTGGAGGGCGGGGCGAGCGCGAGGCGCAGGAGCCACAGGATCAGGCCGCCGACGATGGCCATGGGGGTGGTGTCATCGTCGGCGAGTTCCTGGCCGGCCTGCTGCGTGCGACCGATCGCCCAGGCGCGGACGACGCCGATGAGGGTGTCGGAGGCGAGGGCATAGATGGCGGCGGGCATGACCCAGACC
>Ga0307372_10013093_pt1 | contig 10767 bp, 10 predicted proteins | sample OX1MG_FD_202533 | JGI IMG/M metagenome (GOLD analysis project Ga0307372, IMG submission 202533) | Soil microbial communities from Risofladan, Vaasa, Finland - OX-1 | ecosystem: Environmental > Terrestrial > Soil > Coastal area > Acid sulfate soil | place: Finland: Risofladan, Vaasa | collected...
GATGCCCTCCCACATCAATTTCGTCGATCCTTTCCGGCCCGAGTGCCCGAGTTGCAGACCGATGTGCGCGCTGGTGCGTTCGTGCACGAACTCGACGATCCGCCGCCAACCGGCCTCGTGTTCGTCCCGGTACATGCCGGCGCAGCCCGGCGTGATGCGCCCCTCGGGTGAGACGCAGACCATCTCGGTCATCACCAGGGCCGCCCCGCCGAGCGCCTTGCTGCCGGCGTTGACGAGGTGAAAGTCGTTGGGCGTGCCGTCGGTCGCCGAGTACATGTCCATCGCCGACACGATCACCCGGTTCTTCAAGTCGAGTGCTCGCAACCGGAAGGGCTGGAACATGGGCGGCGCATCGGGACCTGCGTGCTGCCCAACCTGACGCCGGACGCCGGCGTCGAACCACGCATCCACCTCGGCCACGAACTCCGGGTCGCGAAGGCGCAGGTTGTCGTAGGTGACGCGCCTGCTCCGGGTCAGGATGTTGAACGCGAACTGGAGAGGATCCTGGTGCACATACTGGCCGAGGTTCTCGAACCACTCGAGGCTTGCCTGCGCTGCGCGTTGCGTCGACACGACGACTGGCTTGCGCTCGGCTTCGTACGCGGCGAGCGCGCGTGTGACGCTCGGCTCCTCGTGCAGACACGCGGCCAGGGCGAGCGCGTCCTCCATGGCGAGCTTGGTCCCGGACCCGATGGAGAAGTGCGCGGTGTGCGCGGCGTCGCCGAGGAGCACGACGTTGGCGTGAGACCACGCGTCGTTGCGCACGGTCGTGAAGCTGATCCACCGCGAGTTGTTGGCGTGCACTGCGTGCCCGTCCAGGATGTCGCCGAAGAGAGTCTTGATCGCCGCGATGCTCGCCTCGTCACTCTCACCCGGCATGAACCGACGCTCGGCATGCGCCGCAAACCCCGCGCGTTGCCAGACCGCATCGTTCATCTCCACGATGAACGTGCTGCCGGTGGCGTCGAACGGATAGCCGTGGATCTGCATGACCCCGAAGCGAGTTTCGACGATGTAGAACTTGAAGGCGTCGAAGACGAGGTCGGTGCCGAGCCACATGAACTTGCAGCGGCGCACGTCGAGATGCGGTCCAAACGACTCCGCATATCGCGTTCGCGTGGCCGAGTTCACGCCGTCCGAACCCACAACGAGGTCGTAGGCCGCGGACAGGGTGTCGGGAGGCGGCGCCTCGGTGTTGAATCGCAACGTGACGCCGAGCGTGGCGCATCGCTCCTGGAGGATCTGGAGCAATCGCCGGCGGCTCATGGCCGCGAAACCGTGCCCACCTGACGTGATGACCTGGCCCTTGAAGTGGATGTCGATGTCGTCCCAGCGCGCGAACTCGCTGGACATCGCGCGGTGGATCGCCGGGTCCGCATGCTCGATGCCGCCGAGCGTCTCGTCCGAGAAGACCACGCCGAAGCCGAACGTGTCGTCAGCCGCGTTGCGCTCCCAGACGGTGATGTCGGCGCTGGGATCGAGCTGGCGGGCGAGCGCCGCGAAGTAGAGTCCGCCCGGTCCGCCCCCGACAACCGCTATGCGCATGAGAGTCGGTGCGCAACTGTAGAGTGTCGAGCGTCGTGAGTGTGCCGTCATCAGCATGCCGTCGTCGATCCATTTCGCCGACCTGACGTCGCCCCGGGCGCGGGCGATGCTCGACTCCGGGCCGGTGCCGGTGCTCCTCCTCCCGGTGGGCGCAGTGGAACCGCACGGACCCCACGCACCGCTGCGCACCGATTCGATCATCTCGACCGCTGTCTGCGAGCGCGCAGCGATCGAGCTCTCCGGTGATCCAAAGATCCGCGCGCTCGTCCTGCCGGAGATCGGGTTCGGTGTCACGCACTACGCCGCGGCATTCACCGGGGCGGTGACCATCAGCGAGGACACGCTCCACGCCCTGATCGTTGAGATCTGCTCCTCGCTGCGCGCGCAGGGCTTCCGCCACCAGGTGATCGTGAACAGCCATTTCGAGCCTGCCCAGGTGGCCACGCTGCGTCGGGCGGCGGAGACGGCGCACGTGGGGTTGCTCGATCTCACTCGCCGGACGGTCGCGGAGCAGCTGACGGAGGAATTCAAGAGCGGTGCTTCCCACGCCGGCCGCTACGAGACCTCGCTCGTGCTCGCCACGCATCCCGAGCTCATCGAGACCGACGTCATGCGGATGCTTCCAGCGTTGCGCGTGAACATGCCCGCAGCGATGGCGGCGGGTCAGACGGACTTTCTCGCGATGGGGATGGACCGGGGGTACTGCGGAGCTCCCGCTGAGGCGACCGCCCGTGAGGGCGACGCGACGCTCGCGACGCTCGCCGCGCTGCTCATCGACCTGATCCGTGCACAGATCGAGCCCGAGCCGGGCCCGTGAGCCCGACCCCGGAGCGCCTCAACCTGGCGACGTACTTTGTCGATCGCAACGTCGCCGAGGGTCGTGGCGATCGCAGAGCACTCATCGAAGGCGACAGCTCCTGCACGTACTCGAGCCTCGCGGCACTGGTCAACCAGGTCGGCATCGCCCTGCTCGAGCTTGGTGTCCATGCGCAGGAGCGAGTCCTCCTCGCGCTGACCGATTCCGTCGAGTTCGTCGCGACGTGGTATGCGGTGCAGAAGATCGGCGCGGTCACCGCCGAGGTCTACACGTTCCTGCAGCCCAAGGACTACGCGTATTACATCGACTACACCGGCGCCACCGTGGTCGTGGTGGACCGCGCGACCCTCGAACGCATGCGTGTCGCAACGGAGAGCACGCGGAGTCACCCGATCCTCCTCGTGGTCGGAGGCGGTGCGGAGCAGCTTCGCGCCCGTGAGGTGTCGTTCGAGGCGCTCGTCGCGCGCCAGCCGGCGACGCTGGAGCCGGCGGCGACGACGGCCGACAGCATCGCGCTCTGGAAGTTCACCACGGGCAGCACCGGCAAACCCAAGGCATGCGTCCATCGCGCGCGGAGCCCGATGGTCAGCTACGAAGGCTACGCCCGCGGCGTGCTCGACATCCGCGCAGACGACATCGTCCTGCCGGTGCCCAAGCTGTTCTTCGGCTACGCGCGTGACCTTGCGGCGCTGTTCCCGTTCGGCGCCGGCGGAGCGGGACTCATCTTCCGCGAGCGCACGTCTCCGGAGCTCATCTTCGAGCTGATCGCCCGCCACCGTCCGACGATCCTCGTCAACGTGCCGACGATGATGCAGGCCATGCTCGATCACCCGGGTGCGGCAGATCAGGACCTGAGCTGCCTGCGTCTGTGCACCTCAGCCGGCGAGGCGCTTCCCGAACCGCTGCACCACCGCTGGAACGACGCGTTCGGGGTCGAGGTGCTCGACGGGATCGGATCGTCCGAGGCGTACCACATCTACATCTCGAACCGGCCGGGCCGGTCGCGTCCGGGCAGCATCGGCGAGGTCGTCCCCGGGTACGAGGTCACGGTCGTTGACGACGACGAGCGGCCCGCGGCAGACGGCGTCATCGGGCGGCTCTGGATCCGGGGCGAGAGTGCCGCGCTTGCGTACTGGGAGGATGCCGGCGCGACCGAGCGGACCTTCGCAGCAGACCTGGTCATGAGCGGCGACCTCGCGGAGCGCGACGCCGACGGGTTCTTCCTCTACCGAGGCCGGGCCGACGACCTCCTCAAGGTGGGTGGGATCTACGTGGCGCCGGCCGAGATCGAGCGCTGCCTGGCGATGCACCCAGACGTCATCGAGTGTGCGGTCGTTGCCGGGGATCGCGAAGGGCTGACGCGGACCTGCGCCTGGGTGGTCATCCGCTCGGAGGCCGCCACGACCACTGAGGCACTGCAGGCGTTCGTTCGCGAGCGGCTCGCGCCGCACAAGGTCCCGCGCGAGCTGCGTTTCACGGATCGCCTTCCCCGTACCGGTTCGGGCAAGATCGACCGGACCGCCCTGCGGGAGGCGGCGATCGCGACGCGGGCGGGCGACGAAGGAGGCGCATCACGATGACGAGGTTCCGGGCATCGGCCAAGTTCACCGACCGATGGCAGCACTTCGACTTCGCCGTGGCCGATGATGTCGCCACGATCACGCTCTCACGTCCGGAGAAGCTCGGCGCACTCACGTTCGATGCCTACGCCGACCTTCGCGACCTCGTGGCGGAGCTGCCCCATCGAGGCGACGCTCGCGTGCTCATCATCACGGGGAGCGGCCGGGGATTCTGCTCGGGCGGCGATGTCGTCGAGATCATCGGTGCGCTGCAGTCGATGCAGGCGGGCGACCTCCTCGAGTTCACGCGGATGACCGGCTCGGTCGTGCGCGCGCTCCGCGAGTGCCCGCTCCCCGTGATCGCCGCGGTCAACGGCATCGCCGCCGGGGCCGGCGCCGTGATCGCGCTGGCATCTGACTTCCGGTTGCTCGCGCGCTCGGCGCGATTCGCGTTTCTCTTCACGAACGTGGGGCTCGCGGGCGCTGACATGGGGTCCGCCTACCTGCTGCCGCGAGTGATCGGGCTCGGGCGCGCGACCGAGCTCCTCATGCTCGGGGACACACTGGACTCGGACCGGGCGCTGCAGATCGGACTCGCGACCGCGGTCGTCGATGACGAGGCGTTGCCTGCGGCCGCCCATGCGCTCGCCACCCGGCTTGCCACCGGCCCTGCACTTGCGTATTCGACGACCAAGGTCCTGCTCACTCGCGAGCTTGACATGGACCTCGGCGGTGCCCTCGAACTCGAGGCCATGACCCAGGCGCTCCTCATGGGGAGCCACGACCACGCCGAGTACCACCGCGCGTGGACCGAGGGACGCGCGCCCGCCTGGGAGGGGCGATGACACCGAAGCCAGAGATCGTCGTCGCACCGGGACTGGCGCCGCCGGCCGGCTTCTCTCACGCGGTCGTCGCACCGCCCGGCAAAACGATCTACATCGGCGGACAGACTGCGCAGGCCCCCGACGGGACGATCCAGGGAGCCACCATGGTCGAGCAGTTCGACCTGGCCGCCCGCAACCTTCTTGTCGCGCTTGGCGCGGCCGGCGGCGAGCCGGACGATCTCGTCTCGCTGCAGGTGTTCGTCACCAACCTCGCCGCCTACCGCCTGGCGATGCCGGCGCTCGGCACCGTCTGGCGCCAGCATTTCGGACGCCGGTACCCGGCGATGGCGCTGATCGGAGTCACGGAGCTCTTGGATCCGCGAGCGCTCGTCGAGCTCGTCGGCGTCGCCGTCCTGGGATGAGCACCACCTATGCCCACCTCTCCGAGGCGCAGCGCGAGCTCCTGACTCGCAGCGAGCGGATCGCCCGGGAGGTGCTGGCGCCGCTCGCCGAGGCCGGCGAGCCCGGCAGAGTCAACCGGCCGCTCGTTGCCGCGCTCTCGGCACAGGACCTCGTACCCCACGTCCTCGGGGCCGGACGCGATCTGTCGGTCCTCAGCCTCTGCCTCATCCGTGAGGGCTTGGCCCGATTCTCGACCGAGGCGGAGATCGCCTTCGCGCTCCAGGGCCTCGGGTCCCACCCGATCCTGACGTCCGGCCGTCCGGAGGTGGCCGACGTCTGGATGCCACGCGTTGTTGCCGGCGAAGCGGTGGCCGCCTTCGCGCTCACCGAGCCCGGCGCGGGATCTGACGCCGCCTCGCTTTCACTGCTGGCTGATCGGGATGGCACCGGCTTCCGTCTCACCGGCGAGAAGGTCTTCATCTCGAACGCGCCGGAAGCGGACATCTACACCGTGTTCGCTCGAACAACGGCCGGCGCCGGCTCGCGGGGCGTCTCCGCTTTCGCGGTGCCTGGAGGCAGCCCGGGCTTGTCGGGGACGGCAATCCCGTTCGTGGCCGATCACCCGATCGGGCGGTTGCGGTTCGACGGCGTCTCGGTTCCGGCGACTCACGTCCTCGGTGACGTCGATCACGGATTCGGGGTCGCCATGCGCACCCTCGATCTCTTCCGCCCGAGCGTCGGAGCGGCGGCGGTCGGCATGGCCCAGGCAGCGCTCGACGCGGCCGTCGACCACGCCCAGGAGCGCGAGGCCTTTGGGCGGCCGCTCGCTGCCCTCCAGGGCGTGAGCCACCAACTCGCCGACGTGGCGACGCGTGTCCAGGCATCGCGGCTCCTCGTGCACTCCGCCGCAGCCGCACATGACGCCGGCATAACGCCGATCACCGAAGCAGCCGCTATGGCGAAGCTCTTCGCGACCGAGACCGCCGCGCTGGCGGTGGACGTCGCCATCCAGGTCCATGGCGCCCGCGCGCTCGAGCACGGGCACCTCCTCGAGCACCTCTACCGCGAGGTTCGCGGCATCCGGATCTACGAGGGGGCGTCCGAGGTGCAGCGCGAGATCATCGCGCGGCAGCTGTTCCGGCGGGCCGGTCGCGAAGCATGAGCACCGATTCGACCCGCTGACCCTGGCGCGTATCGGTGTCGAGGAAATGCTCCACGATGCGCATTCCCGCCCGGACGTAGGCCGCTTGCGCACGGTGGTTTCCGGTTTCGGTCGCCAGCGCCACCGCCGAGGCGTCGTGCTCGGCGAAGAGGTGGTCCGAGATCAGGCGGACGGTTCGCGACCCGATCCCTCTGTCCACGAGCGACCGCTCACCGATGAAGATGTCGAGCCCCCAGGCCCCGGCGGGGACCATGATCCCCACCTCGGTGAGGTACGCCTGCTCCTCATCCCAGGGATAGCACTGGAGATAGCCGATCGGCGCTCCATCGAACTCGATGATGCAGGCGGTGTTGGAATCCCCGGGCCGCGTCAACGGGCGCAGCTCCTCGATCGCGCCGTCGAGCGTCAGCGGGGGATCGTCTGGATCCCACCACTCACGGACGTGGAGACGGTTCCGCCAGTCGACGACCAGCTCGTAGTCGTCGGGGTGGTCGCGCATGCGGCGGATGACAACGTCCCCGTCCGCGACAATGACGTCATTCACAAGAGCGGGTATCGAGTCACTCGCGGCGACGATACGCCGCCTCCCCGCGAATACGATGCCAAACGTGCGTGTGCTTGTCGTCGAGGACGAACCTGAGGTCGCGGGCAGCCTTGCCCGGGGTCTCGCCGAGGCCGGAATGTCGGTCGATGTGGCGCTCTCCGCGGAGGAAGCGCTCGACACGATCCGGACGAGCCTTCCGTACGACGTCGCCCTGCTCGACGTGATGCTCGGTGGCGATCTCGACGGGACCGATCTCTGCCGCTCCCTGCGCGCCCAGGGGGCGCCGACGGCCGTGCTCATGCTCACCGCCCGCGACGATGTCCGGGACCGTCTTGCCGGGTTCGACGCCGGCGCCGACGACTACCTCGCCAAGCCCTACCACTTCGATGAGGTGCTGGCGCGTGTCCGTGCACTGAGCCGGCGCCGGCAGGGTCCGCAGGTTCGGGTGCTTCGGGCCGGGAACCTCAGCATGGACGGCGCCGCGCGGCAGATCACGGTTGGTGGTGATGTCATTGCGGCCACCCGGCGGGAATACGAGGTGCTGGAGCTCTTCCTCCGACACCCCGGGCAGGTGCTGAGCAAGGAGCAGATCCACGACGCCGTCTGGGGCGACGGGCAGACCGTCGACTCGGGCCTCGTCGAAGTCTACGCAGGCAAGGTGCGCCGCAAGCTCTCGGCGGCATGCGCCAGTGTGATCATCGAGACGTGTCGCGGGGTCGGGTACAGGCTGATCGGCGTCGGCGCCGGGATCGCCTGACATGACCGCGATCCCCTGGAACCGGGATGCGTTCACGCCTCGGCAGCTGACCAACCGCGTCGCTCGCATGGGCATCTTCGTCGGCTGTCTTACGTTGCTCGTGTTCGTGACCATCGTCGAGATCGTCGTCCCCAACAACCCGACCCTCGGCGGCTTCCTGCTGCTCACGGTCCTCTTCTCGGCATGGCTGCTGCCGACACCATTCACCGCCGTGGTCACGTTCCTGGCGATCTGCGTCACCATCTTCACCGCGTTCGAGGGCGTCATCGATCCGCTCACCGCGAAGTTCCAGTTCACCGCCGTTGTCGTGACCGCCTGCCTCAGCGAGATGACGGTACGATCCCTGGTTGCACGCGAGCGAGCCCAGGCCGCGACGACGGATCAGCTGCGCCGCTTCACCGCGGACGCCGCCCACGAGCTGCGCAATCCGCTGTCTGCGCTTCAGAGCGAGCTCGAGATCACGCTGCGCCAGGAGCGCAGCAGCGACGAGCTCACGGCCACGGTGCGCCTCGCGCTGAAGAACACCCAGCGACTCGTCAAGATCTCCGAATCATTGCTGACTCTGTCGCGAAGCGACGCCGGCGGCCTGATGACTTCCGTTGCGCGCGTCGATCTGAGCGACGTGCTCGAGGAGGCCTACGCCCGCTGGGAGGGCCATGCGTCGGCGATGGGCGTTCAGATGTCCAGGTCATTGCGCTGCGAGGCATCACTCGACGGCGATGCGCTGCTGCTCGGCCGGCTCTTCGACAACCTGCTCGAAAACGCGCTGGCACACACGCCTCGCAACGGAGTGGTCAGCCTCGCCATGACAGCGTCCCCGCCAAGCGGGTGCACGGTGTCGATCAGGGACAGCGGCCCGGGCATTTCCCCCGCGCTGCGCGCTGTGGTCTTCGAACGTTTCGCGCGCGGTGACAGCTCGCGCTCGAGGCGCACCGGAGGGGCAGGGCTGGGACTGGCGATCTGCGCTGTGATTGTGTCTGCCCATAGGGGAACGATCGCAATCGATGACGACTATGTTGCGGGAACGCGAATCGTCGTCCGACTTCCTGTTACCGAGCTTTCCGAAAGGGTTTGAGTTCGGGGCTCAATCTGAGGCTATCGCCTCGATACAACGGGCACAGCACTCATCGGAGACATCATCATGGTCGACAGGGTTACAGAGGTCAGCGAACGCATCCGAGGGATGCTCGATCGGCTCAACACTCGCGAAGAGGGTCAGGGCATGGTCGAGTACGCATTGATTCTCGTGCTCATCTCCATCGTGGTCATCGTGATCCTCACGACACTCGGCCACCGCGTGAACAACGTCTTCTCGAACATCAGCCATGGGTTGTCCACCTAAGCACTCGGCCTGACAGACGCCGTGCGGGAGCCAGGGGGTCGGGACGACCGTCAGCCTGCGTGCGCGGCAGCGACGGGCTGTGGGGCGGACGCCGGGTGCGGGCGGGTCCGCGGCAGGAACATCGAGAGGATGCCGGTCAGCGTCCAGAACCCGACGTTGAAGAGCAGGATGCGCTCGACCGATGAGACGAAGGTGCGGCCGAGTGCGACCCGCGCCGCGCTGCTGAACGCGCTGCTCACCGGGTTCGTCGTCTGCTTCGTGCCGGCGGTGGGGCAACCGGGGATCGGCTGAGTCGGATCGCTCGACGAAGCCTGCGCCTTGAAGCATCGGGTGAATGTGGCGATCGACGCCTCTGCCTGTGCGGGTGGGACGCCGGCGGCAGCAAGCTGCGCTTGCAGGCGTGGCGTCACGGTCGCGATCGCTGTCGTCGCGCGGCTGGAGAGCAACCCGAAGAAGACGACACCAACCACCGCAACGCCGATCGCGCCACCGAGTTGCTGAAACGTCGTCAGCACACCGGACGCCGACCCGGCGTCGCGCCCGGGCACACCGGCGAGGATGATGTTCAACAGCGGCGCGATCACGGTCCCGAGTCCCAGTCCGCTGACGAGAAACGAGGGGATCAGGTCCCAGCCCGTGACACCCGTGCCGGCGATGTGCAGCGTCAGCATGATGCCGAGGATGCCGATCACGAGGAGCACCGAGCCGATCGCGATCGTCCATTTCCCGAGGCGCGGTGCTACTCGCGTCGACATCGCGGACGCGAACGCCGAACCGAGACTCCACGGAATCGTGGTCAGACCGGCGTTGAGCGCGCTGTATGACAACCCGACCTGGAGCATGAGGCTGAACGTGAAGAAGAACGCGGGAATGCCCGCGATGAAGACCGCGGATATGGCGACGCCGACGCGGAATGACGGGATCTGGAACAGCGAGAGCTGCACGAGCGGAAAGCGCGTCGCCGGGAGTGACCGCTCGTAGAGGATGAAGGCCGCGAGCACAAATGGGCTGAGGCCCATGCAGATGAACGTCCACGCCGGCCAGCCGGCCACCTGACCCTCGACAAGCGGGTAGACGAGCAGCAGGATTCCCGCTGTCGCGAGGACGACCCCGACGAGGTCGAGTCGTTTGGCGTTGGGTGCGCGGGACTCGGTCACCAGCCGGGTTGCGGCGATGAGTGCCGCGATCCCGATCGGCAGGTTCACGAGGAAGATCCAGCGCCACGAGCCACCGGTGATGTCGTTGCGGATGATCAGACCACCGGCGAGCGGTCCGGTGATCGTCGCGATGCCGATGACCGCGCCGACGAAGCCGAAGACCTTCGCGCGTTCCGTCGGTGGGAAGCTCACCTGGATGACGGAGAGCACCTGCGGGTACATCAGTGCCGCCATCGTTCCCTGGAGCACTCTCGAGAGGTCGAGCATGATGGCGCTCTGCGCGAGACCGCACAGTGCGGAGGCGATCACGAAGCCGGACATCCCGATGAGGAACAGCTTCTTCCTGCCAAAGATGTCACCAAGTCGACCACCGGTGATGAGCATGACCGCGTAGGCGAGCCCGTATCCCGCGATGACGAATTGGATGTCGGCATTGTTCGCGGAGAGGTTGCTGCGGATGGCCGGGACGGCGACGTTCACGATGGACACGTCGAGCAGCACCATGAACAACGCCGTCATCACGCTCCCCAGCGCGAGCCAGCGACGCGGGTCGAGCTCGTCCACAGATGGGACCGTTGCGGGCGCCGCGCCCGGGCCGGGCGCCGCTGCGATCTCGGTAGTGTCAGTCATCTCGTGGCGATCTCCGGCAATGGGTCAG
>Ga0307372_10013094_pt1 | contig 10766 bp, 8 predicted proteins | sample OX1MG_FD_202533 | JGI IMG/M metagenome (GOLD analysis project Ga0307372, IMG submission 202533) | Soil microbial communities from Risofladan, Vaasa, Finland - OX-1 | ecosystem: Environmental > Terrestrial > Soil > Coastal area > Acid sulfate soil | place: Finland: Risofladan, Vaasa | collected...
CACCATGGCACAACCAGTGATCGTCGAAGCAGTGCGTACGCCCATCGGGAAGCGCAACGGATGGATGTCTGGATTCCATCCCGCCGAGCTGTTGGGCCACGCTCAGGTGGAACTGGTCAAGCGGTCCGGAGTCGACCCGGGTGCGGTGGAGCAGGTTGTCGGAGGTTGCGTCACCCAGGCTGGCGAGCAGGGATCGAACGTGACCCGCACGGCGTGGCTCAGTCAGGGACTTCCCTACGAGACGGCTGCCACCACCGTCGACTGCCAATGTGGCTCGGCGCAGCAGGCCAACAACTTCGTTTCCAACCTGATCAGCGCCGATGCCATCGACGTGGGCATCGCGTGCGGCGTCGAGGCGATGAGCCGGGTCGGACTCGGCGCCAATGTGTTCAACGGACCAGGCAAGTCCCGTCCGGCGGAGTTCCCTTGGGACATGCCCGACCAGTTCGGAGCGGCGGAACGGATCGCAGAGAAGTACGGCATCACTCGAGACGATGTCGACTGGCTCGGATTCGAGTCCCAGCGGAAGGCTGCCGTGGCCCAGGCCGAAGGTCGGTTCGACCGGGAGATCGTCCCGCTCGAGGCGCCACTGCCCGGACCCGATGGCCCGACCGGTGAGAAGACCCTCATCAGCAAGGATCAGGGTCCACGTGATACCACCCGCGAAGGACTGGCCAGCCTCAAGCCGGTGCTCCCAGACGGGATGCATACGGCGGGGAACAGCTCACAGATCTCCGACGGTGCCGCCGCCGTGCTGTGGATGTCGCAGAGCAAGGCCGGCGAGGTCGGTCTTCGCCCCCGCGCCCGGATCGTGGCCCAGACACTGATCGGCTCGGATCCGTACTACCACCTCGATGGTCCGGTCGCCGCTACCACTGACGTTCTCCGCAAGGCGGGGATGACCATGGCCGATATCGACATCTTCGAGGTCAACGAAGCCTTCGCCTCAGTGGTCATGTCCTGGGGCAAGACCCACCAGGTCGACTGGGACAAGGTCAATGTCAACGGCGGCGCCATCGCGCTGGGCCACCCGGTCGGCTCGACCGGCGCACGCCTGATCACCACGGCCCTTCACGAACTTGAGCGGACGGACAAGAACCTGGCCCTCATCACCATGTGCTGTGGTGGCGCGCTCGCCACCGGGACCATTATCGAACGGATCTGAGCCAACGAGGCTCCCCGGCCGCATCCGGCTGCTGGCGGGCCTGCCGTGGCGTTACATCGGCCACCTCAACTAGAAGTGGGAGATGGCTGTCTTCTCCACCTGTCCCAAACCCAAGCTCCTGATGCCGGCCATTGCCGCCATTGCCCTGCTGACGGTGGTCGGGTCGCAGACGTTCGCGAATGCCGCCGGCGTTCCACGGCCCGGCGCGGTGTCCTCCCGACCCTCGGTGGCAACCGCCTCGGACTGGACCACGTTCGATCATGACTCGTTGCGGACAGGAGTGGATGCCTCAGGCAACTCGTTCTCGACGGCCACAACCGCCTGGACGTCGCCCAATCTCGATGGTCAGCTCTACGGACAGCCGCTCGTGGCCACCGGCCGGGTCTTCGCTGCCACCGAGAACGACACCGTCTATGCCTTGGCTGCCGACACCGGCCAGGTGCTCTGGTCGAACCACGTGGCCACCCCCTTTGATCCCTCGACGGTCGCCGGCCTGTGCGGGAACATCCACCCCACGGTCGGGATCACCGGCACCCCGGTCATCGATGCTGCACGATCGGAGATATTCGTGGTGGCCACGGTGGCGTCGGGTGCCAATGCCGCCCACGTACTCGTCGGATTGGACATCTACACCGGGTCGGTGGAGCTCAGCGAGGTCATCGACCCGGCCGGCTCCAACCCGGCCTACCAACTGCAGCGGGCCTCCCTGGGTCTCACCGCCGGCCGAGTCATCGTCGGTCTTGGCGGCAACTCCGGTGACTGCGACCCCTACCACGGGTTGGTGGTGTCGGCTCCCGAGGACGGTTCGACTCCATCCGTCTTCACCGTGGCGAATCAGGCCGGCGACAGTCAGGGAGCGGTCTGGATGGGTGGAGCTGCTCCCTCCATCGATGCCCAGGGAAACATCTGGCTGGCGACCGGCAACAGCGCCCACACCAGCTCCGGCGACGCCTATGACCAGAGCGACAGCGTGCTCAAGCTCAGTCCGACCATGCAGCTTCTCGACTCGTTCGCCCCGCCAGGGTGGTACACCGACAACGGCTCGGATGCCGACCTCGGCTCGACCACTCCGGCCCTCCTCCCCAACGGCCTGGTCTTCGAGGTGGGCAAATCACAGGTCGCCTACGTGCTCGACCAATCCAATCTCGGCGGCATCGGGGGCCAGGCGGCGCTGACTAATGGCTTCTGCTTCGCCGATGGTGGTTCCGCCGACCTCAACGGCACCCTGTTCGTCCCGTGCAGCGGTGGCATCCGTGCGGTGACGGTGACCTCGAGTCCGCCGGCTGCATCGTGGACGGCCTCGACGGGCTTGGCCCACGGCTCGCCGATCGTCGCCGGAGGGCTGGTGTGGTCGATCGGGGGCGGCAACCTCTACGCGCTGAATGCCTCCACCGGCGTGGTGGCCCGGCAGTTCGCCATCGGGGGGTCCTCGTCCTCGTTCCCCTCGCCGTCGGCGGCTGACGGTCTCGTCCTGGCGCCGTCCTCGACACAACTCCATGCGTTCGTGGGGCCTGCCGGCCTGCCGGGCGCCCCCCAGGCCCCTCCGGCTCGACCCGGGTACTGGCTGGTGGCTTCCGACGGTGGTCTCTTCTCCTTCGGTGGGGCCGCATTCCACGGTTCGACCGGGGGGATGACGCTCAACCGCCCCATCGTCGGTCTGTCGTCCACCCCTGACCACGGTGGCTACTGGCTGGTGGCGTCCGACGGAGGCCTCTTTGCCTTCGGCGACGCCGCCTTCTACGGCTCGACCGGGGCGATGCGGCTCAACCGCCCCATCGTGGGCATGGCCGCCACCCCCACCGGTGGGGGCTACTGGCTGGTGGCGTCCGACGGCGGCATCTTCGCCTTCGGCGACGCCGCTTTCTACGGATCGACCGGGGCCATCCCGCTCAATCGTCCTATTGTCGGCATGGCCGCGACCCCTGACGGCAGGGGCTACTGGTTGGTGGCGTCCGACGGTGGGGTGTTCGCCTTCGGCGATGCCGTGTTCAGCGGCTCGACAGGTGGCCAACATCTGAACCAACCGATCGTGGGCATGGCCGCCGATCCCACCGGCAACGGCTACTGGTTGGTGGCCTCTGATGGCGGCATCTTCGCCTTCGGCCGGGCCCCGTTCGAGGGCTCGACCGGAGCGATCCGACTCAACCGCACCATCGTGGGCATGGCCGCCACCCCCACCGGCAACGGCTACTGGCTGGTGGCCTCCGACGGCGGTGTCTTCGCCTTTGGGGACGGGCCGTTCGAGGGCTCGACCGGTGGTACGGCGCTCAACCGGCCGGTCGTCGCTCTGGGCAATGGCACGTCGCTGCCCTGAAGCGCCGGATGGCTTCGGGGTGGTTCAGGTGCGATGATCGCTGGGGTTGAAAGTAGAATGCGTTCTAGTTGAGAACTCCGCCAGCGGCTCGCGGGTGGAGCCGATCGATGCACAGCGTGCTGGCAACGCGGGTCTCCAAGGGGACCGAGCACGTGAGCGCGACCCGAACAAAGGAGCACCGTGACCGGAACCGAACATCTGACGTACGAGCGTGTTGGCTCTACCGCGGTGGTGACCATGAACCGGCCCGAGGCCAAGAACGCGCTGTCCGGTCCCATGCTGGTGGGCATGGTCGACGCCTGGATGGAGATCGACTCCAACGATGACATCCGGTGCGCCATCCTCACCGGCGCCGGCGGTACCTTCTGTGCGGGGATGGACCTGAAGTCGATGTCCGGGCCGGGCAACGACTCCGTCAAGGAACGGATGGCCGAGGACCCCGATCTCCATTGGAAGGCACTGCTCCGCCACTACTCGCTGAAGAAGCCGTTGATCGCCGCGGTCGAGGGATGGGCCGTGGCCGGAGGCACAGAGATCCTGCAGGCCACCGACGTCCGGGTCGCTGGTGAAGGGGCCAAGTTCGGGGTGTTCGAGGCGCGCCGCGGCCTGTTCCCGCTCGGAGGGTCGACCGTCCGCCTTCGTCGGCAGATCCCCTTCACGGTGGCCATGGACCTGCTGCTCACGGCGCGGGAGGTGTCCGCCCACGAGGCGAAGGAGATCGGGCTGATCGGCCGCGTGGTGCCCGACGGAACCGCTCTCGAAGCGGCCCTCGAGATCGCCGAGGTGATCGGGGCCAACGGGCCACTGGCCGTGGAGGCCATCAAGGCATCGGTGAAGGCGACCGAGGGCGTGCCCGAGGAGGAGGCGCTCAAGATGGAGTTGGAGTTCGGCTGGCCGATCTTTGCGACCGAGGATGCCAAAGAGGGGCAGAAGGCCTTCGCTGAGAAGCGGGCGCCCAACTACCAACGCCGGTGAGCAGCCCCGAAGCCTCGGTGCCGGACGGAGATGGTCGGCGTGATGACGACCCTCGCCGGCGATTGGCAGCAGCGCTGCGCCCGATGATCGCCATGACGGTGGCCGGAGTGCATGAGGACGGCAAGGTGGAAGAGGCGGCCGAGGCCATCGAAGCCGTCTCCCACCGGCTGGCGCAGCATGCCGGACCGGGCCGGGCCCCCCGGATGTTCCCCGACATCAGGCGACCCCCGCAGGACTTCTTCCCGACCAGCCCGATCTCCGGCATGATCAATCCGATTGCGCCCCCGGTGCTCGTCACCGTGGTCGACGGTGTCGAGGGGGGCCCTCGCGAGATCCTCGCTCAGGTCAACTTCGACTACCCGTACGAGGGTCCGCCGACCTGCGTTCATGGAGGAGTGATCGCCGCCACCTTCGACGAGATCATGGGTGCGGCGAACATGGTGGCTGGACATCCCGCCATGACCGGCACCCTCACCATCCGCTATCGCAAACCCACGCCGCTCTGCACCGATCTGCGCATCGAGGCCCGGTGCCTGGGACACGAGGGGCGCAAAGTTCGCACGTGGGCCGGCATGTATGACGGGGATCTGTTGACCGCAGAGGCGGAGGGCGTCTTCATCGAGGCCGATCCGGCGCGGTTTCTGGCCATGGCCGAGGAGAACGCCGACCGCTCCGATCCGACGACCGTCGAGATCATGCGGGCGGAGGCGGCGAGAGCGGGGGCAGCATCCGACGTGCCGGGCTCCCTCGATCTGGGGGCCGGTCCGCCGGATTGAGAAGTCGCCCGGCACGGTTGTCGGCCGGCGTCGGCCGGCCCTCATCCGCCGACCGGATCTCAGATCTTCTCGCGGCCCTCCCAGTAGGGATCCCGGAGCTTGCGCTTGTAGAGCTTGCCGTTGGGATCCCGGGGCATGGCGTCGGTGAAGTCGATGGACTTGGGGGTCTTGAACTTGGCGAGCCGACCCGAGCTGTACTCGAGGATTTCGGCCGCCAGCTCGTCGGAGGGCTCGACCCCTTCGGCCGGCTCGATGACGGCCTTGATCTCCTCGCCCCAGTCATCGTGGGGTATGCCGAAGACGGCGACGTCACCAACCTTGGGGAACCCGAGGAGAACGTTCTCGATCTCGGCCGGATAGATGTTCGCCCCGCCGGAGATGATCATGTCGATCTTGCGGTCACGGAGGAAGAGGTAGCCGTCCTCGTCGATGAGGCCGACGTCGCCCACCGTGAAGAATTTGCCGATGCGGTTGCTTTCGGTCTTCTTCTTGTCCTTGTGGTAACTGAAGTCGCCGGTCTGCATGGACATGTAGACGGTGCCGATGGTGTTGGGTTCCTCGAGCCGGTTCCCCTCATCATCGAAGATGGCGATCTCCGAGATCGGCCACGCTTTCCCGACCGTGCCGGGCTTCTCCAACCACTCTTCGGCGGTGACCAGGGTTCCCCCTCCCTCCGAGGCGGCGTAGTACTCGTCGATGGCGTTTCCCCACCACTCGATCATCTGGTACTTGACGTCGACCGGACAGGGTGCGGCAGCGTGGATCATGTGCTCGAGGGAGGACAGGTCGTACTTGGCGCGGGTCTCCTCCGGCAATGCCAGCAGCCGGTGGAACTGGGTTGGCACCATGTGGGAGCTGGTCACCTTGTACTTCTCGATGAGTTGCAGCATCTCCTCGGGGATCCACTTGTCCATCAGCACGACCGTGTGGCCGAGGTGGATCGACGCACCCGAGTAGCGCATCACCGCGGTGTGGTAGAGAGGCGAGCCCACGATGTGGACGCTGGACCCCTCGGGTTGGATGCCGAAGAGGAAGAGGATGCCCGACAGGCCGAGTGCCGCTTCCTCGGGTGTGGCCCCACTGAGCGGGCGGAAGACGCCCTTCGGATTGCCTGTGGTCCCCGAGGTGTAGTTCATGACGTCGCCGATGGTCCGGTCGGCCGGGTCGGTGGTGGGCTGGTTGTCCCGCATGGCGGCGAACGAGCCGAATCCGACGATCTCCCCTACGGCGAAACAGACGGACGAGGGGAGTTCGGCCTCCTCTGCGGCGTCCAGCGCAACCTCGGTGAAGCGCTCATGGGCCACGAACGCCTTGGCTTCGGAGTCCTTCAGAATGTAGGCCACCTCCGGCCCGATCAGGTGGTGGTTGATCGGTACCAGGTACCAGCCGGCCTGCAGTGCGGCCAGGTAGAGCTCGAACATCTCCACGCCATTTGGTAGCAGCGTGGCGACGACGTCTCCGGGCCGGAGGTTGAGGTTCCGCAGTCCGTGTACGACCTGGTTCGTGCGGCCCAGGAGCTGGGCGGCTGTGTACTCGGTCCCGTCGGGGGCGACGAGTGCCAAGTGTTCGGGGTGCTCATGGGCCAGTGCCCAAAATCCAAGATCGCCCATGGTGATCAACTTCCCTCTACGCCGATTGTCGACGGATTCGTGCCGGATGGTTGTTCCGGTGGCTGTCGGACGGGTACGAGAAACCGCGCTCGCCGATGCCATTCGGGGGTGGGCACGTCAGGTGGCGCCGACCCGCTGGGGACGCTAGAACAGGTTCTCGTATTTGGTCAACCGTCGCTCCGTTCGTGGCCGGCCCGCCGGGCCCGGTGAGCGGCAGTTCGGCCATTCGTGCGGACATGCTCCCGGTGAGGATGATGTCCGGACGGCACCGTGATGCAGCACAGGATTTCATCGAGGACAGAGAGAGCATCGAGGACAGAGAGAGGCAGTGCAATGAGTGAGTTCCTTCAGGGCAAGATCGTAGCCATCACCGGCGCCGGGGGCGGGATCGGTCGCGCTGTTGCCTTGGCCGCAGTGGCCGAGGGAGCCCGGGTCGTGGTGGCGGACATCGGCGTGGGTCTGGCCGGCGAGGACCCGAAGAGTGAGGTGGCCGAGGCACTGGTGGCAGAGATCGAGAACGCCGGCGGTGAGGCGGTGGCTGTGGGGGAGAGTGTGACCACCCTCGACGGGGGCGAGAAGATCATCGGCACCGGGATGGAGCGGTGGGGCCGGATCGATGGCGTGGTGGCCATCGCCGGCATCCTGCGCGAACGGATGCTCTTCAACATGGCCGAGGACGAATGGGATGCCGTCATCGAAACCCACCTCAAGGGCCACTTCACGGTGTTTCGGGCCGCCTCGGCGATCATGCGCAAGCAGGAGGGCGGCGGCTCACTGGTGGCATTCACCTCCGGCGCCTTCGCTGGAAGCGTGGCCCAGGCCAACTATGCCGCGGCCAAGGGCGGCATCGTTTCACTGGTCCGATCGGCCGCAGCCGGTCTCAACCGGTACGGAATCACGGCCAACGCCGTGGCGCCGGTAGCCCGAACGCGGATGTCGGCCAATGTCCCGATGGACCTGGCCGAGATGGGCGATCCCGAGGACGTGGCCCCATTGGTCGTCTACCTGTTGTCGGATCAGGCCAAGCACGTCACAGGCCAGGTATACACCTCGGTCGGGTCGAAGATCGCGGTGTGGAACCAGCCCCGCGAGGTACGGGCAGTGTATGCCGATGGGAGGTGGACTCCCGAGCAGATCGCCACCCGGTTGGACTCGACCGTCGGTCAGGAGCGCATGCCGCTTCTCGATCAGCTCGAGGCGTATCGGAAGGCCGCTGAGGCCAAGGCCGCTGATGAGGCAACGAAGGGGTCGTAGATCCGGCCCTCATGAATCGCTGGGCACGCACCTCATGAATCGCTGAGCACACAGAACTCGTTGCCCTCGGGATCGGCCAGCACGACCCAGTCCGCGCTCCCGTCCTGACCCACGGACACCGGAGTGGCGCCCAGCCTCTCGAGCCGGACGACTTCCCGCTGCTGGTCATCCGGTCGCAAGTCGAAATGGATGCGGTTCTTCACCGACTTCGGCTCGGGAATGGCGAGAAAGAGCAGTGGGCTGACCAATCCGTCGTCAGGGTGGCCACGTCCCGGCTCCAGCCACACATCGCCTTCCTCATCGACCCGCGGCTGCCATCCGAGCACGTCCGACCAGAACGCCGCCAGCGATTCCGGATCTTCGGCGTCGATCGTGATCGTCTCGATCGTGAGTGTCATAGGGGTGCTCTCCTCGTCGCTCGTGCTGAAGGACGTCCTCGCGTGCCGTTGCTGCCAGCCCCGCCTCCTGCCAGTGTGCCCCGTTCGGCGCATTGCCAGCCGACCCATGTGTCTTTGTGAGCGAGGGGGGTCTGGCCACTTGACAGCGGGGACAGCGTCAGCCAGTATTTGAGCAATAGATTAAAGCAAACGCTCAAAGGGTAGCGATGGCGAAATCGGGTGCGGCAAGCAAGTTACGGACCGGCGGAAAGGGCGACGACATGGGCCGAGCCGGAAGTGCCGGCGGATCCCGCGACACCCGCGGCGCGCTCATCGAAGCGGCCATCGAGACGCTGAAGGCGGAAGGCTTCTCCGGAGCCAGCGCCCGGGCGATCGCGGGTCGGGCGGGCTGCAATCAGGGTTTGGTCTTCTACCACTTCGGCTCCGTCGTCAACCTGCTACTCGCGGCGCTCGACGCTGTGAGCGCAGAACGTCTCGAGCACTACAGCCGATCGATCGCCGCTGTCGGCTCCGTAGCCGAGTTGGTCGAGGAGGCTTCCTCTATTTTCGAGGCAGATCTCGATGCAGGTCACGTCTCGGTACTGGTTGCAATGATCGCCGGCGCATCATCGACACCGGGCCTCGGCCCCGAAGTCGCCGACCGAATCGGGCCGTGGGCACAATTCGCACAGCGGGCGGTGGAAGGGTCCGTCGGTACATCGCCCCTCGGGTCCTTGATTCCCTCCGAAGATGTGGCCTATGCCATCGTGGCGCTCTACGTGGGTCTCGAGATGCTCAGCCATCTTGATGGAGACAGAGCCCCGGCCCTTGCCCTGTTCGGGCAGGCGAAGAAGTTCGCCGGGCTCTTCGCCACGCACAACGGACCGGCGGCCGCGGTGGCCTCCCCGATAGCCGAGCCGCCGCCCGCCGAAGACCCGATACAGGAGGAGACGACATGACGCCCGCTTCGCTCTCGGAATCGGATGGCATGACCGTCGCCACGGCGCCTTGCGCCGGCACCGGTCTCGACACCGTCACCGGTGCGTTCAGCTATTCCGGTCGGGCGATCGCATCGGCTCTCTTGGGCTCAGGCCGGGCGGTGAGGACACTGACCGGGCATCCCGCGAATGCTCCGGAGAGTTCGCCAATCGAGGTCGAACCGTTGGACTTCGACGACCCGGTGGGGTTGACGCGATCCCTCGAAGGCACGACCACGCTGTTCAACACGTATTGGGTGCGGTTCGCCCACGACCGGACCGATCACGATCGGGCCGTCATCAATTCGCGCACCCTGTTCCAGGCGGCGAGGCGAGCAGGTGTGGAGCGGATCGTGCATGTCAGCATCACCAATCCGAGCCTCGAGTCACCCTACCCATACTTTCGTGGAAAGGCCCTGGTCGAACGATCGTTGATCGAGACGGAGCTGTCATTTGCGATCCTCCGGCCGGCCATCCTCTTCGGTGGAAGCGGCGTCTTGTTGAACAACATCGCGTGGTTGCTTCGCCGGCTTCCCATCTTCGCTGTCGGCGGGCGAGGTCACTACCGGATCCGAGGCATACACGTCGACGATCTCTCCCAGCTCTGCGTCGAGATGGGAGCCAGGCGGGAGGACGTCATCATCGACGCAGTCGGACCGGAGTCACCGACGTTCTTCGACCTGGTCACGTGGATTCGAGACGCTGTTGCAAGCGACGCCCGGATCATTCGTGTCCCGTCGTTCGTCGTGCCGCCGATGGCTTGGATCCTTGGTCGGGCTCTCCACGATGTGTTGCTCACGCGTGAGGAATTCGGTGCCATGGAAGCAGGATTGGCTGACACGTCTGGCCCAGCGACCGGATCAATCAGATTGTCAGAATGGTTGACGGCGCAGGCGTCGACCCTCGGGTGCATGTATGCGAACGAGCTTGTGCGTCACTTCAGCGTGCACCCGTCCGATGGGATCCATCCGATCGCAGCAGGTGCGTAGCCATCGGGGAAAGCCTGAGCAGGATCAGTCTGGATCGATGTCGCACGACGCGAAAGGGCCAGGGCCGGAGCGAAGTGGCGGGACTTTGCTCAACGGACCTGGCTTCCTTCAGAGTACCGGCTCCGGGAATTTTTCCGATCGCGTTACCCACCCTCGTCTCGCCCTCCGTACTCTCACGCCCAGCTCCCTCCTCCCAACCACGTTCCGTGTTGTCCCATGTGTTGTGAGTGACTGATACACCCTCCGGTGATGATGGGTGCATGGCCGTGGCAGCACCCGACACGACGAAGAACCCGAGGAAGAACCCGAGACGGAAGGGCCGTCCCGTG
>Ga0307372_10013095_pt1 | contig 10765 bp, 8 predicted proteins | sample OX1MG_FD_202533 | JGI IMG/M metagenome (GOLD analysis project Ga0307372, IMG submission 202533) | Soil microbial communities from Risofladan, Vaasa, Finland - OX-1 | ecosystem: Environmental > Terrestrial > Soil > Coastal area > Acid sulfate soil | place: Finland: Risofladan, Vaasa | collected...
CAGGCGTTCTATGATCTCGATGCTCCGGTCGGCCGCGTCTGCAGCGAGGAGGTGCCGATCCCGTATCCCAAGCACCTCGAGGATGCGGCGCTACCGCAACCGGAGAAGGTCGTAGCCGCGGTCAAAGGCCTGTTCGGCGATCATGGCTGAATTCCGCATGCCGTCGCTCGGCGCCGACATGGAGGCCGGCACGCTGGTGGAATGGCTGAAGAAACCCGGCGATCGCATCGTTCGTGGCGACATCATCGCCGTCGTCGAGACCCAGAAGGGGGCGATCGAGATCGAGGTATTCCAGTCCGGCACGCTCGAAACCCTGCTCGCGACGCCCGGCCAGAAGGTTGCCGTGGGATTTCCCATGGCTTTCATTCGCGGCGATGGCGAGCGTGACGTCACGCTTCCTGCTGTGCCGACACCGCCCCAGGCATGGCCGACGCCGCAGGCCGCTCCGCCATCAGTAACGCCGCACGCAGCCGTGCCGCCGCCGCACCTCGGCGCCATCCGCGCGTCGCCGGCAGCGCGCAAGCGGGCGGCGGAACTCGGCGTCGAACTGCAAAACGTCGGCGGCACGGGCGCAGGCGGTGCGATCACCCTGGCCGATATCGAGAAGGCGGCAGCCGCGCTCCCCAGCCCAGGCGAAGGCATGCGCCAAGCCATCGGCGCGGCGATGGCGCGTTCCAAGCGCGAAATCCCGCATTATTACCTTGCCCATACGGCCGATCTGGAACCGGCGTTGCGCTGGCTCGAAGCGGAGAATGCCAAGCGGCCACCGCCAGAACGCGTTCTTTATGGCGTCCTGCTCCTCAAGGCGGTTGCCCGCGCACTGCGCGATTATCCGGAGTTCAACGGCTTCTGGATCAATGGCCGCTTCCAGCCGAGCGCGTCGATCCATCTCGGCGTCGCCATCTCCATCGGCAAGAGCGGGCTCGTGGCTCCGGCGATTCATGACGCGGATGGGCTCGCGCTCCCGCAGCTCATGGCCGCGCTCCGCGACCTGGTCGCGCGCGCGCGCAAAGGTGGACTGCGCAGCTCGGAGCTGACCGACCCGACGATCACGGTGACGAGTCTCGGCGAGCGGAGCGTGGAAAGCGTCTTTCCCGTGATCTATCCGCCGCAGGTCGCCATCGCCGGATTTGGCATGGTCGTCGAGCGCCCGTGGGTCGTCGAGAGCGCAGTCGTACCGCGGCGCGTCCTCTCCTGTTCGCTCGCGGGCGACCATCGCGTGAGCGACGGCCACCGCGGCGCGCGCTTTCTCGCCGCCGTTGCGCGACTGCTACAGGAGCCGCAAGGCCTATGACCGACCAGGAGATCACAAAGGCCGTGCTGAGCGCGCTCGCCGGCGTGGCGCCGGAACTCGATGAGGCAACCCTTGAATTCGACAATAGCTTCCGTGACCAGCTCGACATCGATTCCATGGACTTCCTCAACTACGTGATCGCGCTGCACGAGGCGCTCGGGATCGACATACCCGAGAGCGACTATGCGAGCGTCGGGAGCATCGACGGCGCCGTGGCGTATCTCTCCACCAAGCTCAAGGCCACGGCAAAATCTTGATAGGGCGATGGACGGGGTGCCGGGGAGTCCTGCATCGGCAGCCTCGGCGCGGACCGGGACCCATCTGCGTGATCGATAGCGAGAGGTGCTGCTGCCGGCGCACGCGCCGACGGTCCGCCGATCACCAAGATGTTCGCCATGGTCGATGCCGGTGATGCTCCTGCATCGTGGATCAAGCGTGAGCCGACACATCGCGCGCGGCACGCCGACCTTGCGCCGAACGCCGCGCGTCACCCGTGTTGCATGCATGTTGCGCGGAACATGTGGGAACGCGAAGGAACGCCAGGAAATCCGCCGCTTTCCGTCGCAGCGATTGACACTTCGCTTTGACGGCAAAAAAAGCCGCCCGAAGGCGGGCCAAGTGCCGGATTTTATTGGGCTTGAGGCTGGCTGGGGTGGGAGGATTCGAACCTCCGTATGGCGGAATCAAAATCCTGTCCTTCTCGGCCAGTTTCAATCACATGGCACCCCAACGCCCGGAAAACCTCCGACCACGCATCAATGGGTTAGGTGCGGTTTGGAAAACGGCAGAAGGGCGCGCGGCCAACCCTCGTGGCGCCTGCCGGATGGAATCTCATCACCCGGCCGATAGGCGCCCCATGATCCGCACATGCCACGCGCAGGCGCCATCACCTTCGCCGACATCGCCGGCAAAGAAGGAACGGGGACCGGACGCAACGCTTGTCGCCTTCAGGGTAAAGGTAACGGCAGATTGCCCAAAGCGCCTTGCAGCATTGCCCTACGATGCATGTGGAGCAGCGTTTCCGGACTTAGTGAAGGCGGTGGCGCGCCACAAGGGGCAGTGAATCAACGGTGGTTATGGTCAGGACGGGGGCACGCCAATTAGCGTTGGTTCTGCAACTCCATGTACTGAAGCATCATCAGTTCCTTCCCGTCTTGCTGCTGCTGGGTGTAGTACGGGTCTTGGCCGCAGCGATTGCCCGCACAAAGAGCGTTAGAGGTTGCTCGCAGCATGGCGCCGTACATAGCCGCGCGATTGGCGGCGGCGATGCCGGCATTATAGGCATTAATCTGCTCTTGCCTTTCGGCCGCCGCGGTCAACTGTGACCTTCCGTGCTTGAGCGCCGCCGCGATACTGTCGGCCTTTGTGCAATCTTCCGTATTCCCCGAGGCGCATGAAGCTCGCTTTGCGGCGAGCTTATCGACAACATCACGCTCGCTCATGGGCTTTCCGGTGGCCGCATCAATCCACGCGAATTGCCCGTTCGGCAACCTCTCTGGGGCGTTGCTGTCTAGCGCGCTCGTGGCCGGCATTTGAACATTGTCGCCGAACGCCCACGGATGATTGTCGTCTACGCCCCTAGCCCATGACCGCATGGGCGGCAACAATGGCTTCAGCGGCCCCGGCTATGGCGGGATCGGCGGGTCGATGAGCCAGCTTGTGCGCGCCGCACTGATGCCGAACGGCGGCTCCGCGGCCGATCTGAACAACATGCGCGCCAGCTACGAGCAAGCCCTGGCCGGCAAGGTGAACCAGGAAGGCTTGGCCGCAGCCAACGCCAACGCGGCGAACGGTTCGATTTCCGACCTGTTCCGGCAGGCCGGCAACGCCGAACTGCACGCTAACGATCCGGTCGTCACCGATCTTGGGCCGTCCAACACCGGGCCGCTGGCGCAGGCCACGCTGGCCGGCATCCCCGCGCAGATCGCCGCGGCGTCGTCCTATGTCAGTCCCCAGGAAGCCGCCGTACTGCCCAAGACGTGGCAATTCGTGCTGGCCAATCAGGGCGCCGGTACGTCTGCCGCGGCGCCGACAAGCGCCCTGGCGCGGGCCGTAGTCGGTGCTGGCGGCAATGACGCGGCGGTGAAAGGTGCAATTCTGGCCGATCAGCCTCCGGCGGCGCAGGCGTTGGCCGTGGGACCTGCCGAGACGCAGGAAAAAGCGTATTTGCTGTCGCAGGCGCCGAAGTCGATTGTCGATGCGGCCTTGGGCGGACAGGCGATTTATGGCCAGACCGCCAGCCAGGCCGAGGCGCCCGCCATTGCCGCGCTGTCGCCCGCGGACGCTCGAACGCGCGCCATGGGATCGGCTGCGATGCCTTATGCGCCGACTCCATTCACCGCCGGGACGAACCCGGACGGCTCACCGATCACGGCTATCGGTGCCTTCAATCGGGCGACCGGGACCGTCACGCCGGTTCCGGCACCCGGAACGGCTGCGGTCGTTCCTCCGAACATGCCGGGCGCGTCGGACGCGATCACCGGCTTGCCGCCTGCCGCGGCCGCCGGCTCCGCGACCGTTCCCACGCCCGCTGCCAATGCGCCTCCGGCCAACACGCCACTCGCTATGGCCGTCACCGGCCCCGCCGCGTCGCCTGACGGCAATGTGCTGGCATCCGGCGTTGCGCCGAACGGGCAACCCGCTACCCCTGTCGCCGCCGGCCCGGCAACCCCGTCGCCGTATATGCTGGCGCCGCCCAAGGGTCCGCAGATTACGCCGCTGTCGCCGGATGCCATCAAGTATTGGGGCGGCATGGCGCGCCGCGGCCAGCCCATCCCCCTCGGGTTCAGCCCGGCTTATCGCGGTCAGATCATGGAAGAAGCTGCACGCCAAGCCGCCGCGGCGGGCGACAACGCAGATAGCGATGTCGCGATGCGTTCCGGGCTGAAGTCCGATCAAATGGCGCTGACCCAGCTCGCCAAGACCCGCGCCAATATCGGCCAGTTCGAAGGCACCGCCCAGCGCGAGGCGCAACTGGCGCTGTCGCTCGCGCCCAAGGGCGTCGCTGGTGGCGTGCCGGTGATGAATCGCTGGATTCAGGCCGGACGCACGGAGTTGGCCGGCAACGGCGACGTTTCATCGTTCAACGCTGCCGTAACCAGCTTCAAGAACGAGTACGCGCGCATCATGTCGAGCAACGGCGGAACGGGCGGCATGACATCGGATTCCGCGCGCGCCGAGGCCGAGAAGCTCATCAACCAGGCGCAGACCCTTCCCCAGCTTCAGCAAGTCATCGGGACCATGCAGAAGGGGATGCAGAACCGAATCGACTCGATCAATTCCGAGTACGAGACAACGCGCCAGCGCATCGCGACGGCCGGCCAGCCTCAGGCTGCGCCGGCTCCGGCCGCGCCGACGGTGTTTCGCTATGATGCGCAAGGGAATCCGATAAAGTGACGATTCAAGCCCAAATCGAGGGGGGCGACACGCTGGAGTTTCCTGACGGCACTGATCCGGCCGTCATTAATCGCGTGGTGAAGGCCCATATTGCTGGGACGGTTTCGAGTGCTGCCGCGGACCAGCCGGCCGTGGCCCCAACGGCAGTCATCAACCCGCCGTCTGATCAAGTAGTGGTTCCCCAACCCACCGGCTGGGCGCGCGGGCTACAGAACTTCGCCGAATCGATCGGGCGCCGCGCGGCCGAGGTTGTCGGCACCCCGCTCGATATGGTGAATCAGGCGCTCGATATTCCCGGCCACATCATCAACGCCGTCACCGGCCAACAAACCGTTCCGCCGCTCTACCACGATGGCGGCGCGGTAGGTGCCCTGGAGCGCGGGGGCGCGTCCCTGGAACGCGCCGCAGGGCTGCCGGACATCGCGCTGTCGCCGGGCAACAAGGCGCTGGACACGATTGCCGGCGCCGCTACGCAGATGGGCGCCGCAGGCGGCTTGGGCGCGCTCTTGGAAAGCCCGGCCGCGGTGAGTCGCCTTGGCCCGATTGCAGCGACCATCGGCAACGCGCTGACGAGCGGAGACGCTGCGGGCAGTGTTCGCGGCATCTTGCAAAGGCCGGCCGCAGCGACCCGCCTTGGGTCGATTGCCGCCACCGTGGGCGATGCACTGACAAGCGGCGTTGCCAAGGACACCGCGCTGGGGGCCGGGACCGGCGTAGGCCAAGTGGCGGCCAACGCCATTGACCCGAATCACCAGCATCCCGTTATCGACACCGCTTTGACGTTGGGATCAACGATCCTGACGGCGTTGGGGCTGGCAGGGCCGCAGGCGATTGCGACGGGCGCGGGGAAACTAGCCGGCACCGAGGCCGCGGCCACGAATCGGGCGGCGCGAAGCCTTAACGCTGCCGTTCCCAACAAATGGGCACCGGGCACGCTCGCGGGTGCGGTGCTCAACAACGGTGGCGCGCTCGACAACATGGCGAATGCCGCGGAGCGATTCGCTGGAACCGACTTCAAGCCGACGCTGGGGCAGGCGTCTAACGACCCAGGCTTGATCGCGCAGGAAAATGGGTTGCGGTCGTCCAACCCGGCGCCATTCATGCAGCGCACGCGCGACAACAACACCGCGATTACTGGCGAGTTGGCCAAGAACAATCCCGTCGAGTACGAGACACCGGCCAACGCGCCCGTCGGCGCCGGCACTGGCAACCCGGTCTCGACGATCCTGCAAGGACAGACGAAGGCCGCGGTCGACGCCGCGCAAGCCAAGGTCGATCAGGCCAACGCCGAGTTGGCTGCGGCGCGCAAGGAGTCGAGTTCCGCGGCGCAGGCATTCACGCCAACCGGCCAATCGAGCGAGGCGGCGAGCGAGACGGTGCGTGGCGCCGTCCAGGGCGCCAAGGACCAGGCGACCGGCGCCTATCGCGATACGCTGGAAAGCGCCAAGGCTGACCCTGAGGGCAAGCTGAACTTCCTGCCCGACAACATCGTTGCGGCGGCCGATCAGGTCAAGAAAGACGCGCCGAACCTGCTGCTGCCGACAGCCTATCAGGGCCATATCGGCACAATCCTCAGCCGGCTCAGCGGCAAAAGCAGTCTGTCCATGAACGACCTCGTTGGGCTTGACCAGGACTTGAATCAGGTCATGCGCACGGCCGCCGCGCAAAGCGACGGGCTGACGATTGCGAAGTTGTCGCCGGTCAAGGACGCCGTTAACCGGACGCTTCTCGAGATGCAAGACCCGGCCGCCCTCAGCGCCGCGCATCTGCCGCAGGCGCAAGCCGATCTCGACGCGCTGACGGCGAACAAGGGAATCCCGACCGCCGAATCTCCCGACGCCGATATTCAGGCTTACATTCAACAGCGCGTCAGCCAGGGCGCGACGGCTGGGCAGGCGTTGCGTGAGATGCAAACCGGCGCCCCGGCAGGCGCCACCAATCTCTCGCCAGAGGACCTGGCAGCCAAGACGCAGCAGGCGCAAGGCCGCGTCGATCTTCTGAAGAACTACGCGGCCGATCCCGATTACTTTTCGAGGCGGGTGAACGCCTACACCGGCTCGCGCCAGAACTACGCCGAGAATACCGTGCCGTCCTTCTCTCAGGGCACCACGCGCAGCGACCTACAGGCGGGCGCCAACGGCGAGGATTACCGGCGCGCGCCGGACGTGGGCCGCTTTTTCCGTCCCGGCCCCGAGGGCGGTCCCGCAATGGATCAGCTCACCGGCATCATCGGCGACAACCCCGAGGCCATGAACGCCGTCAACGATTGGGTTACGCGCAATCTTGGCGAGACGGTGACGAAGGCCGATGGTTCGATCAAGCCGGAGGCGCTGACAAACTGGATCAACAATCATCAGAAAGCCCTGTCGCGCGTGCCCGACCTGAAGGCGCAGATTATGCAGATGCGCAATCGCGCCATGTCCGCCACGGCCAAAGAGGGCGATATGGAGGACGCGGTTCGCGCCGCGACCGCCAACCTTGGGCGCACCGCCGATGAGCAGAACCGCTCCGCGGCGTCCTTCTTCACCAGCTCGACCGGCGCGCCGCAAGACCCGGTGAAGGCCGCCATGACGGCGCTGGATAGCGGCAACGCTCGCGCCAACATCGCCGATCTCGCCCGCCGCGCTGCCCAGGACAAGAGCGGCGAGGCGACGCTGGGGCTGCGCAAGGCGGTCTACGACGCCGTTGAGCAGAAGGTAACGAACGCCGGCAGCACCTATGCCAGCGCCGATGCGAGCGCGCCGGTATCGCTGGCGAAGGCCAACAAGGAACTGGCGAAGGTCTCCGGCGCCCTCGATCCGCTCTACACGCCGGAGGAAAAGGAAACGCTGGCGCGCGTGCGCGACATGATCCAGACGCAGAGCAACACCATGTTGCGCGGGTCGGTTGGGTCGAACACGGCCGAGAAGTCGTACATGACGGCGAACCTGGCGCGCGCGACCGCTTCCACGATCGCAGGATACAAATTCGGACTCGTCGCGCGCATCCTCGCGCACGCCACCGGAGCGCGGCTACAGGCCGCTTCCGACAAGGTTCTCACGCGCGCCTATCTCGATCCCGATTTCGCGCGCTCCCTTATGACGCGCGACCTGACGCCGGCAGCCAAGACGAAATTCATTGCGGGGGCGCAGATGGCCTTTGGCGTGGCCGGAACGCGGGACGGTTCCAACGCCAGCACCGCGACGCATTAACGGAGACTCACCTATGAGCGAAGTCACCAAACTACTGACCACGCCGGAGGCCGCCGACTTGTTGGGCGTGTCCCCCAAGCTGCTTGAACGCCACCGCATCTACGGCACCGGCCCTTCCTTCGTGAAGCTCGCCGCCGGCCGCTCCGGTCGCGTCCGCTACCGGGCCAGCGACCTTGCGGCGTGGATCGCCGCGCGCTGCCGCAGCGAAACGCAGAAGCACGCTCATGCCGAGCCGGGCGCATCGGTAGCCGCCTGAGGGCGCCGCTGTGGACCGCGACGACAACCCCTTCAGGGCAGACACTGCACGCCGCCAGGCGCTCGCACGCGGCGCCATCAAAAGAGCCGCCATGCAGATCGCCGAGTATGCCGGGCTGCCGCTGGAACAAGTCCATTGCCTGCTTGTCAGCGAAGCGCACAGGGCGCTCGTCGCCCTGAACGGCGAGGAATCGACCATCGATTCCTTTGAGCAGTTCGTCGCAGTGATACGCCACCTTTGCCGCTTCGTGCCGGCGCCGACGAGACATTGAGGGCGACGTGATCAGGGCAAATCGCCTTCCTGACGGTATGACGCCGCGGCTACTCAGTCGAGACGCAGCGGCGGCTTATCTCGGTATCTCGGCAGAGCACTTCACGGCGCATATCGTTGCGTCTGTGGCGCCCGTTGAGATTGGCCGCCGGATTCTTTGGGACGTGCGCGCGCTCGATCGTTGGCTGGACGAGCGCTCCGGCACCGTTCATGCTCCCGATTTCAAGGGCCGCCTTCTAGGAGCGCTCGATGGTGATTCGAATGAAGGGCGTCAAGCGCGTAGTCAGTAAGGGGCGCGTCTATTTCTACCATCGCAAGACGATGACGAAGCTGCCGGGCGAGCCTGGCACCACGTCCTTTATGGACACGCTGGCGGCGGCCGAAAATTGCGCAGCCGCCGTGACCGAAACGAGCGCGCTCCCCGGTACGTTAGGCGCCTTGATCGGCGCCTACCGGGCGTCCCCGGAATTTACCGAGCTTGCCGAACGCACGCGCCGCGACTACCAGAAAGTGTTTGACTACCTTAAGCCGCTCGATCCTTTGCCGCTGCATGAGATTGATGGCGCCTATCTCTATCAGGTGCGCGACAAAGCGTTTGCGAAGCGCAGGCGTCGTTTCGCCAATTACGTAAAACAGGTGCTCAGTCGCCTATTTAATTGGGGGAAGCGTCGCGGCCTTGCGCCCGCGAACCCTGCCGCAGATGTCGATGCGATCCGTCGCCCGCGCGACGCGAAATCGGTCAACAGGTCATGGAAGGATGCCGAGATCGCGGCCGTTCTTGCCGCGGCATCGCCGGAGCTTAAGGTTGCTATTGCGCTTGGTGCATATCTCGGGCTGCGCGAAGCGGATATGCTGGTGGTTACATGGAAGGCGTATGACGGGACCGCGTTCGAGATTCGCCAGCGCAAGACCGGCGAGACGCTATGGATACCGGCACATGCCGAACTGCGCGCGATCCTGAACGCTGCCAAGGTGAGGCGCACGAGTCCAATCATTGTTGTCGGCGCTCGCGGGCAGCCGTACACGCAGACCGGATTCCAAACCAGATTCTTCGGTCTCATTCGCAAGTTGAGGCTCGAAGGCAAGATCGGTGACGGCCTATCCTTCCACGGCCTGCGGCATACCGTAGGCCGTAAGCTCGCGGAGACAGGATGTGATGCTCGCACAATCGCGGCCATTCTGGGTCACGCGACAACGGCAATGGCAGATCACTACTCGCGCCATGCCGATCGGCGTCAACTCGCGCGCGCCGCTGTCGCCAAGATGGAACGCGCGGCGAACAGAAAACGGAAAACCGCAGCGGATAAGAACGGAAAACCGCGTGTGTGAAATCGGCTAAGGTCCCGCTGGGGCGGGAGGATTCGAACCTCCGTATGGCGGAATCAAAATCCGCTGCCTTACCACTTGGCTACGCCCCACGCCGGACGCGGTGCGCGACCTTAACGGCAATGACCGAAGCCCGCAACTTGACGGCGGCGGCGGCGCTCGGCAAGGTGCGCGCGAGCCGCTCCAAGTCTCGCTGCCCACGCGACGGAAAACAGATCGCCCGATGAGCGCCACCGTCACTGCCGGTCCGTCCCCGTCGCCGCTGCCGGCGCCGCGCGACCCGCATTTGCGGCGCATGGCGAACGCGCTGCGCGTGCTGGCGATGGATGCGGTCGAGGCGGCCGAGAGCGGCCATCCCGGCATGCCGATGGGCATGGCGGACGCGGCGACCGTGCTGTGGAGCCGGTTTCTCAAATTCGACGCCGCCGATCCCCAATGGCCCGATCGCGACCGCTTCGTGCTGTCGGCCGGGCACGGATCGATGCTGCTTTACGCGCTGCTCCACCTCACCGGCTATCGCGACATGACGCGCGACGAGCTGCGGCACTTTCGCCAATGGGGCAGCCGCACGCCGGGCCATCCCGAGCGCGGTCACGCCGCCGGGATCGAGACCACGACCGGGCCCTTGGGCCAGGGCCTCGCCAACGCCGTCGGCATGGCGCTGGCCGAGCGTCTGCTCGCGAGCCGCTTCGGTGCCGCGCTCGTCGATCACTACACCTATGTCATCGCCGGCGACGGCTGCCTGATGGAAGGCATCTCGCAAGAGGCGATCACGCTGGCGGGGCATTTGCGGCTCGGCCGGCTGATCGTGCTGTGGGACGACAACCGGATCTCGATCGACGGCGCCACCGCGCTCGCCACGTCCGAGGACGAGGTCGCGCGTTTCGCCGCCTGCGGCTGGGCGACCGAGTCGATCGACGGCCATGACACCGATGCCGTCGCCGCCGCGCTCGCCCGCGCCAAGGACGACGAGCGGCCGTCGCTGATCGCCTGCCGCACCACGATCGCCTTCGGCGCGCCGACCAAGGCCGG
>Ga0307372_10013096_pt1 | contig 10765 bp, 8 predicted proteins | sample OX1MG_FD_202533 | JGI IMG/M metagenome (GOLD analysis project Ga0307372, IMG submission 202533) | Soil microbial communities from Risofladan, Vaasa, Finland - OX-1 | ecosystem: Environmental > Terrestrial > Soil > Coastal area > Acid sulfate soil | place: Finland: Risofladan, Vaasa | collected...
GGGGGTGGGCTCTGATCTCCCTCGAGTGGCCCGGCCACCACTGAGGGCGGCCCGTGAATCGCAAAGATTCGTCACAATTGACGGGGTGCTCCGGATGGAGAGGGAGCAGGATGATCGCCATGGCGGGATCCCTGTACGACCGCAGGCAATTCTTGACAGGAGTCGTCGGTGGAGCCTCGTCGCTCCTTCTCGGCCGCGTTGCGAGTGTGCGAGCCGAAGGCCCCGCCACGATCAAGGCCGCGCTGGCGGTCAAGCAAGCGGGCTCCGATCTCGGCGCGATCAAGCACGTCGTGTTCCTGATGCACGAGAACCGGTCATTCGACCACTACTTCGGCACGTTGCAGGGTGTGCGCGGCTTCAACGACCACGCCAGGAGCTTCCTGGGTGCCTTCGGCCAGGCGTGGCCAGGAGGATCCAGTTCGAGGCTGCTGCCGTTCCATCTCGACACGAAGAAGCAGCTCGCCGAGTGCACCTACGACCTGTCACACGTGTGGAACGCTCAGCACTCCTGCTGGAACGACGGAGCCATGGACAGTTTCGTCTCGACCCATGTCTCGCCCACCTACGAAGGCCCGAACCTCGGGACCTTGACGATGGGCTACTACGAACAGGCCGATATCCCGTTCAGCTACGCCCTGGCCGAGCGCTTCACGATCTGTGACTCGTACCACTGTTCCGTCCTAGGTCCGACGCATCCCAACCGACTGTTCTGGATGTCGGGGACCAACGACCCCGATGGCACAGCCGGTGGTCCGGTCCTCACCACCAATGGCGACCCCTCCGCTCGCTTCAGTGCCTCATGGCCGACCATGCCCGAAGCGCTCGAGTCGGCGGGGGTGTCGTGGAAGGTCTACAACCCCCACGGCCCCAGCTACGCCGTCAACGGCGGGAAGGTCATGGGGCTCTCGGACAACATGTTGCTGTACTTCAGGCAATTCTCCGATCCATCGAGCAGCCTGTACAAAAAAGCCTTCAGCTACTACGGGCCCAACGTACGAAGCATCCTCACCGACAAAGGTCCCGACAACTTTTCGCAGGACGTGTCCTCGGGCGAGCTTCCGGCCGTGTCTTGGATCATCCCACCCATTGGGTACGACTCACACCCGCCGGCCCCCCCCGGTCTTTCCGACTGGTACACGCACCAGGTCTTGAAGACGCTGGCCAAGCACCCCAAGGTCTGGGCCAGCACCGTCCTCATCGTCTCCTACGACGAGAACGACGGATTCTTCGACCACGTCGCACCGCCCGTAGCACCGCCGGGCACGCCGGGCGAGTACGTCACCGTCGATCCACTACCGCCTGAGGCCGGTGGCGTGGCCGGTCCGATCGGCCTGGGGATGCGGGTCCCGGCGTTGGTCCTCTCGCCGTTCAGTACTGGTGGATACGTCTGCTCCGACATGTTGGACCACACCTCCCAGCTACGTTTTTTGGAGACCCTGTTCGGTGTGACGGTGCCCAATCTCTCGACATGGCGGCGTTCGGTGACAGGGGACTTCACCGGAGCCCTGGCCCATCCCGGTATCGCGGTGACGAGGCTCCCACGGCTGCACGCCACCACGGACAACCTCCATTACCGACCTTTGAATGAGTGCACATCCTCCCAGGTGACCGAGCTGAATCCGTTCACCCGGCGTCCGACGATTCCGGCCTATCAAACAATGCCGACCCAGCGCCCCGGCACGCTGCTCCGTACCCCGGGCTGAGCACTTCGTTTCGTCAGGCGTCCCCCTCCGCGGCGATGGCACGGCCAACATCGACTGCCACCTCGAGTCGGTGCGACCCACCCCCTCCTTCGACCGAGCCTCGAAGAGGGGAGACGTCCCAGTAGTCGCGTCCCCACGCCGTGGTGATGTAGGACTCGGCCACGAATTGGTCGTTGGTCGGATCGACATCCACCCAACCCCAGCCCGGGAGGTATACCGACGCCCAGGCGTGCGACGCGTCCGCCCCGATGAGACGTTCTTGGCCCGGCGGTGGAAACGTCTCGATGTACCCACTCACGTAGCGAGCCGCCAACCCCAGTGAGCGAATACACCCGATCATGAGATGGGCGAAGTCTTGGCACACGCCGCGTCGTTGTTCGAACACCTCGAGCAGGGGAGTGGCGATCGAGGTGAATCCGGGCTCGTAGTGGAATTCCCTGTAGACCCTGTCGGTCAGGTCCAAGACCGCCTCGACGAGGGGGCGACCGGGATGGAACGACCCCTGCGCGTATTCGGCCAAGGCGTTCGAGGTGGGGATGAGCAGAGACGGCGCCCGACACCGACGGGCGTCACGGGCTGCGGATTGGCGGTCGATCTCGAGCAGGGTCCGGACCGACTCCCACGGCGGCCCCGCGGGAGGAGCCGGTGGCGGTGACACCCGCACCACGCTCGAGGAGGTCACCGCCATGCGGTCGAATCCACCTTGGACGACGAATGTGGCCACGCTGTTGCCGAACGGGTCGACCGACTCGAATCGGGTGCTCGCCTCTGGGTCGATCTCGAGGCTGTACTCGATACACACCTGATTGTCGGTCTGGCGGGGACGGAGATGGGCCTCGTTGTATGACTGCTCCACGAGGGCCGCGTACTCGTAGGTGGTGGTGTGGGTGACGCGGTAGAGCCTGTCCTCGGCCACGGCGTCGATCTTGGCCGCCTCTCCACACGCCGCGGGGGATCCGAAACGGCGGTGATGGGGCAGGGGGCGAGGGGCCCATGTCGTCTCTGTGTTCGGAGCGACCGAAGCGGGGGCGACGGGCGAGAAGAACGACGCCTCGATGTGGTCATGGAGATTGCCCATGGCCGGACCGAGCTCGGCGAGAAACGCCCGCAGGCTCGTCGGCGTCGGGCGAGCGAGGGGCGCGTCGGCGACGAGGACGGCGGTGTCGGTACACGCGGCGAGGATGGGCTCATTGTGGGGGAGGGCTTTGACGAGGTCCCGGAGCTCGCCCAGACAAGCAGACACGGCGCGGGGGAACGCCTCGTCCTGAAGCAGGAACCGCAGCGTCGAGGTGGCGTCGGGTCGAGCCGGCATGGCCCGACGGAACGGCTGATACGAGGCGAGCGATCGGAGCAACGCCATCTGGTGGACCTCGCTGTAGACCTCGGGTCCGGAGTCCGGCACCGCACTGTCGGCCCGGACCGCCAAGACCCGGCAGGTGATCTCGGCCCGCTCCAATTGCTGGCCCATGCGAAAGAACGCCAGCGCCTCGTCGCGCCGCATGGTGCCCTGCATGACCCCGTTGACCCGCTGGATCTCGTCGATCACCCGCTGGAGCCAACGGACCCGCTGGTCCCGGGCCCCGACGTTGGCGGCGACCGGGCTCAGCGAGATCCACAGCTCATTGCAGAGCTCCCAGACCTCTCGCGGCACGACGGGTCGGGCCAGTCGGAGGTTGTCTCGGGCGCCTGCGATCGAAGCCAGGATCGACGAGGGATTGTCCCGGTCGGACAAGACGAAGGCCACCACCCGCGCCTCCACCGACCGCTTGAAGGCAGCCGCCGTGGTGCCCGAGCCCAGCTGGCTGTTGCGCTCATGGAAGGCGGCCATGGTCCCGGCGATCTCCACCAGCGGCGCCCAGCCGACGTCCTCGCCGACGGGCAGGTCGATGTGGGTCTCGCCGTGGACCTGGACGATGCGGGCCGTGTCCTCGGCGCGCTCGAGGTAGCGGCCCGCCCAGTAGACCGCCTCGGCCATCCGTGCCAACAACATCACGCGCTCCTCTCCTGGGGGTGGGGACAGTCCTGCCGTGTCGGGTCCTATTGGGCCAGCTCCCATCCGTCGATAGGAAGAGAGTGTTCGGAGCGGTAGATCGCCGCCTCGGGTTCCTCGGTGGGCATCGGTGGTTGCAGGTCCTGGTCCACAGAACCGACAGGGTCGTCGAGGTCGGCCAAGGTGGCGTCCACGATCCAGGTGTCCTTGCTCCCGCCACCTTGCGACGAATTCACGATGAGCGACCCCGCCGTCCGGGCCACCCGGGTGAGCCCACCCGACGTGACATACGCCCCGTTCGGTCCCAAGAGGGCGAACGGTCGGAGATCCACGTGACGGGGAACCACCTCGCCCTCGCACAAGGTCGGCATGGTGGAGAGTGAGAGCACGGGTTGGGCCACCCAGTTGGGCGGGTACTGCTCGATGCGCTGGGCCACGAGGGCGAGAGCCTCGGCGCCGGCAGTAGGGCCGATCACCACTCCGTAGCCGCCCGACTCGTTGGCGGGCTTCACGACCAGGGCGTCGAGGTGCGCGAGTACGAACTGACAGTCCTCGGGGTGACCGCACCGCCACGTGGGCACGTTAGGCAGGATGGGCTCCTCGCCCAAGAAGTACCGGATGATCGCGGGGACGAAGGCGTAGATGGCCTTGTCGTCGGCGATCCCGGCCCCCGGAGAGCTCACCACCGCCACCTTCCCTCTCCGCCATGCGCGCATGAGTCCGGGCACCCCGACATAGGAGTCCCGTCGGAACACCTCGGGATCGAGGAACAACTCGTCGATGCGGCGGTAGATCACGTCGACGCGCTCGAGCCCACCCACGGTCCGCATGTACACGGTGTCGTCGTCGAGAACCACGAGGTCTCGTCCTTCGACCAGCTCGATGCCGAGTTGCTGGGCGAGAAAGGCGTGCTCGAAGTACGCAGCATTGTGCACGCCGGGCGTGAGGATGACCATCGTCGGTTCGTTTCGGACCGGGGACACCGACGACATCAGACCACTGAGACGGGCGACATAGGAATCGACGGGCTCGATGCTGTACGACCGGAACAACTCGGGGAAGACCCGCTTGGCCACCATCCGGTTCTCGAGCAGGTAGGACACACCCGACGGGATGCGCAGGTTGTCCTCGAGCACGTAGAACGTGCCATCCTCGCCGCGGACCAGGTCGCTCCCGCAGATGTGCGCCCAGATCCCACCCGGAGGGTCCACGCCCATGCATTCGGGTCGGAAGTTCGGCGAGCCCGTGATGAGGTCGAACGGGATCACCCCGGCCTGTACGGCGTGTTGGTCGTGGTACACGTCGTCGATGAAGAGGTTGAGCGCCCGGAGTCGCTGGATGAGCCCATCTCGTACCCGCGCCCACTCCGACGCCGCCAGCACCCTGGGGATGACGTCGAAGGGCCAGGGGCGATCGAGCGCGGCATCGCCGTCGTAGGTCTGGAACGTGACCCCGATGCTGCGGATCTCGCGGTCGGCGGCCTGTTGGCGCTCGAGCAGTGTGTCGAGGCCGAGCGCGGTCAGATGGCGCCACAACCCTCGTGCTGTGGGCCGTGGCGGACCGCCGGGCTCGACGAGTTCGTCGTAGCCGGGCCCGGGTTGGTAGGAGGACAACATCTGGACCTTCCGACCGTTTGGGCGGCGGTGCGCCTCGTGGACGGTACGTATCGAGCGTACGAGGCCGCGGTAAACGGGCTGGGTCCTGATGATGACGACTCTGTTAACGACTCAACACGACCGCTGGAGGACCAGCGCCTTGGCCAGCGCCCCCCATTCGTAGACGACGTCGAAGGCGATGTGTGACGCCGGGTCGCTGACCGGGACCATGTGGAGCTGCGCGCTCGTGCACCGCTTGAACAGCATCCGGGCCCGGGTGGTCTGGCTCCGTTCGGGGACGACGATGAGCTGGGTCCAGTGTCTCTGACGGGCGAGGCGCGCCACGTACTCGGCCTCGCCCCTGGTGTCGAGGGGGTTGGCCCGAAAGCAGATCACCCGCTCGGTCCGGGGATGTGCGGGACACGGCACCGCCCGCTTGCCACCCAGGGAGATGACCGCCACCGGGGCGAAACCCGACTTCACCAACTCGAGCGCATAGTGGGCGCGCCGTTGTCCGGCGTCCCCACCGAGCGCCACGACGGCGTCCACCCGGGTGGGAGCGTCGGTCGGGGACCAGACGAAGAGTCGTGCCGTCGCCGCGCCGAACAAGACGATCAGCGCGACGACGACCCACAGGATCCGGCGACGCCTGGTCATGGGCCCGAGACCCTACGGTCGGACGATGACCTTGCCGGCGTCAGGATCTCGCTCGAGACGGTCAAATCGCTCGGGAAGGCCCTCGAGTCCGACCGTCTCGGTGACCATGGGAACCGCGTTCAGGACACGGCGGTTGAGCGCGTCGAGTGTGTCGGTGAAGTCCTCGCGCCCGTAGTAGATGGAAAAGCGGATGTCGAGCTCCTTGGAGATACCCCAGAAGGGGAAGATGACGTCGTCTTGGAGACAGATGCCGACGACCACGACCCGTCCGTCCACTGCGGTCATCTCGAGGGCTTGTTCGATCAGACCAGGGCGGCCACTGCATTCGACCACCACGGTCGGGCCACCACCCATCGCCTCGAAGACGCGGGCCGGCAGCGAGCCTTCACCGGGATCGAAGGTGGCACTGGCTCCGAGCCCTGAGGCCAGGTCACGACGCAGCGCCGAGGGCTCGCTCACCACAACTTCGACCCCCATCGCCACGGACCAGGCCACCGCGGCCAGCCCGATGGGCCCCGCGCCGATCACGGCCACGCGGTCGGACCGTTCGACCCCACCTCGTCGGAAAGCACGTCGGACGATGGCCAGAGGCTCCACCAGAGGCTGCTCGTCGGCCAGGATCGCAGCGGGGAGCCCGAAAAGCTCGTCGGCGCGCACCGTCACGAACTCAGCAAAGCCTCCCGGGCGCTCCAGACCGATGAGCTGGAACTCGGTGCAGTGGTCGGCGCGACCCCCCGTACAGTACGCGCAGATGCCACAGCCTGAGAACGGGCGCGCCACCACGGCCGTGCCCTCCCTCCAGCGATCATCGCCGACGCCGGGACCCACCCTCGCCACAGCACCGGCGATCTCGTGACCGAGGATACCGCCGACCTCTGCCAGCTGGCTGGCGATGTGGAGGTCGCTACCGCAGATGCCACAGCCCGTCACGCGCAGGAGCACCTCGCCGGGCCTGGGGTCCGGAGTGGGGACGTCGACGAGTTCGAGCCGGGGTCGATCCTCGGCGAGGACGGCGGCTCGCATCCGGTCAGCCCCCGATGACGACGACGGGGGGATCGGTGATGCCGTGCTGTTCGGCACACGCGGCCAGGTAGAAGGCCAAGATGGCTTGAGCGTCGATCACGAGCTCGACATTGCCGTCAGCACCCAGGTTGAGGTTGGCTCCATGGATGGCGAACCACACGTCGGTCACATCGTCGTTGGTGGCCGGCACGTGCAGCGTGTGGACCGACCCGGCCGGCTCGTAGAGATAGGACCCGGCGGTGTTCACAACGTCGGGGTACTCCTTGTAGAACCACGAGCCCTTCTGCGTGAAGGCCAGGACGTGCCCGGTGTGCTTGTGGGTCTGGATCGTGGTGTCGGGTGGGAAATGGTTCCGGACGATCCACACCCCGTTGGCCAGGTCCACCTGCAGGAGCTGAAGCGTCGCTCCGTCCCCGATGTCGACGAAAGGCAGTTCCTTCTCTCCCCGGTGGATGGCGGTGGGGGGAAGTTCGGTCATGGTCATGGGGCACCCCTTGTTCGTCGCCCGTCGCCGGGACTCAAGCCATTGAACCGCGCCTGTGAGAGGGCGTCCACCTCTCGCGTCTTGGGTCCGGCATCGGCCCGACCCGCAACCCCGCCGCCTGCCGCGACAGGGGAGCGGGCCGGCTCTCGGTCTCGATAAGCCTCTGACCAGGATCGGAACCGCAACATTCCTCACTATTGACGATGCGATTCGAGTCGCCGGTTCCCTAATCTCGATGGGGGGAGGAGCACGGCGCACCGCGCCGAAGCCCAGTTGAGAACGGTACATTCAGGGACTCGACGGACACGGGGGGGTACGTGGTTTCGCCGGCACGACGGAGCAGCGGACCGCTGTCCATGGTTGGTGACGAGAGTTCGTCGACCGAGTACCAGCGCCTCGCCGCCCATTTCGAGGCAGCCAGTGCCGAAGATGTCGTGGCGTGGACGATGGAACGGTTCGGTCGTCGATTGTCGCTCGTGTCTTCGTTCCAGAATTGCGTCCTGGTCGACCTGGTCACCCGGGTCGACCCCAAGGTGGACATCATCTTCCTCGACACCGGAGCCCATTTCCCCGAGACCATGACCTATGTCGAGCGAGTGGAGACCCAGTACCAACTGAAGGTCCGGGTCATCACTCCCGACGCCGACGCCGACGCGTGGCCGTGCGGATCCGAGCGCTGCTGCGAGTTCCGCAAGACCAAGCCCCTCGAGCGCGCCCTCGAGGGACAAGAGGCTTGGATGAGCGGCATCAAGAGAGTCGACAGCGAAACGAGGCGGGCCACCCCCATCGTCGACTGGGATGAGTCCAAGGGTTTGGTGAAGGTCAACCCGATCGCCACGTGGTCCCACGATGACGTCTCTCACTACGAGGCCGATCGCAAACTTCCGATCCATCCCCTGTTCCGCAAGGGATATCTCTCCATCGGGTGCAGCCCGACGACCCGTCCTGTCTCGAATCTCGAGGACCGACGGTCAGGGCGCTGGTCCGGGACAGACAAGACCGAGTGCGGCCTACACCTCTAATCGCGGCGGAACCTCATCCGCCCATCACACCATCAGTGGAAGGCCACCACCTGGTTCGATGATGCTGCCAGCAACAGGCCGTCGCCTACCGATGGGGTGGGGAAGTGATTCGCAGGTGCCCCCACCGTCAAATGCACCGCAGCCCTGCCGTTGGACTTTCGGAGCCCGAACAAGGTGCCGTCGCGCCGGATCGTCCACACCTTGTTCCCGGCCAGGATGGGGGGCCCACTCGAATCGGTGGGCGTGCTCCACAGCACCCGCATCTTGTGGGTGCGGGCGTTGACCTTCACCGCCACCACCCCTTTCAGGCACGGTGCATAGACGATCGTCGTGGTGAAGGCTTCTCCGCCGTCGACGTTGCTCCCGCAGAACGCGCGCTGGGCCACCTGGCCCCCGACGCCACCCAGCTTGGATTGATTGAGCAGGTAGGCCGTCCTGGACTTCCCCGCCATGAAGACCAACCCGTTCCCCATGATGGCGGGCGTGGACGACCCGAGATCGAGGTCACTGGCGTTGTCGGTCTGCCACGTCGAGGGGGTGAACGACTGCACCACGGCCAAGCTCGATGACAACTCGATCACCGAATCGCTGCCGTCCGGTGACGACCCCGTGGTGTTGGACCCGTTCCCGGTGGCGAACCAGATGTTGCCACCGGAGTCCACCACCGGAGCGGCGGCGCCCAACCACACTGCACCTTCGTCATTGCCGGGCGTGGCGTCTGCTTCCCAGGTCCGCAGGACGCCGCCGGATTCCGGCACTGAGACGATCCAACCGTGGTAGGTCGAACAATCACCGGCGTTCCCACCGAAGGCGATCTCGACCGAGCCCCGATCGAGCGCCAGGCCGGGCCGCTGGAGCAGCGCGGTGGTGAGCGACCCGGGCGGGTCCACGACCTGGTCGAGAAGGATGGTCCCGGTACCGAGCCCCAACCCCACCAGGTGATGGGAAACCACCGCACCGTTCACTTCGTCGGCCACGACGAACACTTCGGACCGCGACGGGTCGATCACGGGAGTGGAGGTGATACCCACATTCGGGGAGATGTCGCCACAGGGAAGTGACGGCGGCGGCACGGGCGTGCCGACGGTCGTCGACCATGCCACCGAGCCATTCGAAGCGTTGAGCCCGTACACAACATCGTGCTCGGTGGCGACCACCACCAGGGATCCCTCGACCAGCGGTTCGCCGTAGAGCTGGCCGTTGAGCGCGGGAGATGTCCAAGCAAGCTTGGGATGGGCGAAGGACGCCGTCGTCGGAGCGATGCCGGTTTCAAGCGAATTGGCGTGGTACGTGGTCCAGTTCGTATTCGCACTGACCGGACCCGCAGTGCGTGCCTGGGCCGTATTCGCGCCCAGGAGCACCATGGAGCACAGCGCGACAACAGCCGCCAGCACGCCCATCGGCCCCGGACGAGGGCGTCGGGTCGTCCGGGGCGGGTCGGCCTGATCGATAGGGCACCAGACACGCGGACGTCGGTGCATCACAGCACCCCCCAGTCGATCGGTCCTGATCTGTGACGCTCGCCGGTCATGGTACCCCTCCGACGGCCGGCAGATCTCAGCGAACCCACAGCCAAAAATCACGAACCGTTAAGGCGCGGCCATCATGATGAAGACCCACAGCAGCACCCGAGGCGAAAGCGCCGTGGTCGAGGTCCCGCCCCTCGATCGCGGTCGCTTCGCCTCCTCGCCAAGCCGAGGACCCGCAATGGCCTCCGGTCGTTCACACGGCGCTGGGCTGCTCGTCGAACAGCTCGAAGCGGGCACGACCGGACTCCTTGGCTCGGTACATGCCGACATCGGCATCACGGAGCACGCCGGCAGCCTGCGCACCGGGGCCGGGGAGCACGATCCCGATGCTGGCTGTCACCACCATCGTCCGACCGTGGAGGGCGATGGGCTCGGAGAGGGCACGGAAGATCCTGTTGGCGATCTCGGTGGCCTTCTCGGGCCCGCGCACATCGTGGAAGATGAACGTGAACTCGTCACCTCCCAGTCGGGCCACGGTCTCTCCGGCCCGGACGACCCCGAGGAACCGCGTCGCCACGGCCTGGAGAAGTTCGTCGCCGGCCTGGTGCCCCATGCCGTCATTGACGACCTTGAATCCATCCAAGTCGAGGAACATCACGGCCAGGTCGCTCCCCGAGCGCGTCGCGTGGCCGAGTTCCATGCTCAGCCGATCCAGGAAGAGCGCCCGGTTCGGGAGTCCCGTCAGCGAGTCGTGCATGGCCTGGTAGGCCAGAGCTTCGGCGGCAGCGACCTCCTCGGTGACGTCCTGGACGGTCACCACGA
>Ga0307372_10013101_pt1 | contig 10762 bp, 17 predicted proteins | sample OX1MG_FD_202533 | JGI IMG/M metagenome (GOLD analysis project Ga0307372, IMG submission 202533) | Soil microbial communities from Risofladan, Vaasa, Finland - OX-1 | ecosystem: Environmental > Terrestrial > Soil > Coastal area > Acid sulfate soil | place: Finland: Risofladan, Vaasa | collected...
AACGTGGCTATCAAAGAGGGTAGCCGACTGAGCGCCAGGGTCCAGCTAGCCGCGGATCGGAGATCAAAAACCTGGTGCCAGCAGTGGGAGTCGAACCCACACGAGCTTGCGCTCAACGGTTTTTGAGTCCGCTTCGGGCCACTTCGCTGGCAGCACCGATACCCAAATGCGATCTCATAACGTCGTCGCGCCGTACCGCCGTCTTACGCCGTTTGACCCCCACTTGGGGGTCAACTTGGGGGTCAAGCCTGCCGATCCATGAGCCGCTCCAGCCGGTCCACCGCGTCATCGCGCAGGGTCGGAAGGATGCCGGCGTAGGTGGAGGCGGTGATTTGCACCGAGCTGTGCCCCAGCAGGTGGCTCACCGTCGCCAAGTCCACCCCGGACGCGAGCAGCAGCGACCCGTGAAGGTGGCGCAGGTGGTGGAACCGAAGCTGAGGCAGCCCCGCCCCCTGTAGGGCGGTCTGGAACTGGCGGGTGACCGTCGTGCCTAACAGCGGGCCGCCGGTCGCGGTCGTGAAGCATAGGCCCTCAATTGCGGGCCGCCAGCTGGCTCCCGCAGCCAGCAGCGCCTCCCGTTGGCGCTGGCGCTCGGACCGAAGAGCGGCCACCGCCTGGACCGATAGCCGCAGCGTCCGGCGGCTGTGCTCGGACTTGGGCTCGACCAGCGCGGACAGGCGGCGCAGGCGCTGGAGCGCGGCGTTGACCGTGAGCTGGGCGCGATCCATGTCGATGTCAGCCCACTTGAGGCCGAGGAGTTCGCCCTGCCGCATCCCGGTCCAGAGGCCCAGGGCCACCAGGTTCTCGATGGGCGTCCCTGCCACCGCGTCCAGAACCCGGTGGACATCCGCGACGGGCAGCGTCTTGGGCGATGGCTTGGGCACTCGCGGCGGGTCGGTCAGCTTGGCCGCGTTGCGGCTCAGCAGGCCCCACCTCTCGGCGTCGCTGAGCGCCGTCCTGAGCACGGCTCGGGCATGGCTGGCCGTCCGTGGGGAGAGGCCGTCCTGCTGGAGGCGCGCCAGCATGGCGGCCACATCGGCGGGGGAGAGCCTGGTCAGCTTGACGTGCCCCAGTGCCGGGATGAGTTGGTGCTCGCACAGACCTCGGTACCTGGTCAGGGTCGCTGGCCGCAGGCGGGGCTCGACGGTCGCGAGCCACGTGGTGAGGTAGGCGCCGAGCGTGGTGCGCCCGTCGGTGACCGGGAGCCCGCGAGCGAGCTGCTGGCGGACCTCGGTCAACTTACGGACCGCCTCGATCCGGGTCAGGCCGAATACCGACACGCGCCGCCTGGTCCCCGAGGCCGTCCAGCCGGCCTCGATGCGGCCTTCCCAGCGTCCGTCGGCTCGCTGCCGGATCGACCCCTCACCGGCGCCCCGACGTTTGGCGTTTGTCACTTCCACAGCCTCCGCCAGAAGCCGAGCCGGCCAAGAGCCCTGCCCTTCACGATGTTCCCGGCCCGCCGCTCGATGGGCTTGGCTGAACCTTCCTCCACGCTGCGACGGACCGCCCGGCCCGATGCCGAGAGGCGCGCCGCCTTGAACAGCAGCGATGTCATCGACTTCTTACGAGCCACAGCTAGTCCTCCAATCCTCAAGTCCTACGCTTGCTTGGGGGCAGGTACCCACGCTTCCGGGCCAGCCCGATCCACCGACGGACGGTCGCCTCATTCACGTCGCTACCCTTCACCAGCTGCAGGTATCTCGTGACCGCCAGGGCTGGGGCACGGTCCCCAGACGCAAGGGCTTGCCGATACTGGTCAGCCACGAGCCGGACCAGCTCATCCGGAACGGTGGGGCGACCACGGCGGCGCTGCACGTTCTGCTCCAGGTAGTCGATCGCGGCGCTGCGGGCCTTGGCGAACGCAGCGTCCTTCTGGACCTGGCGCAGCGGCAGGTCGGGCCAAGTCTTTGCGACTTCGGCCAGGAACTCGGGGCGGAGGGCCGCCTCCGCATACCTACGATTCTCGGCCGCCCAGTCGTCTAGCCACTTCCCCAACGGCACCCTGATCGCCGATGCGGTGATGGCCGAGTCAGGGCCTTCCCGCACCGGCCCCCACCACGGCTCATTCTGGGGGGCGATCCCCCACATCTCTAGCCCGACGATCCTCGGGCGACCTTCGATGTCCTGAAGCCAGAGGCGGACCTGGTAGGGGCCGGTCTCATCGGGCCAGGCAAACAACTTCGACGTGGGTCCAGTTGGCGGAGCCATGAGCGGACTGTACCACCGTTCGCAACATCGCTGCACACCCAGAGACACAATTGCGGGCCATGCCTGGGAACGGCAATAGCTCTGTTCGGAAATCCTGCATCTCTAAACGCACCGCAAGGGCCGCAGCGCCATCGCACTATATCGAGCATGGACTCGGAGGAGCTGCTCCTACTGGCGCTGGCGCGAAGGGCTCAGACGGTGGGACGCACCCTGCGGCTCCAGATGGGCCTGAGCCAGGCCGAAGTCGCTTCGGCGGTCGGATGCGACCGCGCCCAGATCGCACGGTGGGAGACCGGGGTGACCCTTCGGCCCCGCCGGGACTCCGCCCTGGCGTATGGGGCACTCATCGCCGCCTGGCTGGCCGCCGATGAGTGAGGGCGGGCTGCTCACCCTGGCCGAGGTTCAGCAGAAGCTCCACGTCGGCCAGACGACCGCCTACGCCCTGATCGCCAGCGGCCAGCTACCGCACCTCCGCTTGGGCCGGGCAATCCGAGTCCGTCCCGAATCTTTGGCCCGCTTTCTGGCCGCGCTCGAGGTGACCGGCGTGGGCGACGCCGAGGTGGTGCCCATTCGGATTACCGGGGGCCGCCGTGGTCGCTGACCGCGAGCGCCTTTGGGCTGAGGCTGGCGAGTACGCGGAGCTGACTGCCCGCATGCGCGTGAACTGCCTGCGGGACTACCCGGACGGTGGCGATCCCTGCCAGGTCTGCTCGGCCATCGAGCGCCTGGCGAGCGAGTCCCTAGTCAGGGCGCGGTCCATGGCCGCAAGCACTGACCCGGTCATCGCAAAAGTAGCCCTGGGGCACCTTTTGCCGGTCGGCTATACCACGCTCTATGAACTCAGCCGACTAGAGCCGGAAGCGTTGATCGACCGGACCGCCGATCCGAGCGCTGCCTCTCCCACCGGGGTGGCGCTGGGGACCAGAGCGTGATCGCGGAGCCCGTGGAGCTGCAAGGCGACCACCTAAACGCGCAGCGGTTCGTCGACGCGCACGGGGATCGGGTCCGATGGGCACCAGAGCTGGGTCGCTACTACGTCTGGTCGGGATCGTGGTGGGCGGAGGACCGAACCGAGCGAGTCCAAGACCTCGCCCGTGAGGTGGTCGATGGCCTTCGTACGTGGGTCACCGAAGCGAGCGGAGATGAGTTCCGGCGCCGGGCTGCCCATTACACCCAGAGCGCCCGGGCCGGCCGGGTTGAGGCGCTGCTCCAGGTCGCCCGGCCCCGCCTGGTGGTCGGAGTCGAGGATCTGGACCGGCACCCCTTCCTGCTGGCCTGCCGCAACGGGGAGGTGGACCTACGCACCGGCGAGCTTCGCCCGTCCGACCGAGCCCACCTCCTCACCCGGGGGATCGCCGTGGAGTACCACCCTGACGCTCGGTCCGACCTCTGGGCACAGTTCCTCGCCACCACATTCGGTGGTGACGCCGAGCTGATCGGCTACGTCCAGCGCAGCATCGGCTACGCAGCCACCGGCGCCGTCCGCGAGCACGTTGCACTTGTCTGGCACGGAAGCGGCGCCAACGGTAGGTCGACCCTGCTGGGGGCTGCGCAGGACCTGCTCGGCGAGCTGGCGCTCACCGCGCCCGATGGGCTGTTCACCGAGTCCCAGCACGAGCCCCACCCCGAGCGCATCGCGGCCCTGCGAGGCCGGCGCCTGGTCACCTGCTTCGAGCTGGAGAACCGAGCCACGCTCGCGGAAGGGCTGGTCAAGACCCTGACCGGGGGCGACCGGCTTTCGGCCCGAGAGCTCTACGGGCGCCGTTTCGACTTCGCCCCTACGCACAAGGTGGTGATCGTCACCAATCACAAACCCCGGGTCCGGGGCACCGACGAAAGCATCTGGCGACGCCTGCGACTCGTGCCCTTCGAGCACACCGTCCGACCCCAAGACCAGGACGGAACCCTTCGCCAGCGGCTGGTGAGCGATCACGGGCCGGCGCTTCTGGCGTGGATCGTGCAAGGCGCCGTCGCCTGGTATGCCGACGGGCTCGGAGAGACCCGCAAAGTCACCCAGGCCACCGCCGAGTATCGCGCCGAGCAGGACACCTTCTCCGCCTTCTTGGAGGACTGCACCGAGGAATCGCCCCGCGCCCGGACCCCTGTCGGCGAGCTGTGGGAAGCGTGGCGGCAGTGGTCCGAGGCCGCCGGCGAGCGGCCCGGGCGGAAGCAGGACTTTACGATCGGGCTGGAGGAGCACGGAGTCGAGCTGGAGACCTATCGCCACCAGCGCTATGTCCGCAACCTGATCTCAGGGGGGGTCTCGGGGGGTCTCCTCCGTACACCTTCCCGTGAGTCTCAACTAGAAAAGTTACCGGGTGAGACCCCCCGAGACCCCCCACCTGGGGCCACTACATGGCCGGATGGGACGCCTCATCGCCTGCTGGAAAGCATGGGGAGGGATGCATGATCGCCGCCCGCCTCGCCGCTGCCCTGGGGTGTGACCGACGCTCTAACCGATCCTGGCCGGCGCGAACCGTTGCCGCGGCCGGGGCGAGCCCGCTCGGTGGTGGTGGAGCAGCGGTCTATCAAACCGCCGCGGCTGAGATCAGCCGAGAGTCGGTCCGAAGTGGGCTGACCCCGGCCTTGACCCCCAACGGCCCCGCTTCAGCGGCCCGGCTGATCTCAACCCGCTATGCCGCCGATAGAACCGTCCGCCCGCCGCTTGGAGCCCGCCCGTGAACATTCGCCACCCCTGGAGGAACACCGATGACAGATCGCTACCCGCAGGACTTGCCGAGCTTCCCCAAGCAGCCGCAGCCTCCGGCCCGGACGCCGGGTGCGGCGCCCAACTGGCCGTTCCCGCCGCCGAAGCCAGCGCCACCGCTGCCAAAATCCCCGGACCCGACACCGCTGCCGCGGCCCCGCAACCTGCCCAAGTGGTACAGCCCGGGGAGCGGCTCATGATGGCCGACTCGCCCGAAACCGAGGCCGCGGTCACCCGCATGGCGGCGATTCCCGCCCACCTGGTGCCGCAAACCCTTCGCCTTGCCGTCCTGGACGCCGCCGCGCGGGCCGCCGTGGTGCGCGAAGCCCGGGAATCGGTAGAGGACTGCCTCGCGGCCGTGAAGGCGTCGCTGCGGCGCTCTGACGTGGCAGCAGCGCGGGACGTGGCCAAGGTGCTGGTCGCGGCCGAACGCCTCATCCCGATGTTGACCGGAGTCGAAGTTGACCCCAGCGCGGTCGCTGAGGCGCTGTCTTCGGCCTCCAACATAATCAGACAGGCGATCGGGCAGCTCCAGCCGGTGCCGGAACTCGCCTATAGCCTGGAACGCGCGGCCTGGCACGCGTTGCCGGTGCAGATGCTTCCCGCCTTGCCTGCTCCGGTCGCCCTGCCGAGCGATCTCGAAGCCGAGCGAGCCCGTGCCGAGCTGGAGGCGGCTCGGTCAAACCTACAGCGAGCCCACGGCGAATGGGAGAGCGCGGCCGAGCGCGGGGCCGAGATCCTTGGTCACCTTCAGGCGGCGGGCGGGCTGCTGGAGGCCGTGGCGGAGCTGCGAGGGCCGCTCCTGGCCGTGGCGGAGCAAGTTCGGGCCGCCAACGAGGCCCGGGGGCTCGCTGGGATCGCCTGGCAGGTGCCGGCTGGGCACACGTCCGAGCCGATCCGCCGGCTGGAGGCGCTGCGGGCCGCTCAGACACCCGAGGCGGTGCCCGTATGAGCCAATCGCCCGATCGGCGGTTACTGACTCGGCCCGCGCCGACGCTTACACCCCCAATTCACCCCAACTAGGAGCACCTAAATCGTGGACATCTTCGAACCCCCGGACCGCAAGGGTCGGGCATACGTGACCCAGGACCAGGCTCGCATGGAGCAGGCTCAGGACATCCTCCGCCGCAGCCTGTCCGTTCCCAAGCTCGACCTGGTGCGCAAGGCGAGCGGTGCGCAGGCGGTGGCCGTCTATGACTCGACTGGCAAGCTGATCGGCACCGCGCCGCCCGAGAAAATCAACCCGGTTGCCGCCCGGGACGCGCTCTATAACGCGGCCGGCGCGCTCGTAGGCGTGCAGCAGGCGGACGGCTCGACGCTGCGGGTCGGCACGGCCAAGGCGCCGGTCGCCAAGGCCCGGCAGGTCCGGGTTCGCAAGGTCGCCGCCTCGACCATGACGGCGCAGCAGCTCTTCCAGAAGCTCCGAGCCATGAAGGGGGCCTCGGTCAAGAAGTCCGCGAACACACTTACGGAGCGCCGCAGGTTGACGCTCTGGGGCTCGGGCGAATACCTGAAGATGAGCGCGATCGAGCGCGCTCGGTTCGACCAACTGGCGCAGGCGGCACGGGCACGCTCGGCCAAGCGGCGGGTGCGGAAGACCGTCATTCTGACGCCCGAGTCGCTCGCCGCGGGGGAGCAGAGGCTCGCCAAGACGCGCGCGATGATCCGGGGCCGGCGAGGCTGAGTGGTGCGGGTTTTTGACGCCGCGGGCCGTCCGGTGGCCGAGGTCGAGCCACATCTGGTCACCCCGGCCTGGCTGCTACCCGAGGACATCGCGGAGCGGCTGCAGGCGGTTGCCGACGGCTACCGGCAGCACGTCCGGGCCGCGGTGGTCTTCAGTTGCATCATGGCGGAATCCGGGCCGCTTGAAGGTGGCCGCGATGCTCGATGACGGCGGCCCGCGCGAGATCGGGAACCGTCCGCAAGCGGCGCGCCTCGGTGGGACGGTTCGCTGATGCCCCAGCCGTGTACGGTTTGCCGTCACCCGCGGCAGCAGGCGGTTGACGCGGCCCTGGTGAAGGGTGAGTCGGACCGGGCCACGGCGCTCAAGTTCCAACTGGGCGCACGGGCGGTCGGACGGCATCGGGAGAATCACCTGAGCCCTGCTCTGGCAGCGGTTACGGCTCGGCGTGAGGAAGCCCGGCATGGCTCGCTCGCCGACCGGGCGGCCGCGATGCTGGACAAGGCCGAGGGCCTGATCGATCGGCTGGAGCGGGAAGGCGCTACGGGGATGCAGCTGGCCGCCATGCGGGAGTTCCGGGGCCAGGTTGAGACCGTGGCTCGGCTCACCGGGGCGATAGACGAATCCACGAAGGTGACGGTGAACCTGCTCAGCAGCTCCGAGGTTCAGGGCTTGGTCGGGCTGCTGCTGAGCGCGCTCGCGCCATTCCCGGAGGCCCGCATCGCGGCGGCCGGGGCGCTCTCGACGATCGACGCGGGGGCCGGGTCGTGACTGTGGCACTAGGTGCCCACGTTGGGCAGGCGGTGCGTCCGGGGGGTCTCCCGGGCCGCCGCCCGTCCAGCGACCGGGGGTCGCGCTGTTGACCTTCACGGTCCCGGATCAGCCGGTGGCGATGCCCAGACCGCGGGTGACCGTGCGCGGTGGCAAGCCCCACGGCTACACGCCGACCGGGGCGCAGGCGGCCATGTGGCGGATCAGGCAGGCCGCCGTCGAAGCGTTGGGAGACCGGCCCCGGTTCGAGGGCGCGGTTCAGCTCACGGTGGTCGCCTACGTGCGTCAGCCCTCTGGTATTCCCAAGAGGGACCGGCTGACCGCCCTGCCGACCCGACGCCCCGACACCGACAACTACGCCAAGACCGCCCTCGATGGGCTCTCGGTGCTCTGGCTCGACGATGCCCAAGTGACCGACCTGTGCATCCGCAAGCGGTTCGCGGTGGGCTCGTCGCCCCGCTGGGAGATCCGGGTGGAGGCGCTGGGATGAGCCGGCTGCTGCGCCACCTCGCGGGCGGACTTGATCCGGTGATCTTGGCCCGCAACATCGGCATGGAGTGCGACCCCTGGCAGGCGAAGGTGCTGCGCGACCCGCACAAGCGCGAGCTGTTGGTGGTCCATCGCCAGGGCGGCAAGTCCACGGTGGCGGCCGTGGCCGCGGTCCACTGCGCGCTCTACGATCCCGGCGCCCTGGTGCTGGTCGTGAGCCCATCCCAGCGCCAGTCCGTCGAGCTGTTCCGGGTCATGCTGGCCCTGTACCGCTCACTGGGACGGCCGGTGCCGCCGGAGGCGGAGAACGCGCTGTCGGTCATCCTCGAAAATGGCTCCCGGGTCGTCGCCCTGCCGGCGGACGCGACCACCATCCGGGGCTACTCGGCCTGCCGCCTGCTGATCGTCGATGAGGCGGCGTTCGTCCCAGATGACACCATCGCCGCCGTCCGGCCGATGTTGGCCGTGTCCAACGGTCGGATGCTGGCCATGAGCACCCCGTTTGGCCGGCGGGGCTGGTTCTGGGAGGCTTCCGAGTCCCGGGAGTGGCGGCGCACCACCGTCACGGCCGACAACTGCCCGCGGATCTCCAAGGCGTTTCTGGAGGCCGAGCGAGCGGCGCTCGGAGACTGGCGCTACCGGCAGGAATACCTCTGTGAGTTCACTGACCTGGCCGGGCGCATGTTCGCCTCCGCTGACCTGGAGGCCATCTTCGAGGCCGGCCGGCTGGGAGCCGTGCCGCCGGGGGCGCTGTTTACGGGGCTCACCGAGCCGGCCCGCCTGGAGGTGATCGACGCGCCGATGCCACTCCACCCCGAGGTGGGTCAGTGCCCCGACCCGACCTTCGACCACCACCACGCCTGGCGGGATGGCCGCTGTCTCGCCTGCGGCGTGGTCGTGGGAGAGCCACTGGGAGTCGCGCAGTGACCTTGAGCATCGGCGTCGACATCGGCCAGCAGCAGGACCCGACGGCGCTGACCGTGGTGGAGACCTACCGGCCGGAGGCGATCGGGCCTCGGGACTGGCCCCCGCTGCGGCACCGGATCAGGTGGGTCGAGCGGCTGCCCTTGGGCACCGACTACCAGCGGGTGGTGGATCGAATCGCCCTGGTGGCGGATCAGGCGGCCAGGATCGGCTCCCCGATGATCGTGCTCGACGCGACCGGGGTCGGGCGCCCCATCGTGGACATGCTGAAACGGTGCAGTTCCGCCAGCCTGCGGGCCGTCATCTTCACCGCCGGTGAGCATGAGACCTCGCCCGAATACAGCGTCCTGCGGGTGCCCAAACGCGACCTGGTGCAGAGCCTTGAGGTGGTGCTGCAGGCGCGTCGGCTGGAGGCCGTGCCGGATTGCCCGCTGCAGGCGGACCTGCAGGCCGAGCTGGCGGCCTTCGACTTCGCCATAAGCGCCTCCGGGCACGACCGCTACGAGGGCAGTCGGGGCCACCACGACGACCTGGTGATGGCGCTCTGTCTTGCGGTTTGGTGGGGCGAGCGCCAGAGTGCCGGTGACGGATGGATGGAGTACGAGCGCCGCGTGGCCCAGTACCCGGGGCTCTACGGGCCCAAGCTGGGTGACCGGCTGGGGTAGCGAGGGGTCGGGGTCGGGGTACACTCCCGGCCTGCAGGCTACCCGGCGGGAGGGTTGAGATGGCGTTCAAGTCATTGGGACAGGTGAGGGCCGAGCAGGCCGAGAAACAGCGCCAGAAGCAGATTGCGAAGGCTGGCGGACTGGAAGCCTTTGCGGAAGCGGAACGCACCAGGACCGAGGCGATCGAGGGCGGCGCTTGGTGGCTGCGCCCGGACGCCTTCGCAGCCTTCGGAATCACCAGGAAGCTGACCCTCGCCGAGTGCGCTTATCTGGGCGGCTATCCAGCCCACCCCAAGGCCCATGGCAGCGTCAAGGGCAAGAACGGCAACTCGCTCCATCTGTCCTCAGTGGGCCTGGTCTACAAGCGCTTCGGGACGCTCTTCACCATCCCGTGGGATGAGGTGCTGGGGATCGAGGTGGAGGGGCCAGAAAAGGCGGAGCGACACATGTCGCTCGGCTTGGGGGCGCTCTCACTGCTGAAGTCGCATAAGTCGGCGGCGATCACGGTCCTGCTCAAGTCAGGCGATGAGGCGGTCTTCCAGTCTCATACTTGGCTGGCCTACGACCTCCGGGCCAGGCTGGGTCCGATCACCAGCCAGCTTCGCAAGCTCCACACCGCAGAGGTACTGCCGACTTCCCCGCCAACTGTCTCGGTGGCCGACGAGATCCGCAAGCTGGCCGAGTTGCGCGACTCCGGCATCGTGACCGAGGCGGAGTTCGAGGCCAAGAAGGCGGATCTGCTCGGCCGAATGTGATCGGGGTGCGGCGGTGCTCACGAACCGGCGACGAACAGTTCGGGGTGCTTGCGCTGGCATGCGTCCACGATCCCGTTAGCTGCGTCTGCGCCGATCCGCGTCTCCAGCCACGCGCGCAGCGCCGCGGTGGTCACGTCCCTTGGCCGCGGCACCCACTTCACAGCTTCCTCGACCTCGGTGCCCTGCATGATGACCAATCCCCAGGTGGGCGGCGAGGTGTCAAGACTGCCATATCCCACCCAGTAGCGGGGCGCACCGTCCGGCGGCCACATGTGCCACCGAATGGTCCCTGCCCTGTTGGGGAAGGCTCCGGACGGCTCCTCGGACTGCTCCACGTCCATGTGTCTGTTCTCCTTTGGGGGTCAACTTGGGGGTCAAACCGCCCCGGGCGCGGCGACCCGAACGCCTGTGTGTGGTCGATTCGAGATCAAAAAGTGGTGCCAGCAGTGGGAGTCGAACCCACACGAGCTTGCGCTCAACGGTTTTTGAGACCGCCGCGTCTGCCATTCCGCCATGCTGGCCTCCGAGGCTGGTCAGGCGTCGGGGGTGTCCAGATCAGGGA
>Ga0307372_10013102_pt1 | contig 10762 bp, 12 predicted proteins | sample OX1MG_FD_202533 | JGI IMG/M metagenome (GOLD analysis project Ga0307372, IMG submission 202533) | Soil microbial communities from Risofladan, Vaasa, Finland - OX-1 | ecosystem: Environmental > Terrestrial > Soil > Coastal area > Acid sulfate soil | place: Finland: Risofladan, Vaasa | collected...
CGATACCACGAAAAGAATTGGATAAGCTGCAAAGTATTCAATTGGTATCGGCAGGAAGAAGGAACCCGAAAGAATCAGCGCACCAAATATCAGATAGTAAACGGAAAATCCAATCGTTCTTGCAACGCTAATTTTTGTTCCGTTGATGATCCGTCTCATTCGGAGAATTATTATGAGAACGAGGAAAACGATGATGTAAAGGCCGGTCTCAGAAGAGCCACCGACTGCAGATGACAAATTGGATGGAAATTGTAACCGTCTTGTTCGACTATTAATCGTTCTGATTTCCGTTGGTAATTGCAGAGTCTTATCGCATCAGATATAGTTATATGCGCACTTTCGCCGACATTTCGTTGTTCGACTATGTGTCGAACATTAGTGATTCTTTATGACAAACCCCTCCATCGAAGCGATTAATCTGACTAAGCGATATGGCTCCTTTACAGCGCTCGCGAATCTGAATTTGAAAATAGAAGGGGCAAAGTGCGTCGGTTTTCTAGGTCCGAATGGAGCTGGAAAGACGACCACGCTGAAACTTTTCACAGACATGATCAGGGCTACTGAAGGATCGGCCTGCATCAACGGTATCTCGGTCCACGAGAACAAGCGGAGAGCGCTCGCCCACGTCGGTGATTTGATCGAGAGTCCGGAAATTTATCCGTCTTTCACTCCTAATGAAGCCCTCTCCATGGTTGCTGACTTGAGAGGGGTACCGAAATCCGAGAAAGGGAAGCGCATTGAAGAGGCAATCTCCGAGGTAAAGATGGAAGAGTGGAAAGACAAGAAGGTTGGGAAATTTTCAAAGGGCATGAAGCAGAGAATCAATATAGCGGCGGCTCTCTTGTCCGAACCTGACATTATTATTCTGGACGAACCAACCACGGGGCTCGACCCGAGAGGCATGGCCGAAGTAAGGGACATTGTAAAGTCACTGAAACAGAAGAACCGACTGATCTTCATGAGCTCGCACCTTCTGCCAGAGGTCTCCGACGTGTGTGACGAAGTCGCGATGATTGACCATGGAAAACTCCTGGTCTATGACAAGCTTGAGAATGTCACCACAAAGTTCTCTGGTGATGGTGGTGCGGTCGTCGAAGTGGGCTTTTCGAGATCTATGGACGACCCATTATCAATCAAGAACATTTCCTCAATATCCAGTGTTGTATCGGTTGAAAGGATTGACTCGAAGAATCTGAGAATCAGATTTTCTGGCGGAACTCCGGGGCAGGAACACCTTCTTTCAGATCTTGCCACTATGAAAATTGGATTGCTTAGCTTCCGTGCTTCCTCTTCAGCGCTAGAAGACACCTACCTTAATCTGATCAAGGATACTCTGTGAGATAAAATGAGCAAAGAAAGTAACGAAGTCTCTCTGGAAGGAAACAAGCTTCCGACGAGTGTTCAACAGGTCGGAATCATTGCGAGAAACGAGATGCTGAATTATTTCAGATCTCGAAGATTTCTTGTTCTGCTAATCATAGCTCTAGTCATCTCGGGTCTCTTGACTTTTGTTGTCTGGCACACCGGGATTTCGAATGTAGCCACCGATTCTTTAGGATTCTATGCTACATGGTGGGGATTCTCTGCAATTATACTCGTGGTTTTCTGCGCGATTTTCTTTGGCGGAGACGCAATTTCAGGCGAGTTCCAGAACAAGACAGGGTACTTCTTGGTTGGAAACCCTATCCGTAGGTCTTCGATATATGTAGGAAAGTGGATCGCAGCTTTCATCGCCTCGCTAATCGTATTCGGGGTTTTCACCACAGTCACGATCGCAAATGGAATCGCATATTTCGGTTTGAACATTCCAACCCAATTCGGCGAATCTTTTGCATTCACTATCCTTTACCTTGTAGCTGCGCTGGGATTCACGTTCTTCTTCAGCTCAGTCTTCAAGTCAAGCTCAATGTCAATAATGGTCACCGTGATTTTGTTGTTATTTGGCTTTGATCTAATTGATACTCTGGCGACCAACTTGGTGCACATCGAACCCTGGTTCTCAATCACATACGGGGCTGGTATCATTGGCAATGTCTTGTCGGTTCCTTTCCCGCAGCACATCACCACAATCCATTTTGGAAACGGACCAGGGTTGACTTCATACAACGCGACGATACCTGAAGGAATCGCGATAATGGTGATCTATTTTGCAGTCACCGCGATTCTAGGACTGATTCTTTTCGAGCGAAAAGAGTTCAACTAGAAAAAAGAAATTCTAGTGGGTAGTTGGAGTCTCGCTCTGGTTGGGCTTTTTCCTGACCAGCTCCTTGGTTTCTCGCATTGCATTCCAGAATGCAACAAGCAGAATACCAATGAAGATGGCAATGAAAATCTCGCCAGTGAACATTGCGTCTGCTCTAGTTACAAGCAACAACACGATCAGCGTCATAGTCCCCGCGAGGTAGATGAGTAGACCAGCACCTGCTTTCATTCTTAGTACAAAAAGACGCAAGAAATCTTTAACTTATAAATTTTGAAGTTTTGCATAATTTCTGTTCAAATAGAGAAGTGGCGGTTTTTCTTCCCCGTGAACATCTACGGCCTGTCCGAAGAATATTGTATGATCTCCCTCCTCCAGAAAACGAGTGATCTTGCAATCAATATATCCTAAAGAACCTGCGATAATCGGACTGCCCCCTTTTCCGATTTTGAAATCGAGACTGAGAAATCTACCGTTTTCGCCCGAGAGTGAAAATGTCTCTGCAATTTTCCGCTGATCCTCTGCCAAGATGTTGACGCAGAACCTTTTTGACTTTTTGAACAATCCAGTCGAGGTACTCTCGTTCCTTATGCAAATCAATACGAGTGGCGGTTCGAGCGAAACCGAAGTGAACGCGGAAACGGTGAGCCCGAAGAGCTCTCCAGAATCTAGAGCGCCCGTGACAACAGTGACGTGGCTTGCAAAATATCGCATTACATCCCGGATGTCGACGTCCAGGGGTGGTTTTGATTTGATAGAATCTGGCATCTTGAGATTAAACTGTCCAATTAATTTAGTCAAATATGCGTTTGGGCTGGATAGTCAGAGAATATCGTAAATCAGAATGATGAGGAAAATGAACGCGAATATACCAACGGCCAGACCCACCCAAATCCAATCAGATAGTTTGAGCTTGGGAGTCTCTGTTTCTTTGTCCTTCGAGCTTGTGTTTGACTCTGACTCCATGGATCTCTTGCAATTTCCAAACTAGTTTGACCTCCTTTTTATCTTTGCAGTTTCGCCATAGAACCGATTTGCAACAAAAGGAAAAGGAAAGATTGATCGCTCCGCCGCCAAAAGAACGCGGATCGAGGAAGACTGGTTACATGATTGCCGGATATCCATACGCATTCTTTGGAGTGCCGACGATCATCCACTCAAAGCGAGTCGAACTTTCTGGTGAAGTTTGGAAAGAAAGGGAAGTCGATTGTGGAGGCTTGTTGAAAGTCGTGAGAATCTGGGTAAATGATCTTCAGTCAGGGTATGAGGTTGTACTCGGAATGCAGTGCCAGGATTGTAAGTACACTGATTCTATCAGAATCCCGTACTCCGGGCACAAGCAGCTATTCAACAGCACTTCAAGAAGGACATGGGCTCTAAGAGATCCAAAGTCACGTTAGGTCATTCGCGCGAAGGATTGTATACGCAACCTCGGCGAAGTCGTTCGTCTGTAACGAGATGCTAGCTTCCCTTTTCACGCTAGCGTCACTCGAATTCAGTGCGATGGAGTACCCAACCGAGCGAAACGTCTCGACGTCATTTTGGCTGTCACCTATGTGCGCGCATCGCATCAGGTCAATCCGATTTTTCGCACAAAACTGTTTCATGAGTTCCACTTTGTTCTCTGGAATATCATTCATTTCGCCAAGATGGTCCCCGTCCAAGCCCCAGACAAATGAAATATCGCTCTTGATTCCATAATATTTAGTGAAGAAGAGTTGGAAGGGGTTGAATGTGAGCATTTGTACGTCCACGCCTTCCTTCTGAAGTAGCTTCACCCCCGTATCGAGCCTTTTCAGGATCGGACCTTTTGCTAGTGTCTCGTAGGCCTTTGAAAGACTGAATTTTTGAAGGAGTGGTGCCTGACGAATGTTCAACTCCTTCTCGGAGATTTTTCGATCTCGATAATCGGCGTGGTATTCTTCCAATTTTTCGGAAATCGCAAGCACTCGGTTCAAGAAAAGCACAGAATTTCCGAGGAAGGTTGTGTAGTCAAGATCCAGAGTGACCAGCAAGAAATGGTCGTTCTTCATATTACGCAGCCCGAAGCATCATTTGAGAGGAATATATTGGGTCGAAATCTTCATCCAAATCGTCCGAAATTCATCGCTTAGAACTCTTGTCGCTGGCGTTCTGCTCTTCTTGATCTTTTTTCTGAATGGGTCTTTTGTTTGCGCCCATTAGGTAGAGACCTGCAACAAAAGCTACGATTGCAATCGCAAGAAATTCAAGGCTCCCCGTGTAATAAGCGCCGGCAAGCGCGGCGAGACCAATCAACGAAACTACGAGCCTACTTAATTTCAAATAAGGAAACCTTGTGAGAAAATTGAAAGTGATTCCCTTCTTAAGCGTTAAGCGTTTGCCCTAGTTAATTGTGGAATAGGCACGGAGGAGGAGAGGGCTCCTCCGGTGCCTACTTCATTGTCTTTCGATGCTGAGCTTCATTCGGTTATGATTTGTACTGCGGAGCGATTACTGCGACTATCTTTGCCCTAAGTTCTTCGCCAGTGAAATTGCTCTCCCTGATAGATCTCAGAGATTCGGCAGATGAATCGTCAGTCAGTGCTTCTTTGAACCATCTCTCAAAGTCTCCACCAATCATATGGTTCTGGATGGTTTCAATTGGTGTTTGTTCAAGGTCTTGCAAGAACTCCAAGCCTGACCTTGCGCAGAATGTTGTATTTGCAAAAACGAAGCCCTGAGCGGTGTCAACAATCTTCGCTTGGATAGTTGTGATGCCAGAATCTTCAACTCCTTTTATCTCTGAAAGCTGGGCTTGAATCTCCGTTATCTCCGGCCTTGTCTCGTGCGGAGTTTGCTCGACGATCTGCTCGACTTGTATCTCGACGGCTGGAATCGAAGGTATCTCGACAATTGCTTCTGTTGGGGAGGTTACGGTGACTGATTCAACAAGAGGAGTTTCGACGACTGCTTCAGCGTGAAGCGCTTCAGGAACTGTCTCAACTGCAATTGTCTCTTGAATAGTTTTAACTTCAGGAGTAACTTCTGTGACTTTCGCCACTACCTCTTGAACGGTTGTGCTTACTGAAATAGGAGCCTCGACCGTTGCAACAGATTCTGCTATCGGCTGCTCTGTCGCTACCAGATTAGGAAGGATCTGAGACACTTTTTCATCGTGGATCTGCGGCTGTTCTACGACAACTGCAATTGGCTCGGCAATTGGAATTGTTTCCACCGGCGGAGTAGTTTCTGCGGGTGATACTTGTTCCGCAGGTGCTATTTTAGTTTCGAGTACTGCTTGCGGAACATCAACGGACAACGCGGATGCTTCTTTCGCTAGCAGCGCAATTCTCGCAGTCAATTCCTCATAGTCAGATCGTGGAACATAGTTTTCCAACCTCGCTTCAAGCTCGTGGACTCTTGTTTCACTTGTAACCAGCTGGTCGCGTGGAACGTATTGCGACAGAGTCCTCTGAAGCGCTTCAAAGCTTTCTCGTGGGACAAAATTCGCAAATTGGTTTTGAAGGTTCAGATAATCTTCCCTCGGAACCATCGACTTTATTGACTCTGATAACTCGTCACACTTCGTCTGGATTGATGCATAATCCACTTTGTCAACCATACAGCGAATCTTTTCTTGCATTTCCTCGACCTTCGAAAGTGCCTGATCGTAGAGGAGTACTGGCACCGTACTTTGAGACAATCTTGAATTCAGGCCCCCGATTGCCTTGTTCTGTTCTTCAATTATCTGATTCTGGTTCTTTACAGTCACGCCGAGAGATGTTATCGTCTCGTTCTGTGAGGTAATGTTACTTCCAATACCTGCAATTGTCTCGTTCAAGCTCACTGTCTTTTGTAAATCTGCTTTGACCCTTTCAAACTCGGCGTTGAGTCCGTCGATGGTCGCTTGCATTTTTGCAACAACCTCTTGGTGAGTCTTCTTTGGGATGGACTGCTGAAGCTGTGCCTCCATAGCCCTGCAAGTAAGGACCAGTCTTCTAACTTCACTTGTGATTTCTTCGGCTCTGCTCAAACATCATACACTCTAGAGTAATGGAGTGTGACGACTTTCTGATTATCTAATTGGTCAGGTCAACATGCGTTCACCAAAAGCTCTAGTGTACTTTAGAAAGCTTTGAACAATCAAGCGGCCGAGGCTTCGTAATATGTCTCTTCTTTTGCGAGGCTATTCTGCGAGCAGCGGATGCAATCATCGCACTCGCAGTCATGGTCACAACAATTTCCAGGGCAAGACTTTTCCTCGTACTCCTCAAGCCTACTCTCTTCTTCGCCTTCGTCTATGAACTCGGACGGCTTGTCGAAATACTTGAACCCGTAAGGATTCTGAGGATCGCTCATATCCACGCTTGAAATGGTTTAGATTTGGTGCAATTTAACTTCTTTGTAACGCGTCTTGGCACCTAGGTCAAAGGAGACTTGCGACTCGACTCCCTTCCCTTCTTTTCTACGCGATCGACATGGCGTGCTGCCAACTCCTTGATCCATGCCTCAATTTCTTCGAATGCCTTTACTAGATCGTAGCCTGAAACTTCGTAGCTGTGATGAGAGTCGGCGGAACCGATGAAGACCTGGATTTGATACCTTCTCTTGGGAGCCTTGGTCTCACCGCTCTTGATTACGACTCTTGCTTCGTTCATGCCTGGCATTGCTTTTGATAAAAGCGTGACTGAAGTTCGGAATTTTTGTTTCGCCATTTCAGATTGCAGAGGATCGGCCGGAAGTCCTACAATAGAAATTGGAATAGTTTCTGAAGTTGGGGCACTCGGCAGAAGTTTCAAGAAATCTCGATACGTGACAATTCCCTGAACTTCGTCGTTACTCAGGATCACCGAGTAGTTTGAGGCCGCCTTGAGCATGTTTTCCAGAGTTTCTTTCAAAGTATCGGTCACTTCGTTCGTAATGGTCCGCGTCTTGGAAAGCGAGAGCACATCCATTTCCAACCGACCCATTCGTAGATTCCCTTTCTCTCCTCTGTCGGTCGGAGGCAAAATCCTAAAGACGATTGAATCAGAAGTTATCACTCCGCTCAGGCGTTTTTCCTTGAGTATTGGAATCTGATCTATCTTTCTATCTACCATCAGTCGTTTGGCCTTAGCAGCAGAATCGGAAGCGTCCACACATATAGGATAAGGTGTTGCGATTCGGGCAATCGACTCTTCGGCGTGACTGGAAGCCACCAATGCTTTTGCGATAGCAGAAGCCGTAATTTTTCCAATGAGCTTTCTTCCGTTGTAAACGGGTACGGATCGAAGTCGGTACTCAAACATCAATTTGGCGGCCGCTGAAATATTGTCTTTTCCACTGAATTTCGGAACCTGTTTCATTATTCTGGCGAGCTTTTCAGTTGTAATATTCTCGACGTTTAGAAGGTCTCTGATAGAAACGATTGAAACTTTATCGGCGTCTTCGATTATTGCATCATATTCTTCTGAATCTCTTAGATGGCCGATAACACGAGTTATGGGGTCGGCGGAGCTAAAGGTAGTCACGGGTTCAATGAGATCTGCGACTCGTGCATCGACGAATTTGCCTGATTGCATCATGCACTACATTGGCGATTCATGCATATATATCATGAGGCACAATTCTTAGAATTGAAAATTGTATTCCTGATTTAAGTAGGAATGATAACCTAGCAAGACCTGAAAGCAAATGACGGAGTACGTTACGGTAAAGATCCCTGCGGAGCTTGCCGCAAGGTTGGATGAACTTGAGAAGGACCTAGGCTATCACAGCAGGGCAGAAATTGTGAATGATGCCGTAAGAAGATTCATTGATGAACGAAAGCGGTTGGAAGCGGTTACCGTTCATAATTGATTTCCGAAGGGAAGTAATACTGCAAGAATTCCATGTGCTAATATTGTCCCGGAGTGGGATAGCTACCTCGTTTGGGATTCCTGAAAGCAAGTACCAATGCAGCCGCGAGTAGCGCTACGACTACGACAAGTAGAACGACGAGATCCAGATTCAGAGTTACGAGGTGCGAGAACTTGATCGAGATATTCGTCTGTGAACCCAAATTTGCTGTAAAGGTAACATAATAATTCCCATTGTTTTGGCTGTGAGATTCCTCAGTAGCTGGGTTTCCGTTAATGAACACCTCTGGTATCAGACCGCCAGGCACTGCGCTTTTTGGAATCGTCAAGGTCACCCGTCCTGTAGTATCATTAATCCCAGAAACGCCAAATGATAGGCTGTACACCCCGTTAATGTTGCTGAGAAATATGTTCGAGAGCTGGGCCGCAGTAATGTTTCCTGAAAGCCCGATCGGAAAAATTGTACCAGAGGCGGCAATTGCATGTGCTGTAGTGCTCAGAATCGGGATGTAAAGTGTGACCGAGGCGTTGCCATTAAAATTCACTGGCAACGATAGGGAAGTTCCGTTTACCACAGTTGCGGCTATGTAGGTGCCAGAACTTAGATTTTTGAACAGAGCACCGCCGCTCGAGTCAGTAATTGCTCTCAAAGAAGCAGTTCCTCCTTTGAGGGTAACAGTCAACCCGGCAAGTGGCGTGCCAGCTGGACCAAGTGCTTTGACCAACAATCCTTCGTGATTAATCGTTGAAATTACAACCGTTGAAGTGGCCGACAATCCCCCGGAATTCGTGACCTCAATCGTGAGTGTGTGCGTTCCGTCTGAGAGAATCGCGCTGTTCAGATTGAAACTCGTACCACTGACAATCTGTGACTTCCCGTCGATAATCAATTTCTCCAGCGAAATTGCCTGACCCGAAGTAGCCCATGAAATGAGAACGGGCCCCGAGAAACTTGTACCATTGGCAATATTGGAGATTGCAACTGTCGGTTGGTTGGGGTACTGATTCTGATAATCTCTACCGAAGCTGTTGTTCAAGATTACGTTACCAGGCGCGTTTGATAGATAGATTCCGTATGTGTTAGAGTATAGACTGTTCTTCGCTATATTATTCGAACTTGATGAAGAGATCGCGATCCCAGCGTAGTTCAATGTCGCGTTATTCTTGAATACAATGTTATCTGAAGATTCAGAATCGATGTATATCCCTGCACTATTCTTAGCTGGTGACGTATTGTTGGTAAGAGTGTTCGAATAAACCAAGTTACCAGAAGAAGCAGACAGCTCAATCCCTCCAGCAACGGAGCAAGACAGAGAACTCGTACACAGACCGGCGTCTTGGATAGCGACGTTGCTATCAACGGTATTGCTTCCGGAATTCGACAATAGAATTCCATCCAGCGCGTTTAGTGTCGCATTGTTCAGATCGATAGTGTTATTCGAGGAGCTCTTGACTAGCAAGCCGTTCAGGTTGCCGTCGAGTTGATTGGCAGTAATTCTGCTGTTCTCGCTGCTTAGGACCGTGACCCCATTGTTTTGGTTCGAGAATGAGATCAGTGATGAAACCACAGATCCGGCCATATCTCTAAAGTCAAAACCATCTCCATTGTTTCCAACGGCAGCATTCTGAAACGCGAATGAGCCATTAAGATTGGACATTACCAATCCAGAAGCGCCGTTTAGGGTCACATAATTAATGGCGACGCATGCATTGTAACTGAACGTGGTGGAATTCGTGAATATTATCTGGCAATGTCCGGTACCGATGTACGAACCAGAGATGTTCATTCCGGTCGCGGAATTCTGCGAGATTACGTTGTTTACTGCGAGGGGCAGCGAATTTTGCATGATAACCCCATAGTTATTGAGTCCAATTGCATTGCTCTCCAACGATACAACTGAATCATTTGCTGCAAGCGTTCCGATGTTGTTTTGCAGCTGTGTAGTTGCGTCAATCAAGACTGTGGAAACGTTCGTCAGATTGCCTGCTATCTTTTGGCCCAGGCCGTTTATCTGGACGCCGATCTTATTTCCGATAAAATTTCCTCCTACAATTCTTGCGCCGCCATAGTTTTCGCTTGGAGAACCCGTCACGTAGACACCGACAGTGTTACTTGTCGCATTGTCATTGGTCAACGTGGCATTTCTGGAATTGAAAACATAGAAACCGTGATTGGCGTTGCTCGTAGCCGCAGTAGAAGAAATGGAGAAGTAAGGCGTGTTTTGCAGTACTATGCCGTCAGCTCCATTGTTTGCGGCGACGCTGCTTAGTAGCCCACCGGTACCCTGCGTAAGGTTTGAAATGACAATACCGCTTCGAGCGTTGTTGCTCGCGTCGACTGAGGAAATGGAAACGCCGGATGAATTGGCCACAACCAGCCCGTTTCCATTGTTTGATAGCGCGTAGTCTTTTTCCACCAACGAATCAACGCTGTTCGGGGTGTCCAGGACTATACCGTTCCCAGAGCTGCCATGTACCCAGTTGTTAAGCAGGTCGTAGCTAGCGCTAACAGCACTTGAGATCGTGATCGAGCTCGTGTTCCAGCCCGCGATCAAGTACGGATTGAATGTCGTACCATAGCCGCTTATCACGCCATTCGCCGCAGTGAATTGCGAATCGCTTGAAATTGCTATCGCGGTATGGGAATTTGCGTTAACAAAGAATGATCCAGTAAAGTTCCCGTAGTTTCCAGCGCTGTCAAAAGCTTGCACACTGACAATGTATTTGCCTGGGGTTGTCTTCAGAACACTCGCAGCCGCGAAAA
>Ga0307372_10013103_pt1 | contig 10762 bp, 14 predicted proteins | sample OX1MG_FD_202533 | JGI IMG/M metagenome (GOLD analysis project Ga0307372, IMG submission 202533) | Soil microbial communities from Risofladan, Vaasa, Finland - OX-1 | ecosystem: Environmental > Terrestrial > Soil > Coastal area > Acid sulfate soil | place: Finland: Risofladan, Vaasa | collected...
CAGGAAGCCCACCCGAATGTTCGCCCGGTACCGAGGCGACGGTGCTGGCAGAGACAGGGAGGGGGTCTCGGGGCGGTTGGGGGTCACTGTGCCCGCAATCCCTCACGCCCTGCTCGGAGAGCCAGGCGGCGGCACGTGGCCGACAACAGGATCGTACTGATGATCAGCCGATACGACTGCCGGCGCTCGAGGACGCCACCGACTCATTTGCAAAAGACTTGGCTGACATGCGACGAGTGGTGCCTTGGTCCGCAGATATGTCGTGCCCCCGACCGGCACGTCGGGGCTAGTCCTGGGAGCCAAGGAAGTCCCACTCACAACAGGGGCATTCGCCTCTACCCACCCACCGGGGACCTGTCGAAGCTGGGACTAGACGACGGCAGGAGATTGCGATGGACAGTGACGAAGTAGCACATGAACAGGCAAGTAAGTACACGGGCATCGGCGTGGCCCTCGGCGCAGGTGTCGGGGTCACAATCGGCGTTCTGATCGGTGGCTGGGCTATTGCGGTTGGCCTCTGCCTTGGAGCCGGGGTCGGGGTCGCGATCGGTACGGCAATGGACCAGCGACAGGGGCATTCGCATGGAGGATGATCCGCCGTCTTGCATGGAACCATCGGACGTGAGGTGATCGGAATGAGACATGGCATTGAACCATTGAAGGAAGCAAGCATGCCTCAGGATCCGAAGACTTCCGAGCCCGGGTTGGTGCCGAGAATCCCTGACCAGCCCTTGGGACCTCCCGACCGCTCCAAGTGGTGGGCCAGGGCATTTGGTGGTCTCTTCCTTGCGGGAAGCGCTGTCCACATCATCCTCGTACGTGGTTGGCCAAACGCTTACGATTCCTTTGCCGATGCAAGCTACTGGCCGTTCATCGAGCACACTTGGCGATCTGTTCTTGTACCAAACGTCCACGTGCTGATTCCGGTGCTTGCAGCGTTCGAGGCCAGCGTTGGAGTCCTCATCCTCGTCGGCAGAACCAGGCGGATCGGCATTGTCTGTGCAATCGGCTTCAGCGTGGCGCTCATGCTGTTCGGTTGGGGATTTTGGGTGTGGAGCCTTCCGGTAGTCGGGCTCTTGGCATATTTTTGGCATCTGGAAGCCTCGGCGAAGGCTCGAGCCGATCGATGGGGATCTGTGACACCGACCGGGGCTGCCGGGCCTGACTGTCCGTGAGCCAACTCGTACTGCCAGACTGGCCCGGGAGCATCCGTTCGGGTATCCCACAACGCCGGGTCAGCAGCCCCCTGCGGCACATCGGGGATGCCCGATGGCAGGCAACGTTGCCAAGTCTCCAGGCATTCATCGACGAGCGAGACGGCGTCCGCTTTCCGTATCGATTGGCGTGTAGTTCATCTCGAAGTGGTGATAGAGCGTGGACTCGTCCGCTTGGGATAGTTCGTCTCCGTGCATCTCGATGTCGGGTGCAGTTCGAACCGCCTCGCGAGTCGTCTGTACCTGAAGGTCGTCGGGACCGATCTGAACGCCAGCAAGAGGCACAAAGGTCAAGTGACGGCCGATGAAGCCCTCCTTTACCGTCGCGAACTGGGGCTCATCGGTTTCGACGTCGACGTAGACGTCCTGCAGCTTGCCGATCTTCTCGCCATAGCTGTCGATGATCGTCCTCCCATGCCAATCTGAGACGTTCCACCTGGCCTTCTCGGGTTCATTGTCTTGACCCTGGTCGTATATGTCTGTCATCTCAACCTCTCAGTGTGAACGTGCAGGTCGCCAGCGGACCGTCTCCCGGCTAGCTGAAGAAGCACTCCGCTGGCGATCGGCCACCTGGCTCGGTGGCGCTTGGCGTCGCGTCCCTACTTGACCGCTTCGTGCACCTCGGTCGAACGACCTTCCGCATCGATGGTCTGCTTGTCGTAGGCATGCCGACGACCGCCTGCGGGACGGCGTGACACGGCGAAGACGATCATCGAGATGACCAGACCGATGGCCCCGACCACCATGAGGATGACCCCTACGGTCGAGAATCGGAAGCCGTGCCCTGGGTAGGTCACTGCCCAATACATGATCGCACCTGCAGCGATAGCCACGGTGCTGAAACCCATTCCGGTCAAGCCCATTTCTGGTGCCTCCATCTACTTGTCTGGTTCGTGACCACGACATTCAGAGGCTTCGCCGGGTGCGTGGTTGGCGCCCAAGCTGACGATGTCCTGAACACCAGCCTACGCCCGTCGGACGAAATAGACGATCGCGACGACTACCAAGACAAAGACGAGCGTTCCAAGACCGATGTACATAGTTCCCAACTCTCTCGGGGCGCAGGAATCTCCAACCCATCGTCTTCAACAACAGGGGCTGCGCTCACGTTGACCAACTTGCCGAGGCGCCCTCGTCGGTCCCCGGTTGACCAAACTTCTCGATCAGTCAGCGGAAATCGCTGGATGGACGACGACTCCCTCCTACTTGTGGAGGACGTCCTTCACCTTGTCGATGCCCTCTTCGACCTTCTCCTCGACCTTGCCGACCTTCTCTTTGACCTCACCGGCCTGGCGGTCCGCTTTGCCCTCTGACTTCAGGTCCTTGTTCCCAGTCAGGTCGCCGACGGCTTCCTTCGCCTTGCCCTTCATCTGATCTGTCTTCCCAGCCATCTTGTTTCACCTTCTTCAATCTCGTGACAGGCGCCGGACCGCTGTTGGCCTGGCTACATGTCCACCGTGGCCCTCATGACCGTGCACAGCCAGAGGACAAAGGCCCCTCGTCAGCCGGATGACCCGGATAGGTGAGCACGGGCGGCAGCCCCTTGAGTGCGACCACTGGAGCGCAAGGGGTGTCCCTGAACGCCAGGTCGGCGGCGATTGATGACCGTGGCTGATCGGCACTTCGAGGCGACCCCTGGCCTCTCCGACGTCGAGCATTGGGGGCACTTCCAGAACCCTAAGTGCCGGTCCGCAAGTCGATACATCACCGGTCGTCTCAGAGTCGGCCATCGACCGGTTGCACTACTCCTTCGTAGCTCGGCAAGGCTACGATCGGGGCGGGTCGTTACTGGCGTCTGGGTGGAGCACCACCGGGGACCGACCCGTCGGCAGTATGCCGGAGAATGCCGTGCGCCTGGGCGAACAGTCGAAGTCGTCCCAAGGAGTGCATGATGCCCGACTCGCCCGTCTCCACCGCCTATCGATCCGCGATGGAGGTCATCGCCGCCGCCGAACCAGATGTCGCCGGGGCCATCGTCGGTGAGCTGGAGTCCCAACGGCGCCAATTGAAGCTCATCGCTTCAGAGAACTACGCCTCTCCAGCCGTGCTGCTTGCCATGGGCAACTGGCTGTCAGACAAGTACGCCGAAGGCACTCCAGGCCATCGTTTCTATGCCGGATGCGAGATGGTTGACCGCATCGAGACGTTGGCTAGCGACCACGCCAAGGCGCTCTTTGGCGCCGAGCACGCCTACGTCCAACCCCATTCGGGTATCGACGCAAACCTGGTCGCCTACTGGGCCATCCTTGCCCACCGAATCGAACGGCCTGTTCTCGCTGATGCTGGTGTGGTTCATGTGAACGACCTCGAAGCCGTGAGCTGGGACAAGCTGCGCAATGACCTGCACTCCCAGCGCATGATGGGCATGGCTCTCGACGCCGGTGGCCATCTCACCCATGGATTCCGACCCAACATCTCCGGGAAGCTCTTCGACCAGACCAGCTACGGGGTCGATCCCACCTCCGGGCTCCTCGACTACGACGCCATCGCTGGTCAGGCCAGGGAGTTCCGTCCCTTGGTGCTGGTCGCGGGGTACTCCGCTTACCCCCGGAACCCCAATTTCGCCACCTTGGCTGAGATCGCCCACGATGTCGGGGCCACGTTCATGGTCGATATGGCCCACTTCGCTGGGCTGGTGGCCGGAAAGGTCCTCACCGGCGACCTCGATCCGGTTCCTTATGCCGATGTGGTGACCTCCACCACCCACAAGTCACTGCGCGGACCTCGAGGTGGGCTGGTGCTCTGCACCGAAGAGTACGCACCGTACGTGGACAGGGGATGTCCAATGGTCCTCGGCGGGCCGCTACCCCACGTAATGGCAGCCAAGGCCATCGCTTTGTCCGAGGCCCGTCGGCCTTCATTCGCCGCGTATGCCGCCCAGATCGTGGCAAATGCCCGGGTCCTTGCTGATGGGTTGGTACGCAGAGGAGCAGAACTGGTCACCGGAGGCACCGACAACCACCTTGTCCTCATCGACGTTGCCACCGGCTTCGGCCTCACCGGTCGTCAGGCCGAGGCCGCTCTGCTTGATGCGGGCGTAGTCACAAATCGCAACTCAGTACCAGGTGACGCCAACGGAGCCTGGTACACCTCCGGGATCCGACTCGGCACACCGGCATTGACCACACTCGGATTCGGGGAAGACGAACTCGACGAGGTCGCTGACATCCTAGTGAATGCGCTACGAGCCACGACCCCCGCTACGTTCACCGCCAAGGCGAAGTACGAGATCGATCCTGTTGTTGCCCAGGCCTGCCGGGCGCGGTGCGCCGATCTGCTCGCCCACCACCACCTCTATCTGGAGATCAAACTGTGAAGCCGCACGAATAGGTGCGAAGACGATCCCGTAGCGGCTCAGTTCCAACGTTCGTGGCTTTCCTGGCGGTGTCGCGCATTTGATTCGGCCAGTCTCATGTACGGGTCGCATTGCACGAGCATTGGGGACAGGAGCAAGACCCGCCCAAACCATATTTTGGCAGGCGGACCGTTAGGTGCCCCATAATGCTCACGTTCCCGCGATCGCGTTGCGCCCCCAATCGCCGGTTATGCACCCGGCCACGGCTGGATTCGCCAGTCGGGGAGTGGTGACGACGGTCCTCCGACACCCCCTCCGACACGATCCAGCTCCACGCCCTGTTGTGGACCTGGGCGTCTGCGGAACTCGCCGATTCACCGACATGCTCCAGCTCCACACTTTGCAACGAAGTCATGATCGTGACTTGTTCTGAGTTGCCGACTCGGCGATAGGTCACTGTCAGTCCGAAGGCTCGGTACAGAGCCGCCCGGTTAGCCGGGTCAACGCCTGCGAGGAGCACCAGCACCGAACGCAGCGACGAGAGAGTCTCGATCACCTCCTCGACCCTGAGGGAGGCTGGAGCCCTTGGGGCCAGCTTCAGTAACGTCTTGGCGGCCTCCATCTCTCGTTGGGTAGCTGCGATCCGGGGAGCGATGACATCGGCCGGGATGCCCGCTTCCAGGCCGTCCAGGTGCTTGGCCAGCTTGCGTTCGCACTGCGCCAGGGTGACCCGGGCCGCCATTCGAAACTGGCTCCTTCGAGATATCTCCCCTCGGGGTATCGGGCACGGCTACAGACTGCCCAACTCGTGCCGGAGTGCCCCACCGTATTAGGTGTACGGAGACACTTGAGCGGATAATCCGGCGAGGATACGACGGAATCAGCCCGACGCGCATTATGGGCTCGGAGGCGCTCTCCTGAAGCACTTCATGCTCAATGCCCTCGAGGTAGCCCAATCTGTCGGGGTTCGGATCCTGCTCCCCCACGCCAAGGACGACGAAGCCAAGAGCTTCTACCACCACTACGGATTCGAAGAATCTCCCTTCGATCCGCTCGCCTTGATGATCCTTCTTCCAGATCTCTGACGGACGGCCGAAATTTGGGATGAAGTACTTACGGCAACAAGGGCATGTCCGGTTTCGCGTTGAAACTTATGACTCCAGGCCGGCGGTAGACTGCACCCTCAATGGGATGTTGGTCGCGCGTAATGGGGCACTTTGCCCACTCACGATCTGTCTAGTGGGCCAAGTCGCGAGATCCCGCAGCATCGAGTGCGCCATCAGGAGTAGCTTGAGAGCGTTCACCTTCGACAGTGAGGGTTCTGTGGGGACAGCCTAAGTTGTCTCACTGCCCCGAACGTGCAGAGTCGCCGCCGCCGTGCTTGCGTATCTGCTCGCCTGCGGGAGCGTGGCTCCGAAGTTCGCCGCCCAGAGCCTCGGCGGATCAACCCAAGGCCCAACAGACATGGAGGCTGAAGATGTCGGCAACTCTCAAGCTGACACATAAGGCGATCGGAGTGGAGGTCCGTCGTGGCACGTTCGATGTCGTGGTCGACGGTGAGCGTGTCGGGTCCCTCGAAATGAACGACACGATCGAGATACCAATCGAAGCTGGAGATCACACCCTGCAGGTCCGCAACGGCCGAAACTTGAGCCGCACCCTGACCTTCGATGCGGCCGAAGGCCAGGTCGTCGCCTTTCGATGTACCGGAAAGAGGTTCTTGCCGATGTTTCTCGTTTCGTTCGTCGTGCCGCGCCTGGCACTCTCGCTCCGTCCGGAGTAGCAGGGGCCCTCAGAATCGAAAGGTTGCTAAGCCACTCGAACCTGGAGAGCACTCGTGCAAACCGACGCTACGCGCACATGCGCGCTGCTGGTGGGCTTGCGCGACGTGACCGTGCTCGGCGTCGACGAGAGGCTCCGGCAGCCCCTTTAGGTCTGTGTCGACCCTCAGCACCCTGGATCCATCGCTCTATCGCGATCCCAGAAGGTTCGGGTGTTCCCTCTTCGACGCGGTCACATCACAGTGGGGCTGGCTCGTCGTTGCCGACGGGGGAGTATTTTCGTTCGGCGACACGCCATACTGCGGATCAGCAGTTGGCCAGATTGGGCCTGCCCCAGTCGTGGGCATCGTCAGTACCTTCACTCTCCCGCATGCCAACCCCGGTCAAGGCGCATGACGTCCCAATCGTCCTGAGGAAATGCGGCGTACGGGACGAAATATCGCTCCGCAGCGACCAACCTCCTCAAAATCAAAGAGTCGGACTCCATGAGTCCCAAGGCTGCAGTCGCCAGTCGGGGTTCTCGATACTCCGCCCTCCGACACACTCACCAGTAGGGGCCGGAGAGGTCGAGAGTGGCGAAACTGACCTGGTCACCCGCCGGGAGTGAAGGTGCTGGGCGCAAGCGGGCGGCAGATCATCCGAAATCCGTTGGCGGCCATGAACACGGTCGGGGAAAACGGACGATCGGCAGCCAGACGGTCGAACGTGGTGTTCACGGTGGTGAGGAATGCCTCAGTGATATCCGACCCACAGCACTGGTGGGCGACGAGACTCTCCCGGGTGGCCTGGCTGAAGCACTTCCTCCGGTAACTCACCGGGCCATCATGCCGCGATCGAACCGGCTCGACCCGGATTGCGGTGGCAGCGGATCGACGGCCGGCAATTGATCTTCTGATAGACACCTGAGGATGTCGGCGAACCGTAGGCCAAGACGGGCGATAGTCACCGGGGCTTCACGCGGAATCGGAAAGGCAACTGCTCTGTCGCTGGCCGACGCCGGATGGGACGTCGCCATCACCGGGCGCACCCGGCGGGCCGGGGAGGGCCGCGACGACTCCGACACCGGGGCCGGGCGCACCCTGCCCGGCAGTCTCGATGAGACCGCGGCGCGGGTCCGGGAGTCGGGACGGAACTGCTTGGAGCTGGTCGCTGACCTCCATGACCACGAGGCGCTTCGTGGCGCGGCCAGCCGGGTCATTGCCGAGTGGGGAGGAGTGGATCTCTTGGTGAACAACGCCGTCGACACCGGCCCCGGGAGCATGGTCGGCCTGCAAGAGTTGACCATCGGTCAGATGGAATCGAAGCTGGCGGCCAACGTGGTCGCCCAGCTGGTGCTGGTCCAGGCCGTCCTCCCGGGCATGCTGGACCAGGGCGGCGGAATCGTGGTGGACGTGACGTCACACGTGGCCACTGCCGACCCCCCGGGTCCGGTCGGCCAAGGTGGCTGGGGCCTGGCCTATGCCGCCTCCAAGGCGGCCTTTCACCGATTTGCCCCCCTCCTGGCGGTGGAATTCGGAGAGCGGGGCGTCCGGGCCTACAACCTGGATCCCGGTTATGTCGAGACCGAGCGTCAGAAAGTCAATGCCGCCGCGTTGGGGCTCGTCGGTCGGTACACCGGAGCACCACCGTCGGTCCCGGCGGCCGCTATCGTGTGGCTGGCCGATCACTCCGACGAGGTCGAGAACGGCCAGACGGTCCGGGCCCAGAAGCTGGCCTTGACCCACATGCTGCATCCCGATTGGCGTCCGGGCGCGGAGTAGCCGACTGGCCGCTGGCACTTCTCGAGGCACCAGGTGTCAGTAGCCGGGAAGCACCCGGCGGAGCTCGTCGAGAATGGAGTCCCGGTCATCGAAGGCCGGGGAGTGAACGGTATCGAGCCGACCATCGACCAGTCGGATCAGCACTTCGGCCGGAAGTTCGAGGTCGGCTGCCCCCGTCGGGCCACGGTGCGAGGGCGTCACGGCGGCGTCGGAGGAGACCGTGGCCCTTGTGTCCCTTCCTTCCCCGGGCCCCGTCCAACCCTGGCCGTTGTGGCCGTGAGTCGGCGTCCTGTCGGGGACCCCGTATTACCAGAGCGGTGACCAGCTACTTGTACGCAGCAGTTTGCTTTCCCATTGATCACGGAGTTCGAGGCCTTTCGCCATATAGGAGCCCGGCCAGGTCGAGGGGTCGTACTCCTCCACACTGGTGAGCAGGTGCCCCAAGGTCGAGTAGTTCATGATCTTCTGCATCAGGATCGCCTCGGGGCGCACACCGGCACCGTGCGCCACCTGGAAGCAGGCCTGGATGTCGAGGAGCTTCTTCTCCGGCGGGATCTTGCGCATGAACTGCCAGTAGTCGTGGTCCCACAACTCGATGTAGTCATCGAGGGGGGCATAAGGCCAACCGGTGTCTTGCATGTACACCGAGAGGTCGTGCTCCCGCCCGTCGGTGGGGATCTCCTTGAGGTCCACGTGCTGCAGGGCCGACCAGTAGACCGGGGTGATCAACTTCCCCTCGACCTGGTATCGGCAATGGTCGAGCTCGGAATTCAACGCCTGCAGATCCCCGGTGAGCATCCGCCGGGCCAGAGCCTCCCAGCCGGAACCGTCGGACACCGCGGTGATGGTCACCACCTGATAGGCAGGCCCGCTTCCCATGGCGTGGTTCAAATACCACACCAGCCGCGCATCGTCGCTCCCACCGAGTGCACCCATCCACTCGTTCCGGTACAGCTCCTCGAACGTCGAAGCGTGCCGTCCGATCACCTGGTGGGTCTCATGCATGAACAGCATTCGGTCAACTCACTCTCTCGGTCGCGAAGCGGTGGCCACATCCTCGGCATCCGTCCCCTGGCTCCCCGCATTACCACGTTCACGACGAATCCTCGGGGCATCCTGGAGAAGGGAGCGGAGGGCCTTGCGATCCAGTTTGCCGAGCGCACTGAACGGCAGTTCCGGCGCGAACACCAGGTACTCGGGCACTTTGTAGCTGGCCAACCGGAAAGCGCAATGGGCGAGGAGCGTCTCGGCAGCCATCGGCTCGGAGGCCACCACCACCGCGCCGACCCGCTCACCAAGATCGGTGTCGTGCACGCCGACCACCCCGACGTCGATGACGCCGGGATAGGCCCGCATGGCGTCCTCGACCTCGACCGGGCCGAACTTCTCGCCGCCGCGGTTGATGGTGTCGGAGAGCCGACCCGAAACGAACAGGTAGCCCTCATCGTCCCGCCACCCGGAGTCACCGGTGTGCAGCCACTCCGAGGTCGTGTTTTGGGTGGCTCGCACCAGAAACTCGCCGACACCTCCCGGTGCCACCGGCTCCAGGGAGCTCGGGTCGACGATCCTCATCTCGACGCCGGGGAACGGTCGGCCGACCGAGCCCAGTCGATCGCCCCGACGATGGTCCGCCGGGGTCAGGGCGGCGTAGGCGCCGAGGGTCTCGGTCTGGCCGAACGTATTGGTGAAGTCCACATGAGGGAGCGCGGCCAGGGCCCGGCGGACCAGGTCCTGCGGCGCCGCCGCCGCTCCGTAGCTCAAGGCCTGGAGCGAGCTCAGATCCGTGGTGGCGAACCGGGGATGGTCGAGGATGCGGCGGAGCATGGCCGGGACGACGAACGTCTGCGCCACCCGGTACCGCTCGACCAGCTCCAACCACTCGCCGGCGTCGAACTTGGGCAGCAGGACGGTCTGCTTGCCCGAACGCAACGAGATGAGGAGTCCGAGCGTGCCGCCGATGTGGAAGATGGGCGCTGACATCATGTCGACCTGCTGGGGGGCGTCGGGGTCGATGGGCTTGGCGTAGTACGCCAGCCGGTCGGTGACCACGTCGTGGCTGATGAAGATGGGCTTCGGCAGCCCGGTGGTCCCACTGGTGAACAACACCAAGGCGGTGTCCTGGCCGCCTCCGACCGCCGCAGCACTGCTGGAGTTGGCCACCCCGGCCAGGACCTCCGCTTCACCCAGCACCGTTCCGTCCAGGGCGGCACGCAGGTTCGCCTCGTACCGGGAGCCGGCCACGCCGACCCGGGCGCCAACCAGATCGGCCAGCTGGGTGAGCTCGCCAGGGGTCAGGTAGGCGTTCATCTGGGCACTGGCCGCCCCCAGTCGGGCGGCGGCGTAGATGGTGGCGACCGACAGCGCGCTCCCGAGGTCCACCAGGGCAACCCGGTCACCGGGGCCGACACCGGACGCGGCGAGGGCGGAGGCGACTTTGCCGATGAGAGCTTCGAGCTGGCGGTACGTGATCGGCGTGCCGTCGACCACGATCGCAACTCGGTCGGGGACACTCTCCAACGAGGCGTCGGTGGCGTGCCCGATGTTCACCGATCGGCTCATCGCACCGGGACACTCGAGCTTGCCGACATGCCCGTCAGGAAGTGGGTCACTGGAGCGGGGACCACACCGCGGTACGCAGCAGCTTGCTCTGCCACTGGTCCCGCAGCTCGAGGGCGTCATGCATCCAGGAGCCGGGTCGGGTGATCTCCGGGG
>Ga0307372_10013104_pt1 | contig 10762 bp, 11 predicted proteins | sample OX1MG_FD_202533 | JGI IMG/M metagenome (GOLD analysis project Ga0307372, IMG submission 202533) | Soil microbial communities from Risofladan, Vaasa, Finland - OX-1 | ecosystem: Environmental > Terrestrial > Soil > Coastal area > Acid sulfate soil | place: Finland: Risofladan, Vaasa | collected...
AGAGCCGGAACGAACGTCAACCAAATTCGCCGCCACATGAGGCGCTCAAGGCCGCGGGCGCTGCCTCGGCTTGCTCGTCCGCCCGGCCACCATCCGCACGCTAGTAACGCGATCCCGCCCAGAAGCGCAATCAGGACGGTCAGAAAACACTCACGTTCCATGTTTTGACCTCCGGCGGGCGGCGACTGCCCGCTCTAGTTCTCCGAGGAGCCGCGGGTCGATTGATTCAACTGCTTCGACTAACGCCGCGACGGCTGTATGCGGGCGCGCACCGAGCAGCCGGCTGAGGACGGTGTGCGCTCGTGCGCGATCGACAACCTCGCGCGCGATTCTGGCGCGGTAGCGGAAGGCTTTGCCACTTCGCTCGCGAGTCACCAGGCCCTTCTCATGCAAGCGATCCAGAACCTTGGCGGTGGTGGTGTACACGAGTCCGGAAGGCTCGCCAACGAATGAGTGAATGTCACGCGCGGTCGCCGTGCCAAGGTCCCAGAGCTTTGCCAGCACCGCATACTCCAAGTCACCACCCGGCAGCCGCATCCGCTTCATTCGATCAAGTTACGACACACGTCGTAGATGGTCAACGAGATTCAATTGCCCGATCGGCAACGTTGGCACCGCGGAAGAAACCCTAATCGGGCACCCGGATGGTCGCGCCGGGGGTCGAAATCGTGTAAGTGCTTGATTTATAAGGCTGGGAGGGGTGGCCGAGTGGTTGAAGGCACCGGTCTTGAAAACCGGCAGCGGTGAAAGTCGCTCGTGGGTTCGAATCCCACCCCCTCCGCCAGCGAAACTTTTGCGCCCTGCAATACGCAAGTGAGAATTTTATATGCCGACCAATGCCGTGACTGACAGGGATGCTTGGCTCGCTAAGGTTATAGAAGAGCCGCTCGAACCTGCGCTGCCGATTATCGATCCGCATCATCATCTGTGGGACCATCCGGGCAGCCGCTACCTGCTCGACGAGATCCTGCACGACACAAGTTCCGGTCATCGCGTGACAGGGACCGTGTTCGTCGAATGCATGTCGATGTACCGGGCCGACGGCGACCCGGCGATGAAGCCTGTCGGCGAGACTGAGTTCGTCAATGGCATCGCCGCTCAGAGCGCCAGCGGAGGTTACGGCGACACGCGGATCGCGGCGGGAATCGTCGGCTTTGCCGACTTAAGTCTCGGCGCCGCCGTCGAGGCGGTGTTGCGAGCGCATCTCGCGGCGGCACCTGCGCGTTTTCGCGGTATCCGCCACGCGGGAGGTTTCGATGCGTCGCCGGAGATCCGCAATTCCCATACGAACCCATCCGCGCATCTGTACAAAGCGCCTCGTTTTCGCGAAGGCTTCAGCCAGCTCGCGAAGCTCGGGCTGGTGTTCGATGCGTGGCAGTACCATCCGCAGATGCCGGAGCTGACGGAACTCGCGCGAGCATTTCCCGACACGAAGATTGTTCTCGATCACTTCGGTGGTCCGCTTGGACTCGGTCCGTATGAGGGCCGGCGCGGCGAAGTCTTCGAGGAATGGAAGCGCGACCTCGCGGATCTCGCGCGATGCCCGAACGTGGTGGTCAAGCTCGGCGGAATCAACATGCCGGTCAACGGATTCGGGTGGCATAAGCGGAATTCGCCGCCGACTTCGGATGAACTCGTGGCGGCGACGCGCGATTACTATCTGCACACGATCGATCGCTTCGGCCCGTCGCGATGCATGTTCGAGAGCAATTTTCCGGTGGACCGCGTGTCGTGCTCGTACCGTGTGCTGTGGAACGCGTTCAAGAAGATCGCGGCGGGCTTCAGCGCCGCCGACAAGGCGTGGATGTTTCATCGCACTGCCGCGGAAACCTATCGAATCGAACTGCCCGCGGCCTGAGCGAGCGCGCTAGCCGAGATTTCGCGCGGTCTGCTACTCTGGCAGGTGGACTCGCGCGGCCCGCGTGCGAGCATGGAGGAATCATGGCGGAAATGAACGAATTCAATCAGCGCGTGATCGAGGAATTTCGCACCAACGGCGGCAAGGTCGGCGGTCCGTTCGCGGGCGCTTCGATGATCCTGCTGACGACCAAGGGCGCAAAAAGCGGAAAGACCTACACGACTCCGCTGGTCTATACTCGCGACGGCGATCGGCTCGTCATTATCGCCTCCAAAGCGGGTGCGCCCAAGAATCCCGATTGGTACCACAACCTGGTGGCCAATTCCGTCATCACCGTTGAAGTCGGAACTGAAAAGTTCCAGGCTCGCGCCCGCGTTACCTCGGGCGCGGAGCGCGAACGCCTTTACAACGCACAAGCGGCGCAGATGCCGGTGTTCAATGAGTATCGGCAAAAAGCGAAGCGCGAGATTCCTGTGTTTACCCTCGAGCGCATCGGATAGCGCGGCTGTGCCGTCATCGCGCCGGCCAGGTGCGCGAAAATATCGATTACAGGTACAGGAGTCGTGATGGAAACCTCACCGAAACGCGCAGGGTTCGCGCCCGATCGGCTAGGCCGAATAACTGATCATCTTGACCGCAACTATATCGGGTCCGGGAAAATCGCCGGATGCCAGACGCTGGTCGCGCGCCACGGCCACGTCGCTTACTTCAAGTCGATGGGCATGGCGGATCGCGAGCGTAAGGTGCCGATGGCCGACGACACGATCTTCCGCCTCTACTCGATGTCGAAGCCGATCACCTCGGTCGCGTTGATGAGCCTCTACGAGCAGGGGCATTTCCAGCTGAATGATCCGGTCTCGCGGTTTATCCCGGAGTGGCGCGATCACAAGGTCTGGATTTCCGGCGATGGCGCCGCGATGGAAACTGCCGCGCCCGCGCGTCCGATGACGATGCGCCACGTGCTTAGCCATCAGGGCGGACTGACTTACGGCGCGACTAATCATCCGGTGGATCGCGCCTATCGCGAGGCGGGAGTGCGCCGCGGCGAGGGCGAGACGCTCGCGAGTTTCGTGCACAAGCTCGCGAAGGTGCCGTTGCGCTACGCACCCGGCGATCATTGGATGTACTCGTTCTCAACCGACGTGTGCGGCTACCTGGTCGAAGCGATCTCCGGCAAGCGTTTCGATCAATACTTGCAGGATACGATTTTCGATCCGCTTGGCATGGCCGACACCGCATTCTCGGTCGCGCCCAAAAACGCCGGCCGCTTTGCCGCGAACTACGAACGCAAATCCGACAAGACCCTCAAGCTGATCGACGATCCCGAACGCAGCGCATATCTCACACCTCCCTCTTTCTTTTCCGGCGGCGGCGGACTCACCGGCACGACCGCGGACTATTTTCGCTTCTGCGAGATGCTCCGGCGCGGCGGAGAACTCGACGGCGCGCGGATCCTCGGCTCGCGCACGATCGATCTGATGCGCCAGAATCATCTGGCCGGCGGCAAGGACCTGACCCAGATGGCGACCGGAGATTTTTCCGAGACCGCGTACGAAGGCGTGGGCTTCGGCCTTGGCTTCGCGATGACGCTCGGGCAGGTCGCGCATGGCGCGCTGGGCGAGGGCGACTACTACTGGGGCGGCGCGGCCTCGACCATCTTCTGGGTCGATCCCAAGGAAGACCTGGTCGTGATCTTCATGACCCAACTCATGCCCTCGGGAACATTTAACTTCCGCAGCCAGTTGCGCAACATAATTTATTCCGCGATCGTCGATTGACCCGAGGTGCGCGCCGCGGGAATGATCATATAGGAAGATGATCGATCAGGAGATCGTATGAAAGCGACCAAACAGCTTCACGACGCGGGCCAAAGCCTGTGGCTCGATAATATCACGCGCGCGCTGCTCACCAGCGGCGGCCTCAAACGCTACATCGACGAGCTTTCCGTCACCGGCCTCACTTCTAACCCGACCATCTTCGATCAGGCGATCAAAAACAGCGGTGACTACGATGCCGGTATCGCGCAGAAAAACGCCGCCGGCCGCCACGGCGAGGAACTGTTCTTCGACCTTGCGCTCGAGGACCTTACCCGCGCAGCGGATCTGTTCCGCCCGATTCACGACCAGACCAATCGCGTGGACGGATGGGTCTCGCTCGAGGTTTCGCCGAAACTCGCGTACGACACCGCCAGCACGGTGAAGGCCGCCAAAGATCTTTTTGCGCGCGCGGCGCGTCCAAATTTGTTCATCAAGATTCCCGGCACGCGCGAGGGCGTTCCCGCAATCGAGGAAGCAATCTTCGCCGGCGTTTCGGTCAACGTCACGCTGCTCTTTTCGCGCGAGCAATATATCGCCGCCGCCGAGGCGTACCTGCGCGGAATCGAGCGTCGCGTCGCCGCCGGCCTCAATCCGTTGGTTGGCTCGGTCGCGTCGGTATTCGTCAGCCGATGGGACGTCGCGGTCGCGCAAAAGGTTCCGCCCGCGATGCGCGATCGCCTCGGTATCGCGATCGGCAAACGCATCTACAAGGCTTATCGCGATCTGCTCGATAGCGACCGCTGGCTGCGGCTCGCGAACTCGGGTGCGCGGGCTCAGCGCCTGCTGTGGGCAAGCACCGGCACCAAGGATCCCAAATCGTCGGATATACTCTACGTCAAGGCTCTCGCTTCGCCGCATACCGTGGATACGATACCGGAAAAGACTCTACACGCGATGGCGGATCACGGCGAAGTCGGCGCGATGCTTTCGCGCGACGGCGGCGACGCCGAACGCGAGCTGGCTGAATTCACCAAGGTGGGTATCGATATCGACGCTCTTGCCGAACAGCTTCAGAAAGAGGGCGCGGCGTCGTTCGTGAAGTCGTGGGACGACCTGCTGTCCTGCATCGCGGACAAGAGCGCCGCGATCAAGAAGGCAAGCTAAGCGATGGCGACCGCCGCCACGCCCGCGAAAATCGCGCCGCTGACCGAGCGCCCCGCGTGGAAGGCGCTCGGCGAACATTACCGCACAATCGGCGGAGTCCATCTGCGCGCGATGTTCAAGGATGATCCGGGGCGCGCTGAACGGTTCACGCTCGACGCCGCGGGCCTTCACGCCGACTACTCCAAACATCGCATCACCGACGAGACTATCCGCCTGCTCCTCGCGCTCGCCTCGCAGTCGGGGTTGCGCGCTCGGATCGACGCGATGTTCTCGGGCGAGAAAATCAACGTGACCGAAAAGCGCGCGGTGCTGCACGTCGCGTTGCGCGCGCCGCGCGGCGCTTCAATCGTCGTCGATGGCGAAAACGTGGTGCCCGCGGTTCACGCGGTCCTGGATCGGATGTCCGATTTCTCGAACCGGGTGCGCAGCGGCGCGTGGAAAGGGCATACCGGCAAACGCATCCGCAACGTGATCAATATCGGTATCGGCGGCTCGGACCTCGGCCCCGTGATGGCGTATGAGGCGCTGCGCCACTACAGCGACCGCAACCTCACGATGCGTTTTGTCTCGAACGTTGATGGTACCGATTTCGCCGAGGCCACGCACGACCTCGACCCCGCCGAAACCCTGTTCATCATCTCGTCCAAAACTTTCACCACACTCGAGACGATGACCAACGCGCACACCGCGCGCGACTGGAGCGTGGCCGCGCTCGGCGACGAAAAAGCGATCGCGAAGCATTTCGTCGCGGTCTCGACCAACACCGAGGGCGTCGCGAAGTTCGGAATCGACACTGCCAACATGTTCGGCTTCTGGGATTGGGTAGGCGGACGCTATTCGATGGACTCGGCGATTGGGCTTTCGACCATGATTGCCATCGGCCCGGAGAATTTCCTCGCGATGCTATCGGGGTTTCACGCGATCGACGAACACTTTCGCACCGCGCCATTCGAGAAGAATCTGCCGGCCCTGATGGGCCTGCTCGCGGTCTGGTACAACGATTTTTTCGACGCGCAAACCGTCGGCGTGTTCCCCTACGAGCAATATTTGAAGCGCTTTCCCGCCTATCTGCAGCAGCTCACGATGGAATCGAACGGCAAGCACGTCACGCTCGACGGCGCCACGGTGACCTATCAGACCGGCCCCATCTACTGGGGCGAGCCCGGAACCAACGGGCAGCATTCGTTTTACCAACTGATCCATCAGGGCACGAAACTCATCCCGTGCGACTTCATCGGGTTCTATCGCACGCTCAATCCGCTCGGACGGCATCATGATCTGCTGATGGCCAACGTTTTCGCGCAGGCCGAGGCGCTTGCGTTCGGCAAAACCGTTGCAGAGGTGAAAGCCGAAGGCACTCCTGATTGGTTGGTGCCGCATCGCGTGTTCGAGGGCAATCGCCCCTCGACCACAATTCTTGCCGAGAAGCTGACCCCCGAAATCCTCGGCAAACTGGTCGCAATATACGAGCATAGCGTATTCACCCAGGGCACGATCTGGAGTATCGATTCGTTCGATCAATGGGGAGTGGAGTTGGGCAAGGTACTCGCGCAGAAAATCGTGCCCGAACTCGAAAGCGGGTCGGCGTTGAAGCACGATAGCTCGACCAATGCTTTGATTACTGCCTATCGCGCGAACCGAGCAAAGAACTCGTAGCGGAATGCATTTTCAGGGCTCGAGGACGCAGCTCTTGATCTCGTCGTGCGAGGTATCCGTATCAATTGGATTCAAATGCGGATGCCCGTCCAGAATGCCCCATGCGTATTCCTCTTTGATATAGTAATTGCGCGGCTCGGCCAGGATTTCTACCTGGTCGAAACTCTCACTGCCCGCAACGCCGCACGTGACCTTGCCCGCCGGCACGATGAACGCATGATATCCTCCGGGCCCGATATTCGCGCTCTCGCCGCCGCAGGTCACAGCGGGCCGCAATAGCGACCCCGCGTAGTTATATGGCCGATATACATAGATGACGGCGTGGTTCGGAGGAAATTCCGCTTTCTCGAATGGCTGGCCCTGAACCGCGCATCCTGTCGCCGCCAGGATCGCGCCGCACACTATCAGCAGTATAGCGGAACGATGATTCATTGATTCCCCGGAGCGATCGCGGAGCTTCTCGATTGAGCCAGAGCGCCCGCCAGGCGGTTTCGGTCGAAAGCCAGTTCCGCGTCGATCTTGTCCCGTACCTCGGTTCGCGCGTCACGCTCAAGTTCCGCGTGGGTGGGCTCCGAATAGATAGTATAGGATCGCGAAACGAGCGCTTTGGCCGTGTAGTAACCGATTACCGTGTTTCTGTCTGAGATCGACAGAGTTGCGAACGCGGTAACATCATATTTGCCGAGCGGGCCGCCGAAATAAGTGGACGGAGCAAGCGCCGTCAGCCAAAGCGGATAGTGATGCTCGTCGTGAGTCAGCTCTTCGCGGTATGAAAATTGAACCTGTGAATTCCCGGATAACGACAGGGCGACCGCCTGCGGAATTTCGGTCGGATCGCCCTCGACCAACCGCCCCTGAAACGGCAACGCGTGCACGGTCGGCGGCACACGCGGCGCCTCCACGACAGTAGCCTGTTGCGCGGCACAGCCGTATGCGAGAACCGCCAGAGCGAGCGCGGATCCTCGGAGCAGCGAGCGGCGAATGTGCCTGAGCATGATCATGCGGCGCTCGGGCGTCTTGGTACTAATGCGCCGCCGGACGAAATAGCTATTGACCGCTCCATACGAGCCGCTCAGCGCGATACGGATCGTCCTCGACCCGGCACTCATTATCGAAAATCATCGTTGCGCGGCGCTCGGACGAGTAGTGCGGCCAATCCGGCAAACCGTCATGATTTGGACTCCCGCTGCGTGCGAATGCGAGCCACGCTTTGCTCATCTTGTCGCCCAGCGCGAAACGCGTGGGCGCCTGTCCGGCCAGATTCGGGGTATGCAGCGTGTCGAACACGAACGGAATCTCGAGCGCGTGCGGCGATTTGAGCTTGCCGCCCAGCACCGAAGTTTCCCAGGTGAACATATAGACGAAGACCGGCGCGGCGTTCTGCGCGACCTTGCGATCCGCGATAACCAGCGACGGTGCGCGCATCGATTGGTCGGTCGCGATCGCCAGCACGATATCGCGCGGCGAGTCCGCCGGTCGCGCACTCCTGTACGAGGCGATAATCGCGTCGGCGCGCTCACCCACGAACATTGCGACACGCGCGCGCATCGCAGCGTCGTCCATCCCGTCGAGCCACGGCGCCATTCCGAAGAACAGCGTCATTTCATCTTTGTTGGTTCCGATCATCAACGGAACGCGTGCGGAAATTTCCGGCGCGGACGGCGTGAATGGACCACCCGGCAGATGCTTTCCATCGACGACCGGATTGAATCCGACGCGGCGCCGATTCGCGAACGACATCATGCTCACGCGCTTCAAGACCGCCGCCTGCGCCTTCGCGATTCGCTCGGCCGGAATCTCGCGCAGCTCCGCGGCTTGCGCGGACGCGAGGCCGAGCTCAGCCAGAAGCTGGCGGGCGGTTTCGCTCGCGTCGGCGCGGCTTGCCATTTCGACCGCCGGGCCGCTTTGGATAATGGCTTTGTGAAACAGTCCGTGCGCTTCCGGCATCGCCATCAGCACGCAGACTTTGGCGCCGCCGCCCGACTCACCGAAGATAGTGACGTTGCCGGAGTCGCCGCCGAAGTTCGCGATATTGTCGCGCACCCAATTCAGTGCCGCAACGATATCGAGCATCCCGGCGCTGCCCGAAGAATCGAAATCGGCGCCCGCGATATCGGCCAGATGCGTATAGCCGAACGCGCCCAGGCGATGGTTGATCGTCACGACGACCACGTCTCCCTTGCGCGCCAGATTGGTGCCGTCGTACCACGGCGCGGAACCCGAACCCGCGATGAACGCGCCGCCGTGGCACCAGAACATCACCGGACGTTTGGGTCCATCGGCAATCGCGGGCGTCCACACATTGAGGAACAGGCAGTCCTCGCTCATCGGCTGTGGCTCGACCCCGCCAAAAAGCTCCCGCAGCGCCGCAGGCAATGCGAATGCGTTGTCGTCCTGCATTGCGCGCGCGCCATACCTCAGCGCGTCGCGCGTGCCCGTCCACGCGGCCGCTTTCAGCGGCGGCTTGAATCGGTTCGCGCCAATCGGCGGCGCGGCGTACGGGATCCCCTTGAAAATGTTGACGCCCTGATCGAGCGTCCCGCGAATTTTTCCCGAGGTCGTTTCAGCGGCAACCTGCTCTGCCATCGATGCATCTCCTTCGCGACGTTTCCAGCATAGCGAATTATCCCGCGCGAGCGTGAAGGCGCGCGCTCAGCCGCCCGAGGCTTTCAGCCGATCGCGCGCAAGCGCGAAAATATGCCAGTTGCCGGTGGTCCAGGTCAGCGTCAGCTTGCATCCGCAGATTTTCCATCCGGCGGCGGTGCGGACGAAGCGGTTCGTATAGTAGCCGCCCATCGTCTGCGTGCTATCGCCCTTGTCGTTGGGAAGATAGTGCTGCGCCTGCACATAGGCGACGCATAAGGCGCGGTCGCCTTCGACCGTGATGACGTGGTTCGTGATCATGTGCTGCGTCGCGGCCAGTCCACTGACTGTGCGGCGCGCCGACTCGGTCCATCTGTCGGCGCTAACCGTGCGCGGCGCGCCCGGGAAGAGCGAAGTGAAGTCCACCTCGACTTCATCGGCAAAGCACGAGCGGAACGCGGTCCAATCGCGAAAATCCAGTCCGGTCGCGTAGCGCAACTGAACGTCGCTGATTTCGGCTCGATCGAGCAGCAGTTTAAGCTTCGCGTCTTCCATACTTGCGGCCTCCGTTGGGTTCGTTATTCCAACTTACACCAGACGGCCGCGTTTGCGCGTGCGCTACCGGACCGGCGTTGCGAGCCCCAGCGCGGCGCGCAGCTTGGGTTTCAGCAGATGCACCAGCTCGGCTTCCCAGCAGATGTAATTGTCGGGGATGTCGAGAACGAGGACCTTGTCCGCATGCGCGGAGCCAAAGCGCTCAAGAATGAAGCGGCGATGAGCTTCCTCCATCACGCAGATCACGTCGGCCTCTTCGATCAATTCCGAATTGACCGGATTCTTGGCCCACGGCTCGGTGCCGGCCGACGTCACCCACATCGGCGCGCACATCTCTGCCAGCAGCATCGCGGCGGTCGGACTACGGTCCTTGTTGCCGGTGCAGATCATTAAAACTTTTTTCATGGCGATCGAAATCCTAGCAGATGGGTTGCGCCGCGAAAGTAGTCACTGCGATGGCGCGCGGTCCTTCCATTCGAGCGCGTACACACGATGCGCACCCGAAAGTCCTTTGAGCTCTATCTCGCGCCCCGCGTCGAAATTCAGATCGCCGGCGCTTTCAGTCAGCTCCTTGAGCGTGGCCGAAACCAGGATTTCTCCGCCGCGCGCGCGTGCGCCGATTCGCGACGCGACGATTACGGTCTTGCCGTAAAAATCGCCGGTTTCTTTGATCGCTTCGCCCGTATGCGCGCCGATCGACACGCGGATTGGCGCGTCGCGATGAGTTTCCGAGTAGGCCGCGCATGCGCGCTGAATCGCGATTGCGCAGTTGAGTGCGCGGCGTCCGCTCGGAAACGCGATCATGAATCCGTCGCCCATCGATTTCACCTCGAACCCCTGATGCTCCTTAATCTGGCCGCGGATGAGCGCATTGTGCTCGCGCAGCCACGCTTGAGCGCGGACGTCGCCCAGGCGCTCGGTGGTGCCGGTGGAATCCTCGATATCGGTGAACATGATCGTGACGGTGCCGTCGGGACCGGCGTCGGCGCGAGGATCGAGACCGGTCAGTTCGCGCAGATTTTCCATGAGCGCGCGCATCCCGAGCGATTCGGCGCCGGCCATGGCAAGCTCCGCGAGCTCGTGCGCGCGTTCGCGGTCTTCGGGTTGGTCGCGTCCGAAGAGCATCGCGGCGAATTCATAACGCGTGCGCGCGATCCACGCGCTCGCGCCCATTTCCAAATTTAAGCGC
>Ga0307372_10013108_pt1 | contig 10760 bp, 11 predicted proteins | sample OX1MG_FD_202533 | JGI IMG/M metagenome (GOLD analysis project Ga0307372, IMG submission 202533) | Soil microbial communities from Risofladan, Vaasa, Finland - OX-1 | ecosystem: Environmental > Terrestrial > Soil > Coastal area > Acid sulfate soil | place: Finland: Risofladan, Vaasa | collected...
ACCGGGCCCTCAGGGGATCGCTCTACGCCGGCACCGCGCACCTGGCAGGGGTTCTTCACCAGCAGTTCGTCGGTCACGGCCGTGTTCAGCATCGTCCGCAGGAGTCTGTAAGAACGGGCCGCGGTGGCATGTCCCGGACCGTCGGGACCGCTCACGACGGAGACCCAGTGCCGCACCACGCTCGGAGTGATCCGGCCGATCTCGTGATGCCCAAGGGCCGGCACGACGTGCAGTCGCAGGAGCAGGTCGTAGAGCTCGACCGTCCTCGGCCGCAGGTCGGTACGCGCCGACAACCACCATTGGGCGTACGACGCCAGCGTGACGAAGCCCGCCCGGGGGTCGACCCATCCCCCGCGGGCCAGATCGGCTTCCACCGTGGACAGCCATGTGGAGGACGCCGACCTGCTGGAGAACGTCCCGGGCGCGAGGTGGCGCGATCCGTCGTGCCAGTAGCTCGCCTGCCAACGGCCCGAGCCGAGCCTGCGCACCGAACCGAACTGTCGCCGTGACCCCATCGGGCGGCACGGTAGACGGCCCATATGACACGCGGCGCGGTCAGGACGTGGGGAAGATCGCGCACGGATCGCGCACGACGAGCGCGAGCGAGACGTTATGCACAAGCCGGCTCGACGCAGAAACCCGCTACGACCTGCGGATTCGGTTGGCAGCCCCAACGGGATTCGAACCCGTGTCTCCACCTTGAGAGGGTGGTGTCCTCGGCCACTAGACGATGGGGCCCGGTGCCCTGATGGGCCGGTTCATGCTAACTGATCGGCGGGATCCTCCCCCTCCGGCGGGGAGCGCCGGCGAGGCGGGAATCTGGCACAGCCGAGGGCCCGCCGCGACGGCGACGCCCAGCTCATGAGAGGGACGACGCCCGGCCGGCACCGGCGGAACCCGTCCGCCCGGTGTGGCTCGGTTGGCTCGGGGGGGAGGACTCGAACCCCCAATAACAGGGCCAGAACCTGCCGTGTTGCCGATTACACCACCCCCGAACGGGTGACCCCGCAGGCTAGCCCAGCTTGTGCAACCGCGAGTACCCCACCACCCGGCCCACGGCCACGCCCACCGTCTCCTTGGCGAAGTACGGCACGGTCGACCAGCCGGTGATGGGCGAGTGGGTGGTGGGAGCCGGCCACGCCTGGAGGCCCAGGTCGGTGGCGATGGCCAGGCTCCGGTCCTCGTGGAACCCGTCGGTGACGATCAGCACCTTCAAGAGGCCCCGCTGGTGCAGCGCGGTGGCCGCCTGCGACAGGTTCGCCCACGAGTCGGTGCCGCCGACCTGGACGATGTCGCCGGCCGGCACGCCGTTGTGCTCCAGCCAGGTGGCCGAGGCCTGGGCCTCGGTGAACGTGTCGCCGGGCTTCTTGGACCCTGTCACGACGATCTCGGTGGCCAATTGCCGGTGCCACAGCGAGGACGCGTCCTGGAGCCGGGCCACGAGATCGGGCGAGGGCACGCCGTCGTACTGGGCCGCGCCCATGACGACGATCGCCTGGACACGGCGGGCGTCGTGGTGGCGCGACGTCAGCCACACCTGCACCCCGGTCACGGCCAGGTACCCGCCGATCAGGATGGCGATGATGACGATCCGCTGCAGGACCCACCGGATCGCGCGTGCGCCCCGCACCACCGCGTCCCCCAGCATCGCCACCGGTCAGTCCCCCGTTCCGTTCCGGCCCAGTCCCGCCGGCCCGCCGATCAAGCCGCCGTCAAACCACGGCCGGCCCGAGGCGCTCCCGGGCGGCCCGCAGCCGCGCCAGTACAGCCTCGCGCCCCAGGACCTCCAGGGACTGGAATAGGGGCGGCCCCACCCGCCGGCCGCTGACCGCCACCCGGACGGGGGCCTGGGCCTTGTTGAGCTTGCGGCCCAGGGCGTCGGCCAGGGCCTGGGTGGCGGCGTGCAGGGCGTCCGAGGTCCACTCGCAGTCCCGGTAGCGGTCGAGGGCGGCGTCGAGCACGGCCGGGGCCGTCGGGTCGGCGGCGACGGCCGCCCACGACGCCTCGTCGACGAGCGGCTCGTCGACGAACAGGAAGTCGACCATGGCCGGCACCTCCCCCAGCACCTCCACGCGCTCCTGGACGAGGGGCGCCATGACCCGGAAGACGCCCTCGTCGAAGCGTTCGGCGGCCCAGGGGGCGGGCGGCGCCGACGTCCACGGCCGGGCCGCCTCGACGAACTCGTCGACCGGCATGGCCCGCAGGTACTCCTTGTTCATCCACTTGAGCTTGTCCAGGTCGAAGAACGCCGGCGCGTGGTTCACCTCGGACAGCTCGAAGGCCCCCACCATGTCCTGCACCGACAGCACCTCGCGCCCGTCGGGGTGGCTCCAGCCCAGCAGGGCCAGGTAGTTGCGCAGGGCATCGGGGAGATAGCCCTGGTCGCGGTAGGACTCCACCGCCACGTCGTCACGCCGCTTGGACAGCTTCTGGCGCCGTTCGTTGACCAGGAGCGGCAGGTGGGCGAACGCGGGCAGGGCGGCGTCGGGCCCTTGCAGGGCCGACCACAGCAGGAGGCCCTTGGGCGTGGACGGCAGCAGGTCCTCGCCCCGCACGACGTGGCTGATGTCCATGGCGACGTCGTCGACCACGTTGGCCAGCACGAAGAGCGGCGCCCCGGTGGACTTCACCACCACGAAGTCCTCGATGGACTCGTGGGCGAAGGTCACGTCCCCCCGGATGAGGTCGTGGACCACGGTGGCGCCCTCGTCGGGGACCCGGAACCGCAGGGCCCGTTCCGGCCGGTCCAGCCCCCGGTCCCGGCAGAAGCCGTCGTAGCCCGGCGTGGCGTTGCCGCGGGTCCGGGCGTCGATCTCCTCGCGCCTGCACTCGCAGGCGTACAGCGCGCCCGCCTCCCACAGGGTGTCGACGGCCCGGGCGTAGGCTTCGGTGCGCGCCGACTGCCGGAAGGGCCCCTCGTCGGGCTCCATGCCCAGCCACGACAGTGACGACAGGATCCCCTCGACCCATTCCTCGCGGTTGCGCTCGGTGTCGGTGTCCTCGATGCGCAGGATGAAGGTGCCCCCGGTGTGGCGGGCGAACAGCCAGTTGAACAGGGCGGCGCGGGCGCTGCCGACATGGAGGAACCCCGTGGGCGACGGGGCGAAGCGCACCCGCGGCCGGCCGCCGCCGGCGGCGGCCTCGGGGGCCACCGGGGCTACTCGTCCTCGACGAGCGTGATCGCCCCCGTCGGGCAGTTGTTGGCGGACATCCGCACCTTGTCCCACAACTCGGGAGCGGGGTTCTCGTCGAGGACGTAGAGGAACCCGTCGTCGCGCACCTCGAACACCTCGGGTGCGATGCCCATGCACACGGCGTTGGACGCGCACACGTCGTAGTCCACGACCACCTTCATGGGACGCACCTCCGTTTCGCCTGCGCTCCCCACCCCCACGGTGGGCGCCACGCGGGCGTGCTCGACGGGAACCGGCTGGGAACGACAGGCAGTGTAGTGGTGGGCGCCGGGCGCCCCGGGACGGGCGGCGGCGACCCGGCCGAGGGCGGCGGGCTCAGGGCTTGTCGGTGCCGAGGACCCACATGGAGAAGAACTGGGAACCGCCGCCGTAGGCGTGCCCGAGGGCCCGGCGGACGTTCTCCACCTGGTGCTCGCCGGCCTGGCCCCGCGCCTGCATGGCCGCCTCCAGGAACCGCAGCATCCCCGAGGCGCCGATGGGGTTCGACGACAGCACGCCCCCCGAGCAGTTCCAGGGGATGTCGCCGCCGTCGAGGGCGGTGGCGCCGGCGTCGGTGAGCTTCCACCCCTCACCCTCCTCGGCGAACCCGAGGCTCTCGAGCCACATCGGCTCGTACCACGAGAAGGGCACGTACACCTCGGCCACGTCGATCTGGCCCCGGGGGTCGGTGATGCCCGCCTGGCGGTAGACGTCCGCCGCGCAGTCCTTGCTCGCCTGCGGGTTCACCTGGTCGCGCCCGGCGAACATGGTCGGCTCCGAACGCATGGCCATACCGTGGATCCACGCCGGCGGGGCACCCGACGCCGAGGTTCCCGCCACGCGCTCGGAGGCCAGGACCATGGCGGCCGCCCCGTCCGAGGAGGGGCACGTCTCCAGGTAGCGGATCGGGTCCCACAGCATGATGGAGTCCTTCACCATGTCGAAGGAGATGTCCTCGATGTGCAGGTGGGCGTAGGGGTTCTTGAGCGCCTGCAGGCGGTCTTTCACCGCCACCAGGATGCCGATGTGGTCGGGGGCGCCCGAGCGGCGCATGTAGGCGCGGATGATGGGGGCGAAGAACCCCCCCGCTCCGGCCAGCAGGGGCGCCGAGAAGGGCTGGGGCACGGACAGCGCCCACATGGCGTCGGAGTCCGACTGCTTCTCGAAGGCCACGGTGAGGACCCGCTCGTGGCGGCCCGACGCGACCAGGTGGGCGGCCACGATGGCGGTGGACCCGCCGACGGAGCCGGCGGTGTGCACCCGGAGCATGGGCTTGCCCACCGCACCCAGCGCCGGGGCCAGGTACAGCTCGGGCATCATGACGCCCTCGAACATGTCGGGCGCCTTGCCGATGACGACGGCGTCGATGTCGCCCCAGTCCATGCCGGCGTCCTCGAGGGCGCGCGCCGCTGCCTCGCGGACGAGGCCGGCGATGGAGACGTCCTCGCGCTTCGCCGCGTGCTTCGTCTGGCCCACCCCGATGACGGCGCACCGTTCGGCCATCACGCCCCCTTCCCGCCGGCGGGGGCCGGCTCGGCCGCCAACGCGCACACCAGGTTCTGCTGCAGGCACGGACCGGAGGTGGCGTGGGCGATCGCGGTGGCGGCGCTGCCGTCCATGATGCGCGACGCGGCCTCGCCGATGCGCACCAGGCCGGCCACCATGAGCGCGTTGGCGGCCAACGCCCCGCCCGACGGGTTCACGGCCACGCCGTCGGAGAGGCGCAGGGCATCGCGCAGGATCAGCTCCTGGTGCGCGAAGGGCGCGTGCAGCTCGGCGACGTCCACGTCGACCGTCGCGTCCGCCCCGGCGTCGAACACGCCGGCGGACTCGGCGGCGGTGCGCGTCGACGGGGACTGCGTCAGGTCGCGCGCCCCGAGCGCGTGGGCTTCGATGCGGTGGTCCATGCCCGTGATCCACGCCGGGCGCTCGCACAGGCGGCGCGCCCGGTCGCCCGCCGCCAGGACGACGGCGGCCACCCCGTCGGTGATGGGCGGGAGCGTGTGGCGCCGCAGGGGCGCCACCACGTAGTCGTCGGCGAGCAACTGGTCGGCGGTCTCGTCCTTCGCCACCTGGGCGTTGGGGTTGCCGAGGGCGTCGCGCCGGCTGCGGGCGGCCACGGCGGCGAAGTCCTTCTCCGTGGCTGCGCCGGCGTCGATGAGCGCCCGGGCCTGCAGGGCGGCCAGTGCGACCGGGTCGGGCCACATCGGCGCCATGTAATAGGGGTCGAGCTGGAGTGCGAGGATCCGGTCGAGCTCGGTCGGCGAGGAGCGGCCGAAGCTGTAGACGAGGGCGGTGTCCACCTCGCCCTCCTGGAGCAGGGTCCACGCCTCGTAGAGCGCCCAGGCGCCGTCCATCTCCACGTGGCTCTCGCGCATGGGGGGCCACACCCCGACGGCGTCGAGGGCCATGACGAAGCTGAAGGGCGCCCCCACGAGGTAGTCGGTGCTCCCCGAGCACACGAAGCCGATGTCGCTCTTGGTGATGCCGACGTTGGCGAACACCTCGGTCACCACCGGCATGAGCATCTCGACCTCGTTGCGGTGGTCCTCGCGCCGCACCGACTTCGACTGCGCGAACGACACCACCCCGACGGGGCGCACGGGCCGGCGGGGGGACGCAGCCGCGCTCACAGGTACTCCTTGAACGACTCGTAGTCGGCGTCGGGCTCGCCGCTCGGCCGGAAGTACTTCACCGACGCCGACGTGAGGCCGAGCTCGGACTCGTCGACCCACACCGCCTCGACCCGCAGGCCCATCCGCACCTGGTCGGGGGGGATCTCCTGGATCAGCCCCATGAAGGCGATGTTGGCCCCGTCGAGGAGGACCTGTGCGCAGATGTAGGGGATCTCGATGGACTGGCCCTGGAACGGGACGTTGACGACGCAGTACGTGGTGACGGTCCCGGTGTTGCCCAGCTCCACCTGGTCGGTGGTGGCGACACCGTCGGTGGGGCACGACCCGCGCGGCGGCACGTAGACCTGCCGGCACCTGGGGCAGCGCTGGCCGAGGAACTTCCCCTGCGCCATGCCGTGCAGGTAGCGGGACTGGGCCAGCCCGGCGGTGTACTGGTAGTCGATGCGGATCGGGGTCGACAACGTGGTGACCGGGGCCGCGCCGGGCCCGCCGGCGTCGGTGGGAGAGGAAGCGTCGCTCACGGGTTGCCCCCCTCCGGCACGAAGCACTCGATGTCGGCCAGCTGTCCCAGGCGCTCGGCCGCGGGGCGCAGCTTGGCCGTCACGCGCATGCCGCTCGCCATGGCGTCGGGCGAGCCCGCGTCCACGACGTGGAGCATGGCGGTGTCGGCCCCGTCGAGCAGGACGAGCGCCCAGGCGAAGGGGCGGCCGAGGGGCTGGCCCTTCTTCGGGGCCGCCGCCCACGACCACGTGGTCACCACTCCCCCCGGGCCCACCTCCACCAGCTCGCCCACGTCCTCCCCGGTGATCGGGTCGTACTCGGTGGGGGGGACGACCACGGTCGGCGACCCGTCGGCGGCGGACGAGCGCGCCCCGAGGATGCGCCCGTCGTCGCGCAGGGCGGTCAGGAAGGCCCCGATCACCGGCCCGACCGAGCGGACGTAGGGGTACTCGAGCACATGGGGCGCCCGCAGGACCTCGCTGTCAGCCATCGCACCCTCCCCTCGGTCCGGCCCGACGGCGCAAACTAGAACACATTGCAGTTTCGTGCCAGCCCGGGACGCGGCTCTCCCGCCGGTGGCGGTCGGCCGGCGGCGGTCGGCGAGCGGGTGTCAGAAGGTGAGGATCTGGCGGATGATCTCGCCCTTCTTCATGGCGTCGAAGGCCTCCTGGGCCTTGGAGACGTCCATGCGCGCCGAGATCATGCCGTCGAGGTCGAGGCGGCCCGCCTTCCACAGCCGGATCAGGCGGTCGAACTCGCTGCGCACGTCGGCGGACCCGTAGTACGAGCCCAGCAGCTTCTTCTCCATGAAGAACAGCTCGAAGCAGTTGAACTCGACCATCTTCTCGGCGCTGCCGGCGCCGACGATGACGGCGGTGCCGCCACGGCGCACGGCGTCGTAGGCGGCCCTGATGGTCTGGGGGAGCCCGATGCACTCGAAGGCGTAGTCGAACCCCTCGCCCGCGTTGATCTCCATGTTGGCGGCGTCGACGTCGTCGGGCTTGACCCCGCGGGTGGCCCCGAAGCGCTGGGCGTCCTCGAGCTTGGAGTCGACCATGTCCACGGCCACGATCTCGGCGGCGCCGGCGATGCGCGCCCCCTGGATGGCGGCGATGCCCACGCCGCCGGCGCCGAAGACGACGACGCTCGAGCCCGGCTTCACCTTGGCGGTGTTCAGCGCCGCCCCGACACCGGTGGTGACGCCGCAGCCGATGAGGGCGCCGATCTCGTAGGGGACGTCGTCGGGGATCTTCACGACGCCCTGCTGGGGGAGCACCATCTCCTCGGCGAAGGTGCCCGTGCCGGCGAAGCCGAAGATGGGCTGGCCGCCGCGGGAGAACTTGGCGGCCCCGGCGATGTTGAAGAAGATCTGCACGCACAGGTTGGCCTCGCCCCGCAGGCACGCCCGGCAGGTGCCGCACGGTGGCGTCCAGGCCACGATGACATGGTCGCCCACCGCCACCTGGGTGACGCCCTCGCCCACCTCGATGATCTCACCGGCGCCCTCGTGGCCGAGGACGGCCGGGGCGGGCTGCGGCAGCGTGCCGTTCATGGCCGACAGGTCGGAGTGGCACACACCGGCGGCGTGGATCTTCAGGCGGACCTCGCCGGGCCCGGGGTCGGCGACCTCGACGTCGTCGTAGATCTCGACGAGCTCCTTGCCGACCTCGTTGAAAATCGCTGCGCGCATGCGAGCTCCCTCCCCTGGGTGTCGACCGTGCCTCCCTGGCGTCGACCTGTCTGCGCATTCGACCATGCGCCGATGGAGGCCGCAACACCGGGCCCGATCGCGGTCAGGGGGCGTCCCCGTTGCCGGCGACGCCGAGGCCCTCGGGGAGCAGGAGGTGCACGGCCACGGCCAGCTCGTCGCGGACGCGGTTCATGTCGCTCCAGCCGTTCACCCAGCCGACCAGCGAGGAGTACCAGACATGGCCGATGATGCGCGTGCGCTCGGCGTGGTCGGGGGGCCGGGGCTCGCCGATGGCCCGGATGATGATGCCGTCCATGAGCGCCCCCATGTGCTGCTGGCACTCGATGGCGCCCGGGTCGGGCGAGGCCAGCGAGGCGAACACCGCCGCCACCAGGCGCGGCTGGCGCCCCATGGCCCGCAGGGCCCGCTCGAGCACGTCGACGACGCGCTCGGAGGCCGTCACCCCCCGGGGCGGGGCCTGGGCGAGGCGGGCGTCGAGCTGCTCCACCCAGAAGACCAGCGCCGCCGCCAGCAGGTGGTCCTTGGAGGCGAAGTACCGGTACACCGTGCCCATGGCCACGTGGGCCCGGGCGGCCACGTCGCGCATCTGGACGGCCTCATAGCCGCCTTCGAGGCCGAGTTCCATGGCGGCGTCCACCACACGCTGGCGCCGCGCTTCCTGAGCACGGGTCAGGGATCGGGGGAGCACCCTCTCCTGCACGGGTGGTCACCCTACTCCCCGCCCTGCCTGGAACGGAACCCGTTCTACCCCCGGCCGAGGGGCGCCCCGCGGGCCCGAATCTGACATGGCGTCAGCAACCGGGGGTAGCCTGGGGCCAGCATGGTCCCGGACTCGGGCGACGCCGCCCTGGAGATGATCCTCGACCCCACGGGGGAGCCCGAGACGCTCGCCGCCACCGACGGCCGGGTGCCCGGACGGCGGGGGCGGGCCACCCGCTTGCGCCTGCTGGAGTGCACGGCGGAGCTCCTCGCCACCACGCCCTGGCGCTCGATCAAGGTCATCGACATCGCCCGCCAGGCGGGCACCTCGCCCGCCACCTTCTACCAGTACTTCGAGAACGTGGAGCAGGCCATCCTCGTGATGGCCGAGGAGCTCATGGAGGGCGCGGGCACGCTGGCCGAACTGGTGGACGGCGACTGGTCCGAGCCCACCAGCTGGGAGACGGCCCGCCGGGTGGTCGAGGGCTTCATGTCGTACTGGGAGTCCAACCGGGCGGTCTTCCGCGTGGTGGAGCTGGCCACCGAGGAGGGGGACCTGCGGTTCCAGGGGTTGCGGGTGCGCGCCCTCAACGCCGTGACGGTCACCCTGGCCCGCGTCATCGCGTCGGGGGGCGCGGGACGCAGCCCGGCGGGTGCCGACGCCATGGCGGTGGCGGCCACCCTCATCTCGATGCTCGCCCACGTGGCGGCCCATCGCTACGGGTTCGAGTTCTGGGGCATCCGCACCACGGCCATGGTGGACACCCAGGCCCGGGTGCTGCACTGGGCGGTGACCGGCCGGCCCTCGCCCGAGGGGATCGACAGCGGCGGCGTGCCCGCCCCGCGCACCGGCGCGGTGGTGGGGGGCGGCGCGGCGCAGAGCCGCACCGCCCAGGCCCGCAACCGGCCCGAACCGCAGCCCCGCCGTCCTGGCGCACTCTGATCGCGCCGGGACGCACGCGGCGGCCGGGCGCTACTTGACGGCGACCGGGTTCAGCGGCGAGCCGAGGCCGTTCGTGAACGGCAGGGGCGTGGCGTCGAGGAGGAAGGTGTAGGCCCCGTCCGCCGCGCAGTCGGCGGCGAGCCCGTCGAGGACCCAGTTCTGGCCCTGCGTCATGCCCATCTCGACGAGGTGGAGGAGGTGCACCGGCAGGTACAGCTCGGCGTCCTCGCACGGGATGACCTCCAGGGCCATGGTGTCGGTGGCGACGGCGGCGACGTCACGGGCGTGGAACCACTCGGCGGTGCCGATCGACAGCCCCGAGGACAGCCCCATGTACTGGAGCACGTCGTCGAACCGCAGCATGTTGGGGAGCGGCACGGTGGCGCCGCCCGCCGGGAACCGCTGCGACATGCGGAGGCGCGCCATCTGGCCGGTGCGCACCAGCACCACGTCGCCGGCCTCCACCTCGACCCCGGCCAGCGCGCAGGCGGCGTCGAGGTCGGCGGGCGTGATGGCGTAGCCGCCCTCGAGGACGTCCACCTCCTTCGCCCGGGCGACGTCGAGGAGCACGCCCCGGCTGACGAGCGAGTCGACCAGGTGGATCCCCAGGCGGCTCGCCCCCGCCGAGGTCACCGTCGACGCCGCGTACCCGTTGTAGAGCCGGCCGCGGTAGCTCACGTGGGCCAGGCCGTCCCAGTGCGTGGCGCCCTGGAGCGCCATGACCACCATGTCCTCGTTGGCGCAGATCCACTCGGGGTCGTCCGACAGCGGCACGTTCACGTACGACATCGTCCGCAGCGGGTTGAACCGGCCCGGGACGATGCCCTTCTGGATCCCCTCGGCCTCCGACAACGCCAGACCCAGCGGGATGGCCTTGCCCACGCGCACACAAGCGGCCGCCCGGCGGCGGACCTCCTCGGTGACGAAGTTGAGCGTGCCCAGCTGGTCGTCGTCTCCCCAGCGGCCCCAGTTGTTGACCCGGGCCGCGATCGCCGTGAACCGTTCGGAGGCTGCCCCCATAGCCGCCGCAGGCTAGCGGTGGCGGTGGGCGGGCGCGGCGGTGCGGGCCGACCGCAGAACGCCGCAGCGCAGAAAAT
>Ga0307372_10013109_pt1:5000-10759 | contig 10759 bp, 7 predicted proteins | sample OX1MG_FD_202533 | JGI IMG/M metagenome (GOLD analysis project Ga0307372, IMG submission 202533) | Soil microbial communities from Risofladan, Vaasa, Finland - OX-1 | ecosystem: Environmental > Terrestrial > Soil > Coastal area > Acid sulfate soil | place: Finland: Risofladan, Vaasa...
CCTCAAAGACGCCCTGGCCCTGGTGGATATCCGGGTGCTCGATCATTTCGTGGTGGGCGACGGAGAAGCAGAGTCGTTCGCGGAACGCGGCTTTTTGTAAGGCCGCGACTTGCCAAATGGGGCCTGGCTGCTAAAATACCCGCCCTTTCGCGCAGTTTAGATCGCGTGCTATTTAACTGAAGGATTTCATCATGTCGAGAGTCTGCCAGGTCACGGGCAAGGGCCCAGTCACCGGGAACACGGTCTCGCACGCCAACAACAAAACCCGCCGGCGGTTTCTGCCAAACCTGCATACCCACCGGTTTTGGCTGGATAGCGAGCATCGCTTCGTGCGCCTGCGTGTCTCCTCCAAAGGCATGCGCATTATCGACAAACTCGGCATTGAACAGGTGGTTGCGGACTTGCGTGCCCACGGCGAAAAGCTCTAAGGATTAACCTATGCGTGAAAAGATCAAACTGGTTTCCACCGCTGATACCGGCCACTATTACACAACCACCAAGAACCGGCGTCTGCACCCGGACAAGATGGAGATGCAGAAGTTCGATCCGGTGGCGCGCAAACATGTAATCTACAAGGAAGCGAAGATTAAGTAGAAATGGCGACTGCAAACCGTCATCATGATACAAACAAAAACCCCGCCGTACGGCGGGGTTTTTGTTTGGCGGTTTGGTTATGCTCAGGCTGGTTGCAGGGTATAGCCCCTGAGTTGCAAGGCAAACTCCCGCAAGGTGGCGATGCCGGTAGCTTCCGCTTGTGCGCACCAGTCCTTGAACTGTTGTAGCAGGCTTTCATTGGAAAGCGTGCTGTTTTCCCAGAGCGCTTGCAGACGCTGGCGGAATTCATACACGGTACGCAATGTCGGGCTGTGCGCCAGTGTCTCCTGCAAACACACACGACTGCGCGCATCCAACAGGGTCTCATCGCGGGTCAACAAGCGGCGCGCCTTGGCAAACAATCCACGGCTCGCAGCACCCGCTATCTGTTTTTCCGTTGCCACCGCCGGCCGGATAACATCGTGACAGTAGTTACGCAGCACATGCATGCGATTGACAATCACCGCCTGCACCGTGCCTAAATCCACACGACCCCCGCGTGCTGAAATCACGGGTTCCGGCGCCACCCGCCGCACCGTGGCGAGGTGGAAGAATTCCAAGGCACGAATATACCACCAACCCAAGTCCACTTCCCAAGGCCGCTGGGCGAACTTTGCGGAACTCGGAAACGCGTGATGATTATTATGCAGCTCCTCGCCGCCGACTATAAAACCCCAAGGGAGTACATTGGTGGCGGCATCCTTGCATTCGAAATTCCGGTAACCGGAATAATGCCCCACGCCGTTGACCACACCGGCGGCCAACACTGGAATGGCCAGCATCTGTATGGCCCAGACCGTGATGCCCGGGAGACCCAAGAGCAGCACGTCAAGGATAAGCATCAGGCTTACCCCCAATATGGGGTGCCGGCAATAGAGATGGCGTTCCATCCAATCATCCACGGTGCCGCGGCCGTATTTTGCTATCGTGTCCTGTTGTTTTGCTTCTTCGCGATACAGCTCGGCACCTTCCAGCAGTACTTTGAGCAGGCCTTTCACTTGCGGGCTGTGAGGATCGTTTTCGGTTTCACAATGGGCATGGTGTTTGCGGTGCACTGCCACCCATTCGCGTGTCACCATGCCGGTGGTCAACCACAGCCAGAAGCGGAAGAAGTGTCTGACAACGGGGTGCAATTCCAGGCCACGGTGGGTCTGATCACGATGCAGGAACAGTGTGACCGCCACGATCGTGAGATGAATAAAGACCGGAGCCACGATAAACAAGGCCCAGACAGGCAGTCCCAGGAAACCGTGAATCAAAAACAATGGCATCACCTCAGGATTAAGCGCAAAGATCAGCGAATCATTCTATAGGATTTAACCATATGTCGTCCACCATGGGCCGGTGTACGGAGTCGCAGGCTTGCAATTGAGCTCCAGGATCGTAAAACTGCATCGCAGCCGGGAACTTTTCAGGTACGCTCGCGACTATAGGATGTCGCCATTATTACCGCGATCGCGGCAATGGCTGTGCCTTGTTACGTTTTATCCAAATTCTTCAGTGTGGTCAACAGCATGAGTAACTATGACTTGCTCGTGAAAGTCGACAACTTATATCGTTATTACGACGATCACTGTGCGGTGCAAAATCTTAACTTCGAGTTGCGTAAAGGCGAAATCCTGGGCTTCCTGGGACCGAACGGCGCCGGCAAATCCACCACCATGCAAATTTTGTCGGGAAATCTCGCCCCCAGCACCGGCCAGATTCTGATCAATGGCGTTGATATTCTGGACGAACCAAAGCGCGCCAAGGCCAACATTGGTTATCTGCCGGAGCAGCCGCCACTGTATGTCGATCTTACGGTAGATGAATACCTCAGCTATTGCGCAGCTCTGAATCGTCTGCCGCGAAGCAAGTTGCAGGCAGCCCGCGATCTTGCCAAGGAGCGCTGCGGTCTAAAGGACATGGGCCATAAGCTCATCGGCAATCTCTCCAAAGGCTATCGGCAACGTGTTGGTATCGCGCAGGCCATCATCCATTCGCCCGCTGTCGTGATTCTCGATGAACCCACCGTCGGGCTCGATCCCATACAGATCCGTGAAATCCGCGCGCTCATCGTTGAACTCGGCCAGGAACACGGTGTGATTCTCTCCACTCACATCCTGCCGGAAGTGCAGACGGTCTGCAGCCGTGTTCAGATCATTCACAAAGGCCGTCTGGTATTCAATGACACTCTCACCGGTCTTACGCAGCGCATGCAATCCACCAGCTTGATGCTCGCCTGTCGGCAGACCCCGGAGCAGGCGGTCATCAAAGCATTGCCTGGCGTGAATGATGTTCAGCCGCTGGACAACCATCATCTGCGTGTACATTTCAACGCGGACAGCAACCCCGCAGAAATTGTCGCGGCGGAAGTGCTGAAACGTGGTTGGGGACTTCTGGAACTGACTCCAGAACATAAATCCCTGGAGCAAATTTTCGTGGATCTGACGACAGCCGATGAAACCGGCGGTGCGACACCACTTCAGGAGCGCGCCGCATGATGGTTTTCACCATTGCCGGGCGCGAACTCAGACACCTGTTCCTGTCGCCGCTGGCCTGGTGCGTGCTGGCGGTAATTCAATTCATAACTGCCTGGATGTTTTTGGTCCAAGTGGACAACTTCCTAAAATTTGCGCCGACGCTGGCCGGCATGGCCAGCGCTCCAGGCGTGACCGACGCGATAGCGGCGCCGATTTTCAGCACCGCCAGCGTGGTGATGTTGCTGGTAGTGCCCATCATGAGTATGCGGCTGGTCGCCGAAGAACGCCGTAGCGGAACCTTGAGCCTGCTATTGTCGGCGCCGGTGAGCATGACTGAGATCGTGCTGGGCAAATATCTCGGCCTGTTGATTTTCCTGCTCATCATGCTGGGGCTTATTGCCCTCATGCCGCTGTCACTGGCGATCGGCACGCACCTGGATTACGGCAAGCTGTTTTCCGGCGTATTGGGTCTGGCACTGGTACTCGGTGCCTTTGCCGCCGCAGGACTCTTCATGTCCACGCTCACCAAGCAGCCAGTGGTGGCTGCGGTCAGCAGTTTCGGCTTACTGCTGTTGCTATGGATAATCAGCTGGGCCGGCAGTGGCGACGCACGCTTCAGCCCCACGTTCCATTATCTCTCGCTGCTGGATCATTATGCCTCGCTGCTACGCGGCTCCTTCAACACCGCGGATGTTCTGTATTACGTGCTGTTCATCATCACTTTCCTGGTACTCAGCATCCGCCGCCTGGATGCTTATCGTCTGCAACACTGAACCAGCATGCGCGTCACCCGCAAATCCCGTCTGCAAATCCGCGCCCAGAACTGGAGCTTCGTGATCCTGTTTCTGGTCACCATCGGTTTGCTCGCCTGGCTGAGTACCCGCTACGTCTATCGAGCCGATTGGACCTATGGCCATCGCAATTCCCTTTCTCCGGCGAGCGTGCAACTCCTGAGGACCCTTAAGAATCCGCTCCGCTTTACCGCGTTCGTGAGTGACAACCAGCCTTTGCGCGACGCTATACGCCGCTTCGTGGATAAATACCGGCAGGTAAAACCCAATACCAGCTTGAGTTTCGTGAATCCAGAAACCAATCCTCAGGAAACCCGCAGCCAGGGCATCACCGCCGACGGTGAACTGGTCATCAGTTACCAGGGGCGCACGCAGAAAGTCACGCAGATCAACGAGGTCAATGTCAGCAATGCCATTGAAGGTATCGCGCGTGCCGCGGATCGCTACGTGGTGTTTCTGAGCGGTGATGGCGAGCGCGATCCCCTCGGCCAGCACAACTTCGATCTGGGCGACTTCGGCAAGCAATTGCAGGACAAGGGTTTCAAGATCGAGACCCTGAACCTCGCCGCCACCCCCACCATCCCCACCAATACCGCGGTGCTGGTGATTGCCGGACCCCAGGCCAATCTGCTGCCGGGTGTGGTCAATATCATCGGCGGCTACGTGAAACGCGGCGGCAACCTTTTGTGGCTCGGCGATCCGGGACCGCTCTACGGCCTTGAGCCGCTGGCTCAGGAACTTGGCATCACCTTTGACAAAGGTACGATTGTTGATCCGGACTCACAGCTCTACGGCATCACCAACCCCAGCGTCATCCTGGTGGCCAAATACGAGCCTTACAATGCCATCACCCGGGACTTCAACACCGCCACCCTGTTTGCCGGCGCCACCGCCATCGAGACGAGTGCAACCGGCGGCTGGCAGTCGCAGGCGTTTCTCAAGAGCCTGCCGCACAGCTGGCTGGCGACCGGGAAATTGCAGGGCGAAATCAAATACGACCCGAAACACGGCGACAAATCCGGGCCGCTGGCGATCGGCGTAAGTTTGACACGCGAAGTTAAAACTGCGGCGGATGACAAAAACAAAACCAGTGAATCGGGCCAGAACAGTGTGGAACAGCGTGCTGTCGTGACCGGCGACGGGGATTTTCTTTCCAACGCCTATCTTAATAACGGCGGCAATCTGGTGCTCGGTCTCAATATCCTCAACTGGCTTTCCCACGATGACAGCTTCATCAACATCAATCCCGAGTCTGCGCCGGACAGGACCTTGACCTTGTCTCATACTGACCAGGCTCTGATCAGCCTGGGCTTTCTGTTTGCACTGCCGTTGTTGCTGATCGCCACTGGGCTGCTCATCTGGGCGCGGCGGCGGCGCGCGTGAAGTTGTTGCAAGCACCATGAAATCCCGTTTGTGGCTCAACCTGGTGCTGCTGGTCAGCATTGCGGTGCTGGCGGCTTTCGTATATTTCAAACCGGGCATCCACAAACCCAAGCCATCGGCCATTCTCACGACGCTTCAAGCCGCCGATATCAACTCCATCAAGATTGAGCGTGTCGGCATGCCCGCCGTGGAACTGGCGCGCACCGGCAGCGGCTGGCAAATGACCGCACCGCTGAAACTTCGGGCAGACCAATATTTGGTGAAAGCCCTGCTGGACAGCCTGCATACGGATGTCAGCAGCAGTTTCCCGGCAATACAGACCAACCTGGGTAAATACGGCCTTGATCCTCCGCGTCTGCGTTTATGGCTTAACACCACCGAATTCGATGTCGGTGATACTGAACCCATCCACAACAATCGTTACGTAAAAAGCGGCGACACCGTACTTTTGACCGACAGTCTGCTGTACTACCGCAGCAACCACACGCCCCTGTGGTGGGCCAGCAAACGCTTGCTGCCGGAAGGCGCA
>Ga0307372_10013110_pt1 | contig 10759 bp, 12 predicted proteins | sample OX1MG_FD_202533 | JGI IMG/M metagenome (GOLD analysis project Ga0307372, IMG submission 202533) | Soil microbial communities from Risofladan, Vaasa, Finland - OX-1 | ecosystem: Environmental > Terrestrial > Soil > Coastal area > Acid sulfate soil | place: Finland: Risofladan, Vaasa | collected...
CCGGACAAGGTCCTCGACGCCCTGGACGGCGCGGGCGCCGGAAACGTTGACCTGATCTTCGAGATCATTCCTGGCTTTGAGGATCCGGACGATCGGGTCATCACCGACCTGGTGGAGTCCGTCGACCTCTGGCGCAGAGCGATTGACGCTCGTGGCGCAGGGAGGTAGCCGATGCCTCTGGTGCACGCCAACGGACTCGACATCCACTACCGGATCAGCGGCGAGGGCGTGGAGACCGTTCTGCTCATCAGCGGCGTGGGCGACGACCTCGAGGGTTGGGCGATGCAGATCGATCCCCTGGTTGGCGCCGGTCTGCGCGTGATCACCTTCGACAACCGCGGTGTGGGACGCTCGTCGCGGCCGCCAGGCCCATATACGAGTCGCGAGATGGCGTCGGACACCAAGGCACTCGCTGACGCGCTCGGGCTGACCGACTTTCACCTTGTCGGCGTCTCCCTGGGCGGACTGATCGCCCAGGAATATGCGTTGGCATACCCCGGCGACCTGCGCTCGGTCGTGCTCGCCAACACGTACGCCAAGCCCGACGCATACACTCGGGCCGCCTTCGACGTCTGGGGGCGGATCGCGGAAGCCGGAGGGATGCCGTTGATGATGCTCCAGCAGGCCCCATGGGTCTTCAGCCCCGCGTTCTACGACGCCAATCCCGAGCGGCTCGCCGGCATCCTCCAGGAGATGGTGCGGAGTCCGCAGCCGGCCTCGTCGTTTTCCGCGCAGATCGCGGCCCTCCTCACCCACGACAGCACGGATCGTCTCGGGTCGCTGGAGCCACCCGCACTGGTGATCGCGGCCGACGACGACATCATCATCCGGCTGTCAATCACACAGCGGCTGTTCGAGGAGCTGCCCCGCGGATCCTGGGTGATCGTCCCCGGGGGCCATGCGGCGTTCCTGGAGAATCCCGACCCGTGGAATCGAGCCGTCATTGCATTCATAGATCAGCACCGCGGCGCGGTGCACTGAGGAGAAGGGATGAACCTGTCGCTCACCCGGCGATTCGGCACCCCCAAGCCGGTCATCGCGATGCTGCACTTCCCCGGGTTGCCCGGCCGGCCACGCCACAACCGCGAGCTCGGAAGAAGCCACCTGGTCGATGTGGTCGGCCGCGACCTCGACACCCTTCAGGGGGCGGGCGTCGACGGCGTGCTCTTCTGCAACGAGAACGACATCCCGTATCAGCTGGTGGTCGGCCCGGAGATCGTCGCAGCGATGGCGGCGGTCATCGGGGAGCTTCGCGCATCGGTGCGGGTTCCCTTCGGTGTCAACATCCTGTGGGACGCGAAGTCGAGCATCGCGGTTGCGCGAGCGACGGGCGCGATGTTCGTCCGTGAGGTGCTCACCGGGGTGTACGAGAGTGATCTCGGGTTGATCGCCCCGGCGATCGGGGATCTCGCGGGCTACCGCACCGCGATCGGAGCGGACGATGTCGCCTTCTTCGACAACATCTCACCGGAGTTCAGCAGCGCCCTCGGCAGCCGCGGGATCGCGGATCGGGCCCGCAGCGCCGCGTTTCTCGGTGTCGACGCGATCCTCATCTCGGGCCCGGCTGCCGGGGTTTCCTTCGCGATGAGCGACCTGGTCACGGCCAAGGAGGCGGTGCCTGACATGCCGGTCTTCGCGAACACCGGCGTCAGCGCGGATCGGCTCGAGGAGATCCTCGCGGTCGCCGACGGGGTGATCGTGGGCACGAGCCTCAAGATCGACGGTGACACGTGGAGCTCGGTGGACCCGGCGCGCGCGGAGCGCCTGATGGACACGGCCCGCGCGATTCGCGCGAAGGCTTCCTAGAGCGCGACGATTCGTGCCATGGTCACATCCATGAGATGAGGAGCGCCTGAGGATGGAATTCAGAACCGCCCGCGATCTCCTGCTCTCGTATCGAGGGGATTACGAGACTGCGTATCGCGACTTCCAGTGGCCGCAACCGGAGACGTTCAACTGGGCGCTCGACTGGTTCGACACCGTGGCAGCCGGCAACGACCGGCCGGCGCTCTGGATCATCGATGACGACGGCTCGGAGACACGGCTTTCGTTCGCCGAGCTCGCCGCTCGCTCTGACGCACTCGCCGCATGGCTTCGCCACCACGGCGTGCGCCGCGGCGATCGAACCCTGCTCATGCTCGGCAATCGCGCCGCGCTCTGGGAGTGCATCCTCGCGCTGACCAAGGTGGGAGCGGTGATGATCCCGTCGACGACGCTGCTCACACCCGCCGACATCGCGGACCGGATCGAACGCGGCCACGTGGCTCATATCATCGCCGAGTCCGCGCAGACCGCCCTCTTTGCGCAGATGGCCGGAACGTTCACGCGCATCGCCGTCGGCGACGCGGTCGAAGGATGGCTCCGGTACGACGATTTCATGGGCGCGGGGAGCACCTTCGTGCCCGACGGTCCGACGCCGGCCACCGATCCGCTGTTCCTGTATTTCACGTCCGGGACGACCGCACAACCGAAGCTCGTCGAGCACACCCAGGTGAGCTACCCGGTGGGCCATCTCTCGACCATGTACTGGCTCGGCCTGCGGCCCGGAGACGTGCACCTCAACATCTCTTCTCCGGGCTGGGCGAAGCACGCGTGGAGCAATGTCTTCGCGCCATGGAATGCCGAGGCGACGGTCCTCATCCTCAACGCCGCGCGCTTCTCGGCGCGACGATTGCTCGACATGCTCACCCGATGCTCGGTGACCAGCCTGTGCGCGCCACCGACGGTGTGGCGGATGATCATCCAGGAGGACCTGCGCGCTTGGCACCCACCGCTTCGCGAGGTGCTCAGCGCCGGCGAGCCGCTCAATCCCGAGGTCATCGAGCAGGTGCGCCGCGCGTGGGGAGTCACGATCCGCGACGGGTACGGGCAGACTGAGACCACAGCGCAGATCGGCAACACGCCCGGGCAGCCGGTCAAGCTCGGCTCGATGGGCCGGCCGCTTCCCGGGTACGTCATCGATCTCATCGATCCTGCCAGCGGTGCCCACGGCGAGACCGGCGAGATCTGCATCGATCTGTCGAAGCGACCCGTGGCGCTGATGGTCGGGTATCGCGACGACCAGGCGCACACGGCGGAGGTGATGCGCGACGGCTTCTACCACACGGGCGACGTCGCGTCCCGAGACGGCGATGGGTACATCACCTACGTCGGCCGGTCGGACGACGTCTTCAAATCGTCGGACTACCGCATCTCGCCGTTCGAGCTGGAGAGCGTGCTCATCGAGCATCCGTCGGTTGCCGAGGCCGCGGTCGTGCCCTCTCCGGATCCGCTGCGACTCTCGGTGCCCAAGGCCTTCATCGCGGTCGGAGCCGGATATGTGCCGTCAGCGGAGCTCGCACGCTCGATCTTCGAACACTCGCAGGCCAACCTGGCCGGCTACAAGCGCATCCGCAGGCTCGAGTTCGCCGAGCTGCCGAAGACGATCTCAGGAAAGATTCGCCGCGTGGATCTGCGTGCCAGAGAGGTTGATCTGCGTGACCAAGCCGGCCCTGCGCGCGCGGAGAACGAGCACTGGGAAGAGGATTTCCCCGACCTCCGTCCAGCGTCCACGCGCTGACCCGCGCCGGCCGGGCATGTCAGACGTAGAAGCGGTACAGCCCCTGCGCGACGCAGCACGGCTTCTCGCCGCCCTCACGCTCGATGACGAAATCGACGACGATCTGCAGGCTGCCATCCGCAGCAGTCTCGACTGAGACGAGCGTCGCGCCGGCGCGAATTCTGGAGCCGACCGGGACGGGGGAGGGAAATCGCACCTTGTTCAATCCGTAGTTGACCCCGAGGCGCACGCCCTCGAAGTGGAGGATCTCACTCCACATCGGGACGAGCAGTGAGAGTGTCAGGAATCCATGGGCGATCGTGGTGCCGAAGGGGCCCGCGGCGGCACGCTCCGCATCGACGTGGATCCACTGGTGGTCATCGGTCGCGTCCGCGAACGTGTTGATCCGCTCCTGGGTCACCTCTCGCCACTCGCAGTAGCCCAGATGCGTGCCGGTCAGAGCTGTCAGCTCGGCAACGCTGGCGACGGTCGTGGTCACGGTTACCTCCTCAATCCCCGACTCTCTGTGGCGATGCGCTCTCGGTCCGCAGGGGGGACTTGAAGACCTTACCGGATGCGGTGTGCGGCAGCAGGTCGCGGAACACCAGCGACCGCGGGATCTTGTACCCCGCAAGCCGGTTTCTGAGATGCGCGATCAGCTCGTCCGCGGTGGCCGCACGACCGGGATGGAGCACGACAAATGCCATGCCGACCTCGCCCCACGTGTCATCGGCGACGCCGATGACCGCCGCCTCGGCGACCGCAGGGTGATCGCAGAGCGCCTTCTCGACCTCCGCCGGGTAGACGTTCTCTCCGCCGGAGATATAGACGTCCGTCAGGCGGTCGACGATAGTGATCACGCCCTGGTCGTCGGCGACGCCGACATCGCCCGATCGGAACCAGCGACGATCGATGAACGCCTGCTCGGTCGCGTCGGGCAGACCCCAGTATCCGCGCATCACGTTGGGGCCGGCAATGACGACCTCGCCGGGCTCACCGGGCTCAGCCTCCGCACCGTCATCTCGGAGCAGCCGGACGTCGGTGAAGAAGTGGGCGACTCCGGCGGCGCCGACGGTCGCCCGGCCGAGCCTTGGGTCCACCATGAGCGCGCCCGGGGCCGTCTCGGTCATGCCGTAGCCCTGCACGAACGAGAGCCCGCGCTCGACGTACGCGTTGATGAGCGACTTCGGGACCGGCGCACCACCGCACAACAGCAGACGGAGCGACGAGAGGTCGGCGGTCGCCCAGCGCGGCGACTGTGTCAGCGCCGTGAACATGGTCGGCACACCGAACAGCAGCGTCACGCGCATGCGCTCGATGGTGTCGATGACCGCCGCGGCGTCGAACCTCGATTCGATGAGCAGGTGGCCGCCCTTGAGCAGCGTCGGCATGCAGGTCATGTTGAGCGCGGCGGTGTGGAACATCGGCGCAGTGACGAGTGTCACCTCGTCGCTGCGCAGATCGAGATCGACGAGCACGTTCAGCGAGTTCCACGTGATGTTGCCGTGGCTCAGCATCGCTCCCTTCGGTCGTCCGGTCGTCCCCGACGTGTACATGATCATGCAGGGCTCGTCGGGATCGATCCTGGCGTCGATGCGACCGTCCGCCGCAGTGGCGATCACGTTCGCGTAGTCGAGCGCACCGTCCAGCCCGCCTTCCACGGCGATCAACCGCGGGCGCGCCGTAACGTCGAGGCTCTCCACCGTCAGCAATGATCCACCCCCGCAGAGCAGCACCACAGCACCCGCGTCACCCAGCATGAAGTCGATCTCAGCGGCGGACAACCTCGCGTTGAGCGGCACGAAGACCGCACCGAGTGTCGCGGTGGCGAAGAGGCTCTCGAGGAACGCGGGGTGATTGCCTCCGAGGTAGGCAACGCGCGACCCACGCTCCACACCGAGGCCGCTCAGCCCGTGTGCAAGGCGCACGACGCGCGACCGCACCGCCGCATACGTCGTGGTCCGGCCGGAGTACGTCATCGCCGGACGGTGACCGGCCTTCCGCGAGGCGCGCTCCAGCCACGAGCCGATGCCATCGGATCGATTCATCGCATCAACCGATGCCGAGCAGCCGCATCGCGTTCAGTTTGAGAATGCGTGGTTTCACGTCGGCCTTGATGTCAAGTGTGTCGAAGTCCGCGAGCCACCGGTCCGGGGTGAGCAGCGGGTAGTCCGACCCGAAGAGCATCTTGTCCTTCAGCAGCGTGTTCGCGTACTGGATGAGCTGCGGGGGAAAGTATTTCGGCGACCAGCCCGAGAGGTCGATATACACGTTCGGTTTATGGGTCGCCACCGCCAGGGCCTCATCCTGCCACGGAAATGACGGATGGGCGATGACGATTCGGAGATCCGGAAAGTCGACCGCAACGTCATCGAGATACATCGGGTTCGAGTACTTGAGGCGCACACCGCCCCCACCCCGAACCCGTGCTCCGATTCCTGTCTGACCGCTGTGAAAGACCGCGGGAAGGCCGAGCTCCTGAATCGCCTCGTAGAGTCTGTACGCGGACCGATCGTTGGGAAAGAAGCCCTGAAGGTTCGGATGGAATTTGAATCCGCGAACCTTGAATCCTTCGGCGAGGCGCCGCGCCTCGCGAGCACCCGGCGGTCCCTTTGCGGGGTCGATGCTCGCAAATGGGACGAGCACGTCAGGATGTTCGGCCGCCGTCAGGGCGATCTCCTCGTTGGAGATGGGAGGATGCGACGTCGCACCTTCGGCGTCGACGGTGAAGATCACGGCGGCCATGCGGCGCTCGCGATAGTACGCGGCGATCTCGGCCACGGTGGGCATTCGATGCTCCGAGCCGAAGTAGGCGGCGGCGCCTTCGCGGAGCTGCTCTGGGAGCGATGGATGGCCGCTCGCTGAGACTTCCGCGTGGACATGGGCGTCGATGGCGACCACGCTCGCCGCATCGATCATCGGCGCATCAGACGCGCGTCAGGATGACCACTGGAATCTCTCGTTCGGTTCGCGTCTGGTACTGATCGTAGTCGGGCCAGACGGCGGTCATCGTCTTCCACAGCTCCGGTCGTTCCTCCGGGCCGGCCGTGCGTGCGCGGGCCGCAAAACGATCCCCCTTGACCTGCACGTGAACCTCGGGGTTGGCGACGAGGTTCACGTACCAGGAGGGCGGTGCGGGAGCCCCGCCCTTGGAACCGACCACCAGATAGTCGGCGCCGTGACGGCCGAAGATGAGTGCGCTGCTGTGCAGTGCTCCGGATTTGCGACCCCTGGTGGTGAGGATGAGGATCGGAGCGCCGTTGCGCCACTCGTAGCCTTCTTCACCGTCGGTCTCGACGTACCGATCGACGTGCTCTTTGCCGAACAGCATCCATGAACTCCGTAGGTGCGATCGTCGCCGTCGCCGGGCGACGCGCCTTCGAGTGTAATTTACCGGTGCCTTTCGAAGACCAGCCGTCCCCGGGGCCCCGCGACCGGGGCGGTCTGAGCATGGCATCGCGAACCGGCGGCCTGATCGGACGGATGGGACCGCTGGCCGTGGCCATCGCCGCAGCGATGTGGGCGACCGACCCCTACTTCCGACCCGCGTTGACACAACAGCTGACCGCGAGCCAGATCGTCTTCGTCGAGTCACTGCTCATCGCGCTCTGCTTCGTGCCCGTCGCCGGGCGCGTACGGCGTGAGTTGCACCACCTCCCGGTTCGCCAGTGGATCGCCATGGGCATCATCGCGCTCGGTGCACAGGCCTTCGCGACCGTGCTCTTCACACAGGCGCTCGGCTATGCCTTCCCGGCGCATGCGGCGCCCGACTTCAATGTGGAGAACGAGGTCTACCTGCTCTACATGCTGCAGCCGGTGTTCGGCATCGCCATGGCGCGTATCTTCCTCAAGGAGCGGCGCAAGCCATACTTCTGGCCCCTCGCGGCGTGCGCGATCGTGGGGGTCTACCTGATCGTGTTTCCGCAGAGTCCGCTGGCTCCCTTCTCGTCGGTGCAGCATGGGCAACTCCTCGCTGCGGTGCTGATCCTCGGCGCCGTGCTGCTCTGGGCTTCCGGAACGGTGTTCGGCCGCTACAGCCTGTCCAACGTGTCGTTCGTCACAACGGCCGCGATGCGTTTCACGCTCTCTCTCCCCGTGCTGCTCGTCCTCATGCTCACCGGGGTCGGCGGGGGCCACCTGGGCCGGTTCTCCGTCCAGCAGATCCCGAGCTTCATCGGAATCGCGCTCGTCCCGGGCCTGCTGGCGATGCTGCTGTACTACCGAGCGCTTGCGAGCACACCTGCGTCGCTCGCCTCGGTCGCGGAGTTGGGATATCCGTGCACCCTCTTTCTGGTTTTCTCGCTCCCGGCCCCGGTGGGCCTCGGACTCCCGCTGTATCCGATCGAGATCGTCGGGGCACTGCTGCTCATCTCGGTGGTGACGACGCTGAACGTGCTCAAACATCGTGATGTCGTGGAGACGCCCGAGCGCTCCGAGGTTGCCCTGGCCGCGGAAGGCGGCACGTAGTCCGGATGACGCCCTCGTTCTGGATCGTGGTGCTGATCAAGGACTTCACCACCGCGAAGAGCAGGCTTGCGTCGGTCCTCGAACCCCAGCCCCGTCACCGGCTGGCCGAGATGACGGCGGCGCGCGCCCTCGACGCGGCCCTTGCGCTGGCCCCGACGCTCGCCGTCTGTGGGTCGACGGAAGCGGCGGATCTCGCTCGCCGCCGGGGCGCGGCAATGGTCGTCGAGCCCTCCCCGAGCGGGCAGAACCCCGCGGCGATGCTGGGTCTCGCCGAGGTCGTTCGGCGCGGCGCGGAGTCCGTCCTGCTGCTGAGCTCCGACCTGCCGCTCGTGAGTAAGGAGGCGATCCGCCGGCTGCTCGCTCCTGCCGATATCCCCGGAAGTCTCGCCGTCGCCGCTTCGGCGGATGGGCGCGAGGGCACCAATGCGCTCTATCTGCGGCCTCCCGGGGACTTCTCCCTCCATTTCGGTGAAGCATCGCTGCCGAAGTTCGCGGAAGAGGCACGACTGCGGGGCCGCCGGTTCATCGTCCATGACGACCCGAGCCTGGCGCTCGATCTCGACGAGCCGTCTGATCTCACGGCGTGGCGTCGCCTCGAGCCGACCGGGTGAGCCTCGAGCTGCACGGGGTCGGGGGCCTCCCGGAGATCCGCCCAGGCGACGATCTCGCGGCGCTCATCCTGGAGCATGCCGGCGCTCTCCGAAGCGGCGACGTCATCGTGGTGGCCCAGAAGATCGTGTCCAAGGCCGAAGGGCGAATCCGAACCCTGACCGAGGTGATCGCTTCCGAGCGCGCGGTTGCTCTTGCGCACAAGCTCGAGGCCGATCCCCGAATGGTCCAGGTCGTCCTCGACGAGACCGTCCGAGTGGTGCGCGACGACCGCGTTCTGATCGTTGAGACGCGCGAGGGATTCGTGTGCGCCAATGCCGGCGTCGATCGATCGAACGTCGACGGTCCCGACGATGTGTGCCTGCTCCCCCTTGATTGCGACGCAAGCGCGCGCGCGCTCCGAGAGCGGATCGAGTCACTTACGGGGGTGAGGGTCGGCGTGATCGTGAGCGACACCTTCGGGCGCGCCTGGCGGATGGGTCTCGTCAACGTGGCGCTCGGGGTGGCGGGGATTCCGGCGATGGTCGACTACCGCGGCCGTCCGGACGACTTCGGCATGCCGTTGCAGGCGACGGTCGTCGCGATCGCCGACGAGCTCGCGGCAGCCGCCGAGCTGCTGATGGGCAAGACCCGCCGGGTCCCGGTGGTCGTCGTCCACGGGCTCGAGGAGCTCGATGCGTCGCCGGGGACCGGTCAGGAGCTGGTGCGGCCGTCAGAGCTGGATCTCTTCCGTTGAGAGTTGCCCTTCTCTCCGGGGGAACCGGAGGCGCCCGGCTGGCGACGGGGCTCGCGGGCGTGCTGCGACCCGACGACCTGTCCATCGTGGCCAACACCGCGGACGACGAGGAGTTCTGGGGACTCTTGGTCAGCCCCGACGTGGATGCGATCCTCTACCGGCTCGCCGGCGTCTTCAACGATGCAACCGGATTCGGCGTTCGGGACGACACATTTCACGCACAGGCGATGCTGGGGACTCTCGGCGAGCAGACCTGGTTCCAGCTCGGCGACCGGGATATCGGCGTCCACCTGCTCCGGGCCACGCTGCTGCACGACGGTCTGCGTCTGACGGAGGCGGTGGCACATCTGGCTCGGAGCTTTGGGATCAGTGCGCACGTGATCCCCATGAGCGACGACCGGGTTCGCACGCGCATCCGCACCGAGTCCGGCGAGCTGAGCATGCAGGAGTGGTTCGTGGGCGAGCGGTGCGCCCCAGTCGTGCGAGGGATACGCCTCACCGGGATCGATTCTGCCCGCCCATCCCCGGAAGCCGTCGCGGCCGTCTCCAATGCCGATGCCGTGATCATCGGCCCGTCGAATCCGCTGCTCAGCGTCGACCCCATCCTCGCCGTCCTCGGCGGCGCGCTCGACCGTGAGCGCGTCACCGTCGTGTCGCCGGTGGTCGGCGGCCGGTCGCTCAAGGGACCGACCGTGGACCTGCTCCGCCAGATGGGCGAGGAGGCGACCGCCCTCGGCGTCGCCCGCCGGTATGCCGGGATCGCGGCCACCATCGTGATCGACCGCGTCGATATGGCGATGCTCGAGCCGATCCGCGCCCTGGGGCTGCGAGCGCTCGTGGACGACACCGTCATGGAGGGTGCCGAGGGCGAGCGACGTCTCGCCGCGTCGCTGTTGCACGCTCTAGAGTCGGCAGATGGCTCATGAGGCCGCGCTCGAGTTTCTGCGCAGGAACCCGCGGGGTGTGCTCGCGACCTACCGCCGTGACGGCCAGGCGCAGCTGTCACCGGTCCTCGCGGCCGTCGACGCCGACGATCGAGTCGTGATCAGCACCCGCGAGGGCGCGATCAAGACTCGCAACCTCCGGCGCACCTCGCGCGCCGCTCTCTGCGTGCTCAGCGACCGATTCTTCGGCGCCTGGCATACCATCGAAGGCGACGTCGCCATCGTCGCGCTTCCCGACGCGATGGAGCCGCTCGTCGACTACTACCGCCGTGTGAGCGGTGAGCATCCCGACTGGCAGGAATATCGCGAGGCGATGGCGCGGGAGCGTCGCGTCCTCCTGCGCATCACGGTGGATCGCAGCGGTCCGACGACCCAGGGTTGAGAGAGCGGGTCAGGCGCCGCCGGCGTGCGTGGCCAGGCGGCGCAGTCGCGGGAGCACCTCACCGGCATACAGGCGCAGAAATC
>Ga0307372_10013111_pt1 | contig 10758 bp, 11 predicted proteins | sample OX1MG_FD_202533 | JGI IMG/M metagenome (GOLD analysis project Ga0307372, IMG submission 202533) | Soil microbial communities from Risofladan, Vaasa, Finland - OX-1 | ecosystem: Environmental > Terrestrial > Soil > Coastal area > Acid sulfate soil | place: Finland: Risofladan, Vaasa | collected...
ACCGGCGACGCGCCGCGGCTGCTGCGCCAGGGCGCGATCTCGATCGGGCGGCTGCGGGAGATCGCCGGGGTCCGCGCCGCCGGGGACACCGCGCGCTAGTCGCCAGACGTGACCGCGGCGCCGTTGCCCTAGAGTTGGTCCAATGCCCGCCTCATCCGCTCGGATCTGGTGATCGGTGAAGGAGTACGTTCTCACCCTGCTGGTGACGGCCGCCGTCACCTACATGCTGACGCCCCTGGTACGCCGCGGCGCGATCCGGGGCGGGGCCATCCACGCGGCGCGCGACCGTGACGTGCACGTGGTCCCGATCCCGCTGCTGGGCGGCCTCGCGATGTACTGCGGCCTGGCCGCCGGGCTGCTGGTCGCCACCCGGCTGAGCCCCCTGAACAGCGTGCTGGCGGGAAACAACACGGCCGCCGGGCTGCTCCTGGCGGGCGGCCTGATCGTCGCGATCGGCATTGTCGACGACCGCTGGGGCATGAACGCGATCAGCAAGCTGGCGGGGCAGGTGGCCGCCGGCGCGATCCTGGTCGCCAGCGGCGTTCAGCTCGGCTGGCTGCCGCTGCCCGGCGGCGGGACGTTCTCGCCGACCTCCAATCAGGCGATGGTGCTGACCATCCTGGTCGTCGTCGCCACGATCAACGCCGTCAACTTCATCGACGGGCTGGACGGCCTGGCCGCCGGGATCGTGGCCATCGCCGCGGTCTCGTTCTTCGTCTACTACTACTGGCTGACCAAGGACCTGAGGCTGTCGGCGGAGGCACAGCCCGCGCTGGTGTCCGCCGTGCTGGCCGGCATGTGCCTGGGCTTCCTGCCGCACAACTTCTTCCCGGCCCGGATCTTCATGGGTGATACGGGCTCGATGCTGCTGGGGCTGCTGCTCGCCTACGCGCCGATCTCGAGCATCACCTCGCTCGACCCGCAGACGCTGCGCGGGACCGTTAACCGGTTCCCCGAGATCCTGCCGCTGCTGCTGCCCACGGCGATCCTGGTCATCCCCTACGCCGACATGCTGATGGCGGTGGTCCGGCGGACCCGGGCGGGCATGTCACCATTTGCCCCGGATCGCAAGCACCTGCACCACCGGCTACTGGACATCGGGCACTCGCACCGGCTGAGCGTGCTCATCATGTACCTGTGGGCGGCTACCTTCTCCGGCCTGGTCGTCTGGTTCTCGACCGCCAGGACGCCGCTCTTCGTGTTCGGCATGATCACGGCGGGCGCGGTGCTGGCCCTGCTGCTCATGTCCATGCCGCGGCTGCGCTGGTGGGAGCGGGGGCGCCGGCCGGCCGCGGTGGCCGCGGCCGTGGGCGGGTCAGCCGTGGGCGGGTCAGCCGTGGGCGGGCCGGCCGGGCAGCCGGTCCTGGTGGGGGACCGGCCGCGCTCGGAACCTCTGCGGGTGGCCCAGCCGCTGCCAGATCCGCTGGCCGCCCCGACCGGTAACGGGCGGGCGCCTGCGCCCAGGCCAGATCCGCTGGCGGCGCCGACCGGTAGCCGGCGCGGGGCCGGGGCCGGTGATCACCGCGCGGCCGGGGCCGGTGATCACCGCGCGGCGCGGCCCGATGACCACGGTGCCGCGCGGCCCGATGGCTATGGTGGCGCCCGGCCCGACGAGCCCAGCGGTTCCTACCGTGGTCGCCGGCGCGGTGCGCGGGCCGACGAGCGCCTGCCCGACCTGCCCGACCTGCCCGACCTGCCCGGGCCGTCGGCGTCCCCCGCGCCTGGCGGGCATCGGGCGCCGGAGCAGCGGCTACGCTCGGTGGTCGGGACCATCCCGCCGGCCGTCACCGACCCCGAGCCGCCGCCAATGCCGCTGCCGCCGCCAAAGCCGCTGGCAATGCCACTGGGCGCTCCTACTGAGTCCGACCGGTCAGGCCCGGTGTCCCGGGAAGATCTGGCCGTGTCCCGGGAAGATCTGGCCCAGGAAACGATGCCGATTCCCGCCTATGACCCCCGAGCCGTGCCAGGCGATCGGGCGGGCCGCGGGTAGCAGGGGCGCTGGGGGATCAGCTACGGTGAGTTACGAATTTCGTGACCGATCGTGAAGCCGGGGGCGAAGTTCGTCACGTTAGGTGACCCGCTGAGGTCCGTGTCCGAGAGCTTGTGATATCTTTCACGAGCATTAGCTCAATGACGAGTGAGAGGTCCGTGATACGTTTCGCTCATCTGACGGCGCGCTTGGGTCGCAGCGGTCAGATGTCCCTGCGCCTTCTGGGCGCTGCGGCAGCATGTCACTCAAGCCGGCGGGGGCCGCTAGTCCTTGCCGAGAACCCCGGAGTTCCGTAGATGCCGGTCGCCTATGCCCGGATCGCCCGCCGCTCGGCCCTCGTCACGGCCGCAGCCGCCGTGATCATGGCTGCCATCAGCGCGGGGCTGTACGGCGGTAAGGGACTGCTCGGAGCGGCGCTCGGAGCAGCCCTGGTCGCGGTGTTCTTCGCGATCAGCGTCTTCGCGGTGGGGCGTGCGGCCAAGATCAGCCCGCAGGCGATGATGATCACCGCGACGGTCACCTACATCGCCAAGATCCTCATCCTGCTGTTCTTCGTCGTGGGCTTCAGCAAGACCACGGCATTTAACACTCGCATGTTCGGGCTGACCGCCCTGGCGTGCATCCTCGTCTGGTGTGCCGCCCAGGTCTACTGGTCCATGCGCGTCAAGTTCCTTTACGTCGAGCCGCACGGAGAAGGATGACCCGTGACTGTGCTCTGGCGTCCGGACGGCGACATGCGGCCCGCGGTGAAGGCTGCCCCGGGCGTCCCGTTTCCCGGTCGGCGCGGTGACCGGCAGTCGGCGGCCGGCGTCCTTTGGCCCGGCCCGGCCGGGAGCGCGGGACGCGCGGGACGCGCGGCCGGAGCCGGGCGACGGGCCCCCCGAGCAGAACGCCGGCTGGGCCATCTTCAGCTACCTGCTGTCGGGGATGATCTTCTACGGCCTGGTCGGATGGCTGGTCAGCAAGGTCACGCACATCGCGGTGCTCTTCCCCGTGGGCATGCTCGTGGGGCTCGCGGCGGCGATCGTGCTCATCGTTTTCAAGTACGGCCGGCCCTGACAGGTAATCCGCGTGCAAAGCGAGCAGGCCGGGCAGTTAACATCCCTGTGCTAGGACTTGCCGCCGGGCCGGGGGCAAGGACCACGAAGACGTGCGTCGCGCTAGTAGGCGTTGCGTGCTGGTGCGAAGCAGGAGGAACCAGTCTTGGCCGGTGACATCGTCGCCATCGCCGCAGGCGGATGCACGGTGAGGAACAGTCACATCTTCTCCGCCGCGCACTGCGGCTACCCGGCACCGGGGTACGGCCCGGGCAGTACGACCTTCCTGTTCACGCCGTTCTTCAAGGTCGGCAGCTTCGCCTTCACCAAGCCGATGCTGCTGGCGCTGGTTTCCACGGTGATCGCCGTCGCGTTCTTCTGGGCCGCGTTCGCCAAGCCCAAGCTAGTGCCGCGCGGCGCCCAGAACCTCGGTGAGCTGGGCATCATGTTCGTCCGGGACCAGATCCTGCGCCCGATGATGGGCAAGCGCGGCGACAACTTCCTGCCGTTCCTGGTCGCGCTGTTCTTCTTCATCTGGATCATGAACATCATGGAGGTCATCCCCATCGCGCAGTACCCGCCGATGGCGCAGATTGCCTTCCCCGGTGCCCTGATGCTGATGGTCTACGGCACCTATACCTACCTCGGCATCAAGCACCAGGGCCTGGGCGGCTACTTCGCGAACATGATCCCGAAGGGCGTGCCGCCGGGCATCCTGGTCATCCTGGCCCCGGTCGAGATTCTCCAGTACATCATCGTCCGGCCCTTCACCCTGGCGGTCCGGCTGTTCGCCAACATGTTCGCCGGGCACATCCTGGTGCTGGTGTTCACGCTGGCGACCTGGTACATGCTCACCCTGAGCATCGGCCTGCTGTTCAGCGCGACGTCGTTCATCCTCACCATATTGCTGACCGCCTTCGAGTTGCTGATCCAGGCGCTGCAGGCCTATATCTTCACCATCCTGACCGCCCAGTACATCGGCGGGTCGCTGGAAGCGGGTCACTGACATGGTCCGCTGCGGCACGGGACGGCAGAGGGCGCCTTGCGGCGCAGACACCCTTCGCCCACAACCGCCGGCGCAACCCGCTGGCACGATCGCAAAGGAACACATACATGCTTGACGTCTCGCACGTGGTTGCGGCAGGCCAGGTACTCAGTATCAACATCGGTGCCGTGGCGTATGGCCTCGCCGCAATCGGCCCTGGCATCGGCATCGGCCTGATCTTCGGTCACGGCGTCGAGGCCATGGCCCGGCAGCCGGAGGCGCGCGGGCTGATCCAGTCCAACATGTACATCGGGTTCGCGCTGACCGAGGCGCTCGCGCTGATCGGCATCGTCATCCCCTTCATCTTCAAGTACAGCTGATCCGCCGCAGGGACGAAGAGGAAACGATGATGCCCGCCAGGAAGGAAGGCCGACGGTGAAGTACCTCGCCTTGGCGCCGGTCCAGCCGCCGGCCAACCCGCTGATCCCTGAACTGCCGGAGCTGATCATCGGGGCGATCGCGTTCCTGATCGTCTTCGGCATCCTCGCCAAGGTGCTGATGCCGCGGATCCAGAAGACGCTGGCGGAGCGGACCGACGCCATCGAGGGCGGCCTGCAGCGCGCCGATGAGGCCCAGGCCGAGGCGGCCCGCACGCTGGAGCAGTACCGGGCGCAGCTGGCGCAGGCCCGGCACGAGGCCGCGCGGCTGCGGGAAGAGGCCAAGGAGCAGGGCGCCCAGATCATCGCCGAGATGCGGGAGCAGGCCCAGGCCGAGGCTCGCCGGGTCACCGAGGCGGCGCAGGCGCAGCTGGCGGCCGACCGGCAGCAGGCTCTCGCGGCCCTGCGCAACGAGGTGGGCGCGCTGTCGGTTGACCTGGCCGGCAAGATCGTCGGTGAGTCCCTGGCGGATGACGCCCGGCAGCGCCGGCTCGTCGACCGGTTCCTGGCCGAGCTGGAAAGCCAGCCCACCTCAAGCGGGGCGCAGGCGACGGCATGAGGGGCGCAAGCAGGGTATCGCTGGCGGATGCCAAGGAGCGTCTGCTCGCGCTGACGTCCGGCGCCAGCGACGCCGGGCAGGTTGGCGGTGAGCTGTTCGCCGTGGTCGACCTGCTGGATGGCCAGCCGCCGCTGCGGCGCGCGCTGGCCGATGCCGCCAGCGCGCGCGACGCGCGCGCTGGCCTCCTGACGGCGATCCTGGGGAACAACGTCGGCCGCGATACCGCCGAGCTGACCGGCTCGGTGGTGACCGCCCACTGGTCCGCCCCCGGCGACCTGGTCGACGCCATCGAGCAGCTGGCGGTGCTGGCCGTCGTGGCGCAGGCCGATCAGGCCGGGCACCTGGACGACCTGGAGGACGACCTGTTCCGTTTTGCCAGGGTCGTCGGCAGCTCACCGGAGCTGCGGGCCGCGCTGGGCAACCCGTTCGCCCCGGCGCAGGCCAAGCGAGCCCTGATCAGCGCCCTGCTGGCCGGTAAGGCCACGCCGGCGACCATTCAGCTCGTCACGCAGGCCGCACTTCACCCGCGGGGACGTAGCCTGGACAGGAGCCTGGAGGGATACGGGCGCCTGGCCGCCGAGCAGCGGGAGCGGCTGGTCGCGGAGGTGCGCGTGGCCGATGAGCTCAGCGCCGAGCAGCGCAGCCGTCTGGGTGCCGCGCTGGCGAGGACGTACGGGCACACGGTGCACCTCAACGTCGTGCTCGACCCCGAGGTGATCGGCGGCATGATCATCCGGATCGGGGGCGAGCAGATCGACGGAAGCGTCGCGACCCGCCTGGCCGAGATCCGGCGCCGGCTGGTCGCCTGAGCGGGCGCCTGGGGCGCCCGGGGGGCACGGGGGTCACTGCGCCCGGTGGCAACCGCGCCGGGGATAACTACAGACGTTGATCGACCAGATCGCACGAGAGAGATTTGAGGAAGATGGCGGAGCTGACTATCCGGCCGGACGAGATCCGGGACGCGCTCGCGCGTTTCGTTGAGGCCTACGAGCCGGGAACCGCCTCCGCTGAGGAGGTCGGCACCGTCGTGGAGTGCGGCGACGGCATCGCCAGGGTCGCGGGACTGCCGTCGGCCATGTACAGCGAGCTGCTGGAGTTCGAGGACGGCACCCGCGGCCTCGCGCTGAACCTGGACGTGAGCGAGATCGGCGTCGTCGTCCTGGGTGACTTCAGCAAGATCGAGGAGGGCCAGCAGGTCCGCCGGACCGGCGAGGTGCTGTCGGTGCCGGTGGGCGACGCCTTCCTCGGCCGGGTGGTCGGCCCGCTCGGCCAGCCCCTGGACGGCCTCGGGCCGGTCAAGAGCACGCACGAGCGCCAGCTGGAGCTGCAGGCGCCGTCGGTGATCAATCGCAGCAAGGTCAACGAGCCGCTGCAGACCGGCATCAAGGCCATCGACTCGATCGTCCCGATCGGCCGCGGCCAGCGCGAGCTGATCATCGGGGACCGGCAGACCGGCAAGAGCGCGATCGCCATCGACACGATCATCAACCAGAAGGAGAACTGGGACTCCGGCGACCCGGCGCGCCAGGTGCGCTGCGTCTACGTGGCGATCGGCCAGAAGGGCTCGACGGTGGCCCAGGTGCGTAAGTCCCTGGAGGACGCGGGCGCGCTGGAGTACACGACCATCGTGATGGCCCAGGCGTCCGACCCGGCGGGCTATAAGTACGTCGCGCCCTACACCGGCTCGGCCATCGGCCAGCACTGGATGTATGACGGCAAGCACGTCCTGATCATCTTTGACGACCTGACCAAGCACGCCGAGGCCTACCGGGCCATCTCGCTGCTGCTGCGCCGGCCGCCGGGTCGCGAGGCCTATCCCGGCGACGTCTTCTACCTGCACTCCCGGCTGCTGGAGCGCTGCGCGAAGCTGTCGAAGGAGCTGGGCGGCGGCTCGCTGACCGGGCTGCCGATCGTCGAGACCAAGGCCAACGACATCTCGGCCTACATCCCGACCAACGTCATCTCCATCACCGACGGGCAGATCTTCCTGGAGACCGACCTGTTCAACTCGGGCGTCCGCCCGGCCATCAACGTCGGGCAGTCGGTCTCCCGGGTCGGCGGTGACGCGCAGATCAAGGCGATGAAGAAGGTGGCCGGCGGCCTCAAGCTGTCCCTGTCGCAGTTCCGCGACCTGGAGGCTTTCGCGTCGTTCTCCTCGGACCTGGACGCCGCCTCGCGCGCCCAGCTGGACCGGGGCGCGCGCCTGGTCGAGCTGCTCAAGCAGCGGCAGTACAGCCCGATGCCGGTGGAGCAGCAGGTCGTCTCGGTCTGGGCCGGCAGCTCGGGCTACCTCGACGACGTGCCGGTCGCGGACATCGGCCGCTTCGAGTCCGAGTTCCTGGAGCAGCTCGTGCGGTCGCAGGGCGGCCTCCTCGATGCCATCCGGGAGACCGGCGAGCTCTCGGACGACGCCGTCGTCGCGCTGAAGGACGCGGTCGACCAGTTCCGGCGCGGCTTCCAGACCAGCTCTGGTGACCTGCTCGTCAAGGACGAGGCGGCCGAGCCGCTGGACGAGTCGCAGGTGCGGCAGGAGAAGGTCCGCAAGCACGTGCCTCCGGCCAGCGAGAAGTAAGGCGGCACGACAGCATGGGAGCCCAGCTTCGCGAGGTCCGGCGGCGGATCAGGTCGGTCCAGTCCACCGCCAAGATCACGCGTGCTCAGGAGCTGATCGCGTCCTCGCGCATCATCAAGGCCCAGCAGCGGGCGCACGCGGCGGAGCCGTACGCGCGCGAGATCACCAGCGCGGTCGAGGCGGTCGTCAGCCGGTCCAGTCAGATCGACCACCCGCTCACCCGGGAGCCACAGAGCCGGTCGCGCGCGGCGGTCCTGATCCTGACCAGCGACCGCGGCTTCGCCGGCGGCTTCAACGCCAACGTGCTCCGCGAGGCGGAGCGGCTGCGGCAGCTGCTGGCGGATCAGCGAGTGCAGACGGTGCCGTTTGTCGCGGGGCGCAAGGGAGTCTCCTGGCACCGCTTCCGGGGCCGGGAGATGGCGGGCCAGTGGGTCGGCTTCTCTGACACGCCGGCCTACGACAATGCCCGCGAGATCACCGAGGCGCTGCTGGCTGCTTACGAGCGGCCGGCGGCCGAGGGCGGCGTGGACGAGATTCACGTGGTCTACACGGACTTCGTCTCGATGCTGACCCAGGTGCCGGTCGTGCGGCGGCTGCTGCCCCTGGAGATCGAGGAAACGACCGAGGAGCCGTCGGGCGGCGCCATCCCCATCTACGATTTCGAGCCATCGCCGCCGGCCGTGCTGGATGCGCTCCTGCCGTGGTACGTGGAGAGCAGGCTCTTCTACATCCTGCTCGATTCCGCCGCCGCGGAGATCGCGTCCCGGCGGCGGGCGATGAAGTCGGCCACCGACAACGCGCACGATCTGATCGAGCAGCTCACCAGAGAAGCTAACAAGGCCCGGCAGGCCGAGATCACCCAGGAAATCAGCGAGATCGTGGGCGGTGCCAACGCGCTGGCCGAGACGATTAGTGGGAGTAAGTGAGCATCATGACCGCTACCGTAGACACCCCTCAGGCCTCCGACGGGTCCGTCGAGGACACGGGAGCCGGCCGGGTCGTCCGGGTTAACGGCCCTGTCGTGGACGTGGAGTTCTCCGCCGAGAGCATGCCCGCCATCTACAACGCGCTACAGGTGGACATCACCCTGGAGGACGAGACCACGACCCTGACCCTGGAGGTCGAGCAGCACCTGGGCGACGACACCGTCCGGGCGATCGCCATGAAGCCCACCGACGGCCTGACGCGCGGGGCCGTGGTCACCGACACCGGCGGCCCGATCTCGGTGCCGGTGGGGGACATTACCAAGGGCCACGTGTTCAACGTGCTCGGCCAGCCGCTCGACGTGCCGGCCGCCTCCCTTCAGGTGACCGAGCGGTGGGGAATCCACCGGGATCCGCCGGCCTTCGATCAGCTAGAGCCGCGCACGGAGATCCTGGAGACCGGGATCAAGGTCCTCGACCTGCTGACCCCGTACGTCAAGGGCGGCAAGATCGGCCTGTTCGGCGGGGCCGGCGTCGGCAAGACCGTGCTGATCCAGGAGATGATCACCCGTGTCGCCAAGAACTTCGGCGGCGTCTCGGTCTTCGCGGGCGTCGGGGAGCGGACCCGTGAGGGCAACGACCTCATCACGGAGATGACCGAGTCCGGGGTCATCAACGACACCGCGCTGGTGTTCGGCCAGATGGACGAGCCGCCGGGCACCCGGCTGCGGGTGGCGCTGTCCGCGCTGACGATGGCCGAGTACTTCCGCGACGTGCAGCGTCAGGACGTGCTGCTGTTCATCGACAACATCTTCCGGTTCACCCAGGCCGGGTCCGAGGTATCCACGCTGCTGGGCCGGATGCCGTCGGCGGTGGGCTACCAGCCCACGCTGGCGGACGAGATGGGCCAGCTGCAGGAGCGGATCACCTCGACCCGCGGCCACTCGATCACCTCGATGCAGGCGATCTACGTGCCCGCCGACGACTACACCGACCCGGCTCCCGCCACCACGTTCGCGCACCTCGACGCGACTACGGCGCTGTCCAGGGAGATCACCCAGAAGGGCATCTTCCCGGCGGTGGACCCGCTGGCGTCGACTTCCCGGATCCTCGACCCCGCCTACGTCGGCCAGGAGCACTACGACGTCGCGCGCGAGACGCAGCGGATCCTGCAGCGGTACACCGAACTCCAGGACATCATCGCGATTCTCGGCATTGACGAGCTCTCCGAGGACGACAAGGTGACGGTGCAGCGGGCCCGGCGCATCGAGCGGTTCCTGTCGCACCCGATGTTCGTCGCCAAGCAGTTCACCGGCCAGGACGGCGTGTTCGTCCCCCTGGAGGAGACCATCTCCTCGTTCAAGGCCATCTGCCAGGGTCACTACGACAACATCCCTGAGCAGGCGTTCTTCATGTGCGGCGGTATCGAGGACGTGGAAAAGAAGGCCAAGGCCCTGGAGAAGCAGTCATGACGAAGTCCTGCGAGGCAGGCGTCATGACGGAGTCGTGCGAGGCGGAACAGTGACGCTGCAGGTAGCGCTGGTCGTTCCCGAGGGCGAGATCTGGACCGGCCCGGCTCAGATGGTGATCGCCAAGACTCGCGACGGCGACATCGGGGTGCTCAGCGGGCACGAGCCGGTCCTGGGCATCCTGGTCGAGGGCAGCATCGTCCGGATCAGGCCCGAGGACGACGCCGGCGCCGAGGTCACCGCGGCGGTGAACGGGGGCTTCTTCTCCATCGCCGACGACCGGGTCTCGATCCTGGCCCGTGAGGCCCTGCTCGGCTCCGACGTCGACACCGCGGCCGCTCAGTCGGCCCTGGACGCCGTGCTGGAAGCCTCGCCCGGCCAGGGCGAGGAGACGCCCGAGATCCGCTACTACCGGGCCCAACTGCGGGCCGCCGGCGCCGGGTCCTGACGAGGGCACGATCGGAGCGCCGGGGTGACGGGGGAACTGGCGCTCACCGCTGGCTGGACGCTCCTGCTGGTGCTCGCGGTCTCCCTCATCGCGGCGGTCGTCCTAGCCTCCCGCCGGATCTTGCTGGGCCGCGCTGGAGGGACTGTGGAATGCGGCCTGCGGGAGACGAAGGCGGCGACCTGGCGGCTGGGCCTGGCCGCCTACCAGCCTAACCAGTTGCAGTGGTACAGCGCCTTCGGCATCCGGCTGCGGCCCAATGAGGTGTTCGACCGCAGGTCGATGAGCGTGCTGGCCCGCCGTCCGGCGGCCCAGTCCGAGGCGGCGAGCATCGGCGCCGG
>Ga0307372_10013113_pt1 | contig 10755 bp, 9 predicted proteins | sample OX1MG_FD_202533 | JGI IMG/M metagenome (GOLD analysis project Ga0307372, IMG submission 202533) | Soil microbial communities from Risofladan, Vaasa, Finland - OX-1 | ecosystem: Environmental > Terrestrial > Soil > Coastal area > Acid sulfate soil | place: Finland: Risofladan, Vaasa | collected...
AAGAACAGGAGGCGGCCTCTCGATCCCGACTGATCACCACCGGCCGCGGTCGCCGGGGGCGTCCTTGCCCCCGGCGATGGGCGGCATATCCCGTTGCTACTTGACAGGATGGGCGGCATAACACCCGGATTGGGATGTACATCCGACGGCGCCGTCAAACAGCCTCGCTCCGGCTGCGATTTAGCCGGGCCATCCGGGATCACTCGCGGTTGCGATTATGGGCGAAGTGGCCCCGGAAGGAGGTTGGTCCGTCGGGTGCGTCCGACCGGTCCGAGGCAGTGTGAGGAACCGATCGGTACCCCCGAATATGCGTGGCTCCGACGATGGAAGGATTCCTGCCAGACGTCGACCGGTACCGGCACGTACCGGACGAGCCAAAGTCGGACCTGGACAAGCCGGCAGCGGGGCCGCGCCCGGGTAGCTTCTCGGTATGGCTCCCATGAACGACGCTCCCGCCGCCGTGCTCCTCGACGCCGGCGGCGTGTTCGTCCTTCCCGACCCCGAGCGGATCCTTGGGGCCTTCACCCGGGCCGAGTGCTCCGTCCCCCGGAAGGTGCTGGCCGACGCGCACTACCGGGCCGCGGCGAGGTTCGGCACCCACCTCGACGTCGAGGCGAACTGGACCGAGGCGTGGCTCGACTACCTCCAGACGTATGTCGACGAGTGCGGCGTGCCGCAGGACCGACGAGACGAGGCCCATCGCCACCTCGACAGCGAGTTCGCCGATGCGGCGCTGTGGGTCGAACCGGTGCCGGGCAGCCGCGAAGGACTCCAGGCCCTCGCCGACACCGGGGTCCGGCTCGGCATCGTCTCGAACGCCGACGGCATGATGGGCCCGCGCCTCGCCCAACTCGAGTTGTGCCAGGTGGGTCCCGGCATCGGCGTGGACATCGAGTGCGTCGTCGACTCGGGCAACGTCGGCGTCATGAAGCCCGATCCCCGGATCTTCGAGGCGGCCCTCGACCTCCTCGGCCTCGACGCGGACCAGGTCTGGTATGTGGGTGACATGCCTGCCATCGACGTCGTCGGCGCCCGCCGGGCCGGGATCCGACCGTTTCTCATGGATCCACTCGGTCTCCACCTCGACGCGAGTTACGAACGGATCCCGTCCTTGGCGGCGCTCGCCGAGCTGATCGCGACGTCGTCCTACGACGAGAAGTTCTCACTCGCTTCGGCCCGACACGCCGCGGACGAGGGCCGGCTGGCCGAGTGGGTGGTCGACTTCCTCGCCAGCCCGGGGAGTAGCAACCCTGCGCTGGCCGCTGCCCTCGGGTTCAGCGGTGCAACCTACCTCGGTCCGATCCGATTCGCGCTCGATCGCCTCACGCCCATGGCCGGTCCCGAAGGGGTCGAGGTGGTCGTCGCCGTCGCCGAGGAAGTCTGGGAGTCCGACGTCGAGGCCATGGAGCGCAGTATCGAGCAAGGGTGGCACCCCCCGCCGCTGCTGGTGTCACATCACGACGGCAAGTACTTCCTCGAGGACGGGAACCACCGTTACGAGACAATGCGCCGAACGGGCGCCACCCACGCCTGGACAATCCTTCTATTCGCCGACGAGATGGAGCGAGACCGGTTCCTGAAGGAGCACGGAAGCCTTGCGACCCGGGGCCAGTGATCAGCGGGAACGCCGGGACCTAAGGATCCATGATCTGGCGCGGCGGTCGGAAATCCGAAGGGCGTGGGTCGACGGGTCGCCCGCCTTCGAGGTACGCGATTCGGGGGAACACCTCCCCGGACGCTCCGCCGCTCCGTGTCGTGAATATCGAGCAGTTGCGATTTTGGCGGCTCAAGCGCAGGATCGGCACTTCCAGAATGGTGGCGACGGACCTCGCTAGTCGGTCGTCACCCAGCCTGTGCGAGGGCTTCAAAGTTCTCGTAGAGCCTCGGCTCACTCAGACGTTCCCGCGCCTGTCGCGCTGCCGGTCCCACTCGACCCCAAGCACCATCGACCCACCAGAGATCCTCTACGAGTGCCTTGTCGAGGATCCCGTGCTTGACGAGGGTGGCGACGGTCTCACCGAAAGTCAACATCTTCCTCACCGATTCATTATCTGTTGATACCGATTCGGGGTCGAAGCCGTCGGCAAATAGCGCATGTGTTGCTTCATCAAGACCCATCTCTGTTCCCCAGCGAACGATCTGGAGTACAAGACCGGCGTCTTCGTAGTTGGCGACCATCCTTCATCCTCCTTCTCGGCCAGTCTGCGCTGAGATCCATTGACCGTCCCAGCTGACACCCCTCGCCGTGAGGCTGCACCCTACTCAGGCTTCGTATCGGCGACGAGAAAGGTCAACTCGCTGCCAGGTCTGTTCGCGACACGGGGCGAGAGCCCACTCGATGTGAGCAGTTATCCCTCTGAGCCGTCGTTATCGACCGGGAAGCTATCGACCCAGATCGCACTCACACGGCACGTCCCGCCCGGGCCAGGTGGATGCATGATGCGTACGGGATCCCCTGCGGGCTCAACCGACCGACGCAACAGCCTCGGCGAACTCCTGAGATGGTGACATACCTCCGAGGGTTCGTCGAGGGCGCCCGTTGAGCTCTCGGGCGACAGCGTTGAGATGCGCCTGTGAATGGCCCGAGAGTTCGGTCCCCTTGGGGAAGTACTGACGCAACAGCCCGTTGGTGTTCTCATTGGAACCGCGTTGCCAGGGACTCTTCGGATCGCAGAAGTAGATCTGGACACCGGTGTCGACCGTGAAGCGGGCGTGCTCGTGCATCTCGGGCCCTTGGTCCCACGTGATCGATCGCCGCAGCTCGGTCGGGAGCTTGACGATGGTCTTGGTCAGCGCCTTGCAGACTGCTGCACTCCCGTGACCGTCAGGGAGGCGCATGAGCATGACGTAGCGAGTTGAGCGCTCCACCAGGGTGCCGATGGCGCGCTGGCCGGTGCCCACGATGAGATCGCCCTCCCAGTGGCCGGGCACCGCCCGGTCTTCGACCTCGGCGGGACGCTCGGAGATCATGACCATGTCGCGGATCTTGCCCTGGCCGGTGGCCTGGCGCTTTCCCTGGGGGCGACGCTGGGCCCGGCCCTGGCGCAGGCAGCGGAAGAGCTCTTGGCGCAGGGCCCCTCGGCCCTGGACGAACAGCGACATGTAGATGGTCTCGTGGCTCACCCGCATCTCCAGATCGTGGGGGAACGCGTCGGGCAACCAATCAGCGATCTGCTGAGGTGACCAGCGTTCCTTCAGTCTGGCCTCCACCACACGGCGGAGTTTCGGACACCGAGCCAACTTGGCCGGCCGAGGGCGCCGAGCGCGCCGGCGGCCCGACGCCTCGGCCTCACAGGCCCGGTAACGATGTCGGCCCCCGTTGACCGACACCTCTCGAGAGATCGTCGACGGTGCTCGGCCCAGTCCCGCCGCCACCTGTCGCATTGACAGCCCGGTGGCGAGCCCTCGAGAGATCTCCTCTCGTCCCGCCAATGACATCCTGGCGTCGGACCACACGGTCGGAGCGAGCGGACGAATGCCGCCGGTCTTCTGGATCAGGCCGTGAACTCCGCCTTGGGACCGGCCGACGGAACGGGCGATCGACCGCATCGACTCGCCGGCCTCAAACCGGTCCCATACCTCGGACTGCTCCGCAGCAGAGAAACGTATTTGCATCCCACACCTCCAGATCGGCGACAGCTTGAGCTGTTCGCCTCACTGGTGCGTGGATGGCTTGAGACCGCCCCGAATACCGTGCGACCTACCAGCGATTACTTTCGGTTCACGACCCCGACCGACTCCGACACACGTATCGACGGCTGGAAGAATGGCTGTAATGGAGGGCTCAAGCGAAACTCCGACGACATGCGTTTCGAAGAGAGGACCCATGGGATTGCTCCCTGACCTGAAGTCGCTGGAGAAGATCATCGCCGATCGGCTCCAGGAGACAAACGACCGCCTCGACGAAGTCATTCGGCTGCTGACCATCTTGGTTGGCGAACCCGAGCCCGGCGAACAGCGATGACCAGCGAAACCACGGACTAGATCTCGTGAGCCTCCCATGCTGACCCTGGTTCCCGCTCGGGCCCGATTGTCACGGCGCAGACCGCTCGGTACGCATTTCACCTCAGGGGTGTGAACATGGCCCTTGCCCGGGGTCGATCGGGGGGCGCGACCAAGATCCACAGGGCGAAGAGACCCGCCACAGTTCCCGAGACGAGCAGCGGAACGACGCCGGTGCCGTGCCACATGAGCCCAGCCCACACCCCGGCGACCACGACGGCCATGCCCGTCAGCCCCTGGTAGATCCCTTGCGCTCGCCCTTGAAGGGCGGGGCCGACGAGCGATGACACCCACGCCTTGCCGACCCCATCGGTACACGCCGCGAACATGCCGTAGGCGCACAAGATGATCCATGCCAAGGCTGTGCTCCTGGTCAACCCTAGGCCGATGTACCCCAGGGAGAAGAAGGCGAGCCCGACCGCGTAGATCCGCGCACGCGACAGATGGTCGCTCAGCGCCCCGGCGGGGTAGCTGCACAGCGCGTAGACGACGTTGTACGTCGCATAGGCAAGGATCGTCATGGCCACGGAGAACCCGATGGCGTGTAGTCGGAGCAACAACAGCGCGTCCGGGAAGTTCACCAGGCTGAAGACGGTGAGGATGGCCGCCACCCGTCGGAACGTCGGAGGGAGCGGGGCCTGAGCAGCCGCGTCTGGTCGGGTCAAGTGGTTCTTGGCCGCTTCACCGGAGAGCATCCTGACGCGGTCATGCCGTGGGTCGCGTACGAACGCCACCAACCCGACGCTCAAAAGGGCAGGGATGACAGCGATCCACAACAGGGGGCGGATCCGGTGGTCGAGTAGCTCGTAGGCGGCGAGCCCGATGAGTGGTCCTGCCACTGCCCCCGAGGTGTCCATTGCTCGGTGGAAACCGAATGCCCTTCCTCGCTGAGCCGCCAGGACTCCGTCTGCGATGAGCGCGTCGCGCGGTGCCCCTCGTACGCCCTTGCCGAGCCGGTCGACGCAGCGGGCAACGAGCACCGTGGGCCACGCCATGGCCAATGCGATGAGTAGTTTGCCCACCGCGGCCAGGCCGTAGCCGTTGGCGATCAGGGGCCTGCGGCCCAGGCGGTCCGCCGCCCGACCGGCGAACGGCGAGACGATCGCACTAATCCCGTCCGCCAGGCCCTCGATGGTCCCGAGGACAGTCGCCGGGGCGCCGAGGACGGCGGTGATGAAGATCGGGAGGATCGGGTAGAGCAGCTCGCTCGCCGTGTCCTGGAGGAACGAGACGACGGACAGGAGGACGAGGTTGCGAGTCAACCACGCTCGTGGGGCGGGCGAATCGCCGGAGGGTTCGGGTGACTCGGTCCCCGGCGGCTCGGCCATGGGGCCAGCCTGGCATCTCAGAGCGGGGCAGGCGAGTGTCGCCAGGTCGAGTGTCCGGGATCACTCAGGCCCGCGAATACTGCTCGGGTCACCGCGGGACGAAGGCGAGAAGGGCCTACACGTTGCGCCCGGTCCAGGTGGGATACATGACGCGCACGGGATCCCCGAGTATGAAATTCCTAACCTCGTCAAGTGGGCGTAGCCTGGCGCCGAGCGGGCCAACGTGGGGCGCCTCTGGTGACCCCTATCTCGTTGGCTCGCTCACTGCGTCCGGGACGCGTGAACGTCGGCGAGCTTCGGGTGGAATCACGTAGCGATCGGCGATGATCGCCCGGGCCTCGACAGGTGTGACCGGTGTTCCGTCGATGTCTCGCACCACGTAGTGCCGACCTGATCGCATGCAGGCGGCGATTCTGGTGACGAGTGTCGTCGCCACGTGACACATGGCGGCGTAGTGGTGGAGTCGGCGCTCGACGATCAGGCGGTGGTATTTGGCGGCGAGCTGCGGATCGTGATGGCGGGCGAGGTCGGCGGCGAAGAAGAGATCTCGCCGGAGCCCAGGGTCTCCTTGCTTGGTGATCCCAGGACGGGTCTCGACCAGTCCGGACTGGTTCACGCCCGGGACGATGCCGGTGAAGGACCTGATCCCGGCCAGGTTGGCGAAGCGGTTCACGTCTCCGAGGCGACCGATGATGCCCGCAGAGAGCACGGGGCCAACTCCAGGTGCCGAGCGGACGATGCCCTTAGGGTCGGCGGCGTCATAGAGCTCGGCGATCCGGGCATCGAGCCGGGCGATCTCGACCTCAAGTTGCCCGATGATCCGGGTCTCCTGAGCGAGGTCCCAGGCCAGCTCGTCGAAGTCGAGGCCGCCGCCCTTCTACAGCTCGATGGCCTCATTCGCGGCATGGAGGAGCCCGGCCGCGTAGTCGGCGCCGAAGTGCCCACCGCTCGTCCGTCTGACCAGGTCGGTGAGGCGGGAAATGCCCAGTCGGCGAAGGGATTTCGGGCTCCCATATCGCTCGAGGATGACAGCGACCGTCTTCGTGTCCCGGGTTCCGAGCGCCTCGTTGTAGGCCGGCCCCAACAGGTCCAACATGGAATCGATGCGCTGGTGACAAGCGTGGCGCTCGGCCACCATTCGCACGCGACGACGCACCGCCCTTCTGAGCGGATCGGCGGGGCCGAGACCGGCCACCTCGATCAGCCCTTCGGGATGCAGAAGCGGCACCCGGGAGAGGACGAAGGAGTCCAAGCGGTCGTTCTTCGTGTGCTTCTTGTAGTACCTCCGCAGATCCGAAGACCGTTCCGGCGCCACCATCCCCACCTTGGCCCCGGTGGCCCGAAAATGAGCGGCGACGACCACCCACGCATTGCGGGTGGGTTCGATCACCACGGTCAGCTCCGAAGCCGGTCCCGCCGCTTCACTCAGCGCGGCCAAGTCTGGAGGGTGGCTCTGAAACCGCCGGCGCGACCAGATCACGTCACCCTGGTCGTTGGTCAAGGTAGCGACGTGCGCGGCGCGCACAGCCAGATCGATCCCCAGTGTGCTCATGACCCTCCTCGGCTCGTTGGACGTTGATCCGAGGCCGGTCGGTGAGGCGCGTGTCCCGAACATCACTTAAGAGGGATCTGACAGACCAGTCCCGAATTCCTCAAACAGGGTCGTCACGCCCACCGAGCTGGCCTGCCCTGTCCGCCCTTCATATTTGAGGAGTCGGCTTTGCCGCTCCGGCGCTATGTCCGAGGCGAGACAGGGCAGGGATCAACTCGATGCACCCTAAGGCCCGGAGAACGAGCTCAGGGTGTTCAGTCCTGTTTAGATGCGCTACCAGGCCCGGCCCTCGCCGCTGCGCCCGACCCCGGTCGGTCAGGCACATACCGCCCGGTCCGTTTCGATACATCTCCGAGCGCTACCGGGCGGTCAGCCCCTGACGGCGAACAACTTCCAGGTGCCCGGGACGCCCTTCAGTCCCCGCTCGCCGCGATCAACGAAATCGATCTCAGACCCGATGACGAGGTCTTTGACCGTTCCAGAAACCAAGATTTCTCCCGACTCGGCAAGTGCGGCAACCCGAGCAGCGATGTGAACCGATAGTCCTCCGAGGTCCTCGCCGCGCACCTCGCACTCACCGGTGTGCAGTCCGATCCGCAACTCCAGGCCAGATATGGCCGTTGCTTCGATGATCGCCTGTGCACATCGGACTGCCCGTGCTGGGCCGTCGAACGAGACAATGAATCCGTCGCCTGTCGTGTTCACCTCGCGCCCGCGGAATCGTCTCAACTGGTCGCGTACGGCCTGATCGTGCTCGTCCAGAGCCGCACGCCATCGCTGGTCCCCGAGGGCAGCGGCTCGTTCCGTGGACCCGACGATGTCGGTGAACAGGATGGTCGTCAGGATGCGGTCAACCTCGAAAACAGGACGCTCGCCAGTGATGAACTCCGCAACCTCTTCGATGAGCGGGTACATCGCCGGTGTGAGGCCGATGTCCCCACCGGGCAGCTCGACGAAGCGGGCTCCCTCGATGTTGTCGGCGAGGAAGCGGCCGTGCTCGACCGGAACGAGCGCGTTCTCGCGTGTATGAAGTACAAGCGTGGGTGCCTGGACGAGCGGCAGGGCTTGGCGTGCATCACCCCGCAGGGTCACGTCCAACTGGGCGGCGGCGGTGCGCGGTGTGGCCGAGCACCGGATGACTCTCGCAAGCCGCCTGACAAGATCGCAGTCGCCGGGCAGGGAGGGGTTCGTGAGGCGAGCCATGTCCAGCGAGCCCCAGGTCTCCCTGACCAGGGCGACGAAGGCCTCGACGTTCTCGGGCGACACACCGATCGGATAGTCCTCGGAGAAGGAATACCGTGCCGTGGTGTTGAGCAGGATGAGCGACGAGACCCGTTCAGGGTGCATGGCCGCGAACATGATGGCGATCGGGCCAGAGTCGAGTGACGCCAGGATGGCGGCACGTTGGGACGCGACCGCATCAAGGACCGCCATGACGTCCTCGGTCCACTCCTCCCAGGTGGGGATGGCGTTGCGGGCAATGCCGTCGGAGGCGCCCGTCCCCCGGCGGTCGAAGAAGATCAGCCGGCTGAAAGCGGCGAGACGGTGCAGGTAGTCGGCGGTTTCCGGCACCTCCCAGAACATCTCCAGATGGCTCCCGAGCCCGTAGCAGTAGAGGAGGTCAATGTCGCCGTCGCCGATCACCTGGTAGGCGACATCAGCATCTCCCACAGCGACGTATCTGGTCTCAGGTTGATCCATGGCCGCCACAGTCTGCCTCTGTTGGGTGGAGATCGGCCGGAACAAGGGCACCCGGGATTGCCGGTTCAGCTCGGGCAGGCCGCACGAAAGCGTCGGGATCATGCCGGGCCGTCATGATGGGGCGTGCGGATGTCCTACAACCACTGTCCGGTCAACGGCTCCTCCCGCTGGAGCCGTTCGCCGTCGCCCGGAGATACGCGGACAGGATTGAGCCTAACCGGCACCCACACGCTCGTCATGAGCCTTGTGCCGAGCGTTCCTGCGTTGAAGCTTCGCATGGCATCTCTATGGGCGGTCTGCTGTATTCCCGCGACCGCCTCGACATCTCGCCATGCCGTGAACGTGTATTGGCGACCGCCGCCGGTTGCGAAGGCCGATCCCAGATAGCCCTCCTGGGCCATCAGGTCCGTCACGATCTTCTCGGTGAAGTCGGTGTTGTGGGATCGCCCTTTGTGGCCCGGACTCCGAGGCCGAAGTCGATCAGCCCCGGAACGCCAGCCGGTGACGGGTGGACCTGCAAGCCCATGGTCGCCAGGAACCCCCCAAGGTCCCAATAGCCACGAACACTGGTAAGGAGGTCGCGACCGGGGTCCCACTTGAAGAAATCCGCACCAGGGAGCGTCCCCACCTGGCCGGAGGGGGGGCCGAGCGGCGTCGCGCCAGTATTGGTCCCCCGCATGACGTACTGAGCGGCGGCAGAGGTCGGACTCCGCTCGATCCGCACGTCATTGAAAGAAACGTCGGGGAATCCCACGAAGAGGTCATTGGCCGTGTCGGCGATGGCGGAGCCTGTGATGGGTCCTCCAGTAGTGGGATCCTCGAAGGTCCCCTCGTCGGTGAAACACGCCGTGATGGCTTGGGGATCGTGAGCATTCCAGGCCGCAAAGTACCGGTCGATCAGGTCCATCGTTCTCCATGGTCCAAAGGTCTCGATTGCCCAACTGTCGAATTCATTCGAGCTGAATGATGCCATCGGATCGGCGTTATCGCAGCGTCAAAGATCTCGAAGACGGGGTGCCGGGGCGTGCGGCTACGGCAGGAGGTGCGTTCCTGGCGAGGGCCTGAGTCGGGACCGGCTGGGAATGCCGGGTGTGCTCGGGCAGGGACCAGGCCCCCACGGGGCGGAACCGACCGCACATCCTCAGGGGGGTTGGCGATATAGGGCGGGTTGCCGCCGGGACCGGGTTACCGGCATCGGCACCTACCGCCCGGTCCAGATGGATCCATGATGCGTATGGGATCCCCGACTACCGGGCGCCTGCCGCCCTCGCCGATGATCTCAGACGTCGGTCGGGACCGGCAGTTTGCGCGTGCCCCCGTTCACAACATCCGGTTGGAGGTACCGAGTCGTGCTTGCGGTCGCGAGCGTCCCCGACCGGCACTTCGGGGATTGTGGTCTGCTCATGCGAGCCCGATTGTGGCTACCGTGGCGGGTACCACCCATAGCCGCTAGGAGGCGATCAGGCGTGGTGCCGCATTCTGGTGCCGAACGTGATCGGCGCCCCTGGCGCTATTCCACATCCTCGTCTGTCGGATCGTCGTCGAGTTCGGCAAGTACTTCGACTGCATCCTGGTGTCCGTTGGTGGCAAGGCGTTGCAGCTCGCCGCGATCTCCTCGCTCGCCAGCAAGCTCCACCAGGATGTCGACCGCATCGCTGCTGCCACCACTGCGAGCTTTCGCAGCTCGTCGAGATCGCCCCGCTCGCCAGCCAGCTCGACAAGCTGGTCAACCGCGTCTGGTCCCCTCGCTCTGCCTGCTGCCGCAACGTCACTAGATCGGGATCAAGCATCGTCGGTCCTCCAGTGACTCTCTCGGCTCAACTGGAGGGTACCGCTGCTACCGCCGGAACAGCGAGGCGGTCATCATCGGATGGGTGCCCCCGACCACCGGAACTGGGGCCACAATTAGCGCGGGGACTTGTGCTGCCAGATAGGTTCTACTCCCAGAGAGTTGCCAGCCAAAAGACGCGGCATTCGCTGCATTCACGAGGTGCCGAAAAGACATGCCAGAGTTCCCTGCGATTACTCACGTGGCGCTAACGGTTACGAGCCTCGAACGGAGTGTGCCTTGGTACAAGGCTCTGTTCGGCTCGGACCCGATCCTTGACGAGGACACAGGTCCTTTCAAGCGTGTCGCTTGGCTTACGGGCGACACAATCGTCGGTCTAACTC
>Ga0307372_10013114_pt1 | contig 10753 bp, 9 predicted proteins | sample OX1MG_FD_202533 | JGI IMG/M metagenome (GOLD analysis project Ga0307372, IMG submission 202533) | Soil microbial communities from Risofladan, Vaasa, Finland - OX-1 | ecosystem: Environmental > Terrestrial > Soil > Coastal area > Acid sulfate soil | place: Finland: Risofladan, Vaasa | collected...
CAGGAGGTTGTGGGTCTGCAGGCGGTTGCGGGAGGCCCCCGGCGTGGGGTCCTCGACGATCTCCCCGCGGTCGATCGAATCCTGCACCGAGGAGACGACCAGTCGCACCCCGAGCTCGCGGGCGCGGTGGTCCCGGAACTCGATGACTTCGGGGAAGTTGTGGCCGGTGTCGACGTGCACGACCGGGAACGGGACCTGCAGCGGCCAGCACGCCTTGGCCGCGAGGTGCAACAGGACCGCCGAGTCCTTGCCGCCCGAGAACAAGAGCGCGGGCCGTTCGAACTCCGCGATGACCTCGCGGATGACGTGGATCGCTTCGGATTCGAGCGCGTCGAGGTGTGTGAGCTGGTAGGTCATGAAACTCTGATCATTCTAGTCAACAATTAGCCGGGGCCTCCGAGGGTGGCCCCACGGCGGCCGGTGGGCACGCCGCCGCAGGACGATACTGGCGCGGTGGACGTCCACCCCCTCGCCGAGCCCTTCGCGCTGACCTCGGACTCCTACGAGCGCGGCCGCCCCGAGTACCCCGACGAGCTGCTCGCCTTCGCGGCGGCGCTCGCCGGCCTCGGGCCGGGCAAGGTGGCGGTCGATCTCGGGGCAGGGACCGGCAAGTTCACCCGCGGCCTGCTGCGCAGCGGGGCGCGCGTCGTCGCCGTCGAGCCGCTCGACAAGATGCGCGCCGAATTCGCCCGCGTCCTCCCCGACGTGGAGTGCCTCGCCGGCGGCGCGCACGCCATCCCCGCGCCCGACGCGAGCGCCGACCTCGTCTCCTGCGCCCAGAGCTTCCACTGGTTCGCCGAAGAGGAGGCGCTCACCGAGATCGCCCGCGTGCTGCGCCCGGGGGGCGTGCTCTTCCTCGTCTGGAACCACCGCGACCTCTCCGACCCGTTGCAGTCGCTCATCGAGACGATCCAGGACGAGCACCACGCCGCGGGGATCCCCACCTCGCGGACCGGTGAGTGGCAGGCGCTGATGGCGAGTGCCGCGCGCTTCGTCCCGCTCGAGGCGCGGCACTTCGTCCACACCCAGCACACCGACCACGAGACGGCGCTCGCCCGCGTGCTCTCGACGACCTCGGTGGCGCGCATGGACGACCTGGCGCGCCGCCGGATCCTCACCCAGGTCGGGGCGATCGTGCCGCCGGGGACGACGCGGGAGGTCCCCTTCGTCGCCGACGCCTACGCCTTCCGCCGCGTCTGAGCCCGAGGGGCGCTGCGCCGGTCACAACGACCGACGGATCGCTCGGCCCGGTGCCGCACAGCGTCTACCCCGCCGAGCCGACGATGTCCGCCGAGCGCCGACCGCTCCCGGTGCGGGCCGCCTCCACCGCGAGACCGTCGACGACCTCGTTCATCGCGTCCCCGGCGTGGCCCTTCACCCAGCGGAAGGTGACCTCGCCGGCGCGCGTCCCGATGATCTCGGTGACGAGCGGCTCCCAGAGGTCGCGGTTGGCGACCGGCTCGTGCTTCGAGTTCCTCCAGCCGCGGCGGATCCACCCAGCCCACCAGCGGTCGCGGAAGCAGTTCACGACGTAGGTGGAGTCGCTCACGATCTCGAGCTCGCCAGGGTGCGCGGCGACGGCCTCGATCACCGCGGTGAGCTCCATCCGCTGGTTCGTCGTGTGCGCCGCGGCGCCGGAGGCGAAGGCCTCGGGCGAGCGCGCCCAGGCCCAGCCCCCCGGACCCGGGTTTCCGAGGCAGGCGCCGTCGGTGAAGACAGTCGTGGGGGCCATCGGGCCAGTCTGGCCGACGGGGCCGCGCCGATAGCATCTTGCGTCGGCTAACTACCAGGGGATCGACAACGAGCGCGAGACTGACAACGTGATCTTCGACGGATTCTCCCACCAGCTGCCCGACATTGACCCGGGCGAAACCGAGGAGTGGCTCGAGTCGCTCGACGCCGTCATCGACGTGCGGGGCAAGAACCGGGCGAGATTCCTGCTGATGAAGCTGCTCGAACGGGCGCGAGAGACCCAGGTGGGCTTCCCCGCCACCGTCTCGACGCCGTACGTGAACTCGATCCCGCCGGACCACGAGCCCTACTTCCCCGGCGATGAGTACATGGAGCGGCGCATCCGCGCCTACATCCGCTGGAACGCGGCGGTGATGGTGACGAGGGCGAACATCCGCGACCACGGGATCGGCGGCCACCTCTCCACCTACGCGAGCTCGGCCTCGCTCTATGAGGTCGGCTTCAACCACTTCTTCAGCGGCAAGGACGAGAGCGCCGGCGACCAGGTCTACTTCCAGGGCCACGCCTCGCCGGGCATCTACGCCCGCGCCTTCGTCGAGGGGCGCCTCGACGAGGAGCACCTCGACAACTTCCGCTTCGAGACCGGTGGCCACGGCCTCTCGAGCTACCCGCACCCCCGCCTGATGCCCGACTTCTGGGAGTTCCCCACGGTCTCGATGGGCCTCGGGCCGCTCGCCGCCGTCTACCAGGCGCGCTTCAACCGCTACCTGCTGCACCGCGAGATCGTCGACACGGCCGGCTCGCGGGTCTGGGCCTTCGTCGGCGACGGCGAGTTCGACGAGCCCGAGACGCGCGCCGGCCTCAGCCTCGCCGGGCGGGACAAGCTCGACAACCTCATCTACGTCGTGAACTGCAACCTGCAGCGCCTCGACGGCCCCGTCCGCGGCAACGGGAAGATCATCCAGGAGCTCGAGGCGGAGTTCCGGGGCAACGGCTGGAACGTGATCAAGGTGATCTGGGGCTCGCGCTGGGACGAGCTGCTCGCCCGCGACGTCGACGGCCTGCTCGTGAACAAGATGAACGTCACCCCCGACGGCGACTTCCAGAAGTACGCCACCGAGGGGGGCTCCTACATCCGCGAGCACTTCTTCGGCCCCGACCCGCGCCTCCGGGCCCTCGTCGAGCACCTCTCCGACGAGGAGCTCGAGACGCTGCCGCGCGGCGGGCATGACTACCGCAAGCTCTACGCCGCCTACAAGGTGGCGACCGAGCACACCGGCGCCCCGACGGCGATCCTCGCGAAGACGATCAAGGGCTGGACCCTCGGCCCCCAGATCGAGGCGCGCAACGCCACCCACCAGATCAAGGAGATGACCGGCGACCAGCTCCGGCTGCTGCGCGACCGCCTCTTCCTCCACGAGGAGATCCCCGAGACCGCCCTCGAGGCGCACGACCCGCCGTACTACCGCCCCGAGAAGGGCTCCGCCGCCTGGGAGTACATGATGGCGAGGCGCAGCGAGCGGGGCGGCGTCCTCCCGCAGCGCATCGTGCGCGGCGAGGGCCTCGCCGGCCTCCCCGCCCCCGAGCAGAAGACCTTCGAGGAGTTCCGCGCCGGCTCGCGCGGCCGCGAGGTCTCGACGACGATGGCCTTCGCGGCGCTGCTCAGGAACCTGCTGCGCGACCCGAACCTCGGTCGCTACGTGGTGCCGATCATCCCCGACGAGGGGCGGACCTTCGGCTTCGACTCGCTCTTCTCCGAGGTGAAGATCTACGCCCCCGGCGGCCAGCTGTACACCTCGGTCGACGCCGGGATGCTCCTCCAGTACGCGGAGAGCGAGAAGGGCCAGATCCTGGAGGAGGGCATCTCCGAGGCGGGCGGGATGGCGAGCTTCCTCGCCGCCGCGACCGCCTACTCGACCTGGTCAAGGCCGATGCTCCCCTTCTTCCTCTACTACTCGATGTTCGGCTTCCAGCGGGTCGGCGACATGATCTGGCAGGCCGCCGACGCGAGGGCGCGGGGCTTCCTCCTCGGCTGCACGGCCGGGCGGACGACGCTGAACGGCGAGGGGCTGCAGCACGAGGACGGCCAGTCGCTGCTGCTCGCCTCGGCGGTGCCGAACGTGAGGGCCTACGACCCCGCCTTCGCCTACGAGGTGGCGACGATCGTCGCCAAGGGCATCGACGAGATGTACGGCCCCGAGGCCCAGGACGCCATCTACTACCTCACCCTCTACAACGAGAACTACCCGATGCCGGCGATGGCCGAGGGCGAGGAGGAGCGGATCACGGGCGGCATCGTCCGCGGCCTCTACCGCTTCGCCGAGGCGGCGCCGGTCGCCTCGGGTGAGCTCTCCTCGCGCCGGGCGACGATCCTGTTCTCCGGGAGCGCCTGGCACGAGGCGATGCGCGCCCGCGACCTCCTCGCCGAGCAGTGGAACGTCTCCGCCGAGGCCTGGTCAGCGACGAGCTACAAGGCGCTGCGCGAGGAGGCCCTCGAGGTCGAGCGCTGGAACCGCCTCCACCCGCTCGAGAGCCCGCGCGTCGCCTTCGTAACGAGCGAGCTCGACCAGAGCGCCGGGCCGATCGTCGCGGTGAGCGACTTCATGAAGGTCGTCGCCGACGAGGTGGCGCGCTTTGTTCACGCCCCCTTCACCGCGCTCGGCACCGACGGCTTCGGCCGCTCGGACACCCGCGCTGCGCTGCGCCGCCACTTCGAGATCGACGCCGAGCACGTCGTGGTCGCGGTGCTCTCCGAGCTCTGCGCGGCGGGCGAGGTGAAGGCCGAGGAGGTGGCCGAGGCGATCGAGCGCTACGGCCTCGACACCGAGGCGATCGACCCGCGCCTCGCATAGCAACGATGGGGCCGTCGGCGCCCGCCCGAGGGAGGGCGCATGAGCTGGTACCTGACCGGCGACGCCGCGGCCGACGAGCTGCTCTCCGAGGGCGCACTCGCGCTGTTGATCGGCACGGTCCTCGACCAGCAGGTTCTGTAAGGGATGGTCACCGTCCCATGGTGAGGTCGCGTGAGGTTCGGCATGGGTCAGCGGTCGTTAACCAAGTGAGGTAAGACGGCGCACCCACGATGTGGGGCTTGCGGCAACCCGTTCGCGCCCATCCGCCTCATGCCGAGCGAGACGCAACACAGCCCGCCACCCAACGCCCCACCGGAAACGACTTCTACTACCCGGGCCGGCCGAGCGAGCCGTGAGCGTCGCTCCCCGCATTGTCATTGGTAGGTGATGCCCCCGAGAGCGCTCCGGCGACGCGCGTCATGTGACACGTCAGCGCATCCGTACCCGTCGATCTGGCGCGGGCAGCCAGCCTTGATGGTTGGTACTCGGTCCGACGATCTGTTCGCCAGAGCCCGGCCGCTAGGCGTCAAGCCGAGACCGTCCCCTTTTGCTCGAAGGTCATCGCGCGTTGCAACGCGGCGGATTTGAAGTCGTCGGGGATCTCCATGGGCCCGCCCAGCCCAGCCGCGTTGACGCCGGCCTGAGCCGCCTCCTCGACGACGCCCCCGACCATGATGGCGAGATCGGGTGTCCGGTGGAAGACCAGCACACCGTGGTTGGCGAGGAGGACAGCAGGGACGCCTGGCACGACTGCTGCGCGAATGTTGGCGATCGCGGCCTCAGAGCCGCGCGGACCGTAACCGGCCACGGGTACTCCGTCGGGAAGGCCGAACATCGCGAGCGCCTCGACCCAGCAGCCGATCGGACGGTGCGCCACGGCGTAGGCCGTTGCAAACGGTGAGTGCGTGTGGATCACGCAGCCCACTTCGGGTTGATCTGTGTAGAGGGCGGTATGCATGGCAACGACCGCACCCTGGATCGGAGGGAGCTCGCCCTCGCGAAGCTGGCCGTCGAGACCGACCCGGACGACGGCCTCCGCGGGATGGTCGCGGAGCGAAGATCCTGCCGTGAAGTACATCTCGTCTGTTCCAGCGACGCGGATACTCGCGTTGCCATGGCCGTTGGCGGAGATCGCGCCGCTCGCAACGACGCGCCTCGCGATCTCGACGACCTGCTGCACCATGTCGTGGTCCATCACCCCTCCAAGGCCAGCAGATCGTGGGGGCCCACTGGTCTTCCAGGGACGATATTCGGCGCGGGAGATACGTGGAGGGAGCTGATTCCGTCAGTCGCAAACGCCACCTGCCCGACCCGCCGATCTGGCGCTTCCAGGCGACTCTCCGCCGCTGCGGCGCGACTTGACCGAGACCGGCATGGGCGACGAGCCGCCGAGGGTGAGCAGCCGGACTCCGCGACGGTTGGCTCTCCCGGTGTCGATAGCTGAGAACGGGGCACCGACCTGCCACGCTGACCAAAGCACCACCGAAGAACTGCGGCCCAAACGGAGGTCCACCGATGGAGACGAAGGTTGATGAGATTGCCGAGGGTATTTTTCGGCTATCGACTTGGGTGGCACAGATAGCGCCGCCAGCCGGCTTTACGTTCAACCAGTTCCTGGTCAATGCCGAAGAGCCGCTGCTGTTCCATACCGGTCCGAGGGCCATGTTCCCCCTGGTCTCTGAAGCTGTCGCCCGGGTCATACCGATCGAGCGCATGTGCTGGATCACGTTTGGCCATGTTGAATCTGACGAGTGCGGTTCCATGAACCAGTGGCTGGCCGCAGCACCGGATGCCGAGGTGGCCCATGGTGCATTGGGGTGCATGGTCCAGCTCAACGACCTCGCAGACCGGCCGCCGCGCCCGTTAGGCGATGGTGAGGTACTCGATCTCGGTGGCAAGAGGATCCGTCACCTGGACACTCCACACGTCCCTCATGCCTGGGAGGCCCGGGTGCTCTACGAGGAGACCACTGGCACCTTGCTCTGTGGTGACCTGTTCGCTCACGTCGGCAATGGACCAGCGCTTACCACGGAGGACATCGTGGAGCAGGCGATGGAGGGCGAAGCCATGTTTCGCTCCAGCAGCCTGGCCCCCGATACCGCCATTGTTCTTGACCGCCTTGCCGAGCTCGCGCCTCAAACCCTCGCCTTGATGCACGGCTCTTCCTTCAATGGCGACGGGGCATCGGCGCTCCGGGACCTCGCCAAGGCTTATGACGAGCGGTACCTCGCGAGAACCTGACGCCCCCACGAAGTCCTTCTTCGATTCCTCACACCCACAGTGCAAGCCGCCAGTGTTTGGTACCAGGACGAGCGTGTCCCTCCTCCGACACGAACCCCCACGTGGCAATCCCTGCGACAACCAGCCACATCGGTTCAACCACGGCCTGAGCGACAGGACGTCTCATCTGTGGCTCCGCGCGGGTTGTGCTCCGGCTGCTCGAAGGAGTACCGACTAGAAGGTTCAGCTCGCCATGTGATCAGCCGGCTGCGTGACGCCGCACCCCGACGATGATGCGTTCAAGGTCTGCCTGCGTATCCGCAAAGACACGATCAGGAGAGATGTCTCCGGGAAGTGCGTGGGCGAGAAGGTGCCGATAGCCAGCGAGTTCAGCCCACGGGTCGATGCTGCTGACGATGCCGCGCTCGACCCGCGCTACTCGGGGCAAAGGCTGTCGCAGTCCGGGGTAACCATCTTCTCCTTCGAGGTCGACGGTTCCTATGTCGCACTAGCGATGCATGAGGTTGCTGCGGACGGCACTACGAGGATCAGGCCTTGCGACTACAACGGCATGCGCGGTCCAACACCAAACCTCTGACCCAATCATGAGTCGCCCTGTCGGCGTACTCTGACGGTATGGCTTGGTATCTGACAGGCGACGAAACAGCTGACGCCCTGCTGGCCGACGACCCTCTAGCCCTTCTTATTGGAATGGTCCTCGACCAGCAGGTCCCGATGGAGCGGGCCTTCTCCGCGCCCCGAGACCTCCGCGAGCGCCTCGGCGGGCGCCTCGACGTGACCGAGATCGCGGGCCTCGACCACGACCGCCTCGTCGCCGCCTTCTCCGAGCGCCCCGCGCTGCACCGCTTCCCCGCCGCGATGGCCGAGCGGGTGCAGGCCGTCGCCAACATCGTCGTCGACGAGTACGGCGGCGACGCGGGAGCGATCTGGAACACCGCGGCGGACGGCAAGGAGCTGATGAAGCGGCTGCGGGCGCTCCCCGGCTTCGGCGAGCAGAAGGCGAAGATCTTCCTCGCCCTCCTCGGGAAGCGCCTCGGCGTGCGCCCCGCGGGCTGGGAAGAGGCGGCCGGCCCCTTCGGCAAGGCGGGCTCGTTCGTCTCGGTCGCCGACATCGACTCGCCCGAGGCGATGGAGCGGGTGCGCGATCACAAGCGCGAGATGAAGGCGGCGGCGAAGTCGGCCGCCAACCTCCCCGCCAAGGCTGGCGCCGGCCGCGCCAAGAAGTGAGCGGCTCGCCCCTCGAGGGACGACACCTCTATCTCTGCACCCCCGACCGCCCCGACCTCGAGGCATTCGTCGGCGAGTGCATCGAGGGCGGCGTCGACATCGTGCAGCTGCGCGAGAAGCACCTCGAGGCTCGCCCCCTCATCGCCCGCGCCCGCCTGCTGCACCGCGTCTGCGCCGAGCGGGGGGTCCCGTTCATCATGAACGACCGCCCCGACCTCGCCGTCGCCGCCGAGGCGGACGGCGTGCACGTGGGCCAGGACGACCTCCCTCCCGCGCTCGCCCGCCAGTTCGTCGGCCTTCATCGCGTCGTCGGCCTCTCGACGCACCACCCCGACGAGCTCGCTGCAGCGCGCGGCGAACCGGTCGACTACGTCTCGGCGGGCCCGGTCGTGGAGACACCGACCAAGCCCGGACGGCCCGCGACCGGAGCCGCCTACGTCGCGCACGCCGCCGAGGTCGCTGCCGCCTGGCCGGGTGGTGCGATGCCCTTCTTCGTCACCGGAGGTGTCACCCCCGAGACGGTCCCCGCCCTCGCTGAGGCCGGGGCGAGCCGCTTCGTCGTCGTCCGCTACCTCACCGAGTCCGACGACCCCCGCGCCGCCGCGGGGCGCCTCCGTCGGGCGATCGAGGCGAACGTCGAGACGTAGCTCCGCGGCAGCGGGCGAACCGGCCGTAGACGCGACGAAAGGGCGCCGAAGCGCCCTCCCGCCGCGACCCTAAGGCCGGATAACTGTGCTGAAAAAGACTCGCTGCTCCGGGACTGCTTCAGGGGGGACCAACTCCCGACCGGTCACAACGAGGGTGTCTGGTTAGGACTCACCAGGTGGTCCAGCTTGCCGCCTAGCGGCCAGCCACCTCCAGGGTCCCAAATCGTTGATCACTCAAGTTTGGACCACCTCCTCTCTCTGGTGGTCCAACTCTATCTACCGTCCGGAGCCTGTCCGCGCATGGCGGACGACCTCGGATTTCGCCTTCGCAGCGCGCAGGCGCAGGTGCGCGGAGACGGTCCTTCCGCCCTTCACGGTCATCGTCTCGGTCACGACGACGCCTCTCCGAAGCGCTGCCAGCTGCCCGAGGCCGACGCTCGTCAGCCGCAGCCGGATCTCCACCGGCGCGCTGCCGCTGACCCGGTAGGGACTGGCGGCGAGCACGGCGGTCTTGAGGACGCGGTGTCCTCCTGTTCTCACGACGATCGTCTCGGAAAGCTCCGCCTCTCCCTGGCAGGTGGCAGAGCACTTGACGTGGACGAGGACACCGCTGGCCGCCACCGTCGCTGACGGGGCCGCGAGCCTCATCGCTGGCGTCTCCAGAGCCTTGCGCGAGCTGATCGGTGGTGCTGCGGCCGCCATTGGGGGAGCCGAAAGCGCGGCGGCAGGCGCCACCGTCGTGACCGGGGCTGACCCTGTGGAGCCGGAATCGTTGGCGGCGGGAACCGTCGTTGGCGTTGAGGTCGGGGCGGTCGTCGGAGTTGAGATCGGGGCAACAGGCGTCGGGGTCGTCGCAAACACCTCCGCCGAGGACGTGCCCGTGCCCATCGCGTTCTCCGCAGCGACGGTGAAGCCGTAGGTCGTGCCGTCGGCGAGGCCCGTGACGTCGAAGGACCCCTCGCTGGAAGCGGTGGCCACCGTTGTTATCGGCGAGCTCGCGCCGTTCGCGTATACGCCCACTTCGTAGCCCGAGATGCCTGCGCCTCCGTCGGCGAGAGGAGCGACCCACGAGAGTACAACTCCGCCTGCATGAGCCGTCGCCGCGAGTGAACTGGGGAGGCTTGGAGCCAGTCGGAGCGCGAGCACCTGGCTGGACCCAGCGTCCGACAGGTACACCTCCCCGTCGGCAGCGGCCGAGACGCCAACCGGCTCGCTCAGCAGCGTCGAGGTAGCCACGGTGCTGGACGCCGAAGCAACGGTTGTGCCACCGCCAGCGACCACGTAGGCACTCCCACGTACCCACGCTCCACTCACCCCATACCCGGGGTCGGCTCCCGACTCCGCCAGGACTCGAATCCGCCGACCGTTGGAGTCGGCGATCAAGACATCGCCTACGGGATCGATCGAAACCTCCCCAGGGGCATTGAGCACAGCGGCAACGTTCAACGGGCAACTGCTGCCATCCGCATGAGAACCAGAGCCAGCGATTACGTAGTCATTCCCAGGCCGCCACGCGGCTCCCGAACCCAAGAGGTACCCGGGGTTGTCAGCGCTGATTGCCAGTACCTGAACATTGTTGCTTCCGCTATCCGCGAAGAGGAGATTTCCCTCGTCGTCGACGGCAAGCCCGTCCGGTCTCTCCAGTGACACAGTTCCGGCAACTGCGCCGCACGCGTCAGGGGCGTTCGCGCCTCCGCCAAGGATCGGATAAAGCGTGCCCGGGCTAAGGCTCGCGCCGAGGGCAGGAAAACCGGGGTTGGTCGACGACGACGCCAAAAGGTCGACCTCATTGTTCGACGTGTCCGCCACGAGAAGGTCCCCGGCGAAGACTCGGGCTCGGCCTAGGGGTTGAACGGCTTCCGGTTGATTCAGGCCGCTGGCGAGGACGTACAACTCGCCAACCACCCAGGAAGCGCCGTGGAGGTCGTACGGGTGCTGCGCTCCGTTCTCGGCAAGCACCTCGACATCGCCATCGCCGGTGTCAGCAATAAGCACGTTTCCCTCGGGATCAACATTGACCCCCGCCGGAAGGTCGAGGGCCGTCAGGGGCCCAGGCGTGCCCGAGGAGCTGGGAGCCTGGCCGACTACGTCCCC
>Ga0307372_10013116_pt1 | contig 10751 bp, 7 predicted proteins | sample OX1MG_FD_202533 | JGI IMG/M metagenome (GOLD analysis project Ga0307372, IMG submission 202533) | Soil microbial communities from Risofladan, Vaasa, Finland - OX-1 | ecosystem: Environmental > Terrestrial > Soil > Coastal area > Acid sulfate soil | place: Finland: Risofladan, Vaasa | collected...
CGCGAGAGGTCGCAATCAGTTCCTTTTTCGAGGAATGCTTCGTCGTCGCATACGTATCCGCGGTGTCCATCAATTGCTTTGCGTGTTGGTAGCTGTCCGCGGCATACATCTCCGCGCCCTCCGATTTAGCGATTCGCAGTGCATTGCGCGCTTCCAGGAATTCCAAAGGCACCTTTGCGTCGAAGACTACGGGATCGAACTTGTAGCCGGTAGGAATATAACTACCGCGTTCCATCAGCTCGTACTTCGCGCGAACGGCCTCGCTGGTCCCCTTGGTGTCTTCCCGCACCACGTTTTCAAGTACCACCACATTGCTCGGCTCGTGCACGGCATAATAGGGCTCCGCAGTCACGATCATTGCGAAGGCCTGAAGGTCGGTGGTTACATTCAGCTTGCTGCGATGGTTGCCGCCCACCAGCACTTCGCCCAGGTTCACCGCTCGTCCTTCAGGCGAGATAGCCCACAAGACGTAAGTGAGATATTCATTGCCGAAGACCGTAGGCCTTTGCAGGTCCTTGAATTCAGCTTCGATGGCCATGGAGCCGCGATTGCTTTTGACACTGGCCTCGCCGGAAGCGGCAGGCATCAGGGCCGATCCCGCAAAGCCGATCTTTGTTTCTCCGCTGCGATGCTGATAACTCACTGCCTCCACCGTGCGCGTGGTTACATTCACCACAAATAAGTGAGACGGAGCCGCGCTGTCCTCCGTGCCCGTGGATTGGGCGGGGACCTCAGTGAGCGCGCCAAAGCCTAAAGCAATTCCGAGTACGACGAAACCTTTGTAATTCACAATATCTCCTGGGTGAGCGGACCGGCCGCTCGATTAGGTGAGTAGGATGAGTGGGCTGTTTCTCTCCTGGAAAACCTGCCCTTCCGGATCTGCTACCGCCTTTTGCAGCTCAACGAAGGCGGCGACGGCCGGAGATCGGGTTGAGGTGAAATCAGGCTTCCACCGATTTGGAAGCTGAACCCCAGAAGCCACAACAGCAGAAGAATGACAAGAACGGTCCAGAGCATAGGCGTGCTTTCGATGTGCTGCGGGCGCACGCGATGGAAGCGCAGCGCGCCCGCGCCATGATGCAGGCACTATTTCTCGGCGATGGCCTGGGCCTTGGCGTCGCGTACCGCGCTCAGGAATGACGCGGCTGCGGCCGGCGCTGCAACCCTGCCGCGCAGAATGGAGCCCGTGGAAACATGCCGCCCGTACATGGCCTCTGTGGAATCGTCATCGCGGCGAATGGAAGCGCCGTTCAGCGTCAGTCCTGCAAAAGCGCCCCTGGCTCTCGAGTAGGTAAGGATCTCTTCGTTCAACTTCCAGTCGGTATTGGCAGAAGCATGACGGCCTACTGGACCGGCGGCTGCGGATGCGTCGGCGCCCAGCTCAAACTTGCTGGAGAGCATCCGCTGCATCCCGCGATCGTTCTGGACGATCATCACCAGGTCGATGCCCTCGACCCCGATCTGCAATCCCCAGCTACCGCCGGTGATGGCAAAGAACGCCGGCGCGCTCCATCCGTGGGCAGTCCGGCAGGTGGCTACGCCGCGGCCGTTCTCCGCGCCGAACACAAACCCGCCCTTGAGCAGGTGCGGCACCACGGCAATGCATTTTGCATGCTCCAGAACTTCTTCGGGAATCCCATTATCGGGAGCGGCCATGATCTCATGCAGCACGCTTCCCGCGTGATTGAGCCGATCGTTTGTCGCTTCACGAGTGGTTCCTGCCCAGGCGATGCCGGTCACACTCAGGACTGCAGCGATTAATATAGCTTTCTTCATTGCAACACACCATTTTCTACCTCGTGTCTCTTCCACTTAAGTTGTCGGGGAAAGAGACCTAACGTGGTACTTCTCAGGCTAGGCGCTGGTGAGTCTCTTGTCTGAGCTAGATAGCTCACTCACCAAACTTAGGAGAGCTGGCAGGATGACCGGGCTGATTGAATCCTCTGAAATGTGCATAGAACAGCACAGACTTTCTTTGACAGCCGGGGGACTATCGAAGCCTTGGCGGGAGGCCCGGGTTCTGCCTCGCTTCCGCAATTGGCGGGTTCTATAAAAGGGGATGTCAAGTAAAAGCATTTCACGCTTGACGGGGCACCCATCGTTGGTAAAGAACCAGCTTGCTTCCCGAGAGCCGGGCCACCCGCCGCGCAATGGTTGTGGTGGATCTTGCGAATCGATCAGAACACTCGCCATGCAGCGCCGATGGTGAGGCCGCTGGGAGTGAGGCCGTGGTTGGGTTCGCCGGCGATGCCGGGGGCCGCGGGCCAGAACTGGTACTCGTAGTCGGCGCGCAGGGCAACGCGGTGGGTGAGGCGAAACTCGGCGCCGCCATACGGAGCGTAGGCGAAGTAACTGCCGTTGCCGATTTCAAAGGGATAGTGGATGGTACCAACGCCGAAAAGGAGGCCGGCGAAGGGCTTCAGGCGGCCCATGGGGAAGAGGAAATAGCGCGGGCCGGCGAGGTAATGGGTTTGAGTTTCGCCGTGGAAGCTGTTGAAGCGCAGGAAGCGGAGGTTGGCATCGACGCCCCAGCGGCCGAGATTGAGGGAGGCAAAGCCGGTGACGCCGCCCATGGTGTTGGGGCCGAAGTCGGGCTGGAAGCGGGAGTAGCCCGCGCCGGCCCAGAGCGAGGCGCGGCCCTTTTCGGCATCGGGAACTGCCTGCGCCGCGGCGAGCGATGCGGCGGCGAGCAGCAGAACGATGACGAGGGCGCGACGGAGCATGGGGCCTTTCCCTAGAAGAGCGACTTTACGGTGAGCGCGATGGTGGCCGAGTGGGAGATGGATTGGCCATCGGCGGCGAAGGTTCCGGTGACGTTGACGGTGTACGTTCCGGGGGCGGTGCCTCCGGAGACGGGATGGGCACCGCAGGACGTAAGGACGCTGATGGCGGCAGCGAGAGCCAGCAACGCCAGGTAGCGAACGAAGCGACGCCGGCGGCGGGCGGCGAACGGGAAGAAGAAGAGGAAGCAGAAGGCGATGGCGGCGCCGGCGCGGATGCGGGCCTGAGCAGAGGTTTGCTGTGGCGCCGCGGTCTGGATAGTCAGCGTGGAGGCGCCGTTGCCGCCGGGAATGGCCGCGGGTGAAAACGCGCATGCGGTGTTGGCGGGAAGGCCGGTGCAGGCGAGGGTGACATCGCGATTCCAGCCGCTGGAGGGTGTGAGCAAAACGGTGAACGCCGCAGCTTCGCCGGTGTAGATGGAGCGGGTGGTGGGATTGGCGGTGATGGAGAAGTCGCCGAGCGCGAGGACGATGACCTGATCGAGGACGCGCGAGGCGCTGGGCAGGAAGTTGCCGTTGGCGGGCGCGTAGGACGCGGTGATGGGGTGCGTGCCGATGGCGAGAGTAGTGAGGGGGAAGGCGGCGGCTCCGGTGGAGTCAAGCGGGCCGGATACGATGGGCTGGCCGGCATCGAGCAGGGTGACGGTGCCCGCCGGAGTGCCCACGGCGGTGACCTTGACGGCGAATATTACGGGCGAGCCGACCTGCTGGGGATTCGGACTTGAGCTCAACGCGGTGACGGTGGGATCGGGAGCCACGGTGAGCGTGAGGGGTTTGGAGGCGCTGGCCTGGAAGGCGGCGGTGCCGGGATAGGACGCGGTGAGGGTGTGCGTGCCTGCCTGGAATGTTGAGACGGACATTGCTGCGGCGCCATTGGCGAGGTTGGCGGAGGCGAGCGTGGCCGCGCCATCGAGGAAGGTGACGGAGCCGGTGGGTGCGACGCCGAAGTGCGATGCGCTTACGGAGGAAACCGCAGCGGAGAGCGTGACGGGCTGGAACGCAACGGGCGCGGCTGGAGCGGCGCTGAGGGCGGTGGAGCTGTCATTGATGAGGATGTTGATGTTGTCTGGCGCGGAGGTACTGGGGTTGAAGGTGTTGTCGCCGGCGTACTGGGCGGTGAGCGATGCGTTTCCGGCCGCAGGAAACGCGTAGCGCAGCGTGGCTGCTTTTGCGGAGAGCGCGGCGGAGCCGATCTGATTTGCGCCATCGAAGAACAGGAGCGAGCCCGAGGGTGCGCCACCGTTTTTGGCGGCGATGGTGGCGGCAATGGCTGAGGGTTGGAGCGCGTAGAGCGGCGAGGGGTTAACGGAGTTGATGGCGGTGGTGGTATCCACGCCGGTGACTTGAATGACGACGCTCGAGGTGGCGGGGGCGTAGAGGTTGGTGCCGGGGTAGGAGGCGGTGATGGTGTGGGCGCCGCGCGCGAGCGTGGAGGTGACAAACGTGGCTGTGCCGTTGGCGTTGAGAGGCACGGAGGCGAGGGGGGCGGTTCCGTTGGTGAAGGCGATGTTGCCGCTGAGGGTTCCGTAGGGCGGGCCGGAGTAGGGCGAGGTGACGGCGGCGGTAAAGGTGACGGTCTGGCCGACGTTTGAGGCGGCCGGTGTTGCCGACAACGTCTCCTGATCGGGGAAGATGGCGAGCACGGTCTGGGTGAGATAGGCGGAGGATGGGAACCAGTTGTCGGAGCCGGCGTAGTAAGCGAAGATCTTGTGCTGGCCCAGGCTGAGGTTGGTGATGGTGACGGAAGCGTCGCCGCTGGAGTCGATGGCGGCGCCGCCATAGTTGGCGCCGATGGAAGGTTCAGAGAAGGCGACGTTGCCGGTGGGCGGGCCGTCAAGCGAGGTGACGTTTGCGGTGATGACGATGGGCTGAATCTGGACGTTGGGATTCTCGCTCGAAGCAAGAGTCATCTGCGACTGGTAAGCCTGCACCCAGATGATGACCTCGACGGCGATGGTGGGCGGGAATCCGGCCTGGCCGGGGTAAGTGGCATAGAGGTTGTGTTGGCCACGGGACAGGCCCGGTGTCTGGATGGTTGCAGCGCCGGTGGAGTCGAGAGCGGCAGAGCCGATGGAAGCGCCATCGAGATAGAAGGTGACGTTGCCCGAGGGGATGCCGGCCTTGGAGTAGGCATTGGCGGTAAGGGTAATGGTCTGGCCGCCAAACGGCATGTAGTTGGAGGGCGTAACCAGCAGCGTGGTGGGATCGGCGTCCTGGGTTCCGGTGAACTCGTAGGGGCCGATGTCAACGATGGGATAGCCTTTGCCGGTGGCGTCGGCGACGCGCGGGTTGCCGTCGAGGTCGGTGGTGAGGGGAAAGCCAAGCAGGTTGAGCTGCTGAAGGGCGCTGGTGTTGCCGGCGTCGATAAGGGGCGAGCCGGCAAGCGGGTGGTAGTCGTTGCCGGCGGCATCGCGGAACTTGGGGTCGGCGGAGATGTTGCCCCAGGTTCCCGTCGGGTCGGGGATGGGGCCGGCAGTGCCGGCCCCGATGGTTCCATAGGCAGGTCCGCTGGGGTTGTAGAGATCGTTGTGATCGAAGACGACGTTCACCACGTCGGGAACTCGGGTCCCATTGTCCACAAAGATAGCGGGGTGGGAGTCGTTGCCGACAACCACGTTATTAGCGAACTCCATCTGTGCAGGCGCGCCGCTCTTGATTTGGGAGCCGTTCGGGTTGAGATCGGGAAATGCGCCCGAGTTAATGAATGGGCATTGCTGGTAGTCGGAAGAATTGCCGGCGAAGAGGTTGTTTGCGAAAAGGAATGTGATTGGGCCGTAGGAGCTCGGAAACTCGGACCCCAGGAAGGCGCCGCCGCCCGCGCAGTGAGCGTGGTTGCCGTAGACCAGGTTCTGGGCAAAGATGCCGCTGTTGTAGAGGCACACGCCCCCGCCGTCTGTATCCGTGCTGTTGTTCCGTATGACATTGTTTTCAACGACGAATGAAAGGGCTTGCGAACCGCCGGCGTTTAGAGCCGCGCCGCAATCCTCGTTGGCGTCGGTGTTGGTCAACGTGTTGTCTTCAATGGTATTGCCGGTAACGACGGCGGGGAGCGCGTTCTGGCTCGCTCCCTGGACGAGGTAAGTATTGGCGTAAACGGCACTGGCCCCCCAAAAAGTAATCCCGGGATTAATGAAACACTGGCCGGTCTTGGCGGAGTTTGGCGGGCTGGTGGTGTAGCTGATCTCGTTGTTCTGGATCAGGGGGCCGCCGCCGGCGGAGAAGATGGCGGTGCAGACGTTATGGGTGACGATATTATTCGAAATGGTGGGTGCGGCGCCGAACACGGCGATGCCGCCGGTTTCGTTGTACGGGTTGGGCGGGTTTTGAATCTGCGGAGCGCCGCCGTTCTGAATCGTGAATCCGGAAAGGACGCTGGAGCGGCCCTCGTTGGTCTGGAAGGTGACAACGAAGGACTGGTTGGTGCCGTCGATGACGGTGGAGGCAGCCCCGCCGGAGCTGGTGACGGTGATCGCCTTGCCCTTGAAGTCGATGGCTTCAGAGTAGGTGCCGGGGGCGACGAGGACGGTATCGCCGTTTTGCGCGGCGGTGATGCCGGCCTGGATCGTGGGCTGGTCCTTGGGAACGTTGATGGTGGTCTGGCCCCAGGTGGCCGACGCAGCGGCGGCGAGCATGCAGGCGGCAATGCGCGGGTCGATCCTAAGTCGCCGCGATACGCATGTTCGACCCGCATTCCCATCGATTCGCCGCATTTGGCCTTTTACGCGACGCACACTACACGCCGGAAACCCTGAAGCATTCGCTCAACCCGAGGCCCACAGGGTACCTGAATGCGCACACCCGGTGATCGCAGGCAGAAGAAACAACACTATACCTAGACGTACGCCCCTTTAGAGTATTGAAACACCTCCCTGGTTATTGAGACTGACCCGTCGCGGTGGAGGAACTCGGGAGGCCCCCGGTGCCGAGGGGGTTGCGGGTGCGAGGCAGCTTTGCGGCCGCCCCGCACCTTGGTAAGTCGGATTCAGAAACTGAGGTAACCGTCCTGGCTTTTGGGCGGGCTCTTTAACGAATCGTAAGCATACATGTCGCCGGTGAGGGAGCCGCCGCAGTTAGTGTTAAACTGGCCGCCTGGGTAGACCTCGCCGCTCTGACAATAGACGCCGCCGCTATAGACGGTGTAGCTGATGGTTGAACTCGCGTCCGAATCGTCCACGGTAACGATCCAGCCTCCGTGGCCGTTAGACTGACAGTTGGTTTCGTATGGAGCGGGAGGGGCCTGCGCGTGGAGGTTGGGGGCGCCTGCGATCAGGATCAGCAGGCACATCAGCGCGGCCTTGTATTGGTTGAGCGCTGAGAAGCGTGTGGACTTGCGACCAAGCAATTGCATTGACTACCTCCTGAACACGAGATCCGGTAGAAAATACACAAAGTCTGACAAACTGAGGCGTGACTTGATTGTTAGAAGGATGTTGCTTGACTTACGCGGACTCATCCGATCGTCTCTGCGAGACGAATGGAAGCGTAATCTCGCCGCTCTCGTAAGTCAAGGGCAAACTCCTGCGGAGCGCCGCCATTCTGGATGGTAAAGCCGGAGAGGACGCTGGAGCGGCCCTCGTTGGTCTGGAAGGTGACCACGAACGGCTGGTTGGTGCCATCGATGATGGTGGAGGCCGCGCCGCCGGAGCTGATCACGGTGATCGCCTTGCCTTTGAAGTCGATGGCTTCTTTATAAGTGCCCGGGGCGACAAGGACGGTATCGCCGTTTTGCGCGGCGTTGATGCCAGCCTGGATGGTGGGCTGGTCTTTGGGGACGTTGATGGTGGCCTGGCCCCAGGCTATCGAGGCAGCGGCGGCGAGCATGCAGGCGGCAATGCACGGCGCGAGTGAGGCTCGTCGCCGTGAGCAGTTTCGGGCGGCAATGCTGTCGAATCGCCCCATTTGCCTCGAACGCGGCGCACACGCAGCGCCGCACGCCGTGAAGCAATGACCGATTTTGGGCCGATCAGGCTGCCTGGTGCGCACCTTTCCAGAGCCGCCAGAGGACCAAAGTCGATGAAGAAACACTATAGCGCCGCTATCCGACTGGTTAGAGGTTCGTCAGGGGTTCGGGGTTAGGTTGGGGTAACCGACGGGTGGCGCGCGGAGGGCTGTGGAGTCTGTTTTCGCCGAAAAAAGCAGCGAGTTGGCGCGGCTTCGCCGCATGGCGAGTTAGCGGGTTAGCGGGTACTTGGAGCGGTTCCAGAAAAGGTGTACCTACCGGCCAAGGCTTCCCACCCTTGCGCCAGAAAAAAGGCGCAAGGATGGGGCACGGTTTCTGGGCACACCGACTCTGGATTTGCTTTAGAGCTTGTTTCAAAAACAGATTGTCGCGCCAGGAAAGGCCTCCGTCAGGGGCTGAAGCCCGCGATTTGTAGATTTTTTGCGGCACGACTGAAGTCGTGCCCTTTCAATGCCGGTTTCTCGAAACACGCTCCGGGAGTTCTGACGCGGACGCCCGGCGTGGAAAGGCAGATTCCCTTCGGCGACGGGAGTATTGGAACTTAGAGCGTGACCAAGGGTACTTACCATCCGCATGGTTGCGGGGTGGCCAGGTCGGCCATGGGGCAATCCGCGCCGGCTTGAACGGTCATGCGGACGCGCGCGATGGGGAGGCAGCGGACGCAGGCGGCATGGCGGGCGCACTGACACAGGCCGGTGAGGCTGAGGTGCGCTTTGCGGCTGAGCTGGATGCCGAGAGCAATCACGGCGAAATAGACCTCCATGGAGCGCTCGCACTCAAACTCCAAAAGAAAGCTCAGCCATCCGGGGCGCGGCTCATTGCGCTCCAGAATCCAGCCGCCGCAGGAGACGATGGCGGCGGAGAGCAGTTCGGCCAACGGAGTTGGAAGCATGGGCGCGGCGGCGCTGAATTCGACGACGGAAGCCGCCGGCATCTCGGAAATACCTGCAAAGGTGGTCATATCTGCCTCTTTGCCCGCAGTGGGGCGATCAGGGTGAGCCGAACGATCGAGCCAGTGAATGGTGCTGCGTAGGAATGGGAAAAAACCGGGATCGGAATGGGCGAAGGGGAGGTTCGCCTGCAAGGAATATAGCTGGGGGCGGAAGAGGCAAGAGAGCAGATTCGAGCGATTTCAGGGGCGGTGTTCCATTTGGGGACGCGGCCCGAGCGCACGGCCCGTTTTGGGAAGCGCGGGCCGAGCGCCTATTGGGGGCACGGGATCAGCTTGCCTGACGCATTGGATTCCGGTTGCGATGCGCTGGCGCGGGATGGGGAAGCAGCGGCCAGGCAGTAACGCGCCAGGTCCTCGCCGGCGAATACCGGTCCCGCATAGTATTGGCTGACCTCGGCGGCGAATCGCCGTCCGTCGCTGCCGCCGACGAAGTGATCGAGGATGACGGCTTTCACCTTCGCTCTGGAAGCCAGCTCGCCTACGGAGTTGGTGGGAAGATGCTCGGCCTGCATGTGCCTGACGAGGGCGCCCGGATTTCCGGCGTTGCCGGTGTTGCGCACCTGATTGTCGATGGCGTCGAGATCCTCGACTTCGGTGATGAGCACGTCGGCGTCTTTGGCTAGGGATTCCACCGCGGCGCTGGTTCCGGTGTCGCCGGTGAAGACAATCGAGCCGTAGGGGGTATCGAAGCGATAGGAGTAGGACTTCATGCGGGCGTGGAATTTCGCCGGCATGAGCTGGTAGTGGGTGTTTTCGGCGGCGGTGACGCGAATCTTGTCGTCCTGGTAAGCCAGGCCGTCGCGATCGACGACGTGGGCGCGGAAGGGGTCGAAGAGGGCGTTCCTGCCGATGGGTTCCGCCGCGAAGATTGCGTATGGAATGCGAATGTAGTTGTACGCGGCGGTGACGAGCGCGGGGGTTTGCGGCGGTCCGTAGATATTGAATTCCTGCCGGCTTTCCGGCGCGTCCAGATCGAGGTGGTGGTAGTCGTCGGCGAGCACATCGACGAGGCCGAGAGCGTGATCGGGATGATTGTGGGTGAGGAAGATGGCGGCGATGCTCGGCGATGGCACGGCGGCATCGAGCAATCGCCGCATGGTGCCGATGCCGCAGTCGATGAGGTAGGGACGGCCATCGACGATCAGGAGGGTGGCGGGCTCCGATCGCTGCCGGGTGAGGGCCGGACCGCCGTGAGTGCCGAGGAGGAGGATCTGGAGGCCGTGGTGCGGTTGCGGCGGCTGCGCGAACAACAGCGCCGGCATGATGCCGACTGCTGAAGCAGCCGCTGCGATCGCGCGCAATGCGGATGCGATGCGATGGATGTTGTTCATCGTTGAAGTTCCTCCGGCGGCGGGTCAGCGGGTTAGCGAGTCAGCGAGTCGGCGAGTCGGCAAGCCAGCGAGTCAGCGAGTCAGCCTGCTTCAAAAGCAGATTCCCTGCGGGAATGACAGAAAGAAAAGCAAGAGCAAGAACAAAAGCAAATGCAGAAGCAAAAGCAAAAGCAACAACCGCGGGAAAACATCTGAACTACCAGCCGCGCGATTCAGTGTGCGCGATGGATTGGGCACGGGTTATCGTGGCGGCGCGAGGTTGCGGTAGTTCATCAGGGTGTTGAAGAGCATGCGGTACTCGCCGAGGTTTTGCCAGCGCCAGACGGGGTTGGTGGTGAAGAGGACAACTTCGCCTTTGCCGGCGGGGACGATGGCGATGGCGGCGCGGCCCTTGATGTCGTCGGCGCCGTTGAAGAGGCCGCTGAGGACGGATTTTTCGCCGCCGGGGAAGCGCATGAGGACGTCGTCTTTGTCCATCTCTTCGGTCATGCGCAGCAGCGGGCCGTTGGCGTAGCGCACGGGCACGGTTGTTGCCGAGTAGCCGTAGAAGATCGGGTTTTCAGGATGGAGGATGTCGGCCTGGACGATGGGACCGGGGGCGTAGAATTTCGCGCCGGGGTTGCTGGTTTCGATGGTGGGGGTGAGGCCGAAGCCGGGCGGGAAGGCGCTGGATGCGCCCAGGGTGACGAGGGTGCCGCCGGAGTCGACGAACTTCTGGAACTCGGCAA
>Ga0307372_10013118_pt1 | contig 10749 bp, 9 predicted proteins | sample OX1MG_FD_202533 | JGI IMG/M metagenome (GOLD analysis project Ga0307372, IMG submission 202533) | Soil microbial communities from Risofladan, Vaasa, Finland - OX-1 | ecosystem: Environmental > Terrestrial > Soil > Coastal area > Acid sulfate soil | place: Finland: Risofladan, Vaasa | collected...
GATGAGGCCGTCGCTCTCGTCCTTCTCCAACAATTGAAGGAATGAATTCAGAACGCGCCGTATTTCGCCCACGTCATTGCGCTCGCTGCGCCGCGAGCCGATGGTGTCAAACTCGTCGAAGAAGTAGACGCCGCGCGTCCCTATCATCGCATCGAAGACGATGCGAAGTTTGGAGGCTGTTTCGCCCATGAATTTGCTGATAAGGGTATCGAACACGACAGTAAATAGAGGCACGCGCAGTTCGCCTGCAAGCGCGGCGGCGGTCATAGTCTTTCCCGAGCCGGGTGGGCCGAGAAGCAGTAATTTGCGCCGGGGCACGAGTCCGTGGTTGCGCAGACGGTGCTGTTGGCGCTGCTCGGTCAGGCGTTCTTCCAGATCGCCGGGAAGCACCATGCTCGAAAGGCGCGTGTCGGAGTAGCTGACCGATACGAGACTTGCCAACTCTCCTTTCGGCTGCGCGAGAGGTACGGGCTTCTTGCCACGCTCCTTGCTGCGCTGGCGCGCATCGTCAACGAGGTCCCGAAGTTCCTGTGCCAGCTTGCCATGACCTTGGCGCGCCTCGTGGGCAGCAACCTGCATCGCAACGGACAAAAAATGCTCGTCGTCACCGTCGATATGGCTCTTCAGTAAGGCTATAAGGTGACGACTCGCTGTCATGATTCTGCTTGCGATTGGTATGCCAATCCGCTTCCTGCTCCTTGGTTTGTCTGGTGCCGGGACCCCTCAATCGACGCCGAGAGGCAAATTCCCTGAGTGCCAACCCCTTAGTGAGTCTATCAAATTTCCGCCGGAAAACCAAACTTTCCCTCCCAGCCTTTGCCGCCAGTGAGATAGAACGGGCCTACCCGTCGGGTATCGTCCGCCCGGCTCCGAGGGCTCGCCCTGCGACCTTGTTCGCGGTCTCGGCCGTCTGGGGTGATTTCTGTATTCTGCGTCTGCTTTATCATAAGTTGTCAGCGACTGCCGGATTGGCAGTGGGCTCACTAGTGATAATCAAGGATCGCCGCGGAACCATAGAAGCAAGACGGAACCCATGAAAAAACCACTTGGCCCAGAAGATGTGGTTGAGTCCCTGCGCGAGCGCATCAAGAAGGAAGACCTCACGCTCACCGCGTCCGATGCCGGGCGGATCATCTGGATGCTGGAAAGACTGTCGCAGAGGTGCGCCGAAGCATATCAGGTGGTCGGTTCGCTCGCCGGTCTGGCGGAAATGATGGACGACCCGGCGGTGCAAAAAGCGCTCGATCTGTTCAGCTTCCCCCTGCGGCCCGGCGATGTCTTGCCGTTCATCACGCAGAGGGACCGGCAACGCGCAATTCCCAAGCGTCGGGCCAAAGCCAAAACGCCACCGAAGACCACAAGCAGGAAGGTTCCTCGTAAAAAACGGTCTTAGCAGCGCATCCGGCTTATGGCCGGACCGGGCTCTAGGCTGTGCCCCGAGTCTTCGTCTCGTCCCATGCGGGTCACGATCCCTTGCGCGAAGAGTCATCGCATGAGCCGCAGGCTCATTGGTCATTTCCTTGATCGCTAGGGGTCGCCGCCCCCCGCGCGCGCAAGGCATCCCAACGTCTCCCTGAAGGGACCCTCGTTCGGAGCCTCCTTGCACTTGCTACCCCCGCTCTCGCCGAGGGGCAACCGGTTGCATGCGCAACCCGTCTTTCAAAGGAAGGAAGGGAGAAAGCCGCGATGTCGCGGCCCGCGCTCACCACCGAAGGAGAAAATCATGACCATGCAATCCGTTTCGTTATCGGCTTTGGAGGCATCCGCCGCGAACCCGCGCCGGAAGATCGACCGCAAGACCATCGAGGGGCTTGCCGCCAGCATCAGGACCGATGGCCTGTTGCACAACCTTGTCGTTAGTCCGGTGAAGGGCAAAGGCAAGGACAGGCACTATCAGATCGTCAGCGGCGCGCGGCGTTTCCACGCGCTCAAACTGCTCGAAGATCGTGGCGAGTTGCCGGAAGACTTCACGGTCGCGGTGGAGGTGCGCGACGATTTGTCGAAGGATCAGACGCTGCGCATTGCTACCGTCGAGAATTTGCAGCGGCAGAACATGACGCCGCTCGAAGAAGCGGCGGCGTTGACGAAGCTGGTTCACAAGGGCGTCACGCTGGACGATGTGGTCGCGCAGACGGGATTGAGCGCCACCACCATCAAGCGGCGGCTGGCGCTCAACAGTCTGTGCAGGGAAGCCAAGACAGCGCTGACCAAGGGAGAAATCACCCTGTCAAAGGCCGAGGCCCTGACGTTGGGCAGCGACGAGTCACAGCGGTTGATTCTTGAGAGGATCGAGGGCGGGTACGATGACAGCGCCGAGGATATCAAGGCGACGATGATCGACGACCGCCCGACCGTGGCGTTGGCGATCTTTCCCGCCGAGAACTATACCGGGACCATTACCACCGACCTCTTTGCCGCCGACGAGACTTCGTATTTTGACGATGCGGAGCAGTTCCTCACCTTGCAAAAGGAAGCTGTCGCGCAGCTTGTGAAGCATCACGAAGCCAGCGCCGCTTGGGTTGAAGTGACCGAATCCCACCACATTCCCGACTGGCAGTACCGCAAGGCATCGAAGCGTCAGAAGGGCGGAGTCCTCATCAATCTCTCGCCCACGGGCCGGGTTGAGATCAGGGAAGGTCTGGCCAAGCGCAGCATCGACCGGAAGACCGCAGCGGAAACGATGGACCACCCGGCAGCGCCGCAGAAGCGCAAGGCCGCGTATTCATCGGCATTGTGCGCCCATATCGCGCACCACAAGACCGCCGCCGTGCAGGAAATGCTTCTCGCCAGCCCGCGCAAAGTGAGGGAAGTTTCCGTGGTGGGGCGTCTTGTGGGTTTCGAGGCCCACGAGGCGATCCGGTCCTTGGCGAAGGAAAGCGAAGCGCAAAGCGCCTACGCGGTCCTCGCCGGACAGGTCCGGCAGTTCGCAACCAAACTCGGCTTTGCCATCGCGGAGGATGAGTCTTTGTGGATGCAGTTTCCGCCGCAGGATGCCGACGACCTCGCCCTGTACGAAGCGGTGAGAGGTTTGAGCGATCATGACCTTGAGCAGCTTGAGACGTTGCTGATTGCGTTGACCTTCGGTCAGCACGATTGTCAGAGGCTCGATGCAAGGGACAGCCTGTTCAATCGCGTGGCGCGTGACCTTGCCGTTAACATGCGCAACCACTGGCGTCCCGACCGCAGCTTCCTTGAGCGGCGCACCCGCGACCAGCTTGTCGCCATCGCCGCCGACTGCGGCTATGTCGAAGGGGCGGGTCAGGTGTCTTCCTACAAGAAGGCCGACCTTGTGAATTGCCTGATCCGGCACTTCCAGAGTGCGCACACAAACGCAACGCCGACCCCGGCGCAGACGAAGGCCCGCGCGTGGCTTCCCGAGGCGATGTTGTTTCCCGCCATCGATGCAGACGCACCCGCTGTCACGGAGGACGAACCCGAGTCCGTTGACGAAGTGGCCGACGAGGATTGATCGACCGTTACACCAATCACGGCGGCTCACCCCCTACCAGAAATGGTAGGGGGTGTTGCTTCTGGAAATGAAAGCAGCGGGCCATCGCTGCGCAGGCCCGTTCCCGTACACAGCTTCGAGGCGGTCCCGCCAGGCGGGATTTCGCACAGGAGTTCCACCACATCGTTGATGGTGAACCTTTCATCCTCCGACCATGCGCGGAGGATATCCGCAGGACGTTGCGCTTGTCCTTAGACTGCATGGGCGACCTCGCTCGGGCGGCAAGATTACCAAAAACCGGCGATTCCTCGCACTATGCCCCGATTCCGCTTCGTTCGCGGAACGATCAAAAGGCTCGCCTTTGCAAGGGATTAAGCCCTAGAGCCGCAAAGAGTCTATCAAATTGGTTGCAGGCCCCCGCAACCACTGAAACCGACACTCCCGATGCGAAAGCGCCGGGAGTGTTCTGTTTTTGGACCGCCCATTCGAGGATCGAGCCGAGCTCACCATGCAGCGTCGCGGCGATTTCGCCGCGCTTCGCGCCCGGCGTGAGCGTGATGCGGTCAATGAGGGCACGGATGGCCTCGGCAGCTTCATCGCGCTCTTGCGGATGCTGTAGCGCTTCTGCCAGCCGCTCGACCTTGCGGCGGTAGATGCCGGCGACATTCGGGTGAATGTCTGGGATATCGACAGATGCGCGAGAGAGGCGTTCAGTCAACTCGTCCTGCTTTGCCTCCAACTCGCGGAGGCGGGCCATGAGGGGGCGGCTGTAGCCGCCATCCTCGATGGCGGTAACGATCTCCTTAAGCTTCTTTGCGACATCGGCGAGCGCCTTGCGGTCGGCGTCGCCGCCGGCGCGCCGCTCGCGATTGAGGCGGTTGGTCTCTTCCGCGTAGGCGCGCATGGCCTCGGCTGCGACCTCCGGCGCCATGAGCCGCGCGCGCAGCCCTTCCAGCATGCGGGCTTCCAGTGCCACGCGGGTGATGCTGCGGCTATTGGAGCAAGAGCCGTTCATGACATGGTTGGAACAAGCGTAGCGATCCTGGCCGCGCAGCGCATAGGGGCCGCCACAGCAGCCGCACACGAGCAACCCGGACAGAAGCGAGCGCGGCCGGTGCGTGCCGTTCAAGCGGTTGGCGTGGGCGGCGCGGGTCGCGGTGATGACGTTGGCGTACTTCTCCGCAAGCTCGCCTTGCCGCGCTTTCGCGGCTTGCCACAACGCATCATCGACGATGCGCAGCTCGGGAACTTCGGTGGTGATCCATTTGTCGCGCGGGTTGAGGCGCGAGACGCGCTTGCCGGTCGCCGGGTCCTTGACGTAGCGGAGCCGGTTCCAGACCAGCCTGCCGATATAGAGTTCGTTGTTGATGAGGCCGGTGCCGCGTGCCGCATGGCCGCGCAACGTCGAGTCCGTCCACAAGGCACCGTCAGGACCGGGAATGCCTTCATCGTTCAAGCGCCGGGCAATTGCGCGCGGGCTGATGCCGCTGGCGAAGGCGCGGAAGACGCGGCGGACGATCTCGGCCTGCGCTTCGTTGACTGTGCGCTCGCCGCGGATCGGCTCGCCTTCGGCATCGGTGTGCTTCACCAAATCATAGCCGTAGCAGAGACCGCCGCCGGATTTGCCCTTCTCGACCCGGCCGCGAATGCCGCGATGCGTCTTGGCGGCGAGGTCCTTCAGGAACAGCGCATTCATCGTGCCTTTGAGCCCGACGTGAAGCTCGGTGATCTCGCCCTCGCTCAAGGTGACGATCTGCACGCCGGCGAAGCGCAGATGCTTGAACAGCGTCGCCACGTCAACCTGGTCGCGGCTTACGCGGTCCAGCGCCTCGGCCAGCACGATCTCGAACTTTCTGCGCTGTGCGTCCTGCAACAGCGATTGAATGCCGGGACGGAGAATCACGCTGGCGCCGGAGATGGCGGCGTCGTGATAGGTGCCGACGACCTTCCACTTCTCGCGCGCGGCATGTTCGCGGCAGATGCGGAACTGATCCTCGATCGAGGCGACGCTCTGATTGTCGGAGGAATAGCGGGCGTAGAGCGCAACCTTGATCATCGCGTCGTCTCCTGGGCGATCAGTCCTTGCACCGCTCCGGCGGATCATTGTCGTTCGCGGCCTCCAGCCGTTCGAATGCCTCGCGCGCCATCTGTCGGCCGATCAGGCGGGCGATCGTCAGCACCGCCGCATCGATCCGAACCTGCGCGTCTTCGTTGCCGTTGTCGTTCGCTGCCGGCGGCGGTACGTCGTCGGCCGCGCGATCCTCGTCCTCGATCATCGCCGCCCTCGTCCAGGAAAATTCCGGTCGAGAGACAGACTTGGGCTTGAGGTGCTGCGCGGTCAATGCCGATATTCCATTCATATCAGTGAGTTACGGCGTACTACAGCGCACATCAGGCGGTTCGAGGAGCCTCCAGAGTGCTCGGGGGATACGACGGACTGCCCGAAAAATTTATCCTTGATCTTGATTTGTACGCCGACATGGCGTACTTGTCCAGCAGTAAGGACGTTAGGAGCGTCAGATGAGCCAAACTGCCGAAGTGAAACGAGACCGCATGCACCTGCGCTTGGACGCAAAGGCCAAGCGCACACTTGAGCGGGCGGCAGCCTACGAGGAAACGAGCGTGAGCGATTTTGTGCTCGCGAACGCCGTGGCCGCGGCGGAGCGCGTGATCGACTCGCACGAGAAGATCACCCTTTCGGCGCGGGATTGGGATGTCTTCTATGACGCGCTGATCAACCCGCCGGAGCCGAACGAAAAACTGAAGGAGGCTGCACGCCGCTATCGCGAGCGTGTCGGTGGATGAGCCGTCCCTGGTCATCGAGCCTCTCGGTTCGCGCCATGACCGCACAGCTTTCTCATGCGGAGAACCGGCTCTCGACGCCTACCTTCAACGCCAAGCCTCTCAGGATATCCGGCGGCGCGTGGCCCAGGTGTTCGTGGCACTCGGCGACGCGCCGGGGAAGATTGCCGGCTACTACAGCCTGAGCGCCGCCAGCTTCGAAAAGGACGAATTGCCGCCGGCCCTGGCGAAACGGCTGCCGCATTACCCCGTGCCGGCCGCGATCCTGGGGCGTCTCGCCGTCGATCGCGCATGCCAGGGCCGGGGCCTCGGTGAAACTCTGTTGCTGGATGCCATCCGGCGTGTCGTCCGGGCGAGCGCGACGCTTATGGTCTACGCCGTCATCGTGGATGCCAAGAACGATCGCGCGGCGGCGTTCTACGAGCGTTATGGCTTCCGAGCTTTTGCTACTGAACAGCGCCGCCTCTTCCTACCGCTCGAAACCTTCGAGAAACTCGGGCTGTAGCTGAATCCGGCAGATTGCTTCGTACCTATGCACCACCGGTGCTGATATCTGGTCGATCAAGAGCCGATATTCCTTTTTATGGGACCGGCTCTCGATGCACCTGGCATCATGACCACTCAAGGAGTTGCTTGAGCCTATCCTGTGTTGCTCTGCCCGCCTCATCGAGAAAGACGTTGGGTGCGCCGCCGCCGTAGAAGCGAACGTTCTGCCTGCCGAAGATATCCCGAGCTGCCTGTATGACGGGATACTTCGGAAGGTTCCATCCATCCAGTACAGCCGGTCCGTACCAATCGGGATGGCGCTCATCCCAGCCGACAATAGAACAACACGGTGCGCGCTCAGGCTTGCTTTCGTGCTGACGCCGCGCGGAAAAGAAGGCTCGGTACGTCACGTCGTCGGGAGGCAGCGAATAACCCATGAAGATAATGTGGTCGGTTTGCATCGCCGCCGCTCGCAAGTCCCGCTGAATCTCGTCGATAAACGATGGCGGAGGGGACTTGAACGAGCTTTGCATCACCGTTTGCGTATGGTGCGCGTATGTCAAGGTGCCGCAATGGAGACAGGCTCGCGCGTCAATAATGCCCTTTTCTCTCTCCTTTCGCTCCTCGCCCGCTATGCGATCGTTGCACGGCGTTCGATCGAACGCCTGGAGCGGTGGCGGTGGAAACAGGCCGCCTGAAAACAGATCCCATGTATCGCCGTGAAAGGCGGATAGCTTTCCGCAGTCAGGACACTCGCGCCAGCACAAGCAACCATGCGGGAATAGGAATTTCGTCAGCTTCACCCGATAACCGCTAGGATATTTTTGTTCGTTGAGACGCTGAGCCGCCGCTTCGTTCAGTGGATACCAAGGCCAATCTGACTCGCGTCGTTCGACTCCGCGCGCAGGAATCAGATGTCCGAAATCATGATAGAGGTGCAACGGAATGGCAGGCGATCCGACGTGTGGGGCAGTGCTAGTCTTGTTGAGTTCACGGTGGGCAATGAACTGTATCCAGAGACCGATCGGGTCGTAATTCAGGCTCACAAAGCCGACATCACTCTGATAGAACTCGGGCGAGTCCAATGGCGTGCCGGTGGCAGCCGCTTCGATCCCCTGACGTTGGGCGCGGCGCGCCAGTTCGACCGCGAAGCTGTAATATTGTTCCAGGACAGTTCGCTTGGTGCTCAGGCATACCTGATAATCGATGTGAAACAACGTCATTAGAATGAGGAGGAGCGCGTTCTTCGCACCGATTAGACGCCGCGCATCGAAAAATTGATGGCCCGCTTGTGCACTTTCCCATTCTCGCTCCCGTCCCGCCGGCGCTCGGAACCCGAATTTAAGCGGAATGTGCATATCGAGCACGTTGAACAGGTCATTGAGCTTGAAGCTATCCGTGTCGCTGCCCGGACAGATGCGAAATACCGATTTGAGCGCCGGCCAATCATAGATGAGGCGGAGTTCGATGATGCGGCGTGTCAACTCACCGCTGCTTGCGCCGGGTTGCCAATTCCGAGACATCGCCTGCATCTGGTCGTCTTTGACGATGTGGATGCTGCGGTACGCTTCATCGGTATCGCCGAGAATCGTGATGAGATCGCAGAGAGCATGATGCCACGGCTCCGCGCCGTTTTGCCCCAAGGCACTGGCAATGCGCTCTTTCAGTGGCTGGGCATCGCGCCCAGCACCGACAAGCTTGCGAAGTGTCTCAGTCTGTTGCGCGGTGGTTCGAATGCCGAGAGCGGCGGTAGCGCCCGCGCCCCAAAAAATGAGGGTCCTTTGTCGTGTCATGACGCAAAACTCACGGCGTTGCCGGCATTTTTATCTTTGTGATCGTGCTGGGGGGAGCAGGATCGACAATCAGCTCGAGAAGCGTGCGCTGGAACGCTGCTGTTCTCAGGGAATCTTTCAATCCCGGAACGAACTGAAATTCATGACCTGAATGGTATATCGCTGCGCCGATGACGGCTGGCGCGGGAGCGGGCGCGGGATCGAGGAACACGCAATAGCGGTCATTGCCGTGCTTCACCGAATAATCGTCTGCCGGATTGATCAAAATGCGATCATTCGCGGGATTCCCCGTGTCGACCAACTGGATTGTGCCGCGGGTCACATAAGGCATTGGACTGCTCTCCCATGTCTCCGCGTGTAGCGATCACTCGTGTGATTACCGATGCACACGCTAGCGCATATCGAACCGAGTTCTCCAGGCCTGTGGTGAAATTGCACAATTGCTGCCGTCTCCGGTCTCCTCCTGCCTTCAGGCGTCTCCCCCGAATTCTCTGCAGCCTGTGCACTCCTGGCGCCAGCATCCAGAGGAACGGCGGTCCCAAGGGCTTCTCCAAGCCCTGATTTTCCATTGGTGCTTGGCGAGCTTTTGCCGGGCCGGTTGAGGCGGGCTGTCAAGGCCGCAGCCGCGCTGTGCGCGGTGGCGCGGAGCGCCAGCCTTGACAGCCCGCCGCGGCCCGGCAGGCTTGCCGGCAAGCACCAATGGATTTCCAGCGCCGCACGCAGGCGGCGGACTGAAGATCAAGCCTCGTTGGCCTTGTCTGCTTCGGGAGGCTCGTTGTCGTTGTCGGCGCCCTTGGCCATCATCTGCGCGACGGAATCGAGAAACGCTTGGAACCGCTTCTCGCCCAGCGCCTTTGCGTCCTCGCCGGGCGCGGGCAGGGAGGCGGCGTAGATCAGCTGATGGCGGATGAAACGATAAAGGCTGTGGCTGATGACGACGCACTCGTTGCTCGTCCTGCTCATCTCGCGCGCAAGTCGGTCGAGCTTCGCGTTCACCCGATCTTCTGTCTCAGACGCCGATCGCCGGTTCATGTAGCCTTCGACCATCTCCAGCAGCAGGTCGGATCGCGAGCGCTTCTGGCTCTTCGCCATCGCGGTTAGCCGCCGGCTCAGCTCGTCGGGAAGGAATAGCTGGTGACGTGTCTTGCCGCGGATCATCGCTCTACTCCGATGCGAAGCGGATCACGACCGCGCTCGGCGGCGTAGCCATCATCCAGGATACGCCCGAGCCGGTCCGAGCGTTAGGGACCTTTTCTGCTCCCTACTGCGCCGCTGCCCTACGACGACGCTCACAAGGACGGTCCCCCACGTCCGCGGCCGATCGTCCAATCGAAACCGTCGCCGTGCGGAATGCCCGAAACCGCGCGTCCGATATGCCGTTCCAGCGCCGGCCTCCAGGGGACCAGCGTGAACTCCCGCGATTTCTCGATCAGGGCGAAGCGTCCGCTCGCCAGATCGACCGCCTGCCGATAGACGCCATCGACGCGGACGCCGGGAATCGGATCGACGAACGACTTTCCGATCTGGGCCTCAAGCTGGGTTCCGACCTGCCGTACTTCCCGTTCCCGGAGAACCTCCAGGATGTCCTTCGGGAAGAGGACATCGTTGCCGTCACGCTGCATCAACCCCTGCTCGATTAGCCATTGCTGCCGCCGCACCAGGGCTTGGCGCACGTCCCGGCCAAAACCGTGCCCTGCGCGTTCCTGGTCCACTTCGCGGGTGAGCTGACGGTCGAGCCAGGTCGCGCCCTCGGCGCCGATCTGCCGCTCGATCGGCATGGTGGACAGAGTCTCGATCGCAACCGGCTGCGCTTGCGCGAGTCGCTGCTCGTAGTCCCTGACCCGGTCCAGGTGATCGGGTGGGATGGTCCAGGTTCCATCCCGTTCCCGCTCGACGGCGCCGGTCGTGCGCCGGATCGCCTCCAGCCGCCGGATATGCGTCGCCGCGAACGCTTCGCTCGCGGTGGGATCATGCTGGAGGTGGATGTCGATGCTGTACCGTCCCTCGTTGGCGGCGGCGATCTCGGCGACGGTCCTGTCCACCTGGCGCGGCTCGGTCGAGCGATTGGACAGGCGGACGATGCTGCCGATGGGGAAGCTTCCTTCCGCCTCGCCGATGTCGGCGTAATGGCTGCGGCCGTCGATGCCGTCGATCACCAGATAGCGGCGGTCGCCTTGCTCGTCGGCGAGTCCCCGCGCGATGACGCGCCCGACGATGGGA
>Ga0307372_10013121_pt1 | contig 10747 bp, 7 predicted proteins | sample OX1MG_FD_202533 | JGI IMG/M metagenome (GOLD analysis project Ga0307372, IMG submission 202533) | Soil microbial communities from Risofladan, Vaasa, Finland - OX-1 | ecosystem: Environmental > Terrestrial > Soil > Coastal area > Acid sulfate soil | place: Finland: Risofladan, Vaasa | collected...
CATCGCCGTCGTCCCCCACACCCACTGGGACCGCGAATGGTACGAGCCGTTCCAGACCTTCCGCCTCAAACTGGTCCGCCTGATCGACGGCCTCCTCGACCAGATGGAGCGGGACAGCTCCTACAGCCACTTCCTCCTCGACGGCCAACTGGCGGTCATCGACGACTACCTGGAGATCCGACCGGAGAACGAAGGCCGGCTCCGGGCCCTCGCCGCCGCCGGGCGGATCTCCCTCGGACCGTGGTACATCCTCATGGACGAGTTCCTGGTGTCCGGTGAGACCATCGTCCGGAACCTGCAGGCCGGCATCGGCCGCGGCGCCGCCTTCGGCGGCGTGACCGGCGTCGGCTACCTGCCCGACATGTTCGGCCACATCGCCCAGATGCCCCAGATCCTGACCGAGGCCGGATTCGACCAGGCCGTGGTGTGGCGGGGGGTCCCCTCCGCCGTGGACCGGTCGGCCTTCCACTGGCAGGCGCCCGACGGCTCCACGGTGCGGGCCGAGTACCTGGTGGCCGGCTACGGCAACGGGGCCGCGCTCCCCGAGGACGCCAAGGCCCTGGTACGCCGGCTGGACGCCCACCTGGAGGAGCTCGGGTCCTTCCTCCGGCCCGGGGACCCGCTGCTCCTGATGAACGGCAGCGACCACCTGCGCCCCCAGCCGTGGCTGGGCCGGGTGGTGGCCGAGGCCAACCAGATACAGGGCGAGTACGCCTTGCGCATCACCTCGCTCTCCGACTACCTCCGGGACGCACCCGGTGACGACCTGCCCGACTGGCGCGGCGAGCTGCGATCGGGGGTGCGGTCGAACCTGTTGATGGGGGTCGGCTCCAACCGGGTGGACGTCAAGCAGGCCGCCCACCGGGCCGAGCACTGGATCGAGCGGATGGCCGAACCGCTGTCGGCGCTGTTCCTCCCCCGCGACGCGTGGCCGGCTGCCTTCCTGGGGACCGCCTGGAAGTTGCTGATCCGCAACGCCGCCCACGACTCGGTCTGCGCCTGCTCGATCGACGAGGTGACGGACGCCGTCCTGCACCGCTATGCCGAGGCCCGCCAGATCGGGCAGGGGCTCACCGATCAGGCGCTGGCGGCCGTCGCCTCGTCCATGGCGTCGCCGGGGCCGGTGGTGGTCAATCCGTCGGCCCGCGACCGGGGCGGTGTCGTCGAGGTGGTGGTGCCCGGGGCCGGCGAGCCCGGACCGGACATCCAGGTGCTGTCCGAGCGCCTGGGCCTGCCGGGGTCGATCACCCTCGACGGCACCACCGTCCTCAGCATGCTCGGGCTCATCCAGGGGGCGCGACTCGACACCGACGCCTACATCGCCGACGTCTCCCTGGCCGAGGACGACACCGGCCTGGACATCACCTTGGTGATCGGCACCGAGCCGCGGGACGGGGTGCCGGTGGAGGAGATCAAGCGGGAGCTCTACACCCGGCTCACTGCCCGGCCCGACACCGAGGTGCGACTGACCCTCGACCAGCCGCCGGTCCGGCGGGTCCTGGCCCGACAGGCCGACGTCCCCGGGTTCGGATGGGCCCGCTTCGCGCCGGCCGCCCTGGCCCACCCGGTCCGGGTGGAGGGCGACGCCGCCGGAGGGGTCACGTTGGCCAACGGGCTGGTGACGGTGGCCGTGGACGCCGCCGACGGCACGTTCTCCCTGGACGGTGTCCCCGGATACGGCCGTCTGGTCGACGGTGGGGACCACGGGGACACCTACAACTACTCGCCGCCCCGGGTCGACTCGGTGGTCGCCTCGCCCGATTCGGTGTCGGTGGCCATCGGCGATCGGGGTCCGGTGCGGTCCACCGTCACCGTCACCTCCACCTTCACATGGCCGGACCATGTCGACCCGGCCACCAAGGCCCGGGTCGGAGGCCACCGGGTGGAGGTGGCGACCACCCTCGAGGTCCGCGCCGAGGAGTCGACCGTGCGGGTGCGCACCCGCTTCGACAACCCGTCGAGGGACCACCGGCTCCGGGCCCACTTCCCCCTCCCCCGACCGGCGGCGACCTCACAGGCGGAATGCGCCTTCACCGTCGTCGAGCGCGGACTGACCGCCGAGGGCCGGGCCGACGAGTACCCGACACCCACCTTCCCGTCGCGTCGGTTCGTGTCGGCCGGGGGGCTGACCGTGGTCCACGAAGGGCTCCTCGAGTACGAGCTGGTGGACATCGAGCCCGGCGACTCCGGTGTCGGGCCCGGCGACGGAGGACCGAGGGCCACGGCCCTGGCGCTCACCCTGCTGCGATCGACGGGCATGCTCTCGCGCCTCGGAATGACCACCCGTCCCCTACCGGCAGGGCCGATGACGCCGATCGACGGCCCGCAGCTGATCGGCCCGGTCGAGGTGAACTACGCGCTGCAGGCCGGCGACCCGGATCCCTACCAGGTGGCCGACGAGGTGCTCGCCCCGTTGGCGGTCGTGGCCTCGTTCGGCGGCGGCCAGCGGCCCGACCGAGGATCGTCCCTCACCGTGCACGGTGCCGAGGTCTCGGCGGTCCGCAGGGAGGGGGGACTGCTCGAGGTGCGGGTCTTCAACCCGACATCGACCGCCGCCGCAGTGACGATACCGGGCCGGACCGGATGGCTGATCGATCTACGGGGCCGGCCCGTCTCCCCCTTCGAGGGGGGATTCGAGCTCCGGGCCCAGGGCATCGCCACCTTCCGTCTCGACCGGGACTGACCCGCCACCCTCGAGGTCGGGACGGGGCGTCCCCCACTTCCGTGGCCCGCCGGGCTGTCCGTCGTCGCCGGTGGCGGGGCGCGAGGCCCGCACCACCAGCTGCTCGCCCCGGTCCCGCAGCTCGTCGAGCTCGCGCAGCACCTCGCCCAGGCGTTCCCAGCGCACGTTCCGGCGTCGGTCGGCGCCGGGCTCGGTGCCGGCCCGAGAAAGCTTCCACACCTGGACCCTGCCGATGTTCTTCAGATTGCGGGTCCGCAAGGCCCGCGTGTCGAAGCCGCCCGTCCCCTCCTCCCCGAGCGCGGTGCGGAACTCGTCGGAGATGAGCACGGTCCCGGGGTTGGCCACTCCGACCAGCCGACTGGACAGGTTGACCACCGGGCCGTAGAAGTCGCCGTCCTGCACCAGCACCGGGCCGACGGCGAGGGCCACCCTCACGTCGGAGAGAAGCTCGTCCCCGGCGTAGGCCTCGGCCAGGCTGAGCCCGATCTCGGCCGCGCTGGTGGCGTTCGGGACCACGAACATCACTTCGTCCCCGATCATCTTGACCACCCGGCCACCCAGGGCCACGACGGTGTCATGGGCCAGCTCCTCGAACCGAGCCACCACCGAGGCCAGCTCCTCGTCACTCAGATGCTGGCTGAGCACGGTGAAGCCGACCATGTCGGCGAACCCCACCGCCATCACCGGGCTGATCCCCTCGTCGGAGCCACGGGCCCGCAGCAGCATGGCCCGCCGGATGGCCGCCTGCAGATGCCGGCGCCAGACGTACTCGAGCAGCCGGGCCATGGTCGGGAGCGACTCCCCCGCCCCCCGGGCGAAGCGGTCGGCATCGATGATGCTGTCACCGGACACCATCAGGACGGGGGTTGGGCCCGGTCCCGCCTGGGCCTCGGCGATGCGGGCCATGGCCGAGCCGATGACCCTGGCCATCTGCACCGCCGAGTCGGTGTCGACGACGCCGGTGGCCACCATGGACTGGAACAGCCGGACCGCTTCGATGTCCATCTCGGTGAAGGCGGGGTCGTCGTCCCCGACGTCGAGGAAGCCGAGTGCTCGCCAGAAGCGCCGGGCCACCTCGATCGGGATGTCCGTCGTCTCCGCCACCTGGGCCTGGGTGAGCCGGATGTCGGCCGGGACCAGCATCCGATCCACCATCAGCAGGTCGACAGCGTCGTCGGCCACCGCCCGGTCGATCTCCTCATCGCTGCATCCGAGCTCGAGCAGGACGGAGCGGACCCGACCCAACGCCTCGATCCGCCGCTGCGCCTCGCTGGTGCTCGTCTCCGACACGGCCACACCCTATGTCGGCGAACCGCTGTCGGATCCGCCGGCGAACCGCTGTCGAGAGCTGCGTGGAGGGCCGCGTACACTGTCGCCGTGGCTGCCGCCTCCCCCCGGCCGTCGCTGCCGGGCCATCCGCTCCGGTTCGGGCCCCGTGCGGTGCTCATTCCGGTCAAAGCCTTCGGCCAGGCCAAGCGGCGGCTGCATCTGGCTCTGGGCGATCCCGAGCGCGCCGCGCTGGCCCGGGCGATGGCGGACCGGGTCGTCAGCGCCGCCCACCCCCTGCCGGTGGCCGTGGTGTGTGACGACACCGAGGTGGCCGAGTGGGCACGCGCCCGAGGGGCGCTGGTGGTGTGGGAGCCGGGAAGGGGCCTGAACGGCGCGGTGCAGGCCGGCGTCGAGCACCTGACGGCCGGAGGGGTCATCCAGATCACGGTGGCCCACGCCGACCTGCCCCGGGCCTCCGAGCTTGCCCGGGTGGGCGACGCCCCCGGCATCACCATGGTGCCCGACCGTTATGGCAACGGGACCAATGTGATCGCCCTTCCCGCCGGTGCCGGCTTCCGGTTCTCCTACGGCCCGGGCTCCTTCGCCCGGCACCGGGCCGAGGCCGACCGCCTCGGTCTCCCCGTGCGGGTGCTCGACCGCCCCGACCTGGCCTGGGACATCGACGAGCCCGGTGACGTCGTCCCGGTGGCTGCGAGCCGCCCCGAACCCGGATGACGGCACGGTGACGGCCCGCGTGACCGCACCATGAACGCGGTCGAGGGCGGTGCGGGCCGACACCCGGTGGCCAGCGGGCTCCCGGTGGGCGACCTCCTGGGTCCCGAGCCGGTCACCTGTGATCTCCCGGTGCCCCCGGTGGTGTTGGCCGTGGGTGCCCATCCCGACGACATCGAGTTCGGATGCGGCGCCACGCTGGCCAAGTGGGCCGCGGCCGGTTCCGAACTCCACTACCTGATCCTCACCGATGGCTCCAAGGGCAGCTGGGACCCGGGTGCCGACCGGGCGCAACTCGTCGACGTCCGCAGAGCCGAGTGCCGGGCCGCTGCCGCCTTCGTCGATGGCGTGCCGGAGGGAGTCGCACTGTCCGCGGACCGGGTCTCGTTCCTCGAACGGGTCGACGGCGAGCTCGAGAACGGCGTCGACGAGCGGCGGGGATTGGCCCGAGCCATCCGCACGATCCGGCCGACCGTACTGCTCGGCCACGACCCGTGGCGGCGGTACCGGCTGCATCCCGATCACCGGGCCGCCGGCTTCATCACCGTGGACGGCCTGGTGGCGGCGCGCGACCCCCACTACTTCGTCGACCTCGGGCTCGACCCTCACCGACCGGAGTCCCTGCTGCTGTGGGAGGCGGACCTGCCCAACCACACAGAGGATGCCAGCGGATTCGAGGCGACCAAGATCGGCGCGCTGGTCTGCCATCAAAGCCAACTCGAGTCGAGCATGGGCATCACCACGACGACGGCAACCGGCAGCCCGTCGGGAGCCCAGCGTGCCGAGTTCGCATCGAAGGTGCGCCGTCAGCTGACGGACCACGGTTCGATCTCCGGCCGACCGTCGGCCGAAGCCTTCCGCCTGATGACCGGTCTCTGAGCTGGCGACCGGTCTCCGAGCTGGCGGCCGAGCTCACTGAGTTGACCCTGAGCTGGTGACCGAAACGCGTCAGCAGGGGCCCGTAGGCCCCCGCTGACGCTCTCGTAGGGCGGGCACCAGGGGTGCTTCGCCCTCGTCAACTACCGCCGGCGGGCCGGCCGCTTGGCTGCCTTGCGGGCCGGAGCCCGCTTGGCCGTGCGCTTGGCGGCGGTCTTCTTCGCCGCCGTCTTGCGGGCTGCAGGGCGCTTCTTCGCTGTCCGCTTGACTGCCTTGCGGACCGCGGTCCGGCGCTTGGCTACCGTCCGCTTGACCGCCTTGCGGGCCGTAGCCCGCTTCTTCGCTGTCCGCTTGACCGCCTTGCGGGCCGGAGCCCGCTTGGCCGTGCGCTTGGCGGCGGTCTTCTTCGCTGCAGTTTTACGGGCCGGAGCCTTGCGGGCCGGAGCCTTCTTCACCGCCTTTTTGGCTGTCGACTTACGGGCCGCTGTCTTCTTGGCCGGAGCCTTGCGGACCGTCCTCTTGGCTGCTGCCTTCTTCACTGCCATTGATACTCCCTCCTTAGGGTTCAACGCCGATTTGAACGCCGAACCGGTGGCGAACCGGACACCTTTCGACGCCGGGATAGGTACCGCTGCTCCAGTCCGTGGATTCCGACCCACACGGGGGCCACGAGCGGTCGGGTTGAATGTGCCGAAACCGACCACCGTGACCTTCCGTCCAGATCGAACCTCGGTGACGATCGTGTCGAACAACAGGTCAACGACATCTTCAACGTTGCGACGAGACGAAACTGCCGCCTCGGTCACAGCATTGACGAGTTGTGACTTGTTCACGATCACCTCCTCAGCGATACGTAACCCATACCAGCAAAATGGGTTTTTGCGGCCAGGTCAAGGACCATCGCACGCGACGCGCCCGTACATGGTCCTTGAGCGAGCGACCGATCCGGGCCACCCGACCGTCGCGGCGGACGTGACTGACACGCGCGCAGACGCGGCCATGGACAGAAAACCGTTTGTTTGAAAGGATTATTCGGTACGGCAGTCCGCTCGCCGTACTCGCGGGATGGGACATCCGCCACCACCGATCGACGTGACAGCAACCGCAGGCGGCGAATATCCCATGCCGAAATATTTTCCGTCGAACTCCCCACATCTGCTCACTTCGCAGCATCGCGCCGCGTTGGCCGCGTCTGCAGAGGCGGGGCACGGCGCATATCTGGGACACGGTGAAGACGGCTGGCGCTTCGTCAGACCCGAGCACTCGGTGATGGTCCTCGGTCCCCCGCGATCGGGAAAGACGACCTCCCTCATCATTCCGAACGTGTTGGCGAGCGGTGGGCCGGTGGTGTCCACCTCCACCAAGCCCGACGTGATGGATGCCACCTCGTCGGTGCGTTCGGCGCTGGGCGACTGCTGGTTGTTCGATCCGACCGGATCGGTCGAGGCAACCGGACCGGTCCGCCCCCTCCGATGGTCACCGCTGCAGTCGTGCATCACGTGGGTCGGCGCGCTCTCCATGTCCCGGTCGCTGGTCGAGGTGGGCACGGCATCGGCCAATCGGGGGGCGACACGGGTCGACGGGTCGCACTGGAGCGAGCGGGCCCAGGCGCTGCTGGCCCCGCTGCTCCATGCCGCCGCGCTCGAGGGATCGACCATGCGCACCGTCCTGACCTGGGTCGATCGCCACCAGGCCCTGCCCGCCCAGCAGATCCTGGCCGGGGAGCCGGGCCGCACCACCGAGCTGGCCCGGAACCTCCTCGACGGAATCGTGGCCACCGACCAACGGGAACTGAGCGGGATCTGGTCCACGGCGTCCGGGGCGCTGACCGGCTTTCGCTCGGACCAGGCCCTGGAGGCCACCTCCGACCCCGATTTCGACCCGGCCCGCTTCGTGCGCTCGTCCGACACCATCTACATCGCCGCTCCCGCCCACCGCCAGATCCTGGTCTCCCCCCTGGTGGTCGGCCTGATCGAGGACATCCGCCAGGCGAGCTACGCACGCTCCGCGGCCGACGCCCACCCCGGACGGCGGTCGGGACCCCCTGTCCTTTTGGCCCTCGACGAGGTGGCCAACATCGCCCCCATCCCCGATCTGCCGTCCATGGTCAGTGAAGGAGGGGGGCAGGGCCTGGTCACGCTGGCCTGCTTCCAGGATCTCTCGCAGGCCCGGAACCGGTGGCCGGACCAGTCGGAGGGATTCCCCTCGCTCTTCGGCACCACGGTGGTCCTTCCCGGCATCGGGGACGTGAAGACCCTCGAGGGGCTGTCCACACTGGCCGGTGACGAGGAGATACCGACCCGGACCGTCTCCGCGGGGCGCACCCTGACCGACCGGCCGATGGTCGACCTGGTCACCGGCGGCCGGCCTCAGTTCGGCGAGAGCGTGTCGACGCAGTGGCGCAGGAGGTTGCCCGCCGATGTGATCGCCCGGGGGACGCCCGGTTATGCGCTGGCCTTCGACGAGCGCAGCCATGCGGGCTGGATCCCGCTGGCGCCTTCCCACCTGGCCGAACCCTGGCGGACGCTGCGCCATCAGCCCACCCTCGACCGGCAACGCCACCGGACGGTCGACCGGCCCGTCGACCGGGCGTTCGGCATCGGGCGCTGACCGGCGGCTCAGCGCCCGAGCTCCCAGGACTCCACCCGCACCCGCCCGGGGACGGGCGTGACCCTGCCGCGGTGGTCCGGGAGGAGCAGCCGGCCGCGGTCGACCGCGTCGGCGCCGAGGTCCGCCGACCTGACCCCACCCGGCGCGGGACCGCTGATGAGCTCGGCGGACAGCCGGTCCACGGCCCGGGCCACCGCGTTCGCATCCCAGCGCGCCTCGCCCGGGGGCGACCCACGGCCGACGCCTGCGGACGCCCCGCGGTGGCCGTCGACGCGATCGGAGCCGATCGCTGGGCCGGAGGCCTCGCCGATGCGGTCGGCGACCGACTCGACGACACGGGCCGACGTCCCCGAAACCGACGCGTCGGCGACGGCCGCCACCAGATGGCGGCGGCCCAGGGTATGGCGGTGACCGGCGAGGGTGCCCAGCCGGGAGCGGACCCGCTCCGCATCGATCTCGTTCCCGGCCCGGCGGGCCCGCCCCGGACCGACCACCCGGGTCAGGTCGCCGAGGTCGAATCCGAAGTCGGCGGCCCGTTCGCGCCACTCGGCCATCAGCGAATCGACCGTGCGGTGGTGGTCCTTGTCCGGGCGGGTGGCGTGGAACGCGACCTTCGACCGGGCTGGACCCCCCGACCGGGATGGCCCCGGTGACCACCCGACCCGTCGCGCCTCGTATTCGTCGATGGCCGCCGACCGCTGCGAAAACAGGCGGCGCAACGTCGGGGCGACCCCCACCACGTCGCCCAGGCCGCTGGCCGGCACCTCCCAGGTGGCGCCGATCCGGTCACCGAGCTCCAGCCGCAGGCGGGCGTGGTAGACGGCCTGGGCGGCGCGGGCGTGGGCGAAGACCCTCCGGCTGTCGACCGCCGACCACACCCCGTCGACCCCCTGGGCCACGTTGGCGGTCACCGCATGGGTGTGGAGGTGCGGATCCAGGGTGCGGCTGGTCCGATGGAGGAAGTGCCCGGCCACCGCGCCGGTGGAGGCGAGGAGTGCCACCTGACCGTTCCGGGTGCGGCGCACCCCCACCGCGCACCGCCCGAGGTAGTCGGTTGCCTCGTCCACGGCGGACCGGTGCCCGGCGCCGACCTCGGCGGCGATCTCCGGGGGGGCCAGCAGGTGCAGGAGGCTCACCGACTTGGGGGCGGCGAACACCAGGTCGTAGCCCGCCACCCGCCCGGCCGCCGCATCGGTGCCCGGGTGTCGGCTGAGCGGCCGGCCCGACCGGGGGTCGCGCCCGTCGAGCACCTCGGCGAAGGCCCCGGCCTCCACCCGGCCCCGCAGGCCGAGGGCGTCCGACCCGGTGCCCGACCATCTCCCCGGGTCCTCCCCCGGCACCAGGGTTCCCTCGGCCCGGCCGGGGGCCAGATCGTTCACGTAGTAGTGATGGCCGCCCTGGTGGACGACATGAATCCTGAGCACGACCCGGGACCTCCACCCCGGACCCTACCGATTCAACACTTTTCAATCAATACCATTGTTTTCTATGTTATTTCGGATCATCTCCGTCCCGATAGCGTCGCAGGATCCGGGTGGCGGCCGCCGCGGCCAGGGATCGGTACTCGGGCGGGTCGAGCACTCGGGCGTCGGGGCCCAGCCGGAGGAGCAGGCGCTCGAGCCAGGCGTCCCCGCCGACGAAGACCTCGATCTCGACCCGACCGTCGGCCGGGACCGGCGGGCCGGTGGCGGGGAGGGACTCGACCAACCAGGCCATCGCCGGGTCCACCGAGAGGCGCACGCGGGTGGACTCCGGGCCGGGGACGAAAGGCTCGAATCCGGGAGGGCCGGCTCCGGGCGGGCCGTCCGGTGCCGGCCCGGCCCCCTCGCTCCCGGTGCCCCCGGGGACGTGGTCCCCGCCGGCCACCTCGGCCACTTCTGCCGTGCCGATCCGGTCCACCCGGAAACGGCGCAGGTCGCCGGCCCGGCCGCACCAGGCGTCCACGTACCAGTGGCCGTCGGAGGCGAAGAGCCGGCGGGGCGCGATCTCCCGTTCGGTCACCCGGTCGGTCGAGGCCGAGTAGTAGGAGATGGAGAGGTGCCCCCCGGAGCCGACGGCGTCGCGCACCAGGGGCAGCCACTCCGGGGCGTCGAGCTCAACCCCGATCTCCTCCCCCCCGAGGGCCCGGTCGAGCTTGTCCAGGGCACCGGAGAGCGCACCGCTCTCGTCGCTCCCCGACACGGCCAGTAGCGCACGGGCCGAGGCGGCCAGGGCGAACCCTTCCGACGGGCTCAGTCGCCGGGGTCGGGCCAGGGCGGTGCCGACCCGGGTCGACACCGAGCTGTCGGTGACCACGATCTCCATGAGCTGGTCGGGGGTGTAGGGCGGGACGCCACAGCAGGCGGCCATCTCCAGCTCGGTGACCAGGGCCTCGGGGGTCAGGTCGAAGCGGCCGGCCACCTCCTCGATCGGGGCCTCGCCCACCTGGGCCAGCCAGGCCAGGATGGCCAGCAGGCGGCGGAGCCGGGCGGCGGTGTCCACCACCGCGGTCACCCGGCCCTCCCGTCTCGGGCCCCGCTGGCGACCAGCCGATCGGCCATCGCCCGGCGCACCTCCCCGGGGCCCAGGATCTCGGCG
>Ga0307372_10013122_pt1 | contig 10747 bp, 7 predicted proteins | sample OX1MG_FD_202533 | JGI IMG/M metagenome (GOLD analysis project Ga0307372, IMG submission 202533) | Soil microbial communities from Risofladan, Vaasa, Finland - OX-1 | ecosystem: Environmental > Terrestrial > Soil > Coastal area > Acid sulfate soil | place: Finland: Risofladan, Vaasa | collected...
GGATGGTCCGGTGGATGGTCCGGTGGATGGGAAGCGGGCGGAGGGCCCGGACGCGGATGGAAATCGTCACGGCAGATTCTGCTGGAGGTCACGTTTGAAGCTCGGGTTGCACTTGATACCGGATTCCTTCGACTCCTTTCGTAGGCGTGCCCGGCTGGCAGAGGAGGCCGGTTTCGACACGCTGTGGGTGGCCGAGAGCTCGCTCACCGTGCAAGACGTATACGTCGCCCTGACTGTCGCCGCCGGCTGCACCAGCACCATCCGGCTGGCTCCCGGGTGTACGAACGTGGTGCTTCGTCACGAGGCCATGGTGGCGGCGGCCCTGGCATCCATCGATGGATTGTCCGGAGGCCGGACCTTCTGCGCCATCGGGTCCGGCGACACCCCGATCCGCGCCCTGGGCAGAGTTCCTTCCAAGGTGGAGGAGATGCGCCAGGCCGTGGCCCACATCCAGGCGCTAACCGCCGGCGAGGAGGTCCAGTACGGCGACCGCAGCGCCCGGCTCACCTGGGCACACCGGCGAATGCCGGTCTACGTGACCGCCGAAGGACCGCGGATGTTGCGCATGGCGGCCGAGTGCGCGGACGGAATCTTGAACAGTAGCGGGACCAGCGACGATGTGCGCCACTGGATTGGAGAGCAGGTTGAGGCCGGCACCAGGAGCGCGGGGCGCGACCCCTCGGAGGTCGACGTCTGGTTGTCCAGCATGCTATCGATTGGAGGGAGCCGGGAACAGGCCCGCGAGGCCATTCGCCCCCGCGTCGCCAACCGCGCCCGACACAACATCATGGCCGCACCGGACCTGGTGCCCGAGCAGCACCGGGCCGCCGGTCGGCGGCTGGTGCAGGAGTTCGACGTGAACGCATGGTATGACCCCAAGCACGCCCCGCTGGTGACCGACTACATGGTGGACCGATTTGCCATCGCGGGCACCGCCGATGACGTCGTCCAGCGTCTACGTGAATTGAGCGCGGACGGCGTTGCCGGCCTGATGCTCGACTTCCCGATGCACTCGTTGGATGCCACTCTTGAAGCCTTCGCGGCGCAGGTCGCGCCCCGTCTCCAGGGCTGAAGATTGATTCAAGATTGATCGGACCCTGCGGCGCCCGCCAGGGCGGTCTCCAAGCCGGTCGAAACCGGCGCCACGAATTGCAACCGAAGTTGGTGCTGAAGTAAACTCAGGCCGGTTCCTGAAGTTAGATCAGGACGTCGAAAACGCTGAATCCAGGAGAACTCATGCCCGAGCCCAAAGCCTCTGCCTACGGAAAGAACATGGACCTGTCGTTTCTGGAGAAGCCACACGAGTTCGATCCCAGACGAACCTACAGCTACACCGCGACCGACTGGCAGGCTCGAATCGACTTCGATCGCATGCGGCGGGAACGACTGGCTCGAGCCCGGATGATGATGGAGAAGCACGACCTTGGTGCGTTGGTCTGCTTTGTTGGTGAGAACGTGAGGTACATCACCAGCGTCTACCAGGGCAACTGGAAGAACAACATCTACATCCGCTATTGCGTTCTGCCCCGCGACGGCGACCCGGTCCTTTTTGAGACCGCCGGCTCGGACTTGGAATGCGCCAAGATCGACGCCCCCTGGTTGAAGGGGAACATCCGGCCGGCCATCACCTGGAAGTGGGCGGAGACCGCCGAACCGATGATGGCGGCGCGAATGGCTGACTCGGTGGTGCGGGTCCTGCGCGAGAATCACGTGGAGAAGGAGCGCATCGGCGTCGACGTTTACGATCCTTCCGCCTACTCCGCCTTCCAAGACCTTGGCCTCAACGTGGTCAGCGCTTGGCCGGCCATGTCCGGTGCCCGAATCATCAAGACCTCCGACGAGATCGAGTGCCTGAAAATCTCGTCCGCCATCGGCGACACCTCCTTCTGGAAGATCGAGCACGAATGGCTGAAGCCGGGTGTCAAAGAGAGCTACATCACCGCCAAGGTGAATGAATACCTCTACGAGCATGGCTTCGACTTCGTGTACGACATCATCGTCGCTTCGGGTGGAAACACGAGCCCCTATCGTCGCTGGCACACCGACAAGGTCATTCGGCAGGGCGACCTGGTCATCATCGACCAGAACGCGGTTGGACCTGGCGGCTACTTCGTCGACTTCGTCCGCACCTTCAAGGTCGACGGCCGGTGGACTCCCAAGGAGAAGGATCTCTACAAGGAGTGCTACGAGTCGATGTACGCGGCCATTGAACAAATGCGGGCGGGCAACACCAGCGCTGATGTGGCGGCCAAGTTGCCCACCTACGCCGACGATGAATTCGGAACGGTAACCCTCCAGCAGTTCGCGCACTCCATCGGCCTATCGCTCTATGAGGGCATGTGGATCTCCCGGGCCTACTCGCTCGACTACCCGATGGTGCTCGAGGAGGGCATGTACTTCGCCTGTGAGACCTTCTCCGGACACCCGGGACTGGAGCAGACGGTGCGACTTGAGGAGAACCTCCTTGTGACCAAGGACGGGCCGGTCCTGTTCACCAAGTACCCCTTCGACGACGTGGCCCTCTCCTAAACAATGCCGAGGGTTCTGGTCACCGACCACGTTTTCAGTGGGCTCGACATCGAACGTCAAACATTGGCGCCGGTGGGGGCGGAGGTGGTAGAGGCGCCGGCGACGGACGAGGCGACCCTGGTCCGGCTCGCAGCCGGCGTCGACGCCATGCTCGTCTGTTATGCACGCGTCACGCCCCGGGTGGTCGAGGCGGCAGCAGGGACCTGCCGGGTCATGGCGCGGTATGGAATCGGATACGACAACATACCCGTGGACCTGGCGACCAAGGCCGGGATTCTGGTCACCAACGTCCCCGACTACTGCCTGGACGAGGTCGCTGACCACACCATGGCTCTGCTGCTGAGCTTTGCCCGCCACGTCAGCCACGCTTATGTGGATGTTCGCGCGGGTGGATGGAAGGTGCCACAGTCGGGGATGCACCGCCTCCGGGGCCGCCGACTCGCCCTCATCGGCACCGGCCGCATCGGGCGGCGAGTGGCGGAACGTGCGTTGGCATTCGGGCTGGAGGTCACGGGCTACGATCCCTATGCGGCATCCTGGGACCTGCCTCAGGTAACCCGCTGCGGGAGTCTTGAAGAGGCGCTGGCGGAGGCTGACTTCGTCTCCCTCCACGCACCCATGTCGCCGGAGAATCTCCACCTCATCGGAGATCGGACGATCGGCCTCATGCATCGGGCGCCCATCGTGATCAACACCGCCCGGGGCGGTCTAGTCGACCTCGACGCGGCCCTCAGGGGCCTAGATTCCGGCGCTCTGGGCGGTCTGGCTCTGGACGTCAGCGAACTGGAACCGCTTCCCGCCGATCACCCCCTCCGAACCCACGACCGGGCGATCATCACACCCCACATAGGGTTTTACTCAGCTGAGGCGCAGGACGAACTCCAGAGCCGGGCCGCTGACGAGGTGCTGCGGGCGCTGAAGGGCGAGGCCCCTCGCTGTCCGGTAAATGCCGAAGTACTCGACTCCAGCCGCCCGAGGCGGAGTTGATCTCCAATCGCCGGTCCTGAGACCGCGCTGATGGAGCCCAGACCACCCAGCTAGTGATCGGAGGGATCTCTTTGAAAATCGACACCCACAACCACGCCATTCCCCCAGCGTCCATCGAACTGCTGAAGCGCAATTCGGTCTACAACTCGCAGGTCCGTGACAACCGAATCTACAACGACGGGCAGCCTGCCTTCGACCTGATTCCGGCCTTTGTCACGGCTGAGGGGAAGCTGGCCGAGTTGCGCAAGTTCGGCCTCGATGCGGCGATCGTTTCCAGCTCGCCCTCTCTTTTTTACTACGAGGTGGATGCCGACGCCGGACAGGCGATGGCCGAGACCGTGAACCAGGGCCTGGCCGAAATGTGTGCCGCCGACACCTCACTGCTGCACTGGATGGCGACGGTTCCCATGCAGGATCCGCAGCGGGCGCCGGCAATGCTCGATTCCGCCAAGGCGGCCGGCGCGGTGGGTGTCGAGGTGGGCACATGCATCGCCGGAGCACGTTTGGACGAGCCGCGGTTCGAGCCCTTCTGGGCCGCCGTCGATCGGCTCGGGCTGCCCGTCATGCTTCACCCCGCCTACAACGAACCGAACGGCGGTCTGGGACCGTACTACTTCCAGAACGTGATCGGCAACCAGCTGGAAACTACCATCACCGTGGAGCGGCTGATCGCGTCCGGGCTGCTGGACCGGCATCCCACCGTTCAGCTGTTGCTGGTCCACTCGGGAGGGTACTTTCCCTATCAGGCGGGAAGGTACAGGCACGCACGCACGGTGCGGGAGGAACTCGCCTCCAGCCCCGCCGATCCCTGGAGCTATGTGGGTCGCCAGCTGCACTTTGATGTGATCACCCACGACCGGCAGGCATTGCAGTACCTGATCTCCCGTGTGGGCGCGGAGAGCGTCGTGATGGGGACCGACCTGCCCTTCGACATGGCCATGACCGATGCCGTTCAGGTGCTGGCTGAAGTCACTGACGCGGCCACCGCGGAGCGAATCGCCGAGACCAATCCGGCCGCCCTGTTCGGCGTCTAGAAGCAACAAGGAGAACCGATGCCCGAGGAACCCTGGAAGACAAAAGACTACTTCGTCAGCCCCTGGAACTACCAACCCGAGGTGACCGCGGAGTTCAACCCGCCGGCGCGGGTGGAGATTCACGACGTCACTCTGCGCGACGGCGAGCAGCAGGCCGGGGTCGAGTTCACCCCGGACGAGAAGGTCCGAATCGCAGAGGCCCTCGCCGAGGCTGGCGTGCAGCGAATCGAGGCGGGACTGCCGGCCGTGTCGCCGGGCGACGCCGAGGCTGTACGCCGCATCGCCAAGCTCGGTCTTCCGGCCAAGATCTACGCCTTCTCCCGCTGCATGGTGGACGACGTGAAGCGTGCCCTGGATGCGGGCGTGGATGCCATCGTGATGGAGATCCCGTCCAGCCAGCACATCATCGAACGCGCCTACAAGTGGGAGTACGACCGGGCGGTAGAGCTGAGCATTGAGTCGACTCGATTCGCGCACGAGAACGGTCTGGCGGTGTCCTTCTTCCCGATTGACTCCACCCGCGCCAACATAACCGACTTCCTGGACCTGATCGAGTTGATCGCGCGCGACGGCCACATGGATTCCCTGGCGCTGGTGGACACCTTCGGCGTCCTGTCGCCCAATGCGGCCGCATTCATGGCCCGCAAGGTCAAGGAGCGGGTGGACAAGCCGCTAGAAGCCCACTTCCACATGGACTTCTCGCTCGGGGTGGCCAACACCATCCAGGCCGTGGTCAACGGCGTTGCCACGGTCCAGGTTTCAGTCACCGGGCTGGGTGAGCGAGCTGGCAATACTCCCCTCGAAGACACCGTCATGGCGCTGAAGACGATGTACGGCATCGAGACCGGAATCGATACGACCAAGCTCTACGGGCTCTCCAAGCTGGTTCGGCAGATCGCGGGTGTGACCGTTCCCTCCAACCGCGGAATCGTTGGCGACCGTCTCTTCCACGTGGAGTCCGGCATCATTGCCAGTTGGGTTCGGAACGTAGGCCAGGAGTACCTCACCGAGGCCTTCCCGTTCCGGCCTGAATTGGTCGGGCAGACGGGCCCTGAGGTTGTTCTTGGCAAGGGCAGCGGGCTCGACTCCGTTCTGATCTGGCTCGACAAGACCGGCCTGGGGCCGGCCAGCAACGAGGAGATGAACGCCATCCTTCAAGAGGTCAAGGCCAAGTCGCTTCAAAGTAAGGGCCTTCTCAGCGAGGATGACTTCAGATCCATCGCCTCGGGGGTGCTGCGCAAGTCCGGGTGATCTCGGTTCGGGGCGGTGCCATCTTCGGATGCACCGCTCCGCCTCCGGACCACCTCTGTACTCGGGATTGACCTGACCCACCAGGTCAAAAACCTAAAGCTCCGAGCGGGACTCGGCTCTGGTGTCTTCCCAGAGTCCGATGACGCCGCCAGGGGATTCCGACTTCCCTGTGCGCGCTGGCGGCCGCCCGCCACTCATCGGGTAGAGGTGTTCACCCGGGCGTCGGCGCTCTTGAGGACCGAGTCAACGATCGTCATGGCCTCGTCGATCTGGTCTTTGCTGATGGTCAGAGGTGGAGAGAGCATGATGACGTTGGAGGCCACCGGAGAAAATAGATAGAGTCCGGCCTGCCATGCGTCAGCCAGGATTTGCTCCTTGGCGGAGGCGTTTCCAACCCCCCCGATCGGCTCCTTGGTGCGCCGATCCTGCACCAACTCAGCGGCTACAAACAGGCCCTTTCCGCGCACGTCGCCGATGCTGGGGTGACGCGCCTGTAACTCCGAGGCTCGCTCCAGGAGATACTCCCCGAGGTCGGCGGACCGAGCCACGAGGTTGTCTTCCTGATAGACCTTGACGCTTGCGACCACGGCGGCAGCGCCAAGCGTGTGCCCGCTGTAGGTGTGGCCGTGCCTTAGCGGCCGGTCGTTCCAGTGAGCGGCGACGGCCTCCCTGACCACCGTCGCACCCATCGGAATGTATCCGCCGGTGAGGCCCTTGGCCAGCGTCATCAGGTCCGGCACCACGCCCCAGTGGTCACAGGCAAACCACCGACCGGTGCGTCCGAATCCCGTCATCACCTCGTCCGCGATGAGCAGGATCCCGTATTTGTTGCAGATCTCGCGAACCGCCTCCAAGTAGCCGTCACCAGGCACGATCGCTCCCCCGCTCGAGCCCACGATCGGCTCCAACATCACCGCCGCCACTCGCTCGGGGCCGTGCTGCAAAAGGACCTCCTCCAGCTCCTGCGCACAGTGGCCGCCGCAGTCCTGGCAGCGCTCGCCCGGCTGGGCGTGGCGGCACCGATAGGGGTTGCAAACCGGCGCCGTGAGGACGCCCGGAACGCCTGGTTCAAAGGCTCGGCTGGCGACGTTCTCGGAGACGCTCATGGCGCCGTACGTGGAGCCGTGGTAGGACGGGGAGCGGGAGCAAATGAGCGGCCGGCCGGTGGCATCGCGGGCCATCTTGATGGCCGCCTCGTTGGCCTCCGCCCCGCCCGTGCTGAAGAAGACGCGGTTCAAATCGCCCGGGGTGACCCGAGACAGAAGTGAGGCCGCCTCGGCCTTAGGTCCGGTCACGAACGGCGAAGCGACCTCCATCAGCTTGTGCGCCTGATCGACTATCGCATCGACCACCCGCGCCTCGTTGTGACCGAAATTCGCGAACACGAACTGGGAGGTGAAATCGAGGTACTGTCGGTCGTCCCGATCCCACAGGTAGACCCCGTCCGCTTTGGTGATCTCCATCCCGCGATTGGCCGACTGTTTCTTCCACGGCACCAGCACGTGGCGGGCGTCCTGATCCTCGACCGAACTCGGCCCGGGCAATCCGGCCTGATTGGATCCCATGGCGTTCTCCTTCAATGCCTAGCCGACAGTCGACCGACGGTCCCAGTGTTCAGCCGCCGCCAAATAGTGGCGAGAAGGCGGGCCCTAACGTGAACAGCTCACAGGATATCTAGACAACTGGGGGGTTCCCAGACATAGAAGCGGCGGCTCATCCTTTGGGTGTCATGAAACCAGAGGAGGGAGCCGCCTTGACCAATGATGACCTCATCTACCGGCAACGGCTGCGCCTGTTCGCGCGGGCCGGGGAAGTGGGTGTGAGCAGGGCCTGTCGGGAGCTCGGGTACCACCGTTCGACCTACTACCGGTGGAAGCCGGTGGTGGAGCGGCAGGGGCTGGAGATGCTGCGCCCGAGAGAGCGTCGGATGCCCCAGATGCCGAACCAGGTGGCGCCCTGGCTGGAGCACCAGGTGGTGGCTTTCGCCCTGGGTCAGCCAGGGCTGGGGGCGAGGCGAATCTCAGCTCAGCTGGCGCTGCCCAAGTGGGGCGGCTACAAGCTCGGGCCCAGCACCGTTTACAAGATCCTGAGCCGCCATGGTCTCAGCACGCGGCAGCGGCGCCTGTCGCTGGTGGCTGGCTACGCCTCACCACCCGAACCAGAGCGGATGCCACCTCCCGTCCCCCAGCACCTGGATGCGGAGAAGCCTGGAGATCTGGTTCAGATCGACTGCTTCCACATCGGGCGCCTTTCCGGGAGCAAGGGGAGGGCCTGGCAGTACTCGGCCATCGACGTGGCCAGCTCCTTCGTCTGGGCGGAAGTGCACATGACAGAGCTCAACCCGTCGGCCAAATACACCTCGGCCCTGGTTCACAGGGTGGCGGCAGACCTGGCCCGGGCGGGCTGGAACCTCAAGGTGGTGTTGTCGGACAACGGAGGTGAATTCCGCTCTTCCGATTTCGGCCAGGCGGTCACCTCGGAGGGCGCCAAGCAGCGCTTCATCAGGGCTGGCCGGCCACAGACCAACGGCTGTGTCGAAAGAGTTCAGCGGACCATCTTGGAGGAGTGCTGGAGACCCACCTTCGCCCGCTCCCTGGTGCCCAAGTACACGGCCCTCCAGCGGGACCTCAAGGCTTACCTCCACTACTACAACTTCGAGCGTGCCCACACCGGTCGACGCAGCGCCGGCCGGATCCCAGCCGACCTCGTCTTCGGGGCTCGGAAGATGCGCCCTCGATGAGCCCCTTCTGTCGGGACATCTCGCGAGCCGTTCACCCTAACGCTCGGCATCGTGCCCGTCCAGAAGGGTACGGAGCCTGGACAATTCTCGGCCGGGCGAGGTTCGAAAGCGGTTGGTGTCCACCGCCATCGCAGCGGATTTGGGCAGCCCCGCATTGGTTGTCGACCCCCATTCCTGGGGCGGTGAATCGGGACCCACCTTCGGTACCGGGCGCCGCGGCCTAGGCCAGGGAGGAGTCGATGTAGACGGTCTTCCACTCGGTGAAGAACTCGCGCGCCGCCTTGCCCTGCTCTCGTCCTCCCGCCGAGCTGTCCTTGGCACCTCCGAAGGGAACCTGGAACTCGACCCCTGCGCTCTCCTGATTGACCTTGACCACTCCGGCCCGGATCTCGCGGGCAAACCGCAGGGCGCGGCCAAGATCTCTGGTAAAAACGCTGGCCGAGAGCCCGAATGGTGTGTCGTTGGCAAGGCTGACGGCGTCCTCGAACGACGCCACCGGCAACAGCACCACGACCGGTCCGAAGATCTCCTCGCGGGCCACCCGATTGCCTGGCCCGAGACCGTCAATCACCGTCGGAGGCACGAAATAGCCGCCCGCCAAGCCTTCGATGGCGACGCCCCCGGCCAGGAATCGACCCCCGTCCGCACGGGCTGAGTCGAAGTAGGCGAGCACGCGCTGCAGCTGGTCGGCAGACGACAGAGGGCCAATCCGGGTGTCTGGATGTAGCGGATCGCCGACCCTCCACTCGCGGGCGATGGCCACCAGGCGCTCTTGCAACTCGGGCAGCGCTCCCTGCTCGACGATGACTCGGCTGGTCGCGGTGCATTTCTGGCCGGTGCTTAGGAAGGCGCCGCGGGCCACCATCTCGGCCCCCAGCTCAAGGTCGGCATCGGCGAGAACGACGGCCGGATTCTTTCCGCCCATCTCCAGTTGCACACGCTTGCCGCTGCCGATGGCTCGCATTTGGACTGCCCGTCCGACCTCATTGGAGCCGGTGAAAGTCACCGCCGCAACCCGAGGGTCTGATACCAGAACCTCCCCCACCACCGAGCCGCGCCCCAAAACCATGTTCAGAACGCCCGGTGGTAGGCCCGCGTCGATCAGGGCCTGGGTCAGGTGCGTCGCCGTCAGCGGAACCAATTCCGCCGGCTTCCAGACCACCGTATTCCCGTAAGCGAGGGCGGGGGCGATCTTCCAGGCCGGGATGGCGATGGGGAAGTTCCAGGGCGTCAGTACCGAGACCACTCCCACCGGCTCTCGGCGTGCAAAGAGGAGGGTTTCGGCGTTGTGGCTGGGGTAGGTCTCGCCATCTGGCTCCAGGGTCTGGCCGGCGTAGTAGCGGAGCACCGCCGCCGCACGCCTGGTCTCCCCTCCCGCCTCGGCGAGCGTTTTGCCTTCCTCCCGGCTGAACTCGCGAGCGATCTCATGGACGCGGTCATCGAGGAGATCAGCCGCCCGGCGAAGGATGTCTCCCCGCGCGGGGGCGGACATTCTGCTCCAAGCCGGGAACGCGGAATGCGCCGCCGCGATCGCCTCCACCGCCAGTTCCTGGTCGGCCAGGGCGACGACCGCGACCACCTCCCCGGGCGCAGCCGGGTTGAGGTCGTCAGCCCGGCTGTTGGTTGACCGCCAGGCGTCGCCAACATATGAGAGCAGGAGGTCGCGTGCCACTAGCGCGCCTCAGCCAAAGTAGCGCTGGAGCTCTTCGCGCCGCTGCTCGTAGGAGGCCCGTGCCTCCTTGGAAGCGGGGTCGGTGGAGACCTCTGCCGGTGCGATGTCCCACCACACCGTCGAGTCGGGCACGCGCCGGTAGAGCTCGGTCCCAACCACGATGACGCAGGTCCTGGCTTCTGCCCGAGCCTGCCCCAGCGCCTTGGTGAATTCCTCCTCGGTGTCCGCCCGAAAGGACCTGGCGCCGAGGCTGGCTGCGTTGGCTGCCAGATCGATGTCCAGAAAGGGTCCGTCGAGTTGGTGGCTTACGTGGTTGCGCATCCGGAACTCGTTGCCGAAGCTGATCCCCGTCCGCGCCCGCTGCACGCGGTGGACGGATTGGAATCCGTGGTTGTCGGAAACGATGACGGTGATCTTGATCCCCTCTTGAACCGCACTTGCCAGTTCGGTCGGATTCATCAGGTACGTGCCGTCCCCGATCATCACATAGACGTTGAGGTCGGGTCGCGCCATCTTGACGCCGATGCCGGCTGG
>Ga0307372_10013123_pt1 | contig 10747 bp, 10 predicted proteins | sample OX1MG_FD_202533 | JGI IMG/M metagenome (GOLD analysis project Ga0307372, IMG submission 202533) | Soil microbial communities from Risofladan, Vaasa, Finland - OX-1 | ecosystem: Environmental > Terrestrial > Soil > Coastal area > Acid sulfate soil | place: Finland: Risofladan, Vaasa | collected...
GGGGGTGACGATCAGCCAGACCCCGTTCAACGCGAACACCGGCAAGCCCGGCGACGGACGCTACATCGTCCTGTCGGACAACGTGGCGAACCCAAGCATCACGCTGAGCTCCGGCGGCGGTGGCTCGGCCTCGGGCATCTGGAGCCTGTCGGGTGTCATCTGGCTCCCGACCGGGTCGGTGACGATCTCGAACAAGACCGCTCTCGAGGACTCCGGCCAGATCATCGTCAACTCCTGGAATGACCAGAGCGGGTACCACCAGAACCCGTCGGTCTCATTCAATCCTTCGTTCGCCCCCCAGCAGCATGAGGTCCTGCAACTCAGCGAGTAGCCGCCGGATGGTGGGCCCGCCCTGGGCCGAGTCTTCGCCAGCGGACCGCGCTGATCTCCTGCTTCCGGACTGGTACACCCGTGGACACAGCCCGGGGTACCCGCGCAGTCTTGCGGCGTCGCGAATCGATGGATGTCGCCGATCTCCGAGGCCATGCTGTTGCCGAGCACCGAGCCAACACCCGGGATCGACGTGAGCAGCTTGGCGTACGCCTGGGCTTCGCCAAGATTGCGCATGCACCGGTCGCAGATCGCGGCCGCGGTCGCTCGTCCGTGGCAACCCGCGTCGGGGCCGACGTTATCGGCGGAATCGCCGCCAAGGACTCGGAAGTTGACGCCGTAGAAAGCGGCGGGTTGGTGAAGGCGCACGAACGGTTAGGCGTCGTTCCAGTGGCCGCCCGGGACGTCGTCGGTCGACCATTGCCGACGTCGGCGTCTGACTCGGTAATCGGGGAGTCGCAAACGCCATCCCAGCCGCTCCCGCACCGATGATCAGGTAATCCGTGTCGATCACCGTCAGGCTCAAGATCGCAATGCAGGCGCCTGAGACAGCATCGGCGTGGGCGGGCCGCCGAGCGCGAGCTTCGGATTAGCTCTGGTGTGACAACTGCGCGCTCTTCATGTTGTCTCTACCTGGCCAGGGTTCTGGGCGAGAGGTTCTCCGACGCGCATCATGGCAGCCGCGCATGCCAATTGGTTGCACTGGATGCGCGATGCCTTCTCATTTGACGGCGCGGTGACGGCCGTCACCGAGTCTCCCAGGCGTCACCATCGTGGGCTTCGCCGAGTCGGGCGCTTGTCCCGAGCGCGATCAGGCCGCAGCGCTGACTGTTTTCTGCAGATCGGCAGGCTGCGCTGCCGCGGCCAGATCGATCGGCCGCTCAATTCGGAGGCCAAGTCGCCACGCTCGTCCTGGCGGACTAGCCAGTTCCTCGCACCTGACGACGTCGGCGTGTAGAGCGGCGCCGTCCCAGGGTCGCAGGTCAACGCGAGTGCCTGCGACAAACGGCTCCGGCGACACGATCAGGACACCCCCCTCGCTCATATCCTCGGTGACCGCCCAACAACTGCGGTCGGCCTCGCCGATGAGTATTGGTATCGCAACCTTTCGACGTGGCGAGGCCCGCCGATGGCCGCGGCGTAGCTCGAGCTGCCCGAAGCGGTCCCATGGATGATCGAAGGTCAGCATGTAGTGGCGCGCGGTCAACTGAGCGGAAAGTCGGGAGAGTCTCGCTCCCGCGGAGCCGGTTCTTTCGGGCCACTCCATACCGACGAGCAGGCCATGACCGAGATCCTGGCGGCGGCGAATGACACCGCTTGCCTTCACCCACTGCGCCGGCCATTCGACCACAAAGGACACCCGAACCCCAGGATTCGCATCGTTAGGCAGCAGCACCGCGGCTCCGCGCTCCGAAATGTCGGCGAGCATACCGATGCCGGTCTCCTCCCCCGATGTCCACCGAATGGGAAGACCCGCGTGAGCACGAGGTCCGGCGCGGAAATCGTTGATACGAATCGTCGCGTACGCGGCGGTCGCGACGAGGTACGCCGACCAACCTGTCCAGAAGACGTTGATCCAGAACGCGGGAACGTTACTGTCGTGGCCAAGGGCTACGCGAAGCGTCCCACCAACCAGACAAATGATCACGTAGGCCGCAACCACGGCCAGAGGGATCAGGGTTCGGCGATCCGCGCGTCCGGCCGCTGCTTTGCTGCTGACTTTGAAGCGCAACTTGTGCCGGAGCACAAGTCCGGTGCAGGCGCGGATGTACGTGAAGAACCGGATCATGTGAAACCGCTCAGTGGCAAGGAACCTGCCGTATCCGCGCCCAGCAAGCCGGAAGGCCAGGAGCGACGCGCCGTAGTACGCGAGCAGGCGCACCAGGAACCCGAGATTGGTGTTGTGGATGGGCAGGATCCCTGTCGCGACGCAGAGCGGAGGTGTGATGTACAGGATCAGCCTCTGCACCCCGTCGAAGTAGTGGAGCGCAGAGGCAAGATAGTTGATTCGCTGGTGCACCGAGAGGCCACGGCTGCCGAAGACGCCCTCGCGGCGCAGGACCTGCATCGTTCCCTGACCCCAGCGTAGCCTCTGTACGTGGTACGGCGTGGCGGTCTGTGCGGCGAGGCCGAGCGCCAGGACCTCGTGATGGTATGCGGATCGCCAGCCTTTGGCATGCATGCGCATCGACGTGTGCATGTCCTCGGTGATCGTCTCGGTGGCAAAGCCGCCGACATCTTCAAGAGCCCGTCGGCGCATGACACCGCAGGAGCCGCAGAAGAAGGCCGCATTCCAGCGGTCCTTACCAGGCTGGATCACTCGATAGAACAGCGACTGTTCGTGCCACGTGCGCCCGCGTTTGAGATCGGTACTGTGCTGGAACGAGTCGACGTTGTAGTACTCCTGCGGGGTCTGGACGAAGGCGAGGCGCTCGTCCTCGAAATAGCCGATCGTGCGCTCCAGGAATTCAGGCATCGGCACGTGGTCGGTGTCGAAGATGGCGATGAGGTCACCGGAGCTGCGCTCCAGCGCGTAGTTGAGATTCCCGGCCTTGGCGTTCTCGTTGGTGGGTCGGGCGATGTACGTGCAGCCCAGTTCGCGCGCCAGTGCCTCGGCCTCCGGACGCCGCCCGTCATCGAGCAGATAGGTCGCGTGCGGATAGCGGACGTCGAGCGCGCCGAGGACCGTCCGCCGCACCATCCACATCGGCTCGTTAAAGGTCGGGATGAAGATGTCGACGTGCAGGCCCTGCTTCGGCGCCGGTGCTGGTCGTCGGCTGCGCGTGTCCCACACCGTATAGAAGAAGAGCAGGGACGACAGGAGGCCGAAGGTCTCCGCGGCCCAGAGCGGTACAGCAAACCAGAGTGCTTGAGCGTTGAGGGTGAAGAGAAGTCGCCAGGCGATGTAATAGATGCCCACGGCTGCGGCGATCAGGCAGACGGCTCGCCGGACCCAGTCCTTGACCTGCTCTCGGTCGTACAACTTCATCCCCACTCGTCTCATCGGGGCCGAGCGACCTGTGGAATTCACCCGCCGGCCCGCTGGGATTCAGTCTCGGGGTGCCTGGACCGCCTGACCCGCATCCGTCGAGTACGCCGCCAGAAAGCGTCGCCTCTCTGTCACGGCTATGAGACGGTTCGTGATCGCCCGGCGTCGAGACCACCGCACCGGCCCCGACCTCCGGGTTTGGAATGCCGGCCTCGGGAAAGCTGGCATAGAGCTTCCGAGCGATCGAATCATCCCCTCCGGAGCGCCTGACCCTCGACGTGCAGCATGCGGGCTAGCCTTGGCATGATGCCCGGTAGAGTGAGGACAAGACCGGTGGAAGGGTCTGGAAGCGGCGACGTGGCAAGGTCAAAGGCGATGACGGTCGTGGGAGCAACAGCAGCGGCAATCGCGCTCGTGGGGTGCGGAGGTAGCGGCGACCAATCCTCGATTCTCGAAATTGCCATTCAACAGGCGCCGTTTTCGGCACCTCCGCCCGACCTGGGTGCGGCCGCCATGATCAAATCGGTCCACTGCACGGAGACGGGCAGTTCTGAGTCATACACATGCCTTGTCGTTTACAACGTCACTTCGCTGAATAAGGACTACCTCATCCCTGCGGATGGAACCTGCGACAACAGCGGAAACTGCCAGTGGGCCATCCCCGTTGGAGTGGCCAAACCGACTTCACAATAAGACACTGATGTCTTGTCCCAGAGGTTCCTGAATAGGGAATATCCCTTTCTTGCGACTTTTGGAGGTTCGCGCTCCATGATTGGATAGTCCTAGGGGGCAAACTAGAAATTGACTGGGGCGACGGACATGGTGTCCCCTCCCCTATGCCGGATCCGCCGTGGTGCCGCCGGATACTCAAGATGTGGCCGCGACGGGGCGGAGTTGCACGGGGTCGCCCGTTTCTTCCGAGGAATGTTGTGCAACTCCGCCCGCGACTAGCACGCGGCGTCGTAATCGACCTTGGCGCCCCGTGGCTGGTATTGCATGAGATAGCTCGGGCCGCCCGTGAATTGGTGTCCGGTGCAATACGTCTCGGCCTGCTTGGCGGTCGGCCACGTCGTCGCACCCCACGACGGCCAGTTGTTCTGCCACGCGCCGGTGACCGTCTTCCATTGTGCCGTCGTGCTGTAGACACCGACGGTCGTCGCGCCGCTGTTCACCAGGGCATCGTGCTCGCCCTGCAAGCTGTTCTGATTTTGGATGACGTCAGTGTTCCAGGTGTTGCTCGTTTCAACATCGAGCCACCAGGTCTGCGTAGCGACATGGGCACCGTTTGCCGCGCTGACCGCATACAGGCCGGCGTTGTAGCCGTAGTTGTATGCGAGGCAGTTGTTGTCGCCCGCGGCGCACACCAGAGGAGATGTGGGGTTGATGTGCGTCGACTGGTCGTACCAACCCGTGTTGACGTAAAGGCTCAGGTTCGAGAAGTGACTAGCCTCCTGACCGATACAGGGACTGGTGGAATACCCCAGACCGTCGGTCACGCCAACGATTCCGAAGGTGACTTTAGGGATGCTCGCGCTGCAGTTCGGCCAGCCGACGTCAACCCCGATCGTTCCGCTGACGTATTGGCCCTGTGCCGCCGCCGGGACGGTGGCGACGATGAGTGCCATCAATGCAAGTGTGATGCTCAGCACGGTCTTCGTCACGTGTTTACCCCCTGATGGCCACCCAATATCGTCGCCCAGTACTGCGGGTATGAAATGTCGTTGCCCGTTGGAGTCGAGCTCAACGTTGCGGCGCGGGCAACCGCGCCGTGACGGCTCGCGGCACGTACCGGTGAAGCCGTGGTGATAACGAGCATTCCGGCTATGGCGGCTTGAGCATCCAGGAGAACGGCTCTTCGTGCCGAGATCCCCTTCGCTTCCATGGCAGTCACCTCCTGGCTCCGCCCCCCGACGCCGCGACTCTACCATCACGCCAACCGGAAGACCAGTCATGACGGTGCTCGGCAGGGAAGTGGATGAGCGGCGAGCTCACGAGACTTCTGCACCGGCAGGTCGTACTATGAGTTTCCCCTGCCATGTACCGGCTGCTGCTCATTCCCGTCCTTCTGGGAGTGAGCGCTTGCGGTACTGGGCAGGGTGTGGCCGGGGTGAGCCCGACACCTCCGAGCGCCACCTCGGCGAACACGATCTCCTTACCGCCCGAGCCGCCGCCGGTCCTCGCCGCGCTGCAGGCACTGCTGCGAGAGCGCGACCCGCAGATCGTGCAGCGCCTCGATTCCGTGGAGGTCAAGTACGTCACCGACCGGGAGTTCGTGGACGCGATCTCCAGTGCCTGGAAAGCGAAGCCTGGGGCCGGGAGCTCCGCCTCCTGCGGGACGGGCTCCGGCCCCGCACTGAACGGTCACTGGTATGTGGTCGCTTTGCACGGCAAATTCGCCGGCGGCCCTTCGCACGGGCTCTCCACCCCCTACGTATCGGTGCTGGTCGGACTGGTCGCCGCTCCAGATCTCCACGCGAACGCGGGAGGTTTCACTCAGGTTCCGATCGGCGCGGATGGACAGCCCCTGTGCTGGTCGCTCCTGCCGGGCTAGTCGAAGGCTCTCAACCCGGCGCCGCGCGCCTGGCGTCAAGTCAAGGATCAGCGCACACCAAGCCGCTGCCGACGTGGAGTCGATCCGGGCCGTACCTCACGCCGGTGGTCGTGCACTCGTCAACGACGTCGTGCAGTTCTTCAACGACGCGGGCGACGCTGGTCTCAACGGAGGCAACTGCCCGGCCATTCCGCCGCCTGCGGGTAGTCCACGCTTGATGCCTGAGGCCATGGCCTGACCCGAAGCACCGGGGCCGCTCACCCTGTCTAGGAGGGAAGCGAAAACACGGAGCGACCCGTGAAGCCAAACCGGGCGGCTCCGCATGACCAAAATGCGCAGTGGACCTGGCTAGCGCCGTCTTCGAATCCTCGAGATCTTCCACAATCGCCAGCGGCGCTACTCGTTGCTTGAGTACCCTCACATCACTCGAGTTTGAGGCTGGGCATCAACCGACGACGGCACCGTGAACCCAACAACCCCACTCCACCAATGTGGGGACACCCCAGCCTCCAAGATTCCCGGCGCGGTTCACGGAGAGACTCTTCCCCCGTCGGCTTTTGCGGCTGAGGCCGCTAAGGAAAGACAACACTCCGTGACGTTAGTTTCTGCAGTCGACGCGACAGGTGGCGGGCTGCAACTGCAGGCAGCCCCCTCGTCTTCATTTTGGAGAGCGTGGCTCGGGCGGTTGAGCACCGATGGCCCTGGGTGCTTTGCACTGCAAGTCCGCGGTACAGGGTTCACTGAGGTCATCGTGTTTGCTGTCCAGGCGGGTGCTGCGCCACCTGGTTGAAACAGGGAGCCGCCTCGCGCTGCATCCCGAGGGTGACGTGGGTGTACAGCTCCCAAGGTACGGCAAGCACCCCTCATTCCCAGTCCTTGCCGCATCCGGTCATCGGGTCCGGGACTTCCGGGCCGTGGCCCATCGTCGATGACGTCCCGTGGGCACGCGCACAGAGCCCACCGGTACCTCCGGGCTCGGCGAACGCCTTGGAGCGCGCCGGTAGGCGACTGCGACCGGATGCGTGGATCCTGCCTGGACCCCAGAGACACTCGGGGTCGATACTGACCAGGGGTGTGCCGCCCCGCTTGGTTTGGATCGTTGGGTCTTCGTCGGGACTCGAGGACCACGAACGCGATCCATCGCCAATCAAGGGTAAGGCGAAGTGCCTTATATAACAATGGAAAAAACCGGAGCGAGAGGGATTCGAACCCTCGTGGCGGGTTACCCCACCAACCGCATTGCCAGGTCTCGGGACGGGGGTGCAAGGCGGGGCACCGAAGGGCATCCGCGTATTCAGAAACCCGTCGCTGAGGGCACCACGAGGCAGGCGAAGGCACCCGCGTTGGGACTCTATTGGGGTGCGAGAAGCCTACCCGGAGAGGCGCTCACGCGCCTACCGGGGATAGCGCAGCACCGATCAAGCCGGTGATGAGCCCACGAGCGGCGCGAACGCCATCGGCGAAGCAGCTTCAGCGCCACGGCACGAGTGCTCACGCCGGTGAATGTGACGTTCGGCCCTGGTCCGCCGAGCCGTCTCGGGTGATGCTCATGGCAAGCGCGCTGCTGCGGTTGGAGATTGCACCGGTGGAAACGAACACGACGGACATGTGGTTCTCGGCAGGCGACGTGTCGCTCCAGGGCACCCTGGCGATCCCAGCCGGCGCTCGCGGCATCGTGGTCTTCGTGCACGGAAGCGGCAGCAGCCGATCCAGCCCTCGAAACCGGCGGGTGGCGGCCGATCTCCAAAAGGCACACCTGGCGACACTGCTCTTCGATCTCCTGACACCCACCGAAGCTCGCGAGGACGAAGCAACGAATGGGTATCGCTTCGACGTCGAGTTGCTCGCCCGGCGGCTGCACAATGTGACGTCGGAGCTGCGGCAGCTTTCCCAGGTCCGAGACTTGCGTGTCGGTTACTTTGGAGCCAGCACCGGCGCCGCAGCCGCGCTCATCGCCGCCGCTGAGGCGCCGGAGGCCGTTGCGGCCGTGGTCTCGCGAGGTGGTCGTCCCGACCTGGCAACACCCTGGCTGGCGCGCGTGCACGCGCCAACACTGCTCATCGTCGGGGGTAACGATGAGCTCGTTCTCTCGCTCAACCGTGACGCACTGAAGCGGCTTCCCGGGGTGGCGAGCCTCGAGGTAATTCCTGGAGCTACGCATCTTTTCGAGGAGCCGGGAGCCCTCGAGGATGTCTCTGGACTGGCGACGCGCTGGTTCTCCTCGCATCTTCTCCATTCGATCCGAACCTGGTCGGGACCACTCACCGCCGAGCGGCGTTTTCGCGACCGTGCCGAAGCGGGCCGCCTGCTCGCCGCCGAACTCGGCGACTTCGCTCACCGCACCGACGTCGTAGTGCTCGGACTTCCCCGAGGTGGCGTCCCTGTTGCGTCCGAGGTCGCCCGCGCGCTCGACGCTCCGCTCGACGTTGTCATCGTCCGGAAACTTGGTATGCCCGGCCACGAAGAGCTGGCCGTGGGAGCGCTGGCCCGCGGTGGAATCCGCGTGCTGAATCCCGAGGAGCTCAGGTTCGTTTCAGACAAGCAGATCGAAGAGATCACCCGGCGGGTGCGACGCGAAGTTGAGCGTCAGGGAACCCGCTACCGGAAAGGGCGGCCGGCTCGCTCTCTGAAGGGCCAGACCGTGATTCTTGTTGACGATGGTGCTGCCACGGGGGCCACCATGCGCGCGGCGATCTCGGCGGTGCGCGCTCAGGAGCCCGGCCGGCTCGTGGTCGCCATCCCGACAGCTCCTCCGGAGACGTGCGCCGCGCTTGCCAATGGAGTTGACGAGCTCATCTGCCTGATCGCGCCGGAGCTCTTCTTCGGCGTTGGGCAGTGGTACGACGACTTCTCGCCCTGCACCGACGACGAGGTTCGCGAGCTCCTCAGTGGCGCGGAAACCCCGGTCGAGGTGGGAACATGAGCCGGACTGCCGGTACGGTCTCCAGCACCGACAACACGGCGCAAAATCCCGTGGCCGGTTCGCCCGCGAACCGGCAGGCGATGCTCGGCGCTTAGGGATCTCGCGGTATGACGTAGTCGATGAGTTCAGCGGTTCCGGGCATGAGCTCGCGCCAGGTCGGCGCGGGGATGTGCATGGCAACGAGTGCGCAGGTCGGAAAACGCTCCCTCAGTCGATCCAGCCCTGGACCGTGTCCTGCGAGCGTCAGCGCGAGATCCTGAAGGCCCGGATTGTGGCCGATGAGCAGGGCTGATGGGAGCACATCGGGAATCCGGCGAAGGCGTTGCAGGAGCGCCTCAGCCGGGGCGGCGTACAGTTCGTCTTCCACCAGGATCTTCGTCTTTCTGGGAAGCGAACGAGCGATGAGCTCCAGGGTGTCTCGACTCCGCCGCGCCGACGAGCACAGGACGAGCGCGGGCGTCACGCCGTGTTGACCCAGGTGCTTGGCCAACCGCCTGGCATCGCGCTCCCCGCGAGGGGCCAGGGGTCGGTCATGATCGGCGACCCCGGTGTCGGACCAGCTCGACTTGGCGTGCCGGAGCAAGTGGATGGTCTTCACACGCGTCAACTCTCCGTGGAATGGAACCCCATCATCCTTTGTCGCCGAGGCTGCTGTCTGGGACCTTCGGCTCTGGACCGAGCCCGCCGACCTGCGGATCATCAGGGTGCAGCACCGAGTACGGAGGTGATGGCATTGCGAACACGAGGACGGTGACTGGGAATGTCCATGATGTGGGCGGCCCCCCTGCCAGGAGCTTGAAGCCGGAGACCGAACCGACACCGCAGGGCTCCGAGGACGCGGTCCGACGGCGGCCCGCGGAAGGGTCGCCGCTGCAGGTATCCCTGACGCGTCGAGCGATGCTCTTCTCGGGCTCGTGCCATCCTCAACTCGCGACAGCGATCGCCGCTGCGCTGGGTACCGACTTGGGTCGGGTGGAGGTCAGCCGCTTCGCGTCCGGCGAAATCTACGTGCGTTTCCTCGAGTCGGTGCGTGGGTGCGATGCCTACGTCATCCAGGCGCACGGGGCTCCGGTCAACGAGATGATCATGGAGCAACTCATCATGATCGATGCCCTGAAACGGGCCAGCGCTTCCCGAATCAACGCGGTCATCCCGTACTTCGCGTATGCGCGTCAGGACCAAAAGGCGCTGGCGCGCGAGCCCATCTCTGCCCGCTTGGTGGCTGATCTCCTCAGCGCTGCGGGCTGCGACCGGGTCATGGCTGTTGACCTGCACACGGGGCAGATCCAGGGATTCTTCAACGTCCCGCTCGACCACTTGACCGCTCTGCCGGTCCTTGCCGAGCACGTACGCGCCAAAGGCTGGAGCAACCTCGTGGTCGTGGCGCCCGATCCAGGCCGCGGCAAGATGGCGCAGAAGTATGCGGCCCACCTCGAATGCGGCATCGCTTTCATGCAGAAAGCTCGCCGCCCCGATATGCGCAACGTGTCAGAGCCATTGGGCCTGATCGGCGACGTGCGCGACCGTCGCTGCGTCGTCGTCGACGACATGATCGACACCGGTGGAACCATCGCGAACGTTGCTGCCGCCCTCCAGCGGGCAGGTGCGGCAGACATCGTGGCGGTGGCAACCCATGCGCTGTTCTCCCCTCCGGCGCGAAAGCGTCTGGACGAGTCCGCGATCAGCGAGGTCATCGTGACCGACACGCTGCCCCTCGACCCGGCAGGCCGGCCCGCGCGGCTGACCGTGGTGTCGGTCGCTCCAATGATCGCGGCCTCCATTCGCGCCGTCTTCGCGGATCAATCGGTTTCTGAGATCTTCCACGACGAGAATCTGGAGTCGCTGCCGCGGGCATCGCCCCGGCGCGTCTGAGCACCCGTGGTCACAGCGGCGGGAAGACCCGCATGAACATCGTCATGGTGTCCTCGTACGACTGCTTCTACCCCGGTGGTGT
>Ga0307372_10013125_pt1 | contig 10746 bp, 10 predicted proteins | sample OX1MG_FD_202533 | JGI IMG/M metagenome (GOLD analysis project Ga0307372, IMG submission 202533) | Soil microbial communities from Risofladan, Vaasa, Finland - OX-1 | ecosystem: Environmental > Terrestrial > Soil > Coastal area > Acid sulfate soil | place: Finland: Risofladan, Vaasa | collected...
AGGTTGGCGCCGTCGTAGTAGAGCTTGGCTCCGACCGCGTGGACCATCCGCGCGATCTCGAGGATGTCCTTCTCGAAGGTCCCCACGGTGTTCGGGTTGGTCAGCATCAGGGCCGCCGTCTGGGGCCCCAGCTTGGCCTCCAGGTCGGTGAGGCTGACCCGACCGTCGGGGGCCGACTTCACCTCGACCACCCGGAACCCGCAGAGCGCGGCGCTGGCGGGGTTGGTGCCGTGGGCGCTGTCGGGAACCAGCACTTCGGTGCGCAGGTCGCCGCGGCTCTCATGGAAAGCCTGGATCATCCGCAGACCGGCCCATTCGCCATGGGCGCCGGCGGCGGGCTGCAGGCTCATCCGGTCCATGCCAACGATCTCGCAGAGTGCCCGTTCGAGGTCCCACATCAGCTCGAGCGCGCCCTGGGCGGTCTCCTCGGGCTGGTACGGGTGCAGGAGGGCGAAACCAGGCAGCGAGGCGGCGACCTCGTTGACGACCGGGTTGTACTTCATGGTGCAGCTGCCCAGCGGATAGAAATTCTGGGAAATCGAGTAGTTCATCGCGCCGAGGCGGCTGAAGTGGCGCATTAACTCGGGCTCGCTGAGCCTTGGAAGAGGTGGCGCCGCGGACCTGAGGGAGCCGGTCGGTAGAACCGACGCGGGGTCGAGCTCGGGGACGCCGGCCGCCGGCAGGCGGGGCCCGGGGAGCGAATCGCGGCTCTTCTCGAAGGCGAGAGACTCGGTCACCGGCAGGCCTCCACCAGCTGGTCGATGGCAGCCGGATCGTTCAGCTCGGTGCAGCAGAAGAGGACCACCCCCGCCAACTCCGGGAACCAGCGCCCGGCGTCCAGACCGCCGAGGATCCCCTTCGACGCCAGCCGGCCGAGCAGCGCGTCGGGCTCACTCACCCGGATCGGAAACTCGCTGAGGTAGGAAGCGTCAGGGAAGACGGGCTCGAAGCCGGGAAGCTCCGCCAACCGGCCGGCCAGGTGGTGGGCGCGGCTGAGGCTGGTCCGGGCGATCGACCGGAGGCCGTCCGGACCCATGTAGCCGAGGTAGACCGTGGCCGCCAGGGCGCAGAGCGCGTGGTTGGTGCAGATGTTGGAGGTCGCCTTCTCACGGCGGATGTGCTGCTCACGTGCCTGCAGGGTCAGCACGAAGCCGCGCCGGCCGCGGTCGTCGAAGGCCTGCCCGACGAGGCGGCCGGGCAGCCGGCGGACGAGCTCTGTGCGGCAGGCCATGAACCCCACGTGGGGACCGCCGTAACTGGGCGCCAGGCCGAGCTGCTGGCCCTCGCCGACGGCGATGTCGGCGCCGTAATCACCGGGCGCCGCGAGCAGGGCCAGGCTGATCGGGTCGACGGCGGCTATCGCCAGCGCGCCGTGAGCGTGCGCCGCTTCGGTCAGCGCGGCCGCGTCCTCGACCAGCCCCAGGAAGTTGGGCTGCTGGAAGATCACCGCCGCGACGCCGTCGTGGAGCTCCTTTTCGAGTTCCTGGGCGGTCATCACACCATCCCCGGGCGAGTGATGTAAAACGTGGAACCTTCGTCCCTTGGCGAAGCCGCGCAGCGTCTCTTCGTATTCCGGGTGCAGGTACCCGGCCACCAACACCTTGTCGCGTCCGGTGTGGACGACGGCCATCATGGCCGCCTCCGCGACAGCGGTCGCCCCGTCGTACAGGGACGCGTTGGCGACGTCCATCGCGGTGAGCTGGGCGATCATGGTCTGGAACTCGAAGATCGCCTGCAGCCAGCCCTGGCTCGCTTCCGGCTGGTAGGGCGTGTAGGCCGTATAGAACTCCCCCTTTGAGGTCACGGCGGGCACGGCGGCCGGGATGAACCGCCGATAGACGCCGCCACCCCGGAAGGTGAGCCGGTCCTCGAAGACGCGGTTACGGCCGGCGAGGCTGCGAATCCTGGCCATCGCCTCGGGCTCGCTGAGCCCTTGGGGCAGGTTCAGCTTCGGCAGTCGCAGCGTGGCCGGGATGTCGGCCAGGAGCGGCGCCATCGAATCTGCTCCGATGGCGTCCAGCATCGCGACGCGGTCCTCGGGCGAATGGACCAGGTAGGGCATCTAGTGTCCCGCCGCTGCCGTCGCCGCGTATTCGGACTCGCTGAGCAGACCTTCCGGCGCGCCGTCGACTCGGACCTTGATCAGCCAGCCCTCGCCATAGGGGTCGGAGTTGACCAGGTCGGGGCTTTTTTCGAGCTTGGGATTGACCTCCAGGACGTCCCCGGAGGCAGGGCAGTAGAGGTCGGAGGCAGCCTTCACCGATTCGATCACGCCGAACGATTCGCCGGCGGTCACCTTGGCTCCCGCCTTCGGCAGCTCGAGGAAGACCACGTCCCCGAGCTGGGCCTGGGCGAAGTCGGTGATCCCGATCGTGGCCGTGCCGTCCTCGACCGCGATCCACTCGTGGCTCGCCGTGTACTTCCTTTCCGTCACTGCTGCATTCCCTCCATCTTTGAATTCAGTGCTTGCTAGCGGCCGGCGAACGGACCGAGCCACGGTAGATGGGTAGGTCGACGACGTCGGCCACCGCCTGACGTCCCCGGAGGTCGAGCTCGACCTGGTCTCCGGCGGCGGCGGAGCCCGTCTCGACCGACACCAAGGCGACGCCCTGGTCCAAAAAGAAGGACCAGGTGCCACTGGTCGCCTGGCCGATGACGCGCCCCGAACGGAGCACCGGGGTCCCGTGGCGAGGAATGCTGCGGTCGCTCGTCTTGAGCCCGAGCACCTTGCGCCGGGCGCCCTCGGACCGGATCTCGGCGAGGGCCTTGGAGCCCATGAACTCGCCCTTGGCGAGCTTCACCGTCCAGCCGAGACCGGCGTCGTAAGGGTTGGTTGACTCATCCATGTCGTTGCCGTAGAGCCGAAGGCCCGCCTCCAGGCGGCAGGCATCGCGAGCGCCCAGCCCGCAGGGCAGCACATCGGCGCCTTTTCCGGCCGCGAGGACCGCGCGCCAGACCTGGACCGCGTGCTCGGCCGGGACGAACAGCTCGAAGCCGTCCTCGCCGGTGTAGCCGGTGCGGGAGATCAGGGTGCGCACGCCATCCACGTCTCCCTCACCGAACCCGAAGTAGGGAAGCGACGCTACGTCCATGCCGCTCGCGGGCAGGAGCTCCTCAGCTCGCGGACCCTGGAGGGCGATCAGGCTCACGTCGTGGGTCCGGTCGTCGAGCACCACCCCGGCGGGAAGATGAGCGCGCATCCAGGCAACGTCCTTGACGCGGTTGGAAGCATTGACCACGACCAGGAAGTCGTCCGCAGCGCGGCGATAGATGACCAGATCATCCAGGATCCCGCCGTCCTCCCGGCAGAGCAGGTTGTACTGCGCGCGGCCGGGCTCGACGACGCTGACATCGTTGGTCAGGAGACCCTGGAGGTAGTCGAAGGCGCCGGCGCCGCGCACGTCCAGCCGCCCCATGTGGCTGAGGTCAAAGACGCCGGCGACGTTGCGGACGGCCAAGTGCTCGTCGCGGATCGAGGAGTACTGCTGAGGAAGGTCCCAGCCGCCAAAGTCGACCATCCGTCCACCGAGCGCAAGGTGCTCAGCGTGGAGAGCGGTGCGCTCAGTTGGAGCCAAATTCATCCCCGCCGAGCAGTTCGCTGAGCTCCTCGGCCTCGACGTACTGCGCGATCTCCTCGTCGTGCCGCCGGCGGGCCTCCTCGATCAGGGCCCGGACATGTTCGGTGCGCTCAGCCGACCACTCCAGCTTGGTCCCTATCTCGGTGACCGTCGGCGCTCGGCGAAGCTCGGTGGCCAGGGCCATCTCCACCCGGTCGTAATCGGCCAGGGCCTGGATCAGGAGCTGCTCCTGGCGAACCGCCTCAGCCTCCGCCACGAGCGCGTCCTCCATCGCGAGCGCCACCTGGGCGGCGCCGAAGCGCTCGAAGTCGTCGGCGTCGGCGGCAGGAAAGGCGCGGATCGCCGCGAGCAGGCCTACCGATCCCTCCTGGAAGAGGTCACCGATGGGCAGGCCGCGGCCCTTACGGGCGCGAGCGAGGTCGAGGACCATTCGAAGATGCGTCTCCAGGAGGCGCGCCACGGCGGATTCGTCGGGTCCACGCCGGATCCGCTCGAGGAGGGCCGGCTGTTCACCGGGACGCAGCGGCGGGACCTGCTCAACTTCGACGGCCAGCGCTTCGAGCTCGGATGCAGAAGTCTCCTGGCCGGGATCGGCCCGCCGCGGCTCTCCCGGCCGCTGGAAGGCGGGCTCGGGCGACATCGCCGGCTAATTGTATCGACCGCCCGAGACCGGACCGACGGCCGAGAAACAGCCGTCGAGAGGCGGCGCATATACTCGCGGCCACTGCTTCACGTGGCCTTCCCTCTCGCCTGGCAGGACGAGCTCCTGGTCCTCGCCCCCCTGCCCGCTGTGGTCATTGCGAACCTGGCCGTCGACAGGGAGTGGGCGAGGCCGCTGAACCTCGCGATCTGCGCCGTTGCGATCTTTTTGACCGGTGCCTCGGGCCTTATCAACCTCATCGTGGCCCTCTCGGGCCGCGAACCCAACCTGCTCGCGCCGGCCATCCTGATCGGCGCCGCGGCGCTGGCCGCACCGGTCCTCCGGGTGCCGGTTCGCGCCCGGCTGGCCCGACTACTTCCCTTCGATGCCGAGAGCCCGGTGGCGCTGCTCGCCCTGGTCGCGGTGATCCTCGTGGTCGGCCTCCAGGCCAACTACCAGGCCGGCCACGACGCGCTGGCGGCGGTGAGCGCCTCGAGCCAGCTGCAGCCGATCGACGTTGTCGGGCAAGAACTCCCGCTCCTGCTCATGGCGCTGCTCGGGGTCGGGCTTTTCACCCGCCGCTCCCTGCCCGCCGTCCTCGACCGGCTGGGCGTGGTGAAGCCGGCCGCCTGGCAGGTGGCGGCTGCGCTTGCCGTCGCCGGGCTCTTCCTGGCCGTCAGCCAGGGAGCCCAGGAGCTCCAGCGGGTGCTCGACCCCGCCCTCGCCGACCGCCTCGGGCAGGCGACCTCGCACTACTACGGAAGCATCAACGGCTGGTTCGGGATCGCGGTCATCGCGCTCGGACCGGGCATCGCCGAGGAGGCCTTCTTCCGGGGCGCGTTGCAGCCCCGGCTGGGGATCTGGGTCGCCGCCCTGGCCTTCGCGGCGGTGCACACCCAGTACGCCCTGACCGTCGACACCCTCCTGGTCTTCGCTCTCGGTGCAGGTCTGGGCCTGGTCCGCCGCCGCCTCAACACCACCTCCGCGATGACTGCACACGCGGCCTACAACGCGCTCGCCGGCGTCGGCATCCCGACGGCCCTGCTGCCGTGGGCAATCCCGGCCGAGGTGTTGCTGGTGCTGGTCGCCATCGCCCTCTGGTGGGGGTCACGCGGCCTCGAAAGGATCGCCGACCGCCCTCAACCCCGCCTGTAGTCACCCGCCGCCGGCGGCGGTAGAATTCGGCCAAAAGATGCCGACGACGACCACCACTCCACAAGATCTAAGGGACGCAGTCGTCATGGAGCCCAATATCTTGTTGCCCACGTCCGCGACGCGGATCGTCGCCATCGTCAACCAGAAGGGAGGGGTCGGCAAGACCACGACCGCCATCAACCTCGGCGCGGCGATGGCGGAGCTGGGCCGCCAGGTGGTGATCGTCGACCTCGATCCGCAGGGCAACAGCAGCAGCGGCCTCGGCTTCGACGTCCGCCGCCGCCGGCTCACCGTCTACCAGCTGCTGAGCGGCGAGGCCGTCATCGACGACGTTGCGGTCGCGACCTCGGTGCCGGGCCTGCACCTGGTGCCTTCCGACCTCTCTCTCGCCGGGGCCGAGATCGAGCTCGCCACCCAGCCGGAACGCGAGTTCCGACTCCGCCGCGCGCTGGGCGAGCTGCGGGGCGGCTTCGGCCACGTGATCATCGACTGCCCTCCCTCACTGGGGTTACTGACGCTCAACGCACTGGCGGCGGCCCACGAGGTGCTGGTCCCGATGCAGGCGGAGTTCTTCGCCCTCGAGGGCCTCGGCAACCTCATCTACACGATCGCGCTGATCCGCGAGCGCCTGAACCCCGAGCTGCGGGTGAGCGGCATCCTCATGACCCAGTTCGACGCCCGGACCACGGTCAGCTGGGAGGTGCTCGAGCAGGTCCGCCGCGCCTATCCGGCCGAAGCGTTCAAGACCCTGATCCCCCGCAACGTGCGGCTGAGCGAAGCGCCCAGCCATGGTCGCCCGATAACCACCTACGACCCCACCTGCAAGGGTGCCACCGCTTATCGCGAGCTGGCCAAGGAGGTACTGGCAAGATGATGGAAACCAAGCGCCGCGGGCTGGGGCGAGGCCTCGAGTCCCTGATCCCCCTGCCGACCGATCGGCACGAGTCGGGTGTACCTCAGCTGGTCGCCATCGACCAGATCCGGCCCTCTGACCAGCAGGTTCGACGCAGCTTCGATCCTGAGGCACTGCGCGAACTGGCCGAATCGATCCGCAGTCACGGCCTCCTCCAGCCGCTGCTCCTGCGCCGCCTGGCGGACGGCTACCAGCTTCTGGCCGGCGAGCGCCGTTGGCGGGCCGCCCGCCTGGCCGGCGTGGACCGGGTACCGGCCCTGGTGCGGGACGAGCCCGGGGAGGCCGAGCGCCTGGTGCTCGGATTGATCGAGAACCTACAGCGCCAGGACCTGAACCCGATCGAGGAGGCGCACGGCATCCGCGCGCTCAGCGACCAGTTCCGGCTCACCCAGGAGGAGATCGCCGCACGCCTCGGTAGAAACCGCGTCTCGATCGCCCAGGCATTGCGGCTGCTCACCGCCTGCCCGGCCGTTCAGTCGGCAGTGGCTGCCGGTGCCCTCACGGCCGGACACGCCAGGGCGCTGGTCGGCCTCCCCGGCTTTGACGAACAGGAGCACGGGCTCAAGGTGGTATTGGGCCGGCGACTCTCAGTCCGTCAGACCGAGGCATGGGTCAAGCGCTACCTGCCGCCCAGGCCCAGGCTCATAACCGACTCCTCCCGACCGGCGCTGGCCCGGCTGGCGGCGGAGCTGGAGGCGGCCATCGGACTTTCGGTGAAGCTGACGGGCAGTCCAAGAAGGGGAAAGGTCGCCATCGCCTACGGCTCCCAAGAGGATCTCCAGAGGCTTTACGGGAAGCTGACCAGCTAGGCTTGTTCCACGTTTTACATGGCCTCGGGTTGCGCTGCTCTGGCTGCCGGCTGACAGAATCGAACCGGTGAGACAAGCTCAGGCACCCGCCCCAACCGATAACGTCGGCCGGATGCAGCCTGCCCGGTCCTTCTTCACCGAGTTAGCGGAGATCCTGCTTCTTGCGGTCGGTCTCTACCTCGTCATCACCTTTGCGATCCAGACCGTCCACGTAATCGGATACTCGATGCTTCCGACCCTGAACAACAACGATTACCTCATCGCCACCAAGGTCGACCTGCGATTCACCACGCCGTCCAGGGGTGACATCGTCATTCTCAAGGATCCCTTCGACAGCTCCCAGGACTTCGTCAAAAGAGTGATCGCCCTTCCGGGCGAGCGACTGAAGATCACTGACGGACACGTCTACATAAACGGCCAGCTGCTCGACGAGCCCTACCTGCCGAAGAACGACCCCTGGGTCACCTCGAACAATTGGCCGACCGACGTCGCCAACAGCGACGGCGCGGTGATCCCTCCCGGCCATTACTTCGTGATGGGCGACAACCGCAACCATTCCAGCGACTCGCGCGTATTCGGCCCGATCGGTCTCAACCAGATCGAGTCCAGAGCCTGGTTTCGGCTGCTGCCGCTCGATCATTTCGGGCCGGTCGTGGAGCGGCCCCGCCTGGTTGCAGCCGCCGAGCCGACCGACCTCCGGCGCGCGGCCTGAGCATTCGGCCGGCAGACCCTTCGCCGGCTCCAATCATCCTCGCCTTGCAGCCGAGCGACTGAAACGATGGGACTCTCACGGGCCGTCCTCGGTGACCTCCTCGAGATCCTCGTAGTCGCGGTTGGGCTCTACCTCATCGCGTCGGTCACGATCGAGGCCGTCCACGTCGTGGGATCGTCGATGAACCCTTCTCTGCAGAACAACGACCTGGTCATCGCCTCGCGGATCGACTACCGCCTCCACAGCCCCGAGCGCGGCGACATAGTGATCGTCCGGGATCCCTACGACCCCTCCCAGAACTTCATCAAGCGCGTTATCGGACTTCCCGGCGACCAGGTCCTCATCCGCGCCGGCCACGTCTACCTGAACGGCCTGAGGCTGAAGGAGCCCTACATCTCCGCTGATTGGCGGACGACCACCAACTGGCCGGCTCTCCCGGATCAGCCGGACGGCGAGGTCGTCCCGCCTGGCAACTACTTCGTCCTCGGCGACAACCGCGACCACTCGAGCGATTCACGCCTGTTCGGCTACATCGCGCAAAGTCAGCTCGAGGGAAGGGCGATCGTCCGCTTCTGGCCCGTCAGTGGGATTGAGCTCCTGGACGTGAAACCGACCTTGGCGAAGGAGCCACTGAGCTCCCGGATCGGCGGCTAGAGACCGATTGCCGCTCGGAACCCGGCATCGGAAGCAAAGGGCCCGATGACGGACAGTTGGATCGGTTGGTCGAGGATCCGAGAGGCCACCCGCTGGATGGTCGCCTGGTCAACTGCGTCGATCGAAGCGACCACTTCCGCCATGGGACGGATCCGGCCCGCCAGCAGCTGCTGCTGGCCGAGCCAGCTGGCCATCGCGTTGGTGCTCTCGAGGCCCAGCTTGAGCCGGCCCTTGGTGTACTCGCGAGCCTTGGTCAGCTCGGTTTCGGGCACTGGCTGCTCGACCATCTTGCGCAGTTCGGCGAGGATCGCCTTGACGGTCTCCTCCGCCTTGCTTGGATCAACACCAGCATAGACCGCGAAGTAGCCGCCGTCGTGGTGCTTGCTGGTGAAGCTGTGGACGTCGTAGGCCAACCCGCGCTTCTCGCGGATCTCGAGGAAGAGGCGTGAGCTCATCCCCTCGCCGAGGATGGTGTTGACGAGGTCGAGCGCGTAGCGGTCGTCGTCGAGGTAGCTGATTGCCCTGGTGCCGAGGCACAGGTGGGCCTGCTCGGTCTTCTTGTTCAAGAACGCGAGTCCGGGCTTGTCCAGGCCGGCAGGAGCGGGCAGGTAGCCGCTGCCGTTCTTGAGGGCGAGACCGCCGACCCGGTCCGAGACCATTTCGGCGGCCCGGTCGGGGTTGATCCCTCCCGAGAGGCTGACCACGAGATGGGGCCGGCTGTAGTGGTGGGTGATGAAATCGACCAGGTCATCCCTTGACAGCGCCGAGACGGATGCCAGGGTGCCGCCGATGTCGCGTCCCAGCGGGTGACCGGGCCACATGACCTCTTCAAAGAGGTTGTGGACAAAGTCCTGGGGCAGATCCTGGTACATCTTCAGTTCTTCGAGGATCACCATGCGCTCGCGGTCGATGTCGTCCGCGTTGAGCTTTGAGTCGGAGACGATGTCGAAGAGGACGTCCACCGCTAGCTCGAGGTGCTCGGCGGGCACTCTGGTCCAGTAGGTGGTCACCTCTTTGTCGGTGGAGGCGTTGATGACGCCGCCGACTCCCTCGATGGCCTCGGCAATCTCCTTCGACGTCGGGCGCTTGCGGGTGCCCTTGAAGAAAAGATGCTCGATGAAGTGCGACACGCCCCCGAGCCGGTCATCCTCGTACCTCGAGCCCACGGCGAACATCAGGACCAGGCTCACCGAGGCGCGATCCGACATGGGTGCGGTGACCAGGCGAGCGCCGCCGTCGAGTGGCCGGACTTCGAATTGGCCGACGCTCATTCGACGGCCAGTATAGCCAGCCCGATCGGGTCAGCCGGGTCGCCTCGGGCGCCGATCGTGCCCTCTAGGCGTCCGGCCGGCTGAATGTAAAACGCGGAACATTTCGACCTTGCCGGATGCCGGTCGAATGTCGGCCGATCAGCCCTCGCCGAGCACTCCCAGGGCTGCATAAAGGCTCATGGCCACATAGTCTGCGGGCATCCCATCTGACACCGCATCGAGAGCCTCGACCAGGTAACGGTGGGCCGGCGGCGGCAACTCCCCTTCCGCCGATTCGATCGCGTCACGAACCGCCTCCGCTATCTCGGTCGGCGTGATCTCTTCGTCAGTCGGCCCGTCCGAGACAGCGTTGACAAGCGCGATCGCCTGGCGGATGTGGTCGGCTGCTTCGTGTACCCCGGCCACCGGACCGGCAGCTTAAGGCGCGGCCCGGCGCGGTTCGACCACCAGTCGTCGGTTGGGCTCCTCACCGACGCTGACCGTGGTCACCTCGGGGTCGTCCTCGAGGGCGAGGTGGATGGCACGCCGTTCGAACGGCTGCATCGCATCCAATGTGATCGGATCGCCCGTCACCTTCACCTGGCGAGCCGCCCTCAAGGCGATCTCGCGGACGGTGTGCTCGCGGCGCTGCCGGTAGCGCTCGACGTCGATGATGACCCGTCGGTCCGCGCCGATCTTGCTCATCAGCATGTTGACCACTGTTTGGAGGGCCCGCAGGTTCTCGCCCCGCCAGCCGATCAGGGGTCCGAGCTCGCGGCCGGAAATGTCGAGCACGATCGGGTCACCCGCCTGCCGGATGCTGACCTGTCCCTGGATGCCCATGCGCTCGATCAGCTCTCCGACCAGTTCGCGACCGCGTTCGGCGGTCGGATCGGCAGGCGTCGCGGCGGCGGATGCATTCGGGCGCGCCGGCTGGTCGGGGTCAAGCACGGCGACCTCGACCACCGTCTCCTCGCTGGATTCGGAGACGACCTTGACGTCGACGTTGCGACGGCTTTCACCGAGCTCGATCAG
>Ga0307372_10013131_pt1 | contig 10742 bp, 11 predicted proteins | sample OX1MG_FD_202533 | JGI IMG/M metagenome (GOLD analysis project Ga0307372, IMG submission 202533) | Soil microbial communities from Risofladan, Vaasa, Finland - OX-1 | ecosystem: Environmental > Terrestrial > Soil > Coastal area > Acid sulfate soil | place: Finland: Risofladan, Vaasa | collected...
AACGGCTTGGCGATGCCGATCGCATAAGCGACCTGGATCGTGCAGCGCTCGGCGAGACCGGCGGCGACGACGTTCTTCGCCAGATAGCGGGCCGCATAGGCGGCCGAGCGATCGACCTTGGTCGGGTCCTTGCCGGAAAACGCGCCGCCGCCATGCGGCGCCGCGCCGCCATAGGTGTCGACGATGATCTTGCGCCCGGTCAGGCCGCAATCGCCATCGGGGCCGCCGATCACGAAGCGCCCGGTCGGGTTGACGTAGAATTGCGCCTCGTCGCACATCCACCCCTCGGGCAGGACGTTTACGACGTGCGGGCGGATGATTTCGCGCACCTCCTCCTGGCCGATCGTCGCCGAATGCTGGGTCGACACCAGCACCGCCGTCGCCCGCACCGGCTTGCCGGCGAGGTATTGCAGCGTGACCTGGCTTTTGGCGTCGGGGCCGAGCAGCGGCGCCGCCCCGGAATGCCGCGCCTCGGCGAGCGAGCGCAGGATGGCGTGCGCGTAAAAGATCGGCGCCGGCATCAATTCGGGGGTCTCGGTGCAGGCATAGCCGAACATCATGCCCTGGTCGCCCGCCCCTTCATCCTTGTTGCCGGCAGCATCGACGCCCTGGGCGATGTCAGTCGACTGGCCGTGGATCAGGCACTCGACATGGGCGCGCTGCCAGTGAAAGCCTTCCTGCTCATAGCCGATGTCGCGCACGGCATGGCGAGCGACCTCGATCAGCCTCTCCCTGGTGATCGACGAGGGCCCGCGTACCTCGCCGGCGAGCACGATGTGATTGGTCGTCGCCAGCGTCTCAACGCCGCAGCGCGCCTGCGGCTCGGCGGCGATGAAGGTGTCGACGATCGCGTCGGAAATGCGGTCGCAGACCTTGTCGGGGTGCCCCTCCGACACTGATTCGCTGGTGAAGACAAAATCGCGTTGCGGCAAGAGATGCTCTCCCCTCGTTCGGTCCTTTGCCAACTGGCGGACGCTGTCCGTTGGGCGCGAGAGCGCGGCGAGCCCCCGTTTCCGGCGGCACGTTGTCGAATGCTGAGGCGCGAGCGTCAAGTAGGATCTTGCGGGCGCGCCCGTCTCGTCATCCGTCGCGGGGCTCGCGCCGGCATCTGTTCGCCCTCCGCCGCGAGCGCCTTGGCCAAGTCGAACAGGCGGCGGCGCACGGCGACATCCTCGATCGCGTAATAGGCTTCAACCAGCTCGACCGTTTCGCGCCGGTGCAGCGGATCGGAATCGAACGTATCGGCCGGCGGTTCGGCGAACCCGCCCGGGATCGCCGGCGCCCGCACCGGATCGACGTCGTCAAAGAAGAACGCGACCGGCACATCGAGGACCCGGCTCAATTCATGCAGCCGGCTGGCCCCGATGCGGTTGGCGCCGCGCTCGTATTTCTGCACCTGCTGAAAGGTCAGGCCGATCGCCTCGCCGAGCTTCTCCTGGCTCAGCCCAAGCATATTGCGCCGCAGCCGGACGCGCGAGCCGACCCGCACGTCGATCGGGTTCGGCTTGTCGGACTTGGGGGGTCCCGACCGCCCAATCCGTCGCGATATCGCCATACCTACCCGCACACCCCAGTCGCCTGCGGGTCATATCTCATACGAATGTATGCAAGTCAACGCCGCGCCTGGCAACTTGCAATAGGTGAAATGCGCCCCGAACCCGATCCGGCCGGCCGGCCTAGCGGCGGCGCAGCACCGGCACCAGGGCGAGCGCCAGCATCGCCAGGAACGGCCAATCGCCGGCCGCCTCGTAGAGCGTCGGCGCGGCGGCCGCGGGCAGCGCGATATCGGCATAGGTGACGTCGTCGAGCCCGGTGCGCGCGACGATGCGGCCGGCCGGGTCGATGACGCCGCTGATGCCGTTATTGGCGACGCGCACCAGCGGCAATCCCTCCTCGACGGCGCGCGTCCGGGCGATCGCGAAATGCTGGTAGGGTCCCGAGCTGCGCCCGTACCAGGCATCGTTAGTGACGTTGAGGATCCAGGCCGGGCGCTCCGCCTCGTTGACAACGGCGCCCGGAAAAATCACCTCGTAGCAAACCACCGGCGCGAACGCCGGCAGCCCCGCGAGCGCGATCGTCTGCGGTCCCGGGCCGGGGCTCAGATCGATGCTGCCGGGGGTGATCTTCTTGATCGGCAGCACATCGTCGAACGGCACGTATTCGCCGAACGGCACGAGATGTGCCTTGTCGTAGCGCGCCCGGATCGCACCGGTCCGGTCGATCGCCTCGATGCTGTTCCAGACCTGCACCGGCCGCACCGCGGGCGGGCTCGCACGCAGCGCGCCGGTGATGACATAGCCGCCCTTGGGCGCCACCGCCGCGACGGCGTCACGGTCAGCCTCGTCGCGGCCGAGGAAAAACGGCACCGCCGCTTCCGGCCACAGCACGGCGGCGATTGGGTGCGGCGCCGGGGCGTTGCTCAATTCGATCAGCCGGCGGAAATCGGCGGAAGCCGCCGCCGGGTCCCATTTCAGCGACTCCGGGACCGACGGCTGCACCAAACGCAGCCAGGTTCCGGTCGGCACCGGCGGCAGCAGCCTCAAGCGGATCGCGCCGGCCGCCGCCGGGCACAGGATCAGCAGCGCCGCGGCAAGCGCCGGGGCCGCCCGCCGCGCCTGCCCCATCCGCTGCAGCGACGCGGTCCCCAGCAGCGCCGGCAGCGCAGCGGCCAGTACTGTGAGGAAACTCAGCCCGTAAATGCCGACCCAGGCGACGCTCTGCAGCATCGCCAGCGAACCGGGAAAGGCGCCGGACCACACCTCGCCCGTGAGGTTCCACGGCAGCCCGGTGAGAAAATGTCCGCGCCCCCATTCGGCGGCGCTCCACGCCACCGCGAACAGGCAGACCCGGGCGGCGGCGGGCAGGTCGAGGCGCCGCGTCGCGAGGCCGGTTACGCCGAGCGCCGCGGCCGGGTAGAACGCCAGCAATGCCGGCAGCCCCAGCACGGCAAACGGCAACGCCCACCAGAACCGGGCGATGTCGACAAACAGCGCCGCCGCGATCCAGTAGAGGCCGGCAACGAAAAAGCCGAGACCAAACACGTAGCCGAGCCGCGCCGAAGCCCATGGCCCGCGGCTGCCGTCGTCGAGCCATAGGAGGCCGGGAAAGCTGACAAAGATCAGCGGGCTCAGGTCGAACGGCGGCATTGCGCCGGCGAGCAGCGCGCCGAGCACGAACGCCACCCCATAGCGGCGCCAGCCCGGCAATCCGGCCAGCGCCTGCGCCAGCCGGCACAGCGGCGTCTCCAGCCGGGCACCGGGATGGACGCGCAAGGCCGAGCCCTCAGACACTCGCCACCCCCTTGCCGCCGATCGCGGCGGGCAGGCCGCGCACCCGCAGGCGCTTGACCCGCTGGGGATCGGCATCGAGCACCTCGAACTCGATGCCGTCTGGATGGATGATGACCTCGCCGCGCTTCGGCACCCGCCCGGCCAGCGTGAACACCAGCCCGCCCAGCGTGTCGACCGCCTCCTCGTCGCCCGCCGCGCGCAGCCTTGTGCCATGCTGTTCTTCGAGCGCCTCGATCGGCACCCGCGCGTCGGCAATGACGCTGCCGTCGGGGCGTTCGATCAGCGCCGGCGGTTCGGGCTCGTCGTGCTCGTCCTCGATCTCGCCGACGATCTCCTCGATCAGATCCTCGATCGTCACCAGCCCGTCGATGCCGCCGAATTCATCGACCACCATCGCGATGTGGGTGCGCGCCTGGCGCATCTGCACCAAAAGGTCGAGGATCGGCATCGAGGGGGCGACGAACAGGACCTTGCGCAACAGGCGCTCGAGCCTCGCCGGGCGGCGGTCGGCCACCGGCGCCAGCACGTCCTTGACATGGACGAAGCCGATCACGTCGTCGAGCGTCTCGCGATAGACCGGCACGCGCGAATGACCGTGCTCGACCATGCATTTGACGACCTCGACAAAGGGCTGCTCGGCATCGAGGGCGACGATGTCGCCGCGCGGCACCATGACGTCGGCGGCATTGCGGTGGTGCACCTTGAGGATGTTGCCGATCAGGAAGCGTTCCTGCGGCGTGATCGGGCTGAGGCCGTCGAGCGCGGCGGCCGCGACCAGCGCATCCATCGTTTCCCGCGAGCCGCGCGGCCCGCGGGGCCGGCGCAGCAGCCGCGCCAGGGTGCGCAGCCGCGCCAGCGATCCCCACCCAGGCGCGGGGTGTTTGGGCTCAGGCTGACCGCTTCTAGGGGGCGGCTCGGTGTCGTTCATCGGCTGCGGCGGTCCGGTTCAACTGTTCACATGGTATCGCGATAGGGGTCCGCCATCCCCAGCCCCGTCAATATCGCGGTCTCCCGCGCTTCCATGACCGCGGCCTCGGCCTCGTTCTGGTGATCGAATCCGAGCAGATGCAGCACACCGTGGACGACGAGGTGACACAGATGATCGGCGAGCCGCTTGTCGGGCCCGCCGGCCTCGCGCTCGACGGTTTCGAAGGCGAGGACGACATCACCGAGCAGCAGCGGCATGCCGACCGGTGCCGCCGCCGGATCGGCGAGCGCAAAGGCCAGGACGTTGGTGGGCGCATCGATGCCGCGGTAGGTGCGGTTGAGCCGGCGCTGCTCGGCGTCATCGGTGAGGACGACATCAGCGACGACGACATCGGCGACGACGGGCGCCGTCGCGCGCGATCCTTGAGCGCCGGCCAGCGCCGCGCGAGCGGCCGTCTCGGCGAGCGCCGCGGCATCCGGGCAGGCGGTCAGCCAAGCCTCGCAAGCGACCGAAACCGTGACGCAAGCGCTGGCGCTCATCTCACCCCGGCGGGTCGTCGCCGCGGGCGGCGCGGTCGCGCGCCTCGTAGGCACCGACGATCCGCGCCACCAGCGGGTGCCGCACCACGTCCTTTTCGGTGAAACGCACAATCGCGACGTCATCGACGCCGCGCAACGCCTCGAGCGCGTCGGCCAGGCCCGAGCGGCTGCCCGGCGGCAGATCGACCTGGGTCGGGTCGCCGGTGACGACCATCCGCGAGCTTTCGCCGAGGCGGGTCAAAAACATCTTCATCTGTACCGGCGTCGTGTTCTGCGCTTCGTCGAGAATGACGAAGGCATGCCCCAGCGTGCGCCCGCGCATGAACGCCAGCGGCGCGACCTCGATCTCGCCGCTGCCCAGCCGCTTCGCCAGCTGGTCGGCCGGCACCATGTCGTTGAGCGCATCGAAGATCGGCCGCAGATAGGGATCGACCTTTTCGCGCAGATCGCCGGGCAGAAAGCCCAATCGCTCGCCGGCCTCGACCGCCGGCCGCGACAGGATGATCCGCTCCACTTTGCCGGCCATCAACAGGTCGATCGCAGCGGCGACCGCCAGATAGGTCTTGCCGGTGCCAGCGGGGCCGAGACCGAACACCAGCTCGTGCTCGCGGATCGCCTTGACATAGCTCCCCTGCATCGCCGAGCGCGGCCCGATCCGCCGCTTGCGGGTGCGGAACCCGGCATCCTCGCGCCACAGGCTGAGGCTCTTGTCGTCGATTTCGGCCTGCGCCAGGCGCAACGCCGCCTCGACCGCGGCGAGGTCGATTTCCTGGCCGCGCGTCAGCCGCTCGTAGAGGCGCGACAGCGCCAGCCGCGCCACCTCGGTGGCCGAAGCGGGCCCGGCGATCGACAGACGGTTGCCGCGCGGCACCAGCGACACGCCGAGCTGGCGCTCGATGCGGTCGAGATGCTGGTCGCGCTCGCCGTACAGGACCGGCAGCAACAGATTGTCGTCGAATTCGAGCTGGCTGCGCCCGGCGGCCGCGAGTTCGGCCTCGATCGCCGGCGGCAGCGCGCTCATGCCGCCGCCTCCGCCGCCACCGGCGATAATGGCGATAATGCCGATGGCGATGCCGATGGCGATGCCGATGGCGGCACGATCGTCCCGGCGAGGCTGTTGGGTTGGGCTGCGCCGATCAGCACCGGCACGATTTCGCCGATCCGTTCCGCCGGCGCCGCGGCATGCACGCTTTGCAGATAGGGGCCGCGGCCGACCAGTTGCCCCGCATGACGGCCCGGTTTTTCCAACAGCACCGGCAGCACCCGGCCGACGCAGCCTGCGTTGAACGCGCGCTGCTGGTCATTGAGGAGCGCCTGCAACCGGGCGAGCCGCTCGCCTTTGACCGGCTCCGGCACCGGCTCCGCATCGTCGGCGGCCGGGGTGCCGGGGCGCGGCGAATACTTGAATGAGAACGCCTGGGCGAAGCCGATCTCGCGCACGAGATCGAGCGTCGCGCGGAAATCCGCCTCGCTCTCGCCGGGATAGCCGACGATGAAATCCGACGACAGCGCGAGATCCGGCCGCGCCCGGCGCAGGCGCTCGACGGTGCGGCGGTAGTCGGCGGCGGTATGTCGCCGGTTCATCCGTTCGAGCACCCGGTCGGAGCCGCTCTGCACCGGCAGATGAACGAACGGCATCAGCTGCGGCACCTCGCGATGCGCGGCGACGAGCCCGTCATCGACGTCGCGCGGATGCGAGGTGGTATAGCGCAGCCGGCTCAGCCTCGGGATCTCGGCCAACGCGCGGATCAATTCGCCCAGTCGCCATTCTCCGGAGCTGTTCGATACCGGTGGGGCACCGTGATAGGCATTGACGTTCTGCCCGAGCAGCGTGATCTCGCGCGCCCCGGCGGCGACCAGGCGGGCTGCCTCGGCGATGATGTCGCCCGCCGGACGCGAGTACTCGGCGCCGCGCGTGTAGGGCACGACGCAAAAGGTGCAGAACTTGTCGCAGCCTTCCTGCACCGTCAGGAAGGCGCTGACCCCCGGCGGCGCCGCGACCTGCGGCAGGTAGTCGAATTTGGGCTCGGCGGGAAAGCTCGTGTCGAGGACCGGCGCCGTCGCAGCCCGCGCCACCATCTCGGGCAGCCGGTGATAGGCCTGCGGCCCGACGACGATGTCGACGAACGGCGCGCGCGCCAGGATCTCAGCTCCCTCGGCCTGCGCGACACAGCCCGCGACGGCGATGATCATCCGTTCGCCGCGGCGCGCGCGGGCCGCCTTCAGCCGGCGGATCGCGCCAAGCTCGGAGAACACTTTCTCCGCCGCCTTCTCGCGGATATGGCAGGTGTTGAGGATGACCAGATCGGCGCCATCGGGATGCGCCACCGGGGCATAGCCCGCGGGCGCCATCAATTCGGCCATGCGTGCCGAGTCGTAGACGTTCATCTGGCAGCCGTAGGTCTTGACGAACAGCCGTTTGGTCATGGGCCCTCGTGGCGGCAGGAAAGCGGCGGCATCATCCGAGCACCGGTCATCCGAGCACTAGTCATCCGAGCACAGGGGCGGCGGCATCGGCGGCGGCGGATCGGGGGTCCGGCTCGTGCGAGGCTCCGGCCGGCGCCGCCTGCCGGCCGCTCAGCGCGCGGGCGAGACCGTCGGCAACGCGCTGCTGGCAATATTGCGCGAGGCCCTTGCGCGAGCCGCACTCGGCCAGCGTCGTCGGGCGATGAAATTCGACGACGATCTCGACCGTCCCGAGGCCGAGCAGCCGCCACAGATGCGGCGCCATCGCCATTGAGCCGTACCAGGCGAAGAGCGGCCGCAGGCGCCGTCCGATCGGCATGCCGTCGAGCCGCGTATAGGCGATCGACACCGGCTGCACCGTCACCGGGCCGCTCGCCCCGCTGGCTGTCCCGCCCGCCGCGACGCTGAACAGCGCGCTCTTGAACGGCAGCAGGCGGTTGCCGTCGCCGCTGGTGCCCTCGGGAAACAGGATCAGCGCCTCGCCGGCAGCCAGCCGGCCGGCGATGCTGTCGCGCTGCTGCGCCGTGCTGCGCACCTGGCGATCGATGAACACCGAACGCTGCAGCCGCGCCAGCCAGCCGAACAGCGGCCAGCGCGCCACCTCGCGCTTGGCGACGAACGAGGCCGGCAACAGCGACCCGAACACGGTGATGTCGAGATAGGAGATGTGGTTGGCGGCAAACAGCACCGGGCGGTCACTGGCCGGCCGGCCGATCCGGCACACCCGCAACCCGAGAATGCGGCAGCAGGCCCGGTGATAAAAGCACGGGAAGCTGGCCACCCAGGAGCACCGCAGCACCAGCCCGGCGACCTGTACCGGCATCAGCGCAAGGGTCCAGACCAGATACAGCGACAGCCGCCACAGCCGCAGCGCCGGCGAGCCCATGCGCTCTAGACCGCCCATGTCTCTTTCGATTGGCGCTCATAATGCCGCGAATATTTCTCGGCGACGAGGTCGGTCTTGACCACGATGCAGACATCGGTGGTGTTGAACTGCTCGTCGATCACGGCGCCGTCGCCGACGAACCCGCCGAGCCGCAGGTATCCCTTGATCAACGGCGGCAGGGCCGCGAGCATGCGGTGCGGATCGAGCGCCCACGGATCGAGCCGCCGCATGTCGATAAACCGCTCCGGCAATGCCCGCGCCCGCAAGGCCGGCGGCGCCAGATGGTGGTAGTAGAGATAGGAGAGCGGCGCCGCCAGCGCGTCGGGATCGGTGCCGGGCAGACTGGCGCAGCCGAACATCAGCGTGATGTCATAATGCGAGACATAGGCCGCGATGCCACCCCATAACAGCTGCATGACCGGCCGCGCCCGGTATCCGGCATCGACGCAGGACCGGCCGAGTTCGAGGATCTCGCCGCGATAGGCGATCAGCGGCGCGATATCGTATTCGCCGGCCGAATAGAACGCCCCGAACCGCGCCGCCGCGTCGCGCCGGATCAGCCGATAGGTGCCGACGACGGCATTGGCGCCGCTGCCGCGGCTGTGATCGAACACCAGCAGATGGTCGCAGATCTGGTCGTACCCGTCGCGATCGCGGCGCTGCTGTTCCATGCCCGGCAGCGGCCGCGCGCCCATCATTTCGTAGAAAATGCGATAGCGCAGCGCCTGCGCCGCATCGATATCGGCGGCGGTTTCGGCAAGCCGCACCTGCAGCGGCCCGGAAACGAAATCGACGATCCGGCCGGAGCCGGCCGCGGTCGGCGACAGCGAGGCCGGCGTCTCGCACGGCAGCTTGGCGGCGGCGCCGGCGATCACGCGAGAGGTTCCCGCGCGCGCAGTCGCATGCTCCGCGCCAGACGCACCAGCAGCATTATTTCCCGTCCGGCTCGCGTTTGCCGCGCCCCGGCACGGCATAAAGCTCAAGCCGGTGGCCGACCAGCTCATAGCCAAGCTCGGCAGCGATGATCTCCTGCAGCTTTTCGATCTCCTCGTTGCGGAACTCGACGACCCGGCCCGTCTGCAGGTCGATCAGGTGATCGTGATGGGCGCTCGGCATTTCCTCATAGCGCGAGCGGCCATCGCCGAAATCGTGGCGGGCGAGGATGTTCGCCTCTTCAAACAGGCGCACGGTGCGATAGACCGTGGCAATGCTGATCCGCGGATCGATCGCCGTGGCCCGGCGATAGACCTGCTCGACATCGGGATGATCGGCCGAATCCGACAGCACGCGCGCGATGACGCGGCGCTGCTCGGTCATCTTCAACCCTTTGTCGAGACAAAGCTGCTCGAGGCGAGAGGTCATCGCATCGCGATCCGGGCGGGCCGTTTGGCGCCATCATAGCGGAACCCGGTCGACCAGCCTATCGCCGCGAGCACCGGCCGAGGTGGCAACCGCGCCGCTCAAGCCCGGGCGCGCCGAGCCCGTGTGCCGAGGCCGATTTCTTTTGCCAGCCGGCTGCGCTGGCGCGCGTAATTGGGTGCGACCATCGGATAATCGGCGGCCAGGCCCCAGCGCTCGCGATACGCCTCGGGCGACATGTCGTAGGCGGTCTTGAGGTGGCGCTTCAGCATCTTGAGCTTCTTGCCGTCCTCGAGGCAGACGATGTACTCCGGCTGGATGGATTTCTTGATGCTGACGGCGGGTTGCGGGCGCGCCGCCGGCGGCGGCGGCGCGGTGCCGATATGGGCCAGCGAGTTGTAGACTTGAGTGATCAGCTGCGGCAGATCGCTCAACGCTACCGTGTTGTTCGAGACGTGCGCCGCCACGATTTCCGTGGTCAACGCCAGCATATCGTCCGATTGCTCAGTCTTTTCCATCACGCTCTTCCTGGCATTCGACTGATTGGACAATATAAGTAAAGGTTGATCGAGACGCAATACCGAGGCTGCTGCATTCTCCCGTGCGCCGTACGAATGACAAGTTGCCGAACAGAGGGATCCGCCGCAGCCCTACAATAGAGGCCGCCGCGCCGGTGCGGCGATTTCACTCGGGCGGTGCGGCCCCAGGGACGGAGCGGCGCAGGATCAGGGCATCGGTGAGACCATCGGCGCCGCGGTAGTAGCGCGGCCGGCGGCCAACCTGGGCAAAGCCGCAAGCGGCATAGAGCGGGCGGGCGGCAGCGTTGTCGACGGCGACCTCAAGGACGATCGAGCCGATGCCGCGCCGCGTCGCCGCCCCGACCAGCGCGCCGATCAGCGTCCGCCCGATGCCGCGCCGGCGCCATGCGGGCATGACGCCAAGCGACAGGATCTCGATTTCGGCGCCGAGATCGCGCGCCAGCAGGAAGCCGACCGGGCTGCCCTCCTGCCATGCCAGATAGCCGAACCCGCCGGACAGCGCGAGGATCCGCGCCAGCGCGGCCGCGTCCCACGGCTCAGCGGGAAAGCAGGCGCGGTGCAGGACCGACAGCGGCAGCGCCGCGCCGGCCGGAATGGACGTGATGCGCCCGCTCACGCCGGCGTCCGCGGACGCCGCGGCGGCAGCGTCACATCAGGCGGCCGCAGATAGAGCGGCCGCACCGGGCCGCCGGCGATCCCGGCGCGCCCTTCTGAGAGCGCCGCGGCGGCAACCCC
>Ga0307372_10013132_pt1 | contig 10741 bp, 6 predicted proteins | sample OX1MG_FD_202533 | JGI IMG/M metagenome (GOLD analysis project Ga0307372, IMG submission 202533) | Soil microbial communities from Risofladan, Vaasa, Finland - OX-1 | ecosystem: Environmental > Terrestrial > Soil > Coastal area > Acid sulfate soil | place: Finland: Risofladan, Vaasa | collected...
CCGGGTGTCGTGCCGCCGTCGGGCGAAGGGTCGTCCTCCTCCGTCCGCTCGTTCAGGTTATTGTATTTGTAGATGTACGTCTGTCCCATCGCCGTCGTGGAACTGACGAGATTGCCGTCGGGATCGTAGGACCAGAGCAGGACCGCTTGCGGAGCAAGCGGGCTACTGGGCGGCTCGATTTCTTTTATCTTCTCCCCAAAGGAGTTGTAGACGAGTTGGACGGTCTGGCCGAGCGCGTTCGTCTGGGTGAGAACTTCCCCGTCGGGCGAATACGTGTAGGTGGTCGCAGGCCGCGCGGCGCCCGGCGTGGGGGCCGGGCCGGTCGTGCTCAACAGGTTGCCGTTGGTGTCGAATACGTTGTCGGTTTCGTTGCCGGCGGGGTCGAACTGCTGGACGGGGTCGCCCGCCGTATTGAGCACGACCGAGGTCACGGGCCCGCTGGCCGTGGAGCGGTCGAAGGTCTGGTTGTTCGTGCCGTCGGCCGCGCTGGGGTCCTGCTGGGCGATCTGCTGGCCGGCGGCATTGACTTCGAAGGCCGTCGTGCGGCCCATCGGATCGATTTGTTCGACGAGATTGCCCACCGGATCGTAAACGTTCGTGGTGGTGGTGTAGTTCGTGCCGCCGGCCGGGTCGGGGCCTTCGACCTTGATCAGGTTGCCGCTGCTATCGTAAAAATCCTGGGTAGCGCGCCCCATCGGATCGATCGTTTCCGCGACTTGTCCTTGCGCGTTATAGATCGTTTGCGTGGTGGGCCGCACGTTGGGGTTGCCGGGGTCGGGCGGCGGATCGAGCTGTTCGATGGTCCGCCCCATGCCATCGACCACAAAATCCGTGGTGCGGCCCAATTCGTCCGTCTCGGAAGTGAGATCATCCGTTGACGCGGTGGGATCATCCGTTGACGGGCCGTACGCATATTCGACGCTGGCCTGGTCGGCCGTGCCCACGGCGTAGGTCACCCGGCTCACCAGCCCGTGCGACGTGTATTGGTAGCTCGTTTCGATGCCGCGCGGATCGACCATCGTGGCCACGAGGCCGCCGGGCGTCTGGCCTTGGGCCGTGGGGTCGGGCGTGTAGGTATAGGTGGTGACGCGGTTGGCATCGCCGTGTTGCCCGACCTGCGTGACCGTGAGCACGTTGCCGTTGGCGGCGTCGAGCGAATAGTCGGTCACGCGCCCCGCGCGGTCGACGTATTGGGTGGGCTCGTTGAACTTGGGGTCGAAAGTCCAGTGTTCGCTGGTGCCGTCCGGGTAGTCGGTTTCGACCACGTCGCCCATCGTGTTATAGACGTTCGTGGTCACCAAGGGCTGGCCGCCGGAAGTGAGTGGCGGCGCGGTGATCTGCACGGCTTCACCCTCGGTGTTAAAGCCGGTCACAACCGTGTTGCCCAGCGCGTCGGTATTCACGCTGTCTTGGCCGAAGATCGAGGTCTGAAACTGGCTGACGTGGCCGTTCTGGTCGGTTTGGCTGCCCAGCAGGCTGGCGGCAGAGACCAGCGGGGCGGGGTTGGCTTGCGTGCCGAGGCCGCTTTGCGTGTCGACCAGGGCCTGGTCGAGCGGCGGATCGAGCTTGGTCGTCGAGTTGTCGGGCGCGGTGATCTCGGTCAGGCCGTGGTACGAGTTGTAGGCGAACGCCGTGGTGCCGGTCGAATCGGTCTTGGAGGTCATTTGCCCGGTCGTCGAGTCGTAGCCAAAGCTGGTGACGCTTTGGGTTTCGGAGTTGCCGGGGTCAGGCATGGCGATCTGGGTCAAATGGCCGGCCGAGTCGTGCGTCAGGGTGACCGTGCGGCCCGCGAAATCGGTGATACCGGCCAGCAGCCCGTTTGAGTATGCGAAGGACGTGGTGCGCCCTTCGGCATCGGTAATGGAGGTCGGATCTCCGTTCCCATCGGTGCTCACGGTGGTCATATTGCCGGCGCTGTCCGTCACGCTGGTCAAAGTGCCCTGGGGGGTGAACTGGCTGACGTTCTGGCTGCGGTCGGTGAGGGTATAGGTGCCGTCGGAGTTCTTGACGAGCGTGGAGAAATTGGGTCCGCCGGCGGGGCGTGAGTAGCTGAGGTCGTGGTTTTGGGTGAAGAAATAGAGGTTTCCGGCGCCGTCGCTGAGGGTCACGCCGCCGACTTGCGGCCAGAGGCGCGGCAGCCCGCGCAGCGTCCAGCCCGCGCCGGCGGCCGAACCGTCGAGGTTCTCGACGTTCTGCTCTCCAGTGTAGGCGCGCACGATGGTGCGGCCGTCGGGGTAGACTTCGGTAATGGTCATGGTGAAAGGATAGACGCCCGTGGGCAAGGTGCCGGCGTCGACTTGGGCGGAGAAGACCACGGCCTCTCCGGCGGTGCCGCCGGCCGGGCTGTAGTAGACCGGCGCGCCGACGATGCCGCCCAGCGTGAGCTGCGCGGTGACGTAGGCGGCGCCCGCCACGTCGCGCGAAAGTTGGTCGACCACGGTCACGATCGGGTGGGGCTGGTGCAGGCCCAGGAAGGTCAGGCCGAACTGCAGCACCTTCTGCGCGTTATCCGACAAGGGGCTGGCGACCATGGCCAGCGAATTGGTGCCGATCGGCAGGCTGAGATGAGCGGTCATGCCGCCGTTCGACTTGTCCGGCTCGACCTGCAGGTTTCCGCAGCCGCAGGAGCAGGTACACTGCCGCGTCGAGTTGTTGCCCACGTTGGGGTCATAAATGGTGCCCGTGCCCTGGGCGGAGTTGCCCAGCGGGTCGGAGACGCCCACGTAGAACTGCGTCTGCGGCTCGTAGAGGCCGACCAGCGAGGTGATGATGGCGGGCACGTCGTCCTTGGGTTTGTCGTCGTTGACGCCGACCGCGAAACTGGCGCTGGTCTGTCCGGCGGGAATCGTCACGGTGCCGGAGGCGGCGTTGTAATCTTCCGGCGACGTGGCCGAGCCGTCGGCCGTGCCGTAGCTCACCACGTCGTCGGTGGAGATGGGCTCCGAAAGCGAGACGGTGAAGCTCAAAGAACCGCCGGTCTTCTCCGGCCCGGTGGCGTCCGTGATGCTGAGCGTGGGGGGAGCGCCTTGGAGGATCGTGCCGGTGGCCTGGCCCACGGCGATGGTGGCGTTGACGGCGTTGAACAGATTTCCGTAAAACTCTTCGACGGGGCCCCAGGGGTCGATCAGAATGGCAACCTGTCCGGGCACGCCGTTGACCGTTTCAGGCGTGGTGCTGTTCGGGGCGAAGGTGATGGTTTGCGGCGCGGCTTGCGGTATGGCGGTGTAGTCTTCGCCGGCGACGGCGCTGCCGTCGGTGGTGTAGAACTGCACGCTCACCTGCTGGGTGGTGGGCGCCGAGAGGGAGACGGCGAAGGCGAGCTGCCCGGGACCCGGAAAAGGACCCGGAAAAGGGGATAAGTCCAATTTAATAATGGGACTTATCCCCTTTTCCGGGTCCTGGCGCGAGGGCCATCCCTACCGCGATTCCCATTATTAATGGGACTTATCCCCTTTTCCCGGTCCAGCACGCTGTAGGCCGGGCCGGTTTGGTTGGGGCCGGGGCTGACCGAGTTGGCGCGGTCGATCTGGGTGATGTCGCCGATCGCGTCGAGGCCGAAATAGATGGATTTGGGCGCCACGGCATTGCCGCCTGTTTGGCCTTGCTGGTCGATCAAGTCGAGCCGCGAAAGCGTGTTGTAAGTCGCTAAAATAGTTTTGGCCCGTTTTCCGTTCGTTTTCCGTTCGTTTTTCCGTCCGTTTTCCGTTCGTTTTCCGTTCGTTTTCCGTTCCCGTTCGAAAGTAAGAACCAGGCTAGGCGTGAGCGCCTTTATCCCCTTTTCCGCGCTGGCCTCCTCCGGATCTGGGTTTGCTCGAACGCCGTCGTATCCGACGGACCGCACGTTCTGCTTCGAGCCTCACATCGCCGTCCTGCTCGAAGCGACATAGCCGCACGAGTGATTGAAACGCTGGGTCCGTTGTGTTGGCTGTGTGTCCGAGGCTCCGAATGGACGCAAGACGGATCTGCGGGTTGCCATTCGAGGCCTTGACCGCAAGCGCCGCAATAATTTCCGACGTAGGCGGGCGCACGCAACCAACCAACCTCGCAGCCGCCAATTTCTCGTTGCCACGCCCATCTTCGAGCATGTGCAGCAATCCGGCGATGTAGGAAGGATCTGATGATCGCATTCGCGTCAACCCCAAGGCTGCTGTCAACCGCGTGGCCTCATCATTCGACCCCATCGCAGTGACAAGCTCACGCTCGATTTGTTTTGCTGTGACCGTAAGGCGCGCCAGCGCACGCGCTGCAAGGGCTGACGCCTCCCCGCAGTCGGCAGTAAGCTCTTGCAGGAGGCGGTTGAAGTGTCCTTCAACGAAAAGCTTCTGGATGGCCTCCAGGGCACGCGCACGTACCAAGGGAGCGGAGTCCGAACGCGCTTTCACGAGAAGTGCTAATGCGTCCGCGTCATCAGCCGAAGCGATTTCACAAACAACTTGCGTCAACTCCGCCCGCGCGCATGCGGGTGACATGGCAAAACGCTCGCCAATCACCCGTGTCGCCGGTGTTCCTATTGCCGCGAGTGCCGACCGAGCGGCTCGTCGCAGCGTTTCGACCGAATATGAAAGCTGCGCAACGAGCTTCGGAACGGCCGGGAGCGCGCCGGCCCCTACTGACCCTAAGGCGCCGGCCGCCTCTTCCCGAACGTCAAAATGCTCGTCATCGAGCGCGGCGAGCAACGTTGGCACTACTGTTTGCGTCTCGTCAACGAATTGCTGGATTGACCGAACCACCGAACGGCGCACCTCCCAATCCGGATCGGCACAGCTTGTAACAAGCCGCTTGATCATTGGTTTAACGGCCGAGCAGGCAACGCCTACGGCCTCCGCTGCTGCAGATCGGACATTGCTGTTCGTGTCGGCAAGGAGAGCGGCAATTTGATTGAGGGTTTCCACTTCTGCGCTCCAACCGACGGCCAGTGCGTCAGCGGCGCTCTGTCGAGCATGCCAGTAGTCGTCGGCGGCTAAGGCGCGGAGGTCAGTCATGCATTGTTTCGCAACCGCCGGATCGGAGGCGCATATCCAGCCCGCAGTTGCGCGCACGAAGCCTTCCGAGTCGTGAAGTGCATGCCGCACGGCGCGCGCGACCGCATCGATGGGAAGCTTCAGATCCTGAAGGGACGAGATCGCAGCGCTTCTGACAACTGGATCGTCGCTATCTAACGCGTCCAGGCACTTGCTTCTCCAATCAACCGGATGCTCTCGAATCGTTCGTCGAGCTGCGGCGCGCATCGCTGAATCGTCCGATACCAAGGCTTTGAGAGTCGACGCCACACCGTCTTCAAGTGCCATTATTCGACGACCTCACCGCGAGGAATCTCGGTAGGGCCTTCGTTCGGACCCCCACCAATGATCGTGTAATCAGGCTCGCCGAACAGAGCCTTCAGGTCCTGCTCCGACAGACCAATATCGGCCAGAGTTAACGCAATGCGTTCTGGCCGAGGGATCTCCGCGGCGTCACAGGTATTGGCGTCGAGCAGAACGTTCAGAATCGCTCCAAAGAAGGCGCTCGCGGCCGCTCCAAGTCCCAAGCGACCGCCGGCTTTGGCCGCGAGCCCGCTCGAAGCCCATTTTCCGCCAGTTCGAGCTACAACGAGGTCAATCGCGCGAACGATATCGGGAATGAGCTTCCGCAGTTTGGACTGGATAATCCCCGGAAGCACTTTACCGGCATGGGTGGATACTACGTGGCAGGCCCCAACCCCGGTTTGTTTATTGACGACATATTTCAGAATGGCTAGTTCCTTCGCGCCTCGCATAATCTTTATCTCTCCAGTGGCGTGCTCCGGAAACCATTCAAGAAAAATTTTAAACCCCTTTACCGACGTGTCGACAGTTTTATTGCCACCCAATCCAGTTGGATCTTGGAGGTTCGTCGGATCATTGCCGACATAGCGCGACTCATTCATATCGCCGGCGCGGAAGCCCGTCGGATCAGCACTGATCCACACCGTCGCGGCCGGATCGTACCAGCGCTTGAGGAAGTTGATGAGCTGCGTAGCCGGGTCGTACAGCCCGCCGCCAAAGCCGGTGAGGTGGCCGATGGAGGAATTCGTCTCGTTAAAATCCTGCCCATAGGCCGCATAGGTGACGTGGTTTTCTAGCGCCCCGTTGGCGCCGACCGTGTCGGTGAGCGAGCCTTCGTCATCCAGCAGGTAGTAATAGACCGTGCCGGGCGAGTTAACGTTGCCGACGTCCTCCTCGGCCAAGGCCGTAAAGAACTGATCGTAGGCGCTCGTATTGGGGCCGTTGAGGTAGCGGGTGGTCAACTGCTGGCTGGCGTTGAAGGCCAACACGATGTTGCCCGGCGCGGAGGGGGGCTGGCCGGCGTCGCCCAAGGTGGGCGGCGCGCTGGCGTCCCATACGTAATGCACGGTCTGCGTGTACGTGCCGGAGCCGTTGGGATCGACGTCACGCTCAATCAAATGGTCCCAAACGTCGTACACGTAGTGGACGTGACTGGTCAGGACGCCGCTATTGTCGAACGTCTCGACGTCCGTCAAGCGGTTCCGATAATCCCAGGCATACGTCGTTTTGTAATCCGTCGCGTAGGAAGTCGAAATCCGCGTGCGGACCGTGCGGTTGCCTTCGGGGTCGAACTGGTACGTGAACGTGCCGTCGTTCGTCACCTCGTTGTTCGGCGAAACCGTGGTACCGGTGCCGTTGGCCGACGTGCGGTTGCCGTTGGGGTCGAAGGCCAGCGAGAGGTTCGGCGGTTGGGTGCCGCCGCTGGCCGTCGTGTAGGTCGCCGAAATCAACTGCGAGGTTGGGTCGTAGCCGTAGGTGGCCGTGCCGTCGATGGAGCTGAAGGTGCTGACCCGACCGAGGGGATCGAAGGTGTACGTGAGGTCGTCGAGCGAAGCGCCCATGTACTCGTGCTTGATGCCGGTGAGCTGGCCCTGGTCGTTGTAGCTCAGCACGCTGTAGGCGGGGCCGCTTTGGTTGGGGCCTGCGCTGACCGAGTTGGCGCGGTCGATCTCGGTGATGTCGCCGATCGCGTCGAGGCCGAAGTAGATGGATTTGGGCGCCACGGCATTGCCGCCTGTTTGGCCTTGCTGGTCGATCAAGTCGAGTTGCGAAAGCGTATTATAACCGTAACTGTTCAAAAAGTCCGCCGTGCCCGCGATCGTGGCCGAGAGCGACGAGCGGTTGCCCGACGCATCGTAGCTGCTCGAAAGCAGCACGTCGGGCACGCCCGGCGTGCCGGCGTTGTCGACCGAGGCCACGTTCCCCTGGCCATCGTAAGTATAAGCATAATGCGAGAAGTTGTCGCCGATCGAGGTGATTTGGCCATCGGCGTTGTAGGCGGTGGTGATGGTGTTGTAGCTGCTGAGCAACTGCGAGCTATCGGCGGTGAGTTGCGGCTCGTCCCAGCCGGCGTCGAAGCCCGAAAACGTGATGAGGTAAGCAAAAGCAAAGCAAGACACCCATAGTTTAGGGACGGCTCGAAGCTCGACAATCGTTCCGCAAAGAATCGCCCGCGGCGACTTATCGCCGGGCCGCTTGACAAGTTTTTGGCCGGATGTACATTGTCGGACATATTTGGAGGTGCTCGCATGCCTGCCTATGCCCGTCGCCAGATCGTCGATGAAACTGAAGTCGGCGTCTATCACTGCGTTTCCCGTTGTGTTCGGCGTGCCTTTTTATGCGGTCAGGACGCCTTCAGCGGTCGCAATTATGACCACCGCAAAACGTGGATTCAGTCCCGCATGGAAGAACTGGCCTCGATCTTCGCCGTGGATTTGCTCGGCTTCAGTGTGATAACGAATCATTCATAGTGCTTACCTTTCTTGATTGTATTCAAAGATCATTGTTGAGCTAGCTTGGCTAGAGAGACTCGCCTTGGCTGCTGTCCGTGGGCCAGGCGGGCTGCCCCGTCGGCGTCCGAAGTTCGCTTGGGACTTGAGTCAGGGCGGTGCGCGGGTGACTGCGTAAAGCCGCGAGGCGCTGCAGTTCTCGGCCGTTCGCCCAGTAAAGCCACTTGCCCAACCAGAGGCGCCCGTGAACCCAGCCGCGCCGACGCCAAGTGTTGAGCGTCGAGGCGGGAACATTCAGCTTCTTCGACAAGCGGCTGCCGCGCCACCAATCCAGGTGTCCGGCAGCGCTCGTCGTTTCAGATGGCGGCTCTTGGGGAAGAGCTGGCAGCGCTGGCAAAAGCCCGGCCTCTCGCGCGCGGCGGCAGAGGAAGGCAACCATCGCAGCGGTGAAGGAATCGCTTCGAGGCGCGCGAAACCCCTCGCCATTCAGCAGACGCGCCACATCAGCGTGAGACAGCCCTTGTCGCTTCAGCTCGTTCACGCGCGCGAGCACCCGGGGGCTCTCCGCGAGGCTTCGGTAGGAAGAGACCGCACGGCGGATAGCGTGCCGGCTTTCATGCCCGCCAGCCCAGCGCAGCGTCACCTCCACACGCTCGCTGCCGTCCACAACGCTCACCTCCACGCGCTCGACGAGTTGGCGGACGATCTCCTGCCGGTCCGACTGCGGTGTCGCTTCCGCATGCCAGAGCGCCGGCAGGTTGCTCGCCAACTCGCGAATGCGGTTCCGTTCGCCGTCGCTGAGCCGTGTCGGTTGCGCGCGGCAGAACCGGTCAAGCGCTTCCTGGGCGGCGTGCTGCGCGGCCAGCGCCGCTTCCCACCGGCGCTCCAACTCGCGCGCGACAAGACGATTCTCCGGCTCGACCTTCGTATACTGTCGCCAGGCGCGATCGACTTCGTACTTGGCGCGCTCGAGGTCCTGTTGGTGGTGCCGCTGAAGCCGCTTGCGTTCGCCTTCCAGTTCGTCGGCTGCCGCCAAGCTCAGCTCGAGCGCAGCCGGCTCGAGGGCCAGCAACACCTGGGCCGCGACCAGTGTTTCCAAAGGCCGCGCGGTCAGCGCCTGGCACTGCGGCTCGCCCCATTGGTTGCGCGCCGCGTCGCAAGTGAAACGCGCCTTCGAGCGGCCGGCGTAGGAAACGCTCATGCGCTTCCCGCAACGTCCGCAACGCACGATACCGCTGATTAAGGACCGGCCGCCGCGTGGCGTGCCAACGCCGTATTTCGCGCTGTTGTCGCGCAACCGACGCTGGTTCGCCTCGTATTGCTCCCAGCTAATATACGCCGGCAGCCGATCGCGAATGAGAACATCCCACTGTTCGGTCGGCGCCCAAACGCGCCCCGAGCCCGGACGTCCCGGAACCCGCTTGCGCGGGTTGGTCCTACGGCGGCCGTGGGCGTAGGCGCCCGCGTAGATGGGATGGTGAAGCAGACACTGCAGCGTCGCGCGGTTCGGACGTCGCCAAACCAGTTGGTCGCGGTCGGCGCCCCGATGCGGTCGCATCCCCACGAGAATACCATGCTCATTGAGGTAATGCAGCACCGCCGCCGAGGAACCCAACTCGGCAAACTTGTCGAAGATCAATCGCACCACCGCACGCGCCTGCTGGTCCGGCTCGAACTCCAAACCGCTCTCACGCGACCGCACGTAACCGATGGGCGCGTGACTGAACAACTCCCCGCGACGAGCCTTGTTGCGCTGACCCGCTTGCAATCGTCCACGCAACACGTGCAACTCAGCTTCACTCATGGTTCCCTTCAGCCCCAACAAGAGACGGTCGTTGTAATCACAAGGATCGTACACTCCGTCGGCGTCTGCCAGCAACGTGCCGAACGCCGCGCACAGTTCCAGCAATTGATGCCAGTCGCGACACGATCTGGCTAGCCGGCTCATCTCCAATCCCAGCACGGCACCGACATGATCCAGTCCCACTTCCGCCAACAGTCGCTGAAAGCCGGGCCGCCCTTGGATGGACTGGCCGCTTTGCCCAAGGTCGTCGTCAATCACCAACACTCGCGAGTCGGACCAGCCCAAACCAACCGCCCGCTCACGGAGACGGTACTGCATCTCAGTCGATTCGCGGTTCTCGCTCACTTGCTTGGCGCTCGACTGGCGCACATAGACAATCGCCTGCCGGTCCAGATGTCGCGACGCGATTTTTGAACTGGTCCAGGGCACGTGTCCTGCTGACGCCGCAGCCGGCTGCGTGATGGCCGGCTTAGCCGCAACCTCAAGCGTCTTCATGCGTCACCTCCTTGGAATCCGGTGACGCTTGAGACGCGACGAGACGAATCAGCGTGGCGAGTACCGCCTGCCGCGGACGAGCGGGCAGGTTGTGCCAGAGTTGCTGAAGTCTCAGCGGACCTGATTCGCTGAGCGACTGCGGGGGGGCACGAGGTCACCTGCGGCGGTGGGCATAAAGCTCCTCCTTGAGAAAATCGTTTTGCATACCAGTCGGCCAGATCCAATAAGGCCGACGTAGCTATCATAGGCCCGGAAGCCGCCTTTGAACAAGACGAACCAACAGGCGCAGCGTGATTACGCGCGTATGTCGAACCACCTCCATCTGCTTTTGAGGAACCGTCCCGATCTGGCCGCCCAGTGGAGCGACGAAGAAGTCGCCGTGCGATGGTGGCGGCTGCACCCCTTGCGACGGAACGAAGACGGATCGCCGGCCGAGCCGGACGCACAGGAAATCGCCGGGTTGCTGGCCGATACCGACGCACTGGCCGAGCATCGGCAGCGGCTGTCGAGCATCTCCTGGTGGATGCGGTCGCTGTGCGAGCCGATTGCCCGGCGGGCCAACCGGGAAGACCGCGTCACCGGCCGCTTCTGGAAGGGTTCCGCATACTACCTCCGTAATCACCGGTTGACGATGCTGGCAGGGGTGGGTGATCGCACGCCGATGCTAGCAGCATAAACGATTGGAAACG
>Ga0307372_10013133_pt1 | contig 10740 bp, 4 predicted proteins | sample OX1MG_FD_202533 | JGI IMG/M metagenome (GOLD analysis project Ga0307372, IMG submission 202533) | Soil microbial communities from Risofladan, Vaasa, Finland - OX-1 | ecosystem: Environmental > Terrestrial > Soil > Coastal area > Acid sulfate soil | place: Finland: Risofladan, Vaasa | collected...
TCGGAATGCTGACGCCGGTAGACTACGAGAACCTCCACGACGAGTCCGCCACCGTTGCCTAGCTCTCATATAGCGGGTCCAAGAGACGGGGGCCACATCAGCTGGCTTAACAAATGGGGTCCCGTCATGACCACCGCCCGGATGCTCATTCACGCGCACTCTGGATGCGATAAGCCGCTAACAGAACTTTCAGATGCGTTCATGTGCCTTCAGTGGCTACGACGATACGCCGCGCAGGAAGAAGCCATATCAAATAGCGAGATGGCAAAAGTGGTATCCGCGATGAGCGAGTTGAATCGCCATATCGATAGTTTTCGCGCCGGCGAGGGGCCAACGATCGATGTGCTGGTTGAGGAAATACGCCATATATGGATGCCCCGGTTGTCAATCTATGAACTGGGCATTTGACATATTCGAAGAGCTAATGTAGTTTGTAAAGATGGATGATATTGGAAATGAGCTTTGCCAACGCATGAGCGATACATTTGATGATTTTTGGGATGCGGAAAGCCGAAGTCGCCAAGAGGCTGCGGTTGCGCTAGTACCGGCGCTAGAGTCCACATTTGCTTTTTGGGACTATCTGCGAGATCGTGCGATCTCAAAACATCCGGATTCCGAAGATCAAATCAGTGATCAATGGGCGAAAACCAAGGGCCAACTGTATGGATACTTTACCTCTGGAGCTCTAGCCCGAGAGAAGGTGAACAGAACTTCAATGACAGCCGCAACATAGGCTGCATACGGATCTGGGTTCTACTCCTACGCCGTATTCTATGATTGTCCTTCCTTGGTCGAAGGAGCCCGGATCTTCGGCACTAAGCGGGTCACAAGTGCCATCTCTGCGGCTTCCCAGCCGCCTCCCGCTCGTGAACGCGCTTGGCACGCTCTATTGCACTCTCCCAAGCTGAGCGACGGAGGACACGCCTACTTGGGAATACAATTACCTGGTACCCCAGCACTTGGCTCACATGCTGGGAGGCTGCGCGGTTCATACGGCGGTCCGTAATCGCCCCCGTGACGAACAAGCCAAGCAGTGCGATGGTGGCAGCGATCATTGGCGGCCAGAGTACAGCCGGTCCCCTGCGCTCCAGCCAGATCCCCAACACAAAGCACACACCAGCGGCGATTGGGGTGGCTCTGAGTCCAACCCATCCTAGGACCGCAAGCCGAGCCGCCTCTGGGCCAATCAGGGGTTCTAGCTCGAGCCGCTCCTTGGCATGCCACGAGTCTCGGAGTTTCACCAACAAGCCACCGCCCCAGCAGATCCGAGGACCAGGTCCAAAGCAGCACCGTTCAGCCCCAAGAACGCTCCAAAGAACCCAAGAGCGGGACCCCCAAGACTAAATCCCACCCCGGCAAGACCAAGGCCGCCACCAAGGCAGGCCGCCGCGTCTCCGGCAAAGCACGCCGGATAATCTGCGAGGCCCGCCGCTGTGCCGGTCACAAAGGCTGCGCGGAAAAGTGTGAAGCCGCTAAGCCCTGCCACCGTGGCGTCTGCGGCCGCCCCTACGCCAAGGGGGATGGACGCCACGCCCAACGCGATACCGATGTCGGTCCGGGCTAGGCGTCTGTCGTCAGGAACCTGAAATGGGTGGGGTTGTCCCCGTGGGTCGCCATTACGACGGCTATGTCGGTCGATCACTCGTACCCCACGCCTCCCATCACCTACTCCCCACCGCTCGCTGGGTTCCTCGTTCCACGTTGGATCTCCTTCTGCCAAGCCCAGATGCGAATGCCGCCCGACTTGACCTTGACGGGAAGGCCCGCTCTTTGTGACAGGAATGCGCTGGCGGCCGCCCCGGCTCGATTGTCGAGTCGTTGACCGCGAACGACACAGTACACCGCAAATGCCACTAAGGCACCGATGCCCCCCCAGAGAGCCGGTTGATGGAGGACACTCGACGCTATGGCGAGAGCAGGCGCTGTTGGGAAGGCTGCCAAGTAGCCCGCCTTGAACCACCGACTTGCGCGATAGGCGAATGCCGCCGCCTCTTCGCCGACCAAGCCGGCAATCTGGATGCGCTTTGGGGACGCTGGCAGTTCCGTCATTCGATGTCTCAGCACCCCACCAGCGACCCAAAGAGGGCGCGCCAGTTCATCTGCGCACTGGCGGATCCCGCGTCCCAACCGAGAGCGCCTGCTCCCAGTGCGAAGGACCCCCCCAGGAAGCCGAGACCCTCTACGCCAAACACCGGCAAAAACCCGATCCCGGAAGCCGCACCGCCGAGGGCTGCGCCGATACACGCAAGATGGTGTCCACCGAGACACTCCATCAGATCAAGCGAAGCCCCTAGCCCGCCGGTAACCGCACCGAGGGTACCCGCAGCCCCGGCCGACAGCCCGAACGCACCAACCTCAAGAACGGCTCCTCCACTTAGAATGGCCGCGCCAGCACCCAGGGCAATGCCTATCCCAGTGACTGCCTGATTCGTGCTCAGGGTCGTTGTGCATCCACCACCGCCGTTGTTGTTGCCTATGGGGTTCCTAAGGCAGAGGTTCAACGGCGTGTACTGCGGCGCAGCGCTTGCCGACTGGCAGGCAGAGGTATTGCCGTAGCTGCAAAGCTGAGCTGCGGTGTCGCTCAACGCCCCGGTCGGATCAGCACTGTTCAGCGGGTTATTCCCGCCGTACTGGTACGGGGTAAGAGTTAAACTGGAGAGTTGGTCCCTTGTCAGAAACTGGACGGTGGAGGGGGCGTAGGGGCTTGCGTGGAGGTAATAGAGTCCGTATTGATAGTCCATGTATTGGCCATTATGCAGCAAGTGAGCTTCACCATCCACTTGAGTGGGGTGTGATCCGATCAACCCGTGTAGTCGATGCCTTACCTTGGTTGTATGCCCGGGAAACATAAACTTTATAGGACTGATCGACGAGCCAAGTCAGGCTGCAAGACTTGCGCATCGAGCCCTGTAGCTATCCTGTCATCACCCGGTCAACTTCGTTTTGCCACACTGCAATTCGAATACCGCCCGACTTGACTCTGACGGGTCGCTGCAAGCGCGTGGAGAGGTGTCGACTCGCCGCTTGACCAGCTTGTCGGTCAAGGGCGAGCCCTGGAACGCCAACAACCAAGGCCCCCACACCAACGCCAAGCCATAAACCCGGTTGTTTCGAAATGGCTTCTCCCAAAATGAGTACTATCGCGCCGATCACCCCAAGTGCACCGAAACGTAGCCATCGTGTGGACTGGTAGACCAGTCGAGCGGCGTCATCTCCTACCAAGGCCGCGATCTGCGCTTTCCTTGGTGACCGCGACGCATCTGAACCCTTTGTCAGCACCAAAGTCCTCCAAGTAGAGCGCCCAAGTCCCAACCTAGACCACTGGCACCAAGCGCGAATGATCCGCCGAAAACCGCCATCCCAAGTAAGTAGTCGTCGTAATGGTTGGTGGCATATCGAAGCTCACGTTCCTGTTAGGAGCCTCAGTCCAGATGAGTCACGGCACTATTCGCCGCGTTGCTGCTCCTTACTCCTTAGGCGATTACCACGCCGAATCTCTCGAACACATACCGCTACCATCAACAGTCCCGCGTATCCGACTCCCAAGGCAACGCCGAGAGACACGATTCCAAGGAGTCCGGTAAGGAGCGCCCCGATCAAGATCGCCCCTCCGAAAAATGCGCAGTATGTAAATGCTCTGATCGCGAGGCTGTAGTCCCTCTGGTCTTTCACATCAGCATCCTCCCGGGCCGCCTGCGGTAGCACTGTAACCCCACCATACCCCGGCTCCGGCGATACCAATGGTGGGGGCAAAGATGAACGGAAGGGTGATGGCCACGTGTATCGCGTCAAACGCGTCCCACCCCCCTGCTGAGTAGTCCGCCACAATGCTGGGCAGCACGAGGTCGCCAATTCCAAACGTGGCAACTGTGCCGGCCACAGTTGCGACAGTGGCGCCGATGAGCTGTGCGCCTTGGCTCCCACTCAGTACCGTGCCACATCCACTGTTGCGGTTCGAGTTCCACCCAGCACCGAAGGGATTGCGAAGGCAGAGGTTCAAGGGCGTGTATTGCGGCGCAGCGCTTGCCGACTGGCAGGCAGAGGTATTGCCGTAGCTGCAAAGCTGAGCTGCGGTGTCGCTCAACGCCCCGGTCGGATCAGCACTGTTCAGCGGGTTATTAGCAGCGTACTGGTACGGGGTCAGGGTCAGGCTGGAGAGTGGGTCCGGCGTCAAGAACTGGAAGGTCACGGGATCGTAGTACCTGGCTTGCAGGTAGTAGAGCCCCGACTCCTGATCCTGGTACTGGCCCTGCCACAGGAAGGGGTTGGGGACTCCTGACGTAGCGGAGGTCAGGTTACCCCACGGATCGTAGGTATAGGTGGCGGCAACCGCCCCGGTGGAGGTGGTGAGCAACCGGGTGCTCCCCATCCTGCCGTGGATGTAGTAGAGGATGGTGGTTCCGCTAACCTGCTCCAAGGGCAACCCACCGGGCCCCATCACGTAGAGGGTGGTGCCGTCCTGGATCAGCTGCGGCAAACCCTGGGCGGTGTTCCAGGTGTAGGCTTCTGCGGTCCCGTTCACCGTCTTGGACGTCCGCAGGCCATCGCCGTTGTAGGTGTAAGTGGCAGTTACCAAGGGGCTGTTGTAGCTCACCATCTGGGCTGCCTGGTTGTAACCGTACGAGGTTGTTCCTCCGGCCGGCGGGGCAGTCTGAGTGCGCTGCCCCTGCTGGTCGTAGGTGTAGGTGGTCGTGCCCGCGGTCAGCTTGTTGCCAGTCAATTCTCCGGCGGCATCATAGCTCAAGGTTTGCTGATTGGTGCCGGTGGTGACGCTGGCCAGCTGCCCAGCCGAGTCGTAGCCGTAGTTGGTCGTAGAGGCTGGGACGGCATAGCTGGCTACCTGGGAGACGGCAGTGTAACCATAGCTGGCCGGCGTGGTGGGATAGTTAGCCGCCGTGACTCGGTTCAGGGAGTCGTAGGAGTAGGGCACGGTCATGAGCGGGGTCGTCCCCACACTCGCAGCCATCTGGGTCGTCCGATTGGCTGCGTCATAGGTGTTCTGGACTGCTACGCCGTTGGCCAGCTTCTCGGTCAGCAGGTTACCATTGGGGCCGTAGCTGAAGCTCGTGGTGTTGCCCGACCAGTCGGTTACCGTCGCCATGAGGCTGTCCGCGTTGTAGGAGTATCCGACCGTTTGGCCCCCGGGGTAGGTGATCCCGGTCACATTACCTCCGAGATCGTATGCGTATCGAACCGTTGCGCCCGCACCATTGGTCTCCTGGGTCAGGCGCCCCAGAGCGTCGTACACATAGGAAGTCGTACCCGTACCGTGGGTCATGCTCAGCCGCTGGCCGGTCGCGTCGTAGGCGTAGGTGACGTTTGGGGTGGTCCCGTCGCTGTACGACACACTGGTCAGCTCGTGCGCCGCGTCATAGGCGTAGGTGGTCACCTGGCCCTGCGGGTCAGTCATGGTCAGCAGATCCCCGCTCCCATCGTAAGTGTACTTGGTGACCCTGCCGAGTGGATCCGTGGCGCTCACCCTCTGGTTGAGAGCGTTATATGCGTAGCTGGTTGTGGCCCCGGCTCCGTTGGTCTGCGAGATGACGTTCCCGTTGCCGTCGTATCCAGTGCTCGTGGTCTGGACCACCTGCCCCGAGGCACTGGTCACCGTCACCTTTACCGGCTCGTTAGCTGCATCGTACGTGGTGGAAGTGACGACCCCGCCCGGGTCGGTCGTGCTCACCAGATTCTGGTTTCCGTCGTAGTTGTAGCTGGTCACGTTCCCCAGGGGGTCTGTTTGCGTCAACAGATTACCCAGCGGATTATAAGTGTAACTCGTGGTATATGCGACCGGGTCGCCGCCGCTGACGTTGCCTTTTGGACTCACCATCGTCAGTTTATCACCGATCTTATTGTACGTATAGGTCGTTGTGTAGCCGGTCGCGTTGGTGGTACTCGCCAAGTCGCCATAGTTGTCATAGGTGTACGTGATGGTGTTCCCGTCTGGATTCGTCATGCTGGCCGGCAGACCCGGGTTGTCGTTTCCACTGTAGGAGTACGTCGTTACCTGACTCTGGCCGGTGCTGGCAAGCGGTGTGGACGTAGACAGAAGGTTGCCATGGGAGTCGTAGGTGTTCGTCGTGGTCACCCCGGCCGCATTCGTTGTCGTCAGGACCTCGTTGAGCCCGTTGTAGGAGTAGAAGGTTGTTCGGCCCATCGGATCCGTCCTGGTTAGTGTGTTCCCGGCGTTGTCGTAGGTGTAAGTGGTGGTATTACCGTTCGGATCGCTCACTGACGTGAGCCCCATTGTGATGGGGTCATACGCGTAGGTCGTTGTCGCAGCCTGGGAAGTGCTGTAGGCGTTGGTCTGTTGGGTCAAGAGACCATTGTTAAACAAGAAGTAGGTCTCGTTGCCATTGGGGTTGGTCTCCAGAGTCGCTGTCTGGCCGGTCCCCGGTAGGGTGTAGGCGAATGTGGTCTGATGGCCCAAGGGGTTGCTTTGGGTCACCACTTGCCCAGCAGAGTTGTACGTATTGGTCGTGACCCCTCCACCCGGATTCTCGATCGTGAGCAGGTCATTGTTTGCGTTGTACGTGTAGTAGGTGTGGCCACCGGCCTGGTTGGTGACTTCAGCCAAGTCGCCGGCACTGTTGTACGAATAGGTTATGAACTGACCCGCTGGGTCGGTGATCTGGGCGATGTGGCTGCCGGTCCACGACAGAGTCAGGGTCCGCCCCGAGGTATCGGTCACTGTCGTGAGGTTTCCGCCTGTGTAGCCAAACGTCGTCGTGTTGCCATTACGGTCACTCTCGGAGGAAAGTTGACCGCTGGAGTTGAAGTCAAAGGTGGCTCCATCCCACCTTGAATACCTCCAGCTCCCGCCGGAGTTCTGGGTCAGGGTGGAGCTATTGTAATCGGGCGCAGTCTAAGCCCCACTAGTCAGTGTAAAGGTTACCGGTGACCCTGTCTCATCAGTGATGGTCACCACAGAGTTCCCACTGTTCTCAGCGAGACTCATCCCAAGGTTCGAAGTCCAGCCGTAGCCGAACGGGCCGGCAGTGGCGGCAGAGAGCGAGTTGTAGCTACGGCTGACCGTGAGATTCATACCCCGACCCGGGACATTGATATCAGTTGCGGACTCGTACAGGTCCCCAGAGGCCATGTTGACTGGGTCGACACAGTGGTAAGGGTGCAGCGTCGGCGACGAGGCACTGGAGTTCCCTATACCGACCTCCGCAAGGAAATAGGCGAGCTCTGCGGGCGAGATCGTGCCGCCCGTGGATGTAAAGCCCAGTAGGGAGCCGGCGTTGGTCCGGAGCTGCAAAAACAGAACACCGGAGGTCGCATATTGCCCGCAGTAGACCGACCCCTGCCCCTCGGTCGCCTCGCATGTACCGCTATTGCCTTGGTCCACTCCGCTGTATAGGAGCGGAGACCCAGTGGGCGTGTCGCTTAGCGTCTCGTAGGTATTGCTGGCACCGTTCGGCGGTGCCGGTATGCCGTTGGCTAGGAAGAAGAGCGCAAAAGAACTGGTCCAATAGCCGAGAGGGGAGCTTACGACCGCCATCGCACTAGTCGCTGTTTCCCCGTCTGCCACCTCTGAGACGGTATAGTCTTCCTTCCCATACTGGAGATAGATTGGGACGTAGCCTATCGATCCTGTGAGGACTCCGTTGGTGTCGGTGGCGGCGACGCTCTGCCCGGTGTTCAGGTCATTGGCTCGGAAGGCCGCCGTCGTGCATGTTGGGGTTAGTGCTCCACCGGCGTCTACACAGTACTGGTCAGTCGCCTCCGAGTGGAAGGGACTGATGTACAGGCCGCCGAGGTTATCGGCGAGAGTAGAGGAGATGACTGGAATAGCATTCCAATAGACGTTGGTGGTCGCAGTGTCACTGCCGCCTCCGCTGCTCGCGGTCCATGTCGCGGAGTACTGGACCCCTCCGGAGTTCGTTGGGTTGAGGGGATCGATAAAGGTGGTAGAGCACTTGATCGCAGCATCGCAGGTGAGATGTACCGCACCCCCCGACCCCCGCAGGACGATGGTCCCCTGCGACGGCGCGGTGGCGGTGAGCGTGATCGTGGCATTGCCGAACGGTCCATAGCCAGAGCTTGCTAGGGCAGTCGACCCGACGGACAGAACGGTTAGCATCAACTGCGCGGAGGCCGTCTCGGCGGTCGGGGTGGTGGAGTCCGTCACCTGGACTTCGAAGTTGGACGTTCCCGCTGCCGCTGGTTTGCCCGAGATTACCCCGCTGGACGAGAGGATGAGCCCTGCCGGAAGCGAGCCGGAGATCACCGTCCAAGAGTAGGGTGAGGATCCTCCAGTAGCCGAGAGACTCACAGAGTACCCAACGGCCACCGTGGCACCGGGTACCGATGCAGTCGTAACCGTCACAGCTTCCGAGACGGACAGGGAGAACGCCGCGGTGGCGGTGTCGGCCATTGGCGCGGTCGAGTCTGTGACTTGGACTCCGAAGCTGAACGTGCCCGCGGTGCTTGCCTGTCCGGCGATTACGCCGGCTGCGGAGAGACTGAGACCCGATGGCAGGGAACCCGCGGTTAGAGCCCAGGCATAGGGAGGCGTACCGCCGGTGGTACTCAGGTTCGTCGAGTACGGGGCTCCCACCGTTGTGCTGGGCAGCGAGGTGGCAGTGATCTTCAGCGCTGGCGGTTGGACCGACAGGGAAAGCGGTGCCGTGGCCGTCTCCGCGGTGGGGGTGGTTGAGTCCGTGACCTGAACAGTGAACCGTGACGTGCCAGCCACACTTGGCGTCCCGGAGATCACCCCGGTTGAACCAAGTCCGAGCCCAGGCGGCAGCGAGCCGGATGCCAGCGCCCACGAGTACGGTGAGGTACCGCCTGAAGCAGACAGCGTGGCTGAATACGCAACGCCCAACGCGGGATTGGCCAGCGAGGTGGTCGTAACTGCCAGAGGCCCTCGGGGCACGAAGTATCCGAAGGCGTCGATGAGCACGTCGACCTTGCCCGCATCATTGAATAGGGTGATCGAGCCGCTGCTGCTGAGGGTGGCCACGGTGAGGTTGGGTACCACCTGTCCGGCGAGCCAGTTCACGTCGGAGGCTAGAGGACGGACACCACCCGGGTAGACCGTAAGGTAACTCGGTGCGGTCGCATTGACAGCGGTTACGTTGGTCACGACCGCTGTCGCGGTGGACCCGATACCGTCCGACCCCGCCATCTGCTGCGACAGGGTCCCGCTCGGCCCGAGCGTCTGACCCGTCGCCCTCGTATCAAGCACTCGGATGGGACTGATGGGAACGAACAGGCTCGCGTTCGTTGGCGCAGTGCCACCACTGACGAAGTACCCGTCCACGTCAACCACCACGTCCACACTTCCGCCAGAGTTATAAAGGCTGATCTGGCCGGTGGATGGGTTCACCGGAACGAGCACCCGATTGGCCACTGTTTCGCCAGCGACCCAGTTCAAATTGGAGGCCATCGGCGTGCTGCTACCCTGGGGGTAGACGGTGAGATAACTGGCCGTGCTCGTGTCTGTCGCGGTGACGTTCATGAGTGCTGCCATGACCCCGGTGGTCGGAACGCCACCACGTCCAGCCACCTGAATGCTCAGAGTGCCTCCGGGACCAAGGGTGTCGCCACTGTACGGTTCTCCACTTCCCGGGCGCGTGTCGGCGATGCGAGCCGCAGTGAGGGGCACATATCTACCGGAAGTAGCATTCGATGCGACGGGCGCGAAGTATCCCTCCAGGTCAACCACTACGTCCGTACGGCCCGCGTCGTTGTAGAGCGTCACCTGCCCGTTGGCCCCGACTGGCACGATGACCGAGTTCGGAACCGTTTCCCCCTGAACCCAATTGAGATTGGACACAGAAGGTAGTGCCTCCCCAGCAGGGTAGACGGCAAGGAAACTGCTGCCAGTGGTGTTCGTGACGGTGACGTTTAGGTCCACAGCGATCGCGTCTGTTGGTACGGTGCCGCCGGTCACGGTCAGATTGAGAGAGCCGTTGGTCCCAAGAGTTTGCCCCGTGGTCCTGGTGTCCAGCAGCCGGGTTGAGGTCAGGGAGGTGTAAGCTCCGTTTGAGCCGCTCACCGGGGCCGAGGTGGCACTGCCCACATGAGCACGAGCCCCAACGCCGGGTTCAGTCGTCTGACCCGGTCCGAGAACCGCGGCTGCCGCCCCGGGGCTCGGGGTACCAGGGCTCTTCGCCGCAGCCAACGCGGACGTTCCGCCGAATGCCAGGCTTGCGCCCAGCGCAGCTCCGGTCAGCAGGGCTGCAAACCGTTGCGGTGAGGCTCGGCGTGCCATCAAGGCCTCCACCGATCGTGAAGGGGGTAGTTGACCTCAGGTGGCCATCACGTGCAGTTCCCAGGAGATCGTCCACCGACAGCCTGGGAGGCACTTTGTCCAACGCCCGCAGGCCGATGGATGCGGCGGCACATGACATCCCGATCCCTCCCAAAGCGCAGCATGGTGGCGCAGCGGCGATCATGACCCTGCCGGACCCAGCTCGTCAAGCGCCTGTCAGAGTCGAGTAAGGGACAAGTTTGTGGAGACCACTGGACGAAGGGATCAAACGCGGAGTCAAGTCCCGCGGAGTGGTGTAAAAGTGAATAGCTCTTGGGGTGATGGACATCAGGCAGCCAGCCCAGCGGTGAGAGGGTTGGTGAGGAGAGGGTCGGAGTTGGGGTCAAGTCGGGCCATGGACTGGAGTGAGAAGTGACAGCGGCCGTCCTGCCACTCGTCGTGCTGCTCCTGCAGGACCGCGGTTGAGAGTCGTAGCAGCGAAGCTGAGTTGGGGAAGATCCCGACCACCTTGG
>Ga0307372_10013134_pt1 | contig 10740 bp, 7 predicted proteins | sample OX1MG_FD_202533 | JGI IMG/M metagenome (GOLD analysis project Ga0307372, IMG submission 202533) | Soil microbial communities from Risofladan, Vaasa, Finland - OX-1 | ecosystem: Environmental > Terrestrial > Soil > Coastal area > Acid sulfate soil | place: Finland: Risofladan, Vaasa | collected...
GGTTCCGCTATCCTTCTTCGTGCCGTCCTCAGCAGGCGGCGCAAGGCAGGTTGCCCGAGTGGCCAAAGGGAGCGGTCTGTAAAACCGTCGGCTCAGCCTACGTTGGTTCGAACCCAACACCTGCCACCACCTGCAAAAACGGCCCCTGACCTGGGTGTATGACGGTCAGGGGCTTTCGGCGTCCTGTGCGGTTGTGTGTGGTTGGTGGCGGGCATGTGCAGGCGTTCACGCCGAATACACGCCGAAATCGCGCGAGCGGGAGGACACCCAGTAAGGCTCCTTCTGACCGGTCGACGGTCTGCGCAGCCTCCAGGTCGGCTCAGGACTGTACACACGTCCTGCAACCGTCGGCCGTACCGGAAAGGTCCGCTCGGTCGCGCCAACCGCGGCGGCGAAGCTGTTGTACTTCGTCCGACCTCGCGCGGTCACTGCCTGGGACAAGCAGGTCTCCCGGTGCACCGCCCGGCTTCGGACCACGCAGGCTAGATGCCGGCTCGCCTGCAGTTCGCTAGAGAAGGCAGGCTGCCGCGACTTGATTCTTCCGAACCTCCCGATATGATCGTCAGCGAGGAGTTGATCGGGGACCAGCCTCCGAGCCTAGGTGAGCCGCGTGACGTCCTCGTTTGCGTGATCGATTAGCGTTGTGTTAGCGGTCATGGGAAATTCCAGGTAGGCGGACACGAAGCCCATGATCACCTAAAGCGACGAAGGGAAGTGCTGAAGGCTCGCAGGTTTCGGGACCACCCCAGCCGGCAACCTCAGCCAGTGACTCCAGAACCCTAGGTCATCCGGTGGCAAGCCGACCCGGAGCGCAGGGCCGCCCGCGGCCCCGAGCACCGGAAGCGGCGCGCAGGACCTCCCCGCCGGACGCGCGGACGGTCACATTCAGCGACGAGTTGTCCGCAGACTTGGAGTCGAACTGGCCGCCAGCCGGGAAGGCATGTCCGCATACCTGGATTTTCTGCTGGCCGCTGTCACGTTGTGAGTGCGCCTTGGTCAAGCTCGCTGTGAGGTTGGCTTGCCGTACGGATCGAGCGCTTGCTGCACCGCTGGGCGCGAACCCAAGCTGGCGCTATGGCGTCACGACATGCTGACCGGGCGCCGCTTGCCACCAGAGTAGGAGGACGCTGGCATGAACCTGCCTACGAGCTGGACCGGGCGGAACCGGCATGTGCTGTGTGAGCCGTGGGCTCCGCCGCAGGTAGTGACCAGCTTCGGGAGCCTGATGGCTGAGCTGGACGCGGCAGCGGTGCCTGGGCTCGCTGGCACGCGGAGCGCATTCATGGCTCAGGGTCAGGTAGACGCGGGCAGCGCTAAGTTCATGGCGCTACCGGAGTCACAGCGGATCGCGATCGCCATGGAGCAGATCTTGGCCCTGCACGTTGAGCTGCTGGTTGCTGCTCAGCTTCAGCGCGCGGGCGCGCTGAAGCATATTCGTCGCGACACGCCTGACTTCGGATGCCGCTCCGGCCAGGGTGAGTTCGGCGTCGAGGTGACTACGCGCGCGCGACCCGAGGTGGTAGATGCGCTGCACAGTGAGTTGGAGCGAGGCCTGCAGGATGGCCCAGACGTGGACGTCACGCTGGAGCGGAACGGCGCTCTGCTGTTCTCTGAGGATCCTGCTGTCGTGGCTGCCGTCAGCGACCGGGTTGTCGCAGAGATCAGGGATTCGGTGGCGACCGTAGCAGGCCAGCCGTATGCCGGTGGCAGTCTGCCTGTCCCGAAACTCGGCCTAACAGTTAGGTGGACGGCCGGAACTGGCATCGGTATGGCCAGAGCGAGGGTGGTGTTCGAGGATGCGGTCATGTTCAGTGCTGATCAGTGGACTCATCACTGGGAGTTTGCCGCGCTGCAGGTGAAGGACACGATTGAGAAGAAGGGCCAGAAAAACTACCCGCTGCCGAGCCTCCTCGTCGTGGACGTGTCGCGGCTGGGCGAGACGAGTAGATGGCTCGCCGACGAGGGCATCGCAGCATTCCGGGCTGTTGTGGACAGCTGCGAGATGGGGAATCTTCGAGGCGTACTGCTAGTGCGGTCGGTCCTGACGGCCGGGGGGATTCTGCCGCTGTGCCACAGGCTGGACAAGTCAGTCGCGCTCGCGGCGGCAGCCGTGATTCTTGGAGCGGACGCCAAGCCGTTGATCGATGCATAACTGGCCGCTGGCTCGCGTCTGACGCGCCCAGGATGGAGCGACGAAGATCTCAGTCGTTCCTGGTGCAGTCCAAAGCGAATGGGCCGAAACTGTGGGCATGGGACAGCCTTCATGACTGCATCAGAGGACGCGGTGACCGACAACAGCGAGCTTCACCATGGCCTGCCGGGGCATTCCCGAAACAATCGCCGCGGTTTCGACAAGTACCGGTGGCCCGCTGGCCCACACTGGCCGCGCGGCCTGGAGTTGACCATATATGACGACGGCCGGGTCAAAGTGGGCGGCTGGCACACTTCTGCAGTGGTGTTGGACGTGAGCAGCTTCGGGACGGGCAGCAGCAATGCGAGTGGCCACGTCGTCGTGCGGTTCCAGCCCGCATCAGAGCATGATCGTCTAGCGGGAGTCCCCGCAGCCGAAGCAGACTCGGACGATGACGTCGTTGCAGACTCCAAGTCCGTGTCGGACGCTGATGATGATCGCGGGGACGAGGACGGCTACGAGCGCGCGACTTGGGCAGCCATCGAGGAATGCAAACACCTCGGGCGTCGATACGACCCGGCAATATGGATCGGAATGGTGCGACGATCGGGGGCTGTGGCAGCTGCCAAGCACCTGCTTGTCAGCGGAGATATCCAGTACGGCTTCCGTCGGCTTGTAGAGGAGGGCAGGCCTGACCTGACAGTCGAGTGGTCAGTTCTGCTCCCGCGCTGGCGTCGACTTTTCTCGGACCAATACCGCGACGCTGCCAGATGGCGGCTGCAACAGGCCGGGGTAGAGCCGCCTGCGGACGATTCGTTGCCCTCGCTCTGAGCGTCTTTCTTGGTCGCTGCCACGCACAGATCAGCGTGAGATCTCCTCGATGAGCTTCTGGACTCCTGTCGCGGATCTCGTCGCGAATTCGTCGCACAGTCTCGATTGGCTGCCCGGCCGGGTCGGTGAGGTCCCGGTCCTCGTGGCGCTTGCCTGGGAAGACCGGGCAGGTGTCCCCGCTACCTATGGTGATTACGACGTCGGGGTCCTGGACGGCTTCGGCGGTCAGGACCTTCGGGGCCTAGGCGGTGATGTCGATGCCGACTTCGCGCATTGCCTGGACGGCCATCGGGTTAATCTGCTTGGCGGGCACGGACCCGGCTGACCGGACATCGATCTGGCCGCCGGACAAGTGGCTGAGCCAACCGGCGGCAGGGCTGGCCTTTTCTGCCGTCGCCGGACAGGCATCGTGCGACGCGGCCTGGGCGGGTGCTAGTGTGGGCCGGGGAGTGGTCGCAAATGAGCCAGACGCCTGGAGGTCAGGCAGAAATCGGGCCACTGACTAATGCCAGGCCGTAGCTCGCGTTGCCCGAGCTACGGTCCGTTCCGGGCCAAATCCTCTAGGACTTGCTGTCCTCTCGGCGTCGGCTGTCGGCGGGAGAGTCCGGTTTGGTCGCTTCGAGGATTCGGCGCTTGGCTTCTTCTTGCTGGCCTGCGATGCACTTGGCGTAGACGCGGAGCAGCACGTCGACGGTGTGTCCGGCCCACTCGGCGACCTGGGCCGGGGGGACTCCGGCGTTGAGCCAGGTGGAGACGGCGGCGTGGCGGAGATCGTAGGGGCGGCGGGCGAGCAGGGATCTCGCTTCGGCGTCGGTGAAGGCGATGGCGCGGGCTTTGTGGAAGACGGCGAGGTAGGCGCGGTCTGTGATGACTCCCCCGCGTGCCAGGCGGAATATCCGCCCGCCTGGCCCGAGCCCGAATTCCTTAATGTGGTCCCGGATCAGGATCACGAGTTCGGGGTGAACGGGTACCGCGCGGGTCTCGTCCTTTGCCCGGTGCTTCAGCTCGCGGCGCTCCCGCACGCTGCCGTCGTCGGTCCACTGCGAACCGCTGCGCGGCTGGGAGTTGGTCAGCAGGAACTCTCCCCAGCCGCTGTCGGGCAGGCTGGCCATGTTGGTGTCACGCAGGTCGGTTACCTCTTCGGGACGCATCGCGGCGTAGTACATGCAGCCGAAGAACGCCTTGAGTCGTCTTCCGCGCGGATCGAGGTCGCCGACTTCGGCGAGGAACCGGCGGGCCTGGTCGGGGTTGATCACGCATCGAGGGTCGACAGTCTTGAGCTTGCGGGGCTGGGTCCATGTGATCGAGCTGAGGGGGTTGGCCGCCAGGAGCTTCCGTTCAACCACCGCGTATTTCATGAGGTTGTTGAGCACTGTGCGCTTGCGGTTGGCAGTATTCGCGGCAGCCAGTCTGCCTTTTTGGGTCGAGCTGATGCGGTCGAGAACCGCGCGGGCACGCCCGTTGTCCAGGTCGGCGAGTTCGGTAACGGCGATCGTTGCTCGCTCAAGCCAGTTGATCACCAGGGCTATGTCCTCGCACGGAGCCGTACCCCGCAGTCGCGCGCTGAATGCCCAGGTCGCGAGCGCGCGTCGTATTTCGGGCCGGGAGTATGGCGGCTCGCTGGTGAGAAGTACCTCAGTGGCATCAGTGAGTGCTTCGGCGATCGAGCGGCGGTGATTTGGCGAGGCGTATTTCCACTTCGCGGCGGTGTAGTCGAGCGTGAGGGTGTACCAGCTGACCGACGGCGTCTTGTCAGTCGCGGGCTCGGCGCGTTTCCAGGCGACCGGGCGTCCGGTGGTGACGCTGAACGCCTGGCCTTCCTTGGAGGCTGTCACCAGTGAGCTGCGGAAACTTCCAGCCTGGCCCGAATGGTGGAACGGTTCCTTCCACTCGCGATTGTTGACGCGCCAGCGGACGTAGTAGGTAGTCCGCTTCTTGCCTTCGTACACCTCTAGCCTGTCGTAGATGCTCACCTTGTAGGTGATCTCCTCGTTCGTCATGCTGCCGCCTCTCGTGTCTCCAGCCAGCGCTCGTAGTCGGCTCGGCGGACGCGCAGTTGGCCGTTGGGCAGCTTGATGCACTTGGGGCCGGTGCCGTGGGCGCGCCATTCGTAGAAGGTGCGGCGGCTGATGCCGAGGTCTTCGCAGATCTCGTCAACGGTGAGCTTGCCGGGCAGGGCGTAGCGAGGTGTCGCCACGCCTTGGCTCTCCTTGGTTTGACTCCCACGAGTTGCTCGGCGGCTCTGCGCGATGGCCATGCGGCTCCTCCATGACGTTTGTCATCTCGGCGCTGCATCACCTACTATATAACGGTGATGCAGATCACCGTCAAGAGTACGCGGTCAGGCTTCACCGTGCAGGGCTCGGCTGCGGGCGGCGCCCGGAGTCGGCCGCTTGGCAGGGGTGGCTAATGGCGCGGCGCAGGAAGTGGGAGGCGGTTGGTGAGCCTCTGTTCGGTGAGGACTGGTGGCTGGACGACCAGCGCCTGTTCACCGACTCGGTCACCCGTCAGACCGGTCGTGCTCCGCGCCGGCCCAGCCCGCGAAGGCCCGCTAGTCTGCCGAAGCAGGGCAGCGCAGCAGGCCCCGAGTTTGTGCAAGGGATGTTGCCGTGGTTCGAGGCAGAGCCGGGAGCCGCAAATGAATCACTACGGATCGATGGCCCAGCGGCATTGGGCGAAGTGGCTGCCCCGCCAGTACGCGACGATCGAGAACCCGGACAGCTTCTTCACCGACCTGGGGGACCGGGCATCGGACCGGATCGCGGAACTGGCGGACCAGTTCGCGGGCGATCCGCCGCCGGGCGAGGAGTACCTGGACCGGGTGGGCAGGCTCGGCCAGGCCCGCCGGCAGGCGGAGGAGATCGTCCTGCACGAGATGATCCTTCTCGAACCGGAGCCGGGAGCCGATCAGGACAGCTAGCGTCGTTCCGCCCGGCCGGGCAGGGCGATCTGGCGCCCTCTGGTGCGGCCAGCCGGACCCGCGCGAACCTGGCGGCGCTGGCGCTGCTGCGGGAACTTCAGGGCAGCGGTCGGCTGGCGACGCCGGAAGAGCAGGGCGTTCTCGGCCGGTGGTCGGGGTGGGGCGCGGTTCCCGAGGTGTTCGACGAGACACGCAGCGAGTACGCCTGGGTCCGTGAGCGGCTGGCTGGGCTGATGTCGGACGCGGAGCTGGCGGCTGCCAGGCGCACGACGCTCAATGCCCATTACACCGATGCCGGCCTGGTGCAGGCGATCTGGCGGGGTGTCAGTTCTCTTGGCTTCACGGGCGGCCGGGTGCTCGAGCCGGGCTGCGGATCAGGCAATTTCATCGCGTTCGCGCCGTCCGGCGCGAACGCGACCGGCATCGAGCTTGACCCGGTGACCGCGGGGATCGCCGCTGCCCTGCATCCGCACGCCGAGATCCGCGCCGAGTCGTTCGCGGACACGCGTGACGGTGAGGGAAGCTACGACCTGGCGATCGGCAATGTGCCATTCGGCAAGGCCGTGCTCCGCGACAAGAGCCATAATCCCGGCGGCCACGCGATTCACAACCACTTTATTGTTAAGGCGCTGCACCTGGTCCGGCCCGGCGGCCTGGTCGTCTTGCTGACCTCCCGGTACACCATGGATGCCCGCAACCCGGCCGCCCGCCGCGAGATGGCCGCGCTCGCTGACCTGGTGGCGGCGGTCCGGCTGCCCGGCGGCGCTCACCAGCGCGCGGCCGGCACGGGCGTGGTGACTGACTTGCTGGTCCTGCGCCGCCGTGAGCCAGGCCGTGACCCGTGCGGTACCGCGTGGGAGCAGGCCAGGCCGGCCGAGCTGGACGGCGTCGAGGTACCGGTCAACCAGTACTTCCTTGACCACCCGGATCATGTGCTCGGCGAGATGGGAACCGCGCACGGTGTCTATCGTGCCGATGACCTGGTGGTGCGCCCGGTCAGCGGCATGGATACGGCGGACGGCCTGGCCGGCGCGCTGGGCCGGACGCTCAGTGCTGTCGCCGCCTCGGCCCGTTCCGGTGGCCTGACGTGGACCCCGGCGACCGCGGCCGTCCCGCTGCCGGTCCGGGAATCCGGTGCCGCCGACCGGTCTGCGGAGCCGGACGGGTTCTTGCGCGCCCGCGCGGACGGCATCTTCACCCGGGTCGAGCAAGGGACTGAAGCGCGGCATGAGGTGCCCAGTACCCAGGCCCGCGAACTGCGCCACTTGCTCGGCCTGCGCGACGTCGTCCGCGCCCTGCTCGATGCCGAGGCCGCATCGCGCGACGACAGCCCCAGGATCGAGCCGCTGCGGACCACGCTGAACCAGGTGTACGACGCTTATCTGCGGACGTACGGCCCGCTGAACCGGTACACGCTGCGCCGCACCGGCCGTGTCGATCCGGTCACCGGGGAGCCGGTCATGGCCCGCATCCAGCCGGTCCGGGGCGGGTTCCGCGATGATCCGTTCGCGCCGCTCGTGTGCGCTTTGGAGGAATTCGATCCGGTCGGCCAGCGGGCGGCCAAGGCCGCGATCTTCCGGGAGCGGGTTGTCGCGCCCCGGGCCGCCCGCCTTGGCGCGGATACCGCTGCCGACGCGCTGGCTATCTGCCTGGATGCCTGCGGCGAGGTCCGCCTGCCCGAGATCGCCCGGCTGCTCGGCACCGGCGAGGATGACGCCCGCGCCCGGCTCGGCGCGCTGGTCTTCGATGACCCGCTGACTGGTCGGCTTGTCCCGGCTGCGGAGTACCTGTCGGGAAACGTCCGGGACAAGCTGCGCACGGCTGAGCAGGCCAGTCACGACGATTCCCGGTTCACCGTCAACGCGGCCGAGCTGCGCAAGGTCATCCCGCGTGACCTGACACCGGGTGAGATCGACGCACGGCTCGGCGCGTCCTGGATTTCCGAGGAGTATGTCGGGCAGTTCTTGCGTGAGACGCTGGCCGATCGCGGCCTGTGCTTGGAGCATCCGGGCGGGCAGGTGTGGGCGGTCCGCGGCAACGACCATTCGGTTCTCGCCACCTCTACCTGGGGGACTGCCCGCTACCCTGCGCCGGCGCTCGCGCAGGCGATCCTTGAGCAGCGCAAGATCGAGGTGCGCGACCTCGTGAGGACCCTGGAGGGCGAGCGCAGGGCGCTGAACCTTGACGCGACCGTCGCCGCCCAGGAGAAGGCCGCCGAGCTGGCCGGGCGGTTCTCCGAGTGGGTGTGGGAAGACCCTGGCCGGGCGCGTGAGCTTGCCCGCACCTACAACGAGCGGTTCAACAACCTGGTGCTGCGCAGCTACGACGACGCGGAGCTGTCGCTGCCAGGCCTGGCGGTCACGTTCAAGCCGCGTCCGCACCAGGTCGCCGCGGTCGCCCGCATGATCGGCGAGCCCGCGGTCCTGCTCGCGCACGAGGTCGGCGCCGGCAAGACCGCCGAGATGATCATCGGCGTGACCGAGCTGCGGCGGCTCGGCCTGGTCCGCAAGCCCGCCGTCGTCATCCCGAACCACATGCTGGAGCAGTTCGCCCGCGAATGGCTGCAGACCTACCCCTCGGCCCGCATCCTGGTCGCGGGCCGGGAGGATCTGACCGGCAACGGCAGGCGCAGGTTCGTCGCCCGCTGCGCGACCGGCAACTGGGACGGGGTCGTCATGTCCCGTTCCGCGTTCGAGCGCATCCCGCTGTCGGCGGGCGAGCAGCGCGACTACCTGGACCGCGAGCTTGCCGGACTGCGCGAATGGCTCTCAGCCGCCAGGAAAGGCGGCGGGTTCACCGTCAAGCGCCTGGAAGGCGCGCTGCTGCGGGCAGAGGAGCGGCTGAAGGCAAAGCTCGATTCGGCGAAGGATCCGGGCATCACGTTCGAGGCCACCGGGATTGACTACCTGGCCATTGACGAGGCACATGGGTATAAAAACCTCAGAACCGCATCAAATATACCAGATGCGGCAATCGACGGGTCGCAGCGGGCTTCTGACCTGGATATGAAAATCGGCTACCTGCGGTGCCGCAACGGCAAGCGGGTCGTGACCTTCGCCACTGCCACCCCGATCGCCAACTCGGTCACCGAGGCCTACGTGATGCAGCGATACCTGCGCCCTGACCTGCTCCAGGAGGCGGGCATCTCGGTGTTCGACTCCTGGGCGGCGACATTCGGCCAGGTTGTCACTCAGGTCGAGCTGGCCCCCGAGGGCGGCGACAGCTTCCGGATCAAGTCCAGGTTCGCCCGGTTCGCCAACACCCCTGAGATGCTGCGGATGCTCCACGTCGCCGCGGACATCAAGACAGCCGAGGACCTGAACCTCCCGGTCCCGGTGATCACCGCCCGCGAGGACGGCCGCCGGGTGCCCGAGGTCGTGACCGTCGAGCCGTCGGACGTGCTGCTGGAGTACGTAGCTCAGCTCGGCGAGCGCGCCGAGAAAGTGCGCAGCCGCGCGGTCGGCCCGGACGAGGACAACATGCTCAAGATCAGCGGCGACGGCCGCCGGGCAGCGCTCGATCTGCGCCTGGTCGGGCTGGACCAGCACACACCCGGCAAGGCAGCGGTCGCGGCCGAACGGGTCGCCGCGATCTGGCGTGATCACCGCGACCACGAGTACCGGGCACCCGACGGCACTCTGTACCCGGTGCGCGGCTCGCTGCAGCTCGTGTTCTGCGATCTCGGCACGCCCGGCCCGGACTGGAACGTGTACGAGGACCTGCGCCAGCAACTCGTTGCGCGGGGCCTTCCCCGTGAGTCCGTCCGGTTCATCCACGAGGCGAAGTCCGACCGGGACAAGGCTCAGCTCTTCGCCGCCTGCCGCGCCGGGCGAGTCGCCGTGATCGTCGGCTCGACCGAGAAGATGGGCGTCGGCACCAACGTCCAGGACCGCGCGATCGCCCTGCACCACCTGGACGCGCCGTGGCGGCCGGCCGACGTGGCCCAGCGCGAAGGCCGCATTCTCCGCCAGGGCAACCTCAACCCCGAGATCCAGATCATGCGGTACTGCACAGCCCGATCGTTTGACGGGTACTCGTGGCAGACGTTGGAACGCAAGGCCACCTTTATCGGGCAAGTCATGCACGGCCGCCTGGACTCCCGCGAGATCAGTGACATCGGCGACACCGCGCTGTCCTTCAGCGAGGTCAAGGCGCTGGCAACCGGTAACCCGCTGCTCATGGACAAAGCCGAGGCCGACGCGAACCTCACCCGCCTGCAACGCGCGCAGCGCGCCTGGCTACGCAACCAGGACACGCTCAAGCACGCCATCACCGACAACGAACACCACACCAAGACGCTGACCAGGCGGGCCGCTGACATCGACATCGCGATCAGCCGTCGGCAGGACACCCGCGGCGACGCCTTCGCGATGACCGTTGAGGGCGTAGAGCATCGCAAGCGGGCCGACGCGGGCCAGCACCTGAAGGACTTGCTAGCGCGAGAGATCGCCGAACTGGCCGGCCTGCGTGCACGGGCTGTGCGTCCTGGCTCTCTCGGCGGCTTCGGGCTCATGGCCGTCGCCGAGCAGTCCCTGGGCAACACGAAAGTGGCGATCAACCTCGATGGCGTCCCGGGCGGCACCCTCCAGCTATCGGCCGCCGACCTGCGCGCCGCCGACCCGGCCGGGCTGATCACCCGCATCGAGAACCGTCTCCACCGCCTCGAAACCAGCAAGCAGGAAACCCTCGACGGCATCGAACGAGCCCGCTCCGAGATCACCCACGCCCGCGCGAGCCTCGGCCAGCCATTCCCCCAGGCCACCCAGCTCACCGAAGCCCGCGACCACGCCCGGCGCATCGATGAGCAACTCGACCAGATGGTCGCCGACCACCCGCACGACGGTGCCGGGCCTGACCA
>Ga0307372_10013135_pt1 | contig 10739 bp, 11 predicted proteins | sample OX1MG_FD_202533 | JGI IMG/M metagenome (GOLD analysis project Ga0307372, IMG submission 202533) | Soil microbial communities from Risofladan, Vaasa, Finland - OX-1 | ecosystem: Environmental > Terrestrial > Soil > Coastal area > Acid sulfate soil | place: Finland: Risofladan, Vaasa | collected...
TGATGCCAAGGCCACCATGACCGAGCGGTTGACCCTTGGTTACCGGCGGGCAGTGGCCCACACCCCGACTCCAATCGGTCCGGCCGGCACAGAAGTGCGAGGTCACGAGTTCCACTACTCGTCGGTCGATCCGGATGGTCACGCGCTCACCCTGTCCGGACGTCAGGGCGCTTCCGATGCCGGGTTCGCCAGCGACAGGCTCCTCGCCTCGTATCTCCATGTTCATCTGGGATCCCGGCCCGACCTGGCCGAGGCGTTCGTCAGAACCTGCGTGGGGCCTCCCCGTGGCGATCAAATCCATGCCCTACGTCTGCCCTATCTACGCTAGGTTCGCCAGCGGTGCAAAAGTCGTCGATCTATCTTCCCGAGCAACTGAAGCGCGAACTGTCTGAGTTGGCTGCCCGTTCCGGGCGAGCCGAGGCGGATCTGATCCGCCAGGCCATCGAGCGGCTACTGGCCGTGTCCGACGGTGGGGAGGAGCACGTGTCGTCGCCCGCCGCCCAGCCGCGTCGGCGGGGACCGGTTCTGATCGGCGTCGGGCTCGGCCCAGGTGACCCGCGTCACGTGACCCAACTGGCAAGGGACACACTGAGCAGCGCCGACCGGGTCTTCGCCGTCTCGTGGACGTCCCAATCGATCGGTCGAGCCGAGATGGTCGCCCGTACCGTCGTGCCCATGGTCCCGATCGAACGCCTCACCTACGACATCGCCGCCGACGAGGCCGGCCGCCGACGATCCCTGGCTGCGGCCGCCGACTCCATTAGGGCGGCCCTCGACGCCGCTGAGGTAGTGGCGATAGCCACTCTCGGCGACCCGTCGATGTGGTCGGTCGTCCCCGACCTGGCGGCGGCGATCACTGCTCATCGGCCGGCTGTGCCGGTGGAGTGGGTCCCGGGCATCACCTCGTATCAGGCGCTGGCCGCAACTACGGCGACAACACTCGCTCGCGCCGGCCAGACATTGGTGGTGGTCGACGGCCATGCGCCGGGTCCGGCCCTCGATGATCCCGCCACGACCGTCGTCGTCTACAAGGGGGCGGGGGATGCCATGGCGCTACGTGCCCAGGCCTCGACGGCCGGCCGCCTACAACGTGCAGTGGTCGGTGAGCTGGTGGGCCTGCCCGGAGAACGGATCAACATGCTCGAGGACCTCTCGAATGGTCCCGTCTCCTACCTGGCCACGGTCATCCTGCCGGCTGCGGAGTCACCCGTATGACCATCTCCTTTGTGGGTGCCGGTCCCGGTGCTGTCGACCTCATCACCTTGCGAGGCGCCCAGAGGCTGACCACCGCCGACATCGTCATCTGGGCAGCGTCCCTTGTGCCCGAGAGCCTTCTCCAATACTGCCGGGAAGACGTAGTGCTCCATGATTCGAAATCGATGACGCTCGAGCAGGTCTGTGCCGTCTACGAGGCCAATCCGGAGGCGTCCATCGTCCGTCTCCACTCGGGTGACACCTCGGTGTACAGCGCCATCGCCGAACAGATCGACTGGTGCCGACGGAACAACCGCGGGTTCGAAGTGGTGCCGGGCGTCACCTCGATGTCGGCTGCAGCGGCCGCCGTGGGTTGTGAGCTGACCGTGCCCGGCGTGGCCCAGACCGTGGTGATGACCAGAATGGCCAAGCGGACCAGCGCATCGATGCCGGCGAACGAATCGCTGGCTGGCGCGGTGGGCGCCGGGGGGACTCTCGCCCTGTTCCTGTCCATCGGCCACGTTGGGGGCCTCGTGGCCGAGCTCATCGACGGCGCGGCGAAACTCCCGGGTGACACACCGGTGATTGCCGCCCACCGGGTGTCCTGGCCCGACGAGAAGATCGTGCGCACCACGCTCGCAGAACTTCCAGCGGAAGTGCATGCCGCGGGCTTCAACGCTGCCACCATGCTTCTGATCGGACCGGCCCTTGCCGAGGCCGCTCCACCGCTGCGCAGCCACGTGTATGCCGCCTCGTACACCACACGGTTTCGCAGCGGGACCGCATCTCCCAGCAGCGATGCCTGAAACCGCCACCCACCCGGTGGTCGTCGTCGGGATGATGGGTGGTGAGGTGTTCGGAAAGGCCGCAGCCCAGGCCATCGCCACCTCGGACGTGCTGGTCGGCGCACCCCGCCACCTTGCCCACTGTGAGGAATCGGGTGTAGCTCAGCGCGTGGAGCTGACCGGTCCGCTTCCGCCGCTTTTCGATCGGATCGAGGAGCTCTGTCGAAACGGCCTGCGGGTCTGCGTGCTGGCATCGGGCGATCCCGGCTTCTTCGGAATCGCCCGAACTCTCACCTCCCGCCTCGGCGACGGTTCGATTCGGATTCACCCGGCTCCGTCGTCGGTGGCTTTGGCGTGTGCCTCGCGCGGTTGGAGTTGGGATGACACCGTCGTCGCGTCTGCCCACGGTCGCGCGCTGGCGCCGGCCATCGACGCAGTCGCAACTGCTCCGAAGGCTGTCGTGCTGACCGATCCGTCCAATCCACCCGAAGCGGTCGGAGCAGCACTCTTAGCGCTGGGGTGCCAGCGTGACGTCGTGATTGTCAGCTGCATCGGCGAGCAGGACGAGTCGTCGCATCACACCGATCTGGATGGACTGGCCCATGGGCGATTCGACCCGATGTCGGTAGTGCTGCTGTCCGACCCCCTGCCCAAAGCCTCCGACGTACCGGTCGTCCAGTGGGGTCGCCATGACGATGCGTTCGCATACCGAGGGGGCATGATCACCAAGGCCGAAGTACGGGCAGTCGCCCTGGGCAAGCTCACCTTGGTCCCAACGGGCGTGCTGTGGGATGTGGGTGCGGGCAGTGGATCGGTGGGTATTGAGGCTGCTGCGTTGGCGCCGCGCCTGGGCGTGTACTCGATCGAACGCAACGGAACTGACGCAGAGCGAATCGCCAGCAATGCCACCTCGCTGGGCGTGAACATCGAGGTGGTGGTCGGCGAGGCGCCGGAAGCACTCGCGGCACTGCCTGACCCGGATCGGGTCTTTGTGGGAGGAGGAGGCATCGAGGTGCTCGACGAGTGCGTTGGCCGCCTGCGGCCCGGCGGCGTAATCGTCGCCACCTACGTACTCCTCGACCGAGCACTGGCCGCTCACGGGCGGTTGGGCAATATGATCCAGGTTCGAATCGACCGGTGCGTTCCCCTCGGTGAGGTCGGTGTGCGGATGGAGCCGACCAACCCGGTATTCGTCTGCTGGGGGCCGACATGAACCATGCGGTGCTCGGGGTAGGGATGTCGTCGAAGGCGACCCGAGGGGAAGTCCGTGGGGTCATCGAAGAGGTCATCCGTCGCGCCGATGTCTCCATCGAAGAGGTCAGTTTCGTAGCCACCCGGATGCGTTTCGCGGACGACGAGCGGCTGAAGGTCGGACCGCCAGTCATCGGCGTAGAGGATGCCGCTCTGCTCGAGGGATTCCCCGCTCCGGATCGGATCGGGTTTGCCGCTCGCGTGGCCGAGGGTTGCGCGCTCCTGGGGGCAGGAACTGGCTCCCAACTGGTGGTGGAGCCGATCCGTTCCGCTCACTCCACCGTGGCACTGGCCATTACCGGCTTGGATGGCGAACGCTCATGACCGTCTACCTGGTGGGGGCGGGTCCCGGTGATCCGGACCTGCTCACGGTCCGCGCTGCCCGGCTGCTGTCCGTTGCCGAGGTCGTGGTCCACGACCGACTCACCACCGCGGCCATGCTGGACATGCTTCCGGCCCAAGCGCTACGCATCGACGTCGGGAAGGCGACTGGTTCGTGTCCGGTGCCCCAGGACCGGATCAATGACCTGTTGATCGAACACGGGCGGTCTGGCCGCACTGTCGTCCGCCTCAAGGGCGGTGATCCCTACGTGTTCGGACGGGGCGGCGAAGAAGCTGCCGCCCTCAATGCCGCGGGCATTCCATTCGAGGTCGTGCCGGGTCTGTCCTCGGCGATCGCAGGTCCAGCTGCAGCGGGGATTCCGGTGACCATGCGCAACCAGGCACTGTCGTTCACCGTGGTCACTGGACATGAGGATCCCCAATCCGGCACCAGCGTCGATTGGGAGGCTCTCGCCACCACCGGTTCCACCCTGGTCATCTTGATGGGTGTCGGGCGGATCCGGACCATCGCCGAACGTCTGATGGCAGGTGGATTGTCGCCAGCGACCCCGGTGGCGGTCATCCGCTGGGCTACAACCGCCCAACAGGAGGTGATCCGAACCGACCTCGGGGCGGTCTCGGATCAGGTACTCGCCCCGCCTTCCACCATCGTGGTGGGCGCCGTTGCCGGCCTGGACCTCCGCTCCACTGCGCTGGTGCCCCGCTCGTGAGGGAGTTGCTCCTCATCGGCATCGGCGTCGGCGATCCTGACCATCTGACCGTGCAAGCGGTCAACGCTCTGGGGCGGGTCGATGTGCTCTTCGTGATCAACAAAGGACCCGAGAAGGCTGAGTTGGCCGAGTTGCGCAGCGAGATCTGTCGACGCCACCGGCCAGACGGCCGCTTCCGGGTGGTAGAGATCGACGACCCCGATCGCGACCGCGATCCGAGCGACTACCGGTCCGCTGTGAGGGCATGGCATGACCGGCGAGCCACGCTCTACGAGCAGGCGATCATCGGTTCCCTCGCTGAAGACGAGTGTGGGGCGTTCCTCATCTGGGGCGACCCCGCGCTCTACGACAGCACGCTGCGTATTATCGACCGGATCGTTGACCAGGATCCGGGCGTCCTGGACGTCGAGGTGGTCCCTGGCATCAGCAGCGTGCAGGCTCTGGCTGCTCGTCACCGGATACCCCTCAACCGGATAGGTGAGGCTGTCCACATCACCACTGGCAGGAAGCTGGCGGCCGGTCTCATTCCCGATGAAGGGGACCTGGTGATCATGCTGGACGGCACCTGCGCATTCACCACCGTGACGTTCGACGCCACGATCTACTGGGGCGCCTACCTGGGCACCCCGAACGAACTATTGGTGTCCGGGGCACTCCATGAGGTGAGCGATGAGATCCAGCGGGTTCGAGCCGAAGCCCGGGCTGCCCGCGGCTGGATCATGGACATCTATCTCCTCCGCCGGGCAAACGTGGCTTGATGGCCGGCGATCACCTGGGAGTGCCGGATCGGCGGGCCACAGGAGTCCCGTCTCGGTGGATGGGTGCGCTTCGGGTCTGTTGACGGGGCGGAATACATCGCTGTAGGTTGCCGTCACCTCGACTCTTCGTCGGGGTGACGGAAGTGTAGCGAAGTCCGGTGACAATCCGGCGCTGTCCCGCAACGGTGATGCCCCGAGAAGGGGACGAGTCCGGTCGCCTGGCTTTCGTCGACGACATCGGTCCTCGGAGGAAGGGCGGTTCGTGCGCACTCCTTCCGGGCAGCGCAAGGGCTCGCATCATCCTCCAACTCGTGGAGGATGAGACAGTGAACGCCAGCAGGACGGGTGCCACCAGGGTGGGACAACTGTGGCGTGTCCTCTCCCCGAAGGAATGGGGTCGGCTTGGCGGGATGGCCGCTGTCATCGTTGTCATGCACGTTGCTGCGTGGGGAATCTTCTTCGTAGAGATCCTTCCTCGGCACTTCCACTACACGGGTCTGGGGATCGGCGTGGGGGTGGCCGTTACCGCCTACACGTTGGGCGCCCGCCATGCGTTCGATGCCGATCACATCTCAGCCATCGACAATGTGACCCGCAAGCTGATGGCCGAAGGCAAGCGGCCCCTCGGCACCGGCTTCTTCTTCTCCTTGGGCCACTCGTCGGTGATCATGGTGGTCGGTGTCGGGATCAGCTTGGCCGCCCGGGCCGTCTTCGGAGCCGTGGTCGATCCCCATTCGGCATTCGCCAGTATCGGTGGAGTGGTCGGGACGGGCGTGTCCGGGGGTTTCCTCTATCTCATTGCCGCACTCAACATCGTGGTGCTGGCCGGGATCCTCCGCGTCTACCGGGACATGCGACAGGGGGTCTACGACGAGGCCGAGCTCGAACGGCAGCTCCAGGCGAGAGGTCTCATGTACCGGTTCTTCGGGCGCTTCATGAAGGCCATCTCCTCGACCTGGCAGATGTACCCCGTCGGGGTGGTCTTTGCCGTCGGATTCGACACCGCTACCGAGGTCCTGCTGTTGTCGGCCACGGCGGCCGCTGCCACCGCAGGTCTCCCTTGGTTCGCGGTGATCTGCCTGCCCCTGCTCTTTTCGTCGGGAGTGACGCTGTTCGACACCCTGGACGGGTGTTTCATGAACTTTGCCTACGGGTGGGCCTTCTCCAAACCGGTACGCAAGGTGTATTACAACCTGGTAATCACCGGGCTCTCGGTGACGGTGGCATTTGCCATCGGCACCATCGAGCTGGTCGGACTGCTCGCCACCGAGTTGCATCTGAATGGTGGGTTCTGGGGATTCATGGCGGATTTCAACATCAACCGAGCCGGGTTCGTCATCGTTGGACTGTTCGTCGTGGTCTGGACGGTGGCACTGGTCTACTGGCGGATGGGGCAGGTCGAGACCCGGTGGGACCTTGCCGTCGGCGATGCCGACGATGCCGGTCGGTCCTCTCTCCTGGCCGAGCCTGAAGTCAGCCGCATCGTGGTGGACCCTCGCTGATGGCGACATGGCGCAGGGGCGTCGGAACCGGGGCCGGCACCTGCGGGGAGTTGGTCCAAGGGGTACTGAGTGATGGCCGCACCTTCCACGTCACGTGCCCGATCAGCAAGAGCTCGACGGTGACGATACGACTTCGGGAAAGCGATGAATGGCAGATCACGGGCGTTCCACCAGAACGGCAGAAGCTTTCGACGGCAATCCGGTCCGCTGCTGATGAGTTCGGCCTGGGCCCGTGCGCCGTCCAGGTGCGCCATGTATCCGAGCTTGATGTCGGCAAAGGACTGGGATCAAGCACGGCAGACATCGTGGCAGCAGCCCGCGCAGTCGCGGCTGCCGTTGGCGACGAACTGTCGTCAGCTGAGTTGGCCACGATTGCGACATCCATCGAAGCCTCAGACGGGAGTATGTACCCTCAAATTGTCGCCTTCGACCAGAAGGGTGGTGCATTGATTCGACGGTTCGATTGGTGGCCGCAGATGGCGGTGGTGATCGTGACCCCGTCGACGACGCTCGATACAGCCTCTGCCGACTTCACGGGCCAGGCGGACTTGGGCCACCAGTTCGACCGCATCATCGATGGTCTGGACGAGGCGGTCATAGCTCGAGACGGGGCTGCCTTTGCCAGAGCGGCAACAGAATCTGCCGCATTCAACCAGCAGTTCATCCCAAACCACTTGTTTGACGTGTTGGCTGAAGAGTACGAGAGCCTGGGGGCCGATGGACTGAATGTCGCCCACACCGGCACGTGCTTGGGCTTGCTCTTCGTTCTCCCCGAACGATCAGGAGCGACTTACGGCGATATAGCTGGTGCCGTGCTCCGAAACGCCTCGTTCGCTGTTCGCCGACTTCAGGCGATGCTGCCGGTGGACGTGAGTGTGGACCTGAGCGTGACACCAGCCTGTGGAGGCGAAACCTTCCAATTGAAAGAAGCCTGAACGCGAATCACCACGTCATGTAAGCCCCGAACCGTTTTGCCATCCGCGAGGAGGTGGGATCGACCTCAGCTTTGTCACGGCTGAGGTTGTTTTGCCCTACAACTTGCCCTACAAATCGCGCCATTTGCCGTCTTCGGCAATTGTCGCCCGACTACATTAGGGCAGGTCAGACCGTATTACGCCGTCCCGTGTCACCCCGACAAACCCCCTGTATCGGTTTCACACGGCTGAGGTCGTGGGTTCGAGTCCCGCAGCGCCCACCCTGTTCTCCCTGGTCAGGGGCTCGCGATTCGTGGGCGGCCGTGTTGTCTTTCGTCGGCGTGCGCGCTACGTGCGCGATCGAATCGGGGTATGGGCCGCGCACGATCGCGCACGGCGGGTCCCGAACCGGGTCCCGAGCCGGGGTCCGAGGGCCCTCGCTGGTCCCCGTCCGTGCTGCCGGCGTCGGGCCCGTCCCCGTCCGCCGAAGGGGCCCGTGCCTCCTCCGCCAGGGCGTCGAGCGCGTCGTTCAGGCGTTGCTCGGAGCCTGGGAGGAGGTGCCCGTAGCGGTCGAGGGTGAAGCTGACCGACGTGTGGCCGGCCCGGGCCGCCACCTCCTTGGGGTTGGCGCCGGCGGCGAAACTGGTAACCAGCGATGTTGGATCCCTGTCGAATAGGGCCCTTGCTGGATCGAGACTTATGGCTTCGTTGAGTTCCAATTCCTGGGGCTATGACGAGTCCGGAGGGCAGAATCATCGCTTGCGGGCAGTTCAGTCCCGGCAGCGGATCTCGCCGCCGACGACTTCGCAACGACACCGACGGCGGCTCTACGGGGCGGTCGTGGGCGTGGGGAGCGGTGGCCCACCATGGGTGTGAGTTCCGGCCATGGCAAGCAATCGGGCATGCGCCTGGGGACCGAGCACCGTGGCGACGCCGTTTGTGATGAACCGGCAGCCGAACAGGGAGACAGCGACGCTGACGGTCGGCTGGTGCTGGTATGTGAACATCAGGAGGTACGTCTGGCCATTGTCGAGGGGGCAGATGTAGGCGAAGGGAGCCTTGATCACCTGTCCGTTGTTGATCTCGGCGATCAGGGCACGGTCCGTGGTGGCAAGGCTGCCGCCCTCCTGCACGAGTGTCTCCGTGCGACCAGGGTTCGAGGAGCCTGACGAGGGAACGCCGTAGAGGCAGAACGCCGCCCAGAGAGCGTTCGGGGGGATCACGTTGGTCGCGAGCACGGATCGACTCGTGCCTGGGTTGAGGCCGCGCTGGGTCAATGTGAGCTGCCAAGTGTTCGCGCAGTTGATGGCGTTGACACTCGGCGGGTTCACGGTGCTGGACGTCGGGCTGCTTGCCGGTGCCGACGAGCTGCAGGCGGCGAGCACGATCGAGCAGGCCGCAAGACCCATGACCCACCGATGGGACATGGCCCGATTGTAGTCAGGTCGTCAGTTCCACTTGGCCTGGGCGCCCTCGGGATGTCCTGGAGGGACCGTCGGGGTCCCAGTGGCTCTCGCGCCCCGGTGATGGTTACATCCTGTACCGGCAATGAAGGCAGTGAGCGGGCAACTTCTCCTGCTATTTGGCGTGGCCCTCAGATCCCTCCGGAGTAATAGGCGTGCACGACCGTGAGTGCGGAGGGGCCGTTCCCGAGGCAGGCGGGCACGAAGTCGTAGTTGGGAGGTCCATTGAAGGGTCCCGTGACCGTCCCACCATCCCCTGGGAGGGTGATGCGTATGCTCAGCGGTCCTGGCGGGCTCCCACACCAGTTCGACCAGTACACGATCAACGTGGCAGAACCCATCGATCCGAGTAGAACGGGCGGTAGGGCAGGGTTGGCGGGTGGTGCTGCCGCCACGTCAAGCGGTGAGCCACCGGACGCGAGCAGGCTCACCGAGGGATCGCCCGACAAGGCACATGGTGCGGGACCGGTGTTCGTGAGGAGCACCGTTCCTTCAGCTTCCCCCACAGCGCCTCCTCCTTGCCTCCCCCCATGGACGCTCAGCGTCGCCGCGGAGCAGGCTTGGTTGCCCGGAGGGGTCGTCACCGTCGAAGATGAGGAAGGGTTTGCGGTGGGGACAACCTGCCAGGTGCGGCCGCCGTCGTTGGTCCGAAAGAGGTTCTCGGCCGCCACAACGAAGCCGGTCGACGCGCTCACAAAGTGCAAGTCGGCCCAGCCGTAGAAGCTTCCCCCGGAGCCGAAGCGAGTGCCCCAATGGACGCCACCGTCGTTGGTCGCCGTCAGGAAATCTCCCGCTCCGCTCCCGGTGGTGAGCACGGCGTCGCCCGAACCGTTGTCTGCCAGGGAGACGGGATCCCCGATCTGCGACGGGTCGCCCAGTCGCACCCAGGTCTGGCCCGCGTCAGCCGTGCCGTAGAGGTGGTGCTGGGTATACAGAGCTTGGCTGGACTGCTCGTCGTCGAAGCAGTCGAGAAGCCAGGCGTCGGGATGGCCGAGCGCGATGCTGGCCACCGCCGCACCGCCGTCGGGTGGTGTGCAGGGAACCGGGCGATTGACCCAGGTGCTCCCCGAGTCGGTGCTCTCCCAGAGCTTGCCGACCTGGGTTGGCGACACCCCTGGGCCATTGAACCCGTGCTGGAGAAGAACGAGGGTCGAGCCTTCGACAGACAACTGCAGCGGCCCAGCGGTCGAGGGCAACGCCAGGGGCGTCCACGAGTCGGAGCCGACACTGCTTCGCCACAGGGACCAGGTGGCGTCCGGGCCGGTGCTCGACTCGGCCACCGCGTAGACATAGCCCGTGGCCCCCGTAACCTCGGTCACTTCCGGGAGGGATCCCGACTGCCACGTCTGCCCCCCGTCGTGGGTGACTTCGAGGCCGGGTCCGAACAAGAACCCGTTCTCACGACCGGCGAAGTAGAGATCGGTCACCGAAGCTGGCGTTGAGTGAGCGAAGCCCATCGGAACGGCCAGCGGTGGCAGAGCCGACCAGGTCAGGCCCCCGTTGTGGGTCTCGGCGAGCGCGGCACAGCTGTCGCAGCCGTTCCACTTCAGCACCCAGCCCTGATTAGCGTCGATGAAACTGGCCGCCGCCGGTCCGAACTGGTCTGGTCCCGGTGGGGGGAACTGCAGGTCCGGCCGAGATGGCGCGGTCGTGATCGGCGCTGTTGGGGTTGTCACCGGTCGCGTCTGAGCCCAGCCGAGCGTCGGCTTCGACCCGGCCGGCGCCTGGGCCAGCCCGAGTGGTAGGGATCACCGAATGCTCCCCAGACTCGATCACCGAAATTCCCCAGGTGTTGAGCGGGGTGGTGGGCTTGTGGTGAG
>Ga0307372_10013138_pt1 | contig 10737 bp, 12 predicted proteins | sample OX1MG_FD_202533 | JGI IMG/M metagenome (GOLD analysis project Ga0307372, IMG submission 202533) | Soil microbial communities from Risofladan, Vaasa, Finland - OX-1 | ecosystem: Environmental > Terrestrial > Soil > Coastal area > Acid sulfate soil | place: Finland: Risofladan, Vaasa | collected...
GAATTAGTTCACAGCCCTGACCAGGGAACTTGAGAGTTTAACCTGGTCAGCGCCTCTGTTTATGGTTTGACGACCTCGGGGACCTGTGGCGTATCGTGCCCTCATTCCCATGCGCTCCAATTGGCATTCCGGCGGCTCGCTGTCCGGTCCGGATTGAGGTGGGGGGATGGTGTGTGAAGCGGAGATGACCCAGGGGTTTGAGTAGAGAACAGTTCCCCGGAACCCGAGGCGGTAGTCGAAGGTACCGGGGAAGTGGTACCAAAGAACCCCTGGGTTGGTCCGCCTGACATGGCGGTTCTGATTGGTCGTTGCCGGCGGCCGCGACGCGGTACCCATTCCCCCCGCGCACGGCCTTCCCACCCCGCAGTTGGCTGGTGTACCGAGTGCGGCCGCGAACGTCTATGCTCCCGGCCAACTCATCGTTGAAGGGCCGATATGCCGTCAGAAGTCGAAGAAATAGAAGAGCCGGAAGACCTCGCCGAGACTGATCTCGACGCGCTCCCGGATGACGTGGACGACCTCATCGACGATGACGCCCTGGCGGTCGATGACGACGAAGACGACGACGAACTGGTCGCCGACGTGGTCGAGGAGCAGGCGGTCCCCGACGTCCCGGTGGTGGCCAAACCGGCGGTGGCCGGCGAGGAAGACGAAGACGACGACGACGAGGACCACGACGAGGACGTCGAGGCCAGCCTCGACGTCATCCTCAAGGAACGTCTGGTGGTCGAAGAGCCGGAAGAGGACGAGGATGCCCCCGAACCGGAGGACCGCACCGACGGGGTCGACCGGGTCCTTCCCAAGCAGCCCGACGAGTTCGTCTGTCGCTCGTGCTTCCTGGTGAAGCACCCGAATCAGCTGGCGGACCGGAAGAAGATGCTGTGCCGAGACTGCGTATAATCGGTTTCCGTCATGGTGGATGATGACAATCAGGACCCTTCGCTGAACGACCGGATCCTCGACGTCTTCGTCTACGCACCGGCAGGCTTCATCCTCTCCGCGATGGACGACTTCCCCAAGCTGGCCGCGTTGGGCCGCGAACGGTTGGGCACCCAGGTCTCCAATGCCAGGGTGATCGGCGAGTTCGCCCTGAAGGCGGGGCGACAGCAGTTGAAGAAGCGGGGGGAGGGGCTCCGCCATCGGGGACCGGTCGCCGACACCGCCGAAGAGGCCCCGGTGGGACTGCACTCGGTGCCCACCCCTCCACCGAGCGGCGGGGTTGACGCGTCGGCGCCCGCCCCAGCCCCGTCGACCGCGACGTCACCCCGGTCGACCAACGGACACGTGCCGTCCGCGTCGTCACTGGCCATTCCCGGGTTCGACACTTTGTCCGCGTCGCAGGTCGTCCAGCGACTCGACGGGTTGAGCCGGGGGGAACTGGTTTCGGCCCGCGCCTATGAGGCCGGCAACCGGGGGCGCCGGACGATCCTCAGCCGCATCGACCAACTGTTGGAAGAGCGGGCGTAGCGGGCGTAGCGGGCGTCTCCGAGCGGGGGACGGCGGGTAGAGGGGAGACGGCGTGGAGGGAATCAGAGACGCAGATACCCGAGATGTCGAGCGGGCCCTGGAGTTGGCCCGGGAGTTCGTCAGCGGACTCGCCTCCCGGCGAGGAGGCCTCCTGTTACTGGCCGAAGCCGGCCTCTCGGCCGATGGCATCACCGGTCCCGGGCCGTTCGAGACATTGTTGGCGGATCCTGACCGCAAAGTGCTGATCGGCACCCTCGACGGCGAGCCGTGCGGCATCGGGATGGGTCATGTCGACTCGCTGCCCGACGGGAGGCCTCTCGGCCACCTCGACGCCTGTTACGTCGAGCCTGACGCCCGCGGGGTGGGCCTCGGACGCCTGTTGTTGGACGGTGTCGTCGGATGGCTCACCGACCGGGGATGCGTCGGGGTGGACGGACTGGCACTGCCGGGTGACCGAGAGGGCAAGAACTTCTTCGAAGCCGCAGGATTCAAGGCCCGTCTGTTGACCATGCATCGCCCGTTTGAGTGACACCGGGACCCCTGTCGCCGGACTGAGCGGACTGAGCTGACTGACGGTGGGCGGTGCTTCAGGCCCGGCGGCGGGAGGGGGTGGACCGGGCTGGCACCGGACGACGTGGCCCGGGTGGCGGAGGGATGGGGAGGCCGAGGAGCTTGGCCAGTTCTGGCACGTAGCCGGACGCTTTGTTGGCCGCCACCAGCAGGGCCTCATCGGCACCGGTGGGGATGCCCGCCGGTTTCACGTTGCGGCGCACCGGAGAATCGACGACCACCTCGAGCACGGCCAGCCAGTCGGCCGGCGTGGAGTCGGTGGACATGGCCTGCCCGGCCGAGTCGGCGAGGCGCACCGCCAGTTCGGCCGACAACCGGGTGGCTGGTTCGGGAGGGCGAATGGAGACCCGGAGGGCATCAGCCACCCGCCCCTCGTCCAGGGCGATGGAGATCCGCTGTACCCACCCGTCCCGCAAGGCGGTGACCCGCTGGTCGAGCGCGATGCGGAGTGCCTTCAAGAAGTCGCGGCCTTCTTCGTCGAGGGTCACCGTGGATGCCGAGGCGACGATGGAGCGGAGCTCCCGGAGCGGGATGTCCTTGCCCTCGTTTCGGGCCACTGACGCCCGGTCCTTCCACGCCGCCAGGGTGACGATGGGCAGCAGTTCTTCGGCCAAGGTGAGCAGGGGACCGGGGGTGACCTCGGTGCGCGACTCGGCCCGGGCCCGGGCGTTCTGCTCCTCGATGGCCTGGCGCACGGCGGGGATGCCTCCCCGCAGCAGCTGCTCCGCCACCGGGAGCTGCTCGGGCTTGAGGGTGGCGAGGGCGGCATTGCGATAGGTGGTCGACTGGGCGGGCCGGCGGGGCCCGTCCCGGTGCCCGCCCTCACGACCGCCCGGGCGGGCGGGACGATCGCGACGTCGCTCGGAAGCGGGTCCGTCGGAACCTCCGGTACGGGTCGGGGCATCCCGTCGAGGACCACGTTCGCCGGAATCGGAGCGGGGACGACGGTCGGCCGGCCGGCGGGATCCCTCACGGGATCCGTCACCCCGGTCGTCGCGACGTCGGCCCTTCGACTTGGAGGCCAGCACCACGTTGACATCCGGCCCCGACGACGGATTGCCCACCACCTCGATGGTCTCGACCTTCCGGGGCGCCGATTTTCCCTTGGGTGGCAGCAGGGCGAGGACGGTCGTACCGTCGAGGGTGGTCTCCACCTCGGCGCGGAGGACGGTGCCGGCACCGGTCCCGGCCGGGACCAGTGCGGCGTCCACGGTCCCGCGCGGCTGCTTGGCCCCAGCGGCGCGCCAGGTCCAGGTGGACTCGTTTGTCTGACTGGTGAGCTCGATCTCGATGCGATGCGCCATACCCGGCGACACGCTACTGCCCACGCGCACCCCCCAGGAGCGGCAGTCGGGATGGCGCGGCCTAAGAAGCGGCTAAGAACCCTCTGAAATGGATGTATGGGCAGCCGCTGCAGCCGTACGATGACAGCGCGGTGGGGGCGAAAGGCCGACCATCAACCAGGCGATGTCCAATAGCGGGCATATGCGAAGAGGAGCCGGCACGTGGAACACCCCGATGGCGAAGGCGAGACACCGTCCGCGAGTGGAACGCCGGGCGCGGCCCCCGACAGTCCGCCGACCGCCAGTCAGCCGACCACCCCAGTTCCGGTCGGACCGCCAACCCCCACCCAGCAGACCCCGGTTGCCGGACTCCCTCCCGTCCCCCCTCAGCCGGGCTGGACCGAGCCGCCACCCCCACCACCGGTGTTTCCGGTCACCCCTCCGCCACCGGGCGGCCCGGTACCGCCCATCGGCCCGCCCGGATCGTCATGGACCCCGCAGCCGCCCACCGGGCGTGAACCCCCCGCGGCCGGGGCCGTCCCGATGTGGGGCGCCGCCGGACCGCCGCCGGTCAACCCGGCGATCCCGGCGCAGAAGCCGAAGAAGTCAGGACCGTGGCGGTTGGTCCTGGTCGCAGTGGTGGCGGCGTTGCTCGGGTCGGTGGTGGGTGGTTCCATCGTGGCCGCCGGCGACAACAACGGCACCACCACCGTCAAGCAGATCTCGGCCGGCCCCGCCCTGCTCAACGGGACGACCAATATCGAAAAGGTGATCGCCGGGGTGCTCCCTGCGGTGGTGTCCATCGATGCGACCGCCCCGGCCCCCTCCGCCCAAGGGATTTTCGGAGGCGGGGGGAGTGCCGGCACCCAGGAGGAGCAGGGGACCGGGATGATCATCACCCCGGACGGGGAGGTAGTGACCAACAACCACGTGATCGAGGGGGCGACCACCATCACCGTGACCCTTTTCGGTCAAACCAAGGCAATGCCGGCGACGCTGATCGACACCGACAGCGCCAACGATGTTGCACTCCTGAAGATCACCAACGCATCGAATCTGCCCACCGTGAGCTATGGCAACTCCGTGAATGTGCAGGTCGGTGACGCGGTGGTGGCCATCGGCAACGCCCTCGGGCTCTCGGCGGGATCTCCGACCGTGACCCAGGGGATCATCTCTGCGACTGGAAGGACGGTCCAGGCCGGCGACTCGAGCTCCAACGCGGTCGAGACCCTCACCAACATGTTCCAGACCGACGCGGCCATCAACCCCGGCAACTCCGGTGGCCCACTGGTGGACAGCTCGGGCAAGGTGATCGCCATGAACACCGCAGTGGCCGCCAGCTCGACTGGGAATTCCCAGGCCCAGAACATCGGTTTCGCCATCCCGTCGAACAAAATCACCGGGCTCCTCCCCGCCTTGCGGAACAAGTCGATCAACAACCAGGGCGGCGGATTCCTGGGTGTGGACATCGAGACCCTCACCTCCCAGCTCCGCAACGCCTATAACTTCGTGCCCACCCAAGGTGCCGTCGTAACCCAGGTGGAGTCGGGTTCGCCGGCCGCAGTGGCTGGGCTCCAAGAAGGTGATGTCATCACCACCTTCGACGGGAAGCCGGTAACCGGCGCCGATCAGCTCCTGCAGATCATCAAGGGGGACCATGCCGGGCAGAGCGTCAAGATCGGCCTCTATCGAGGGCAGCAGCAACTGACCCTGACAGCCACCCTGGCATCGAGCAACAGCGCAGCGTCATCCGGAGGAAACTGAGAGCCGGCTGAGGCTCCCTCAGTAGCCCCAGCGGGCCATGGGAGGGCCGAACCCGGCGTCGCCGGCGCAGTCGCCGCACAGATCGAGCCGGTTGGCGCCCGGACGATCGGACGCAGCCACCCGGCGCCAACCGAGCCGGCGGGCCTCTTCGAGACTCGACGACTCCGACCACCGGGGCGACGTCTGACAACCGCAACGCCCGCAGGTGCGGATGTACGGCTCGTCATCGAAGGTTTGGTCGTATGAATCGGTATCCACCACAGTGCTCCTTCCCCGACGATACCGTGAACGGCCGTCATCCGGTCCTCGGCGGGGTTCGAATCGCGCTCCGTCAGACGGCCGCGGCAGGGCGATCTGTACCTCCCTGACCTGGGACTATGGAGGAGACGGTCCCGGCAAGAACCGTTGATCCTGACTACACTGCTGGCAGCGAACTGCGGGTGGAGGTGTCCCCATGGGCTCGATGGCGAAAACGCGAACTTTTCCGGCATTGGCCGGCGTGCTCGTCGGGCTGGCACTCCTTGCCACGCCCTCTCCAACCCACGCGGACCCGGCCAACGCGATGGCGCAAAACCACGTCTCCATCGTCCCCAGCCAGACCCCGGCTTTTCCGGGTGACGCTCCCGACCCGGACATCGTGTACTCCGGAGGCACCTATTACGGGTTCACGACCGGGACCGCTCTCGGCAACAATCTCCAGGCCCTCATCGACACCACGGGCAATCCGGCCACCGGCTGGCGGTCCTACACCGGTCAATCCTTCGGATCGACAGCACTGCCGGTCGCGCCGTCGTGGGAAACCGCCAATACCCAGACATCACCCGGGGTCTTCTCGTACGGGGGCCACTGGGTGATGTTCTACGACGCCTCGGTCAGCCCCAATCCCGCCGACAGTGGGCACAGCTGTCTGTCGGTGGCGACAGCCCCAGCGTTGACCCCCGCCTCTCCGGTGTTCACCGACGCGTCCTCGGGCCCTTTGTTCTGCGCTGCTGGGGGAGTGCTCGATCCGAGTCCATTCATCGACCCCGCCACCGGCGGGGCTTACCTGTTATGGAAGTCCAATGACGGGAGCTCGGCGCAGCCGTCCCAGGTGTGGTCGGTCCGGCTCAGCCCGGACGGTACGAGTTTCGTCGGGACGCCTGGGGTCCTGCTGACGGTGGACCAGGCCGATCTACCCTGGGAGACCACCTTCGACGACCCGCAGATGGTGTTCAGCGGAGGGGTCTATGACCTTCTCTTCTCAACCGGAGATTTCCTGTCGGCCAGCTACGCCCAGGCCCTCACCACCTGCAACGGTCCGGTCGGCCCGTGCAGCCAACCGTCCAGTGGGCCGTTCCTCGGCTCATACGGGAACGTGGCCGGTCCCGGGGGAGGATCGCTGTTTGCCGACCCCAGCGGGCAGTGGTGGCTGGGGTATGCCGGCTGGCTGAGCCCGTGCACCAACTATTCCTGTGGCGGCGTGCGCCGAATGTTCGTGGCACCGATCACCCTCGGCAATAGCGTCAACGTCCCGTGCAAACCCCCGGGGAACCCCGCCGGGTACCGGATGGCGGCCAGCGACGGCGGTGTCTTCACTTTCGGCAACCTTCCATTCTGCGGATCGACCGGTTCGATCTCCATCAATCGGCCAGTGGTTGGCATCGCCGACACGATTGACGGGGGAGGGTACTGGCTGGTGGCCTCCGACGGCGGCATCTTCGCCTTCGGTGATGCCGGCTTCTTCGGCTCGACCGGCGCCATCCATCTCAACCAACCCATCGTGGGGATGGCCGGCACGCCGGACGGCAAGGGGTACTGGCTGGTGGCCTCCGACGGCGGCATCTTCGCCTTCGGGGACGCCGGCTTCTTCGGCTCGACCGGCGCCATCCATCTCAACCGGCCGATCGTGGGAATGGGTGGTGCCTGACGAGCCGGGCCGCGCATCGGGAAGCCGGCCTGAGGGTGCTTGGCGTTCCCACGCGATATCAGGCGGCAGCACGCCCACGCCGGACCCGCAGGGGACTAATATCGTCACCGTGACGGAATCAGCCCATACACATCGGTGCGGCTGGTGTGGCCGGCCGTTATCCAAACAACCGGGTGCCGGTCGTCCACGACGATTCTGCAGCCCGTCGCACCGTCAACGGGCATACGAGGCGCGTCGAAGGGCCGATGCGCTCCACGTACCGCCCGGGCAGGTGATCGTGGCCGAGAAGGAACTGCACCGGTTGCGCGACCGTCTCTACCGATTGGAGGCAGCCGTCGAAGACGTCGACGCCGATCTGGCCGGTTCTCATGGTCCGAAGGCCTACCAGACCGCCTTCGAACATCTCTACGAGGCGGCCAAGGACCTGACCGGGGTGGTGGTAGAGCCAGTCAGGGAGTAGCGGCTCGAGCCGGGAGCGACCCGGCCGGGCTCTTTCCCTACCGCCGATAATGTATATTATGTCAACTTAGTAGATCGGATCGACCCAGGTCCGGGTAACGGGACGGTCGGTACTCCACCCGAGTTGGACGTCAGCCGGCGGGGAACGTCGTCATCTGACCCATGGCGCAGAGAGGGCCAACGCCGGCAGCTCGTCGGTCAAGATGGGCAGGTGAGCAGATATACGTTCGGCGATGACGGGTCGGCGTTCGAGCGGCTGGGTCTGGTGGCGAAAGCCTACGAGCCACCGTCTCGTGGGTGGTCCGGCAGCTGAGTCTCCACCCTTGAGATCCAGGGGTCGCCCCGCATGAGCCGACGCCGCCGCGCCCCCGGATGGCGGATGGGTGGGCAGCTACTCTTCGCCAGGCGTGCAGTCAGTCGGCGCTTTTTCGGGCAAACATCCAGTACGCCAGTGATCCGGTGAGATTGGAGCTGGCGATCCACCAGAGCCACTTTGGCCCACGGACTTGGTCAGGAGTGCGACCCCGCAGGTCGCGCCACATGTGCGGCGTCACCACGGCCCACACGGCCAGGGCCACAACCACGATCACGACCTTCCGGTGGCTGCGATCCATCTGGTGATTATGGCAAGAATCGCGACCATCTGTGAGCCCGACACGGACTCGCCAACCGGAGGGCCCTTGTTTGGCTCCCACCGGCACGGTCCGCCTCCCAACCGGCTCTCCATCGGACAGCCGGAGCGGCCCCGGGCATACACTGGAGAAGGCACGCGACCAGGATGCCGTCGGTACGTCGAGGAGGAGTTATGCCCGAAATCATCGAATTTCCGAAGTCAATGGTGTTCGACTCGGTCGAGGAAGAACGGCTCCACCGCAAGCAGCGCCTGGCCGCCGGATTCCGCCTGTTCTCCAAATTCGGATTCGACGAGGGAGTGGCCGGCCACATCACCGCCCGAGATCCCGAACGCCTGGACCATTTCTGGGTCAACCCATTCGGCGTGCACTTCGGGCACATCCGGGTCTCCGACCTCCTCCTGGTGAATCACGAGGGCACCGTTGTCGAGGGTGACAGGCCGGTCAACACCGCCGCATTCGCCATTCACTCCCAGGTCCATGCCGCCCGCCCCGACGTGGTGGCGGCCGCCCATGCCCATTCGATCTACGGCAAGTCCTGGGCCACCCTTGGCAAGCCCCTCGATCCCATCACCCAGGATGTCTGCGCCTTCTACGAGGACCACTCGGTCTTCAACGACTACACCGGAGTGGTCCTCGACATCGAGGAAGGCAAGCGGATCGCCCACGCACTCGGAGAGAACAAGGCCACCATTCTCCGGAACCACGGCCTCCTCACCGCCGGCCACTCGGTGGACGAGGCGGTGTGGTGGTTCATCACCATGGAGCGTTCCTGCCAGGCCCAGCTGTTGGCCTCCGCCGCCGGAGAGCCGGTCCTCATCGATCCGGAGATGGCCAAGATGACCCACGACCAGGTCGGATCGCATCTGGCCGGGTGGTTCAGCTTCCAGCCCCTCTTCCAGCGCATCGTGCGGGAGCAGCCCGACCTGCTCGACTGACCCTCGACCCCGGCGACCAGGGCCTGACCCTGATCTGACTTTCGATTCGAGTCTGTCTAGCCTCACCCGGGTGCCGCCACGACGCCTCGTTCGATTGTTGCCTACGACGATCCCGGCAGCACTGGCGATAGCGCTGGCTGTCATCGCGCTGGCCGGGTGCGCATCGGACCCGGCACCCGGACCCCCGTCGGCGTCGCAGGGCATCGTCCAGAACCGTGCCGTCCCGTCCATTCCGCTGGTGAATCAACACAATGAACCGATGACCCTGGCCAGTTTTCGGGGGAAGACGGTGATCCTGGCCCCCATGTTGAGCCTGTGTCAGGAGGTTTGCCCGCTGACCACCCAGAACCTGTCCCTCGTCCAGCAGGCGGTCGACAACGCCGGGCTGGCCGAGCAGGTGGCGATCGTGGAGTACTCGATCGACCCGCAACGGGACACACCAGCACGATTGGCCGCCTACGCCAAACTCACGGGTGCCTCCTGGACGTTCCTTACCGGCGACCCGGCCAACGTGACGGCCATGAACTCGTTCTTCTACGTGGAGGCCCAGAAGGTGGCCGAAGGCTCACCTCCCCAACTGGACTGGTGGACCCACCAGCCCCTCACGTATGACGTCGACCACACGGACGGATTCTTCATCATCGACCCGGGCGGGCACGAGCGGTTCGCCACCGCCGCCACCCCCGACGTCACCTCCCACACATTGCCCGCCGCCCTCAACGGCATGCTCGACACCCAGGGCAAGCAGAATCTGAATGACCCGGCCATCAACGGGCAGACCTGGACCGTCCCCCAGGCCCTGGCCGACCTCGGGTGGATCGTGCATCGCACCATCCCCGCCGCTACCTGATCGGCTACGGCTCGTCTGGAGTAATGATCACCACCGGGATCTCCCGGTCGGTGTTCCGCTGGTGGACGTCATACCGGCCGATCGCCCCCGGATGGAACAGTGGTGCCATACCCCGATTGGTCCGGTTGATCAGCGGCCACAGACGGGCACGCTCCTCGGGGCCGGCCACCCGGGCGGTGGCGCTCACCACCTCACGCCCCAGGCGGACCTTGACCCGCGGTTCAGCCTGAAGATTCAACAGCCAGGCCGGGTGGTGGTCGCTCCCCCCGTTGGACGCCACCACGACCACGTCGTCACCATCGCGGTAGTAGGTGAGCCCGTGGGTCCGGGCCTGGCCGGATCTCCGGCCGGTGGTGGTGAGGAGCAAGGCCGGGACCCGGTTGGAATGCTTGCCGATCCGGCCGTCGCTGCGCTCGTAGACGTAGGCGTGGAACTTTAGGTACGGCCCGACGAACCGGGTGCTGAAGGTGCCCCCTTTCATGACGGCGGTGGCCTAGTTCTCGGTGCGAGCGTCGAAGGTCGGGATCAGGGTTCGGGCTGCCCGAGCCTCATCGACCCGCCGCACCGGAGTATTGCGGGGAGCCTCGGCCATCGATCCGGATGGAAGCGCATTGGCTTCTTGCGCGATCAGCTCGAGCGCCTGGGCCAGCGCTTCGAGCGTCTGGGGACTTTCCGTTTCGGTGGGCTCGATCATCAGCGCCTCCTCGACGATGAGGGGGAAGTAAACGGTCGGCGAATGGAATCCCTCTTCGAGAAGCCGCTTGGCGATATCGAGGGCCCGCACGCCGTGGGCGTGTTTGAGATTGCGGGACGACAACACGACCTCGTGCATACACTGGCGATCGAACGGCACGTCGTAGGTGCCGGA
>Ga0307372_10013140_pt1 | contig 10736 bp, 9 predicted proteins | sample OX1MG_FD_202533 | JGI IMG/M metagenome (GOLD analysis project Ga0307372, IMG submission 202533) | Soil microbial communities from Risofladan, Vaasa, Finland - OX-1 | ecosystem: Environmental > Terrestrial > Soil > Coastal area > Acid sulfate soil | place: Finland: Risofladan, Vaasa | collected...
TCTACCACGACTTCTATCGCTGGCCGCTGCGCGACCGCCGGACGTTCGAGCGCTGGTGCGGGACGACGCCGTGGGGCCGGCTGTTCCTGCGCTACGCGAAGCTCGGGCCGCTCGGCGCCGCGGCGGGCGCGGGCGGCGGGCGGCCGGCCGATTCGACCGCCTCCACGGCCGTCCACTAGCGATCCGGGGCCGCGGTCCGGTGATCGCGCTCACCGCCGGAGCCGGCCGCCGGACCGCCGGCCGGAGCTGCTCCGGCTCCGGACGGCCGGCTCTGATATCATTCGAGGATCATGACTGCGGAAACGACGGCCAAAGGCGGTCTCGAGGACGTTGTCGCGACCTCCTCGTCCATCTGTTTCATCGATGGACAGCGCGGCGTGCTGGCGTACGCCGGGTACGACATCCACGATCTGGCCAGCCGCGCCTCGTTCGAGGAGACCTGCTTCCTGCTCTGGCGCGGCCGCCTGCCGACGCGCGCGGAGCTGGGCGATCTGGCGTCGCAGCTGGCGGCGGCCAGGCCGCTGCCGGAGGGCATCCTGCGGCTGATGCGGGCGCTGCCGCCGGCCGATCCGATGGACGCGCTCCGGACCCTGACGTCGGCGCTGGCGCACTACGACCCGGAGGCCGCGGACCGCTCGGCCCAGGCGCAGGAGCGGAAGGCGGTGCGGCTGACGGCGCAGGTCGCGAGCCTGGTGGCCACGCTGGGCCGGCTGAGCGCGGGCGGCGGCCCGATTGCGCCCGATCCGGCGCTCGGCCACGCCGCGAATTTCCTGTACATGCTCACGGGCGAGCGTCCGGCGGCGCTCGCGACGCGCGCGTTCGACGTCGCGCTGGTGCTCCACGCGGACCACGAGCTCAACGCCTCGACCTTCGCGGCGCGCGTGGCGGCGGCGACGCTGACCGACATGTACTCGGCGATCGTGGCGGCGATCGGCACGCTGAAGGGGCCGCTGCACGGCGGGGCGAACGCCGAAGTCATGCGGATGCTGATGGCGATCGGCGCCGACGCCGGCCCCGACAAGATCGACGAGCTGATCCGGGGGAAGCTGGCGCGCAAGGAGAAGATTCCCGGCTTCGGCCACCGCGTCTATCGGACGGAGGATCCGCGGGCGACCCACCTCCGGCGGATGTCGCAGGACCTCGGGACGCGGGCGGGGAACACCGCCTGGTTCGACATGTCGCAGCGCATCGAGGCGATCGTGCTGAAGGAGAAGCAGCTCAACCCCAACGTGGACTTCTATTCCGCCTCCACCTATCACGCGCTGGGCATTCCGACGGAGCTGTTCACGCCGATCTTCGCGGTCAGCCGCGTGTCCGGCTGGACGGCCCACGTGCAGGAGCAGTACGCGCACAACCGCCTGATGCGCCCGCGCGCCGACTACATCGGCCCGGAGTACCCGCAGCGGTGGACGCCGCTCGACGCTCGATGAGGACTGGTTCGGCACCGCCCCCATGGACCCACGCTTCATCCGGAACTTCTCCATCATTGCCCACATCGATCACGGCAAGTCGACGCTGGCCGACCGCTTCCTGGAGATGACCGGGGCGCTGCAGCCCCGGGAGATGGAAGCGCAGGTGCTCGACACCATGGACCTGGAGCGCGAGCGCGGCATCACCATCAAGGCGCATCCCGTCCGCCTCCATTACGTGACGAAGGCCGGACAGCCCTACGTCCTGAACCTGATCGACACGCCGGGGCACGTCGACTTCTCCTACGAGGTGACGCGCTCGATGGCCGCCTGCGAGGGGGCGCTGCTGCTGGTGGACGCCTCGCAGGGCGTCGAGGCGCAGACGCTGGCGAACGCGTACCTGGCGGTCGACAACGACCTGGAAGTGATTCCGGTCATCAACAAGATCGACCTGCCCGGCGCCCAGCCGGAAGAGACCCGGCGGCAGATCGAGGAGATCATCGGCCTGGACGCCTCGGGCGCGATCCTGGCCAGCGCCAAGCAGGGGATCGGCACGCAGGACATCCTGGAGGCGATCGTGGAGCGGCTGCCGCCGCCGGCCGGCTCGCCGGAGGCGCCGCTCAAGGCCCTCATCTTCGACTCGTGGTACGACGCGTACCGCGGCGTGCTGATCGTCATGCGGGTGATCGACGGCGCGATCCGGACGGGGATGAAGATCCGGCTGATGGCGAGCGGCCAGGACTACGAAGTCGAGCAGATCGGCGTGTTCTCGCCCAAGCCGCTGCCGGTCGCCGAACTGGGCGTCGGCGAGGTCGGCTTCGTGGCGGCCGGGATCAGGAACGTGGCGGACGCCCGGATCGGCGACACGATCACGGAGGCGGCGCGGCCGACGCAGGAGCCGTTCCCCGGCTTCAAGGAACTGAAGCCGATGGTGTTCGCCGGGCTGTACCCGGTCGAGGGCCATCAGTACCCGGAACTGCGCGACGCCCTGGAGAAGCTGCGCCTCAACGACGCCTCGTTCTTCTACGAGCCGGAGACGTCGACCGCCCTCGGCTTCGGCTTCCGGTGCGGTTTTCTCGGCCTGCTGCATATGGAGATCGTCCAGGAGCGGCTCGAGCGCGAGTTCAAGATGGACCTGGTGACCACCGCGCCGGGCGTGCTCTACCGCGTGCGCACGACCGACGGCGAGGTGCTGGAAATCGACAGCCCGGCGAAGCTGCCCGACACCGGGCGGATCGCGGGGATCGAGGAGCCGGTCATCACGGCCATGGTCCTGACGCCGGCCGAGTACGTGGGCGGCATCCTGCAGCTCTGCCAGGAGAAGCGGGGCGTGCAGAAGGCGCTGGAATACGTCGCCAGCGACCGCGTGCTCGTCACCTACGAGCTGCCGTTCAACGAGGTCGTCCTCGATTTCTACGACCGGCTGAAGACCCTGTCGCGCGGCTATGCCTCGCTCGACTATCATGTGACCGGCTACTGGCCGTCGCCGCTGGTCAAGCTCGACATTCTCGTCAACGGCGAACCGGTCGATGCACTGTCGATCATCGTGCACCGGGACGTGGCCTACGTGCGCGGCCGGGCGCTGGCGGCCAAGATGCGGGAGCTCATCCCGCGCCAGATGTTCGAGGTGGCGATTCAGGCGGCCATCGGCGGCCGGATCATCGCGCGGGAGTCGGTGAAGGCGCTGCGCAAGAACGTGCTGGCCAAGTGCTACGGCGGCGACATCACCCGCAAACGCAAGCTGCTCGAGAAGCAGAAGGAAGGCAAGAAGCGCATGAAGCGGGTCGGCCGCGTCGAGATTCCGCAGGAGGCGTTTCTGGCGATCCTGAAGGTCGGGGAGTAGCCGGCGTCGGCAGGCGAGGAGCCATGGCTGCGTTTCAGAAGTCCACCGCCCGCGAATACTTCGAGTCGATCGTCATCGCCGTCATCCTGGCGCTGTTCATCCGGACGTTCATCGTCCAGGCGTTCAAGATCCCGACCGGCTCGATGGAGAACACGCTCCTCGTCGGAGACCACCTGCTCGTCAACAAGTTCATCTTCGGGCCGACCGACTCCCCGATCGAGCGGGCGCTGCTGCCGATGCGCGAGCCCCGCCGCGGCGACATCATCGTGTTCAAGTACCCGGTGAATCCGACCCGCGACTTCATCAAGCGCGTCATCGGCCTGCCCGGCGACACCGTCCAGCTGCGCGACAAGCGCGTCTTCATCAACGGCCACGAGCTCAACGAGCCGTACGTCCACTTCCTCCAGCCGCCCATCGGGCTGCCCGGCCTCAGCGAGACCACCTCCACCGACGTCCGCGAGAACTACGGCCCGGTCACCGTCCCGCCGGACGAGTATTTCGTGATGGGCGACAACCGCGACAACTCCGAGGACAGCCGGTACTGGGGGTTCCTGCCGCGGGACTACATCAAGGGCGAGGCGTTCCTGATCTACTGGTCGTACGAGGCGACCAGCCAGGACTACGCCGAGGACAATACGCTGGGCCGGTCCGCGAAGGGCCTGTGGTCGGTGGTCGTCCACTTCTTCACGCGGACCCGGTGGGACCGGGTCCTGCGCCAGGTGCACTGAGCGTCCCCCTCAGTCCGCGCCGGGCCGCCCCGTCAGGCCAGCCGCGCCTCCGCCTCGTCCGCGTCGCGGCCCGCTTCCGTCGCGAGCGCGTCGGCCTCCTGGCGGACCCGCGCGACGAACGCCTCGTCCGCGATGCCGCCGAGATTGACGTCGACGTTGAGCCCGGCCCCCCGCAGCCCGGCCCGCAACAGTCCGACCCCCACGCCGACGTCGCTGGCCGCCGCGCGACGACCGTGGCGGGCGACCTCCCGCGCCAGCGCCAGTCCCTCGGCCGCCCGCCGCATCACCTCGAGCGGCACCTCGGTGGCCCGCCGCAACGCCGCCTGGACCGCCTGCGTCCGCGCCGCCAGCGCGGCCGGATCGCCCTTCGGCAGCCGGTAGGCGGCCACGACCTCGTCGTAGGCCGCGCTGTCGCGATCGATGAGCTCCGCCGCGCCGTCGCGCACCCGCTCGAGCGCGGTGCCGGCCGCGGCGAGCGCCTCGCGCTCGGCGTCGGCGTCCGTGCGCGTCTTCGGCAGGCCGGCCACCATCATCAGGAGGGAGGCGCCGAGCGCGGTGGCCAGCGCCGCCGCCGACCCGCCGCCGGGCGTCGGTGCGGGGGCCGAGAACGCCGCGAGCAGATCGGGCAGGGACAGGGTGCGGAGTGTGAATGGCACGCGGATTCTCCTTTACGACGGTGGCACGGCGAAGCGCCCGCGCTTGACGACGGCCGCGACGACGCCGGCGCCGATGCGGATGAGGTCGATCGGATCGCCCCGGAGGATCACGGCGTCGAGCTGCTTGCCCGGTTCGAGGCTGCCGAGGCGGTCGTGGCGATCGATCGCATAGGCCGCGTTGATCGTGGCGGCGACGATCGCCTCCTCCAGGGTCATGTTCATGGCGAAGCAGGCGAGCGCGATGGCGAACGGCATCGACGCCGAGAAGCCGCCGCCGGGATTCACGTCCGTCGCGAGCGCCACCGGCACCCCGGCGTCGATGAGCAGCCGTGCCGGCGCGAACCGGCCGAGCTTCAGGTAGAACGACGCGATCGGCAGCAGCGTCGCCACCACGCCGGCGCGCGCGAGGGCCGCCGCGCCGCTGCCGTCCACGAACAGCAGGTGATCGGCCGACCGCGCCCCGATCTCGACGGCGACGCGCCAGCCGCCGCTCGCCGCCAGTTCGTCCGCGTGGATCCGGGGCCGGAGCCCGGCGGCCGCGCCGGCGCGCAGAATGTCCAGCGACTCGTCCGGCGTGAAGACGCCGGTCTCGCAGAAGACGTCGCACCAGTCGGCCAGCCCCGCGGCCGCCACCGCCGGAATCATGTCGTCGATCACGTGCCGCACGAACGCCTGCCGGCGGCCCCGGTACTCGGCCGGAATCTCGTGGGCGCCCATGAACGTCGGCGAGATCTCGACCGGGTGCTCCTGCCGGAGCCGCGCGATCACGCGCAGCATCTTCAGCTCGGCGTCCAGCGACAGGCCGTACCCGCTCTTCGCCTCACAGGTCGTCGTGCCGTTGCGCAGCATCTCGTCGAGGCGCACGCGGCTCGCGGCCGCCAGCTCCTCGGCGGACGCGGCGCGCGTCGCGGCCACCGTCGACAGGATGCCGCCGCCGCCAGCGGCGATGTCGGCGTAGGTCGCGCCTGCCAGCCGCCGCCGGAGTTCGTCCCGCCGGTCGCCCGCGTACACGAGGTGTGTGTGGGGATCGATGAAACCGGGCAGGAGCGTGCAGCCCCGCGCATCGAAGGTGACGGCCTCCGCCGTGAGCGACACCGCCTGACGGCATGCGGCCGACGGCCCGACGAAGACGATCGTCCCCTGGCGGGCCGCGACGGCGCCGTTCGGGATGACCGGGAACTCGCGCTGGGCCGCGCCGGTCCGCGGTGCAGGACCGGCGCAGGTCGCGATCAGGGCGGCGTCGTGAATCAGGAAATCAGCGACTGTCACTGGGGACGGGTTATGTCACCGGTCAGACGCATGGCCACGGCGGCAGGCGCCATGCCGTCGATCCGGACCTGCTTGTCCCGCCCGCGGTGTCCGCGCACGACCGACACCGCGCGCTTCGGCAGGTCGAGCAGTCCGGCCAGCAACGCGATCAGCGCGTCGTTGGCGGCGCCGTCGACCGGCGCCGCCGCCAGCCGGACGAGCAGGGCCCCGTCGCGGAGGCCGGCAATCGCACTGCGACCGGCCCGCGGCGTCACCCGCACGCGCAGCAGGGTGCCGCCGCCCGCGGCGGCGACGAACGGCGGCTCCGGCGCCATCGGGCGGTCAGGACTGGGCCTGCGTCGGCCCGGGGCGCGCCTCGCCGTCGCCCGCAGGCAGCTCGTGGCGCACCGGCGTCTGCGGGGCCTCGAGATGGCGCGGGCGGTGCAGCAGCACCTTTTCCTGGCGCTCGCGCTCGTCCTGCTCGCGGACGTAGTCGAGCGTGTTCCGCAGGGCGGAAATCGTCGATTCGATCGACGTCTCCGCTTCCTTCCGCTTCAGCTTCATGCCGTCGGTCTCGCGCTGGACGTCCTCCAGCCGCGCCTGCGTCTTCTGCAGCAGCAGATCGGCCCGCCCCTCCGCCTCGCGGACGACGCGCTGGGCTTCCGCTTCGGCGTTCTGCCGGATTTCGTCCGCCAGGCGCTGCGCCGTCAGCAGCGTGTTGCGGAGGCTCTTCTCCTGCTCGCGGTGCTCGTTGAGCAGCGCTTCCATGCGCGCGAGATCCTGCCGCAGCCGCTCGGACTCGCGGAACGCCTGCTCGTAGTCGTCCGCAAGTTCAGCAAGGAACGACGTGACTTCGACGCGGTCGAAGCCCCGGAAGACGGTGCGGAAGCGTTGCTGGCGAAGGTCGAGCGGCGTCACTTTCATCGGTTGATCTCCCGTTGACGGATCGGACGGCGGCGGTGCGGTCGACGCGGGCAGGTGCGGATCAAACATGGCGGCCGCCGAACAGCGCGGTGCCGATTCGCACCAGGGTCGCCCCTTCCTCGATGGCGATCTCGAAATCCCGGCTCATGCCCATGGACAGCTCGCGGAGCATCGCGGCCGGCACGCCATCCTGCGCCAGCCGCTCCCGGAGCGCCCGCAGTTCACGAAAGTACGGCCGCGACGCTTCCGGGTCGCGGCCGAGCGGTGGCAGCAGCATGAGCCCGGTGACCGCCGCGGCGCGGCACCGGGCCGCCGCCTCGAAGATCGCCGGAAGATCGCTCACCGGGGCGCCGTGCTTGGTCGGTTCGCGCGCCAGGTCCACCTGCACGAGCAGCGCCGGCGCCGTGCCGGCGGCGGCCGCCGCCCGATCGATCTCCTCGAGCAGCGCGGCGGAGTCCACCGAGTGAATCAGCGCGAAGGCGGCGGCCGCCTTGCGCGCCTTATTGGACTGCAGGTGACCGACCAGATGCCACCTAATCTGAAGATCGGACGATTGCGCGATCTTCTGTAGAGCCTCCTGCACACGGTTTTCGCCGAAATCGACCTGCCCGGCCGCGGCGGCCGCCCGGACGTACCCGATGTCGAACGTCTTGGAGACGGCCACCAGCCGCACGTCCTCCGGCCGTCGTCCGGCGGCGCGGGCCGCCGCCGCCATGCGGCCCCGGATGGCGGCCAGCCTTCCGGCGATGGCCGACGTCAGGGCGTCAGGCGGAGAGAGCGGCAGCGTGGTCACGGATCACTTCCTCAGGCCCGCGAGCAGCGTCCGCGCGCGCGGGGCGTTGGCGCCGGTCGGATCCATGGCCAGGTAGCGGGTCAGCGCTGCCGCAGCCGGGCCGAGCTGTCCCTGGTTGATGAGCGCCAGCGCGAGCCGGTACTGGGCGTCGCCATTGCCCGGGTCGATCCGGACGGCCGCCTGAAACTCCTGCAGCGCATCGGCCACGCGTCCGGCATTCCACAGGTAGATCCCCTCGTTGTAGCGGAAGGCCGACGCCGTGCCGGGGGCGGTGCGGGCGCCGAGCGCCGCCGCCCGTGCGCCGGCCTGGGCGGCCAGATCGAACTGGCGCTGCCGGTTGTACAACTCGGCCAGCGCGGCGTACGCCCCGATGTCCTCGGGGTCGATCGCGACCGCCTGCTGATAGGCCGCCTCCGCAGCCGCGTAGTTCTGCCGCTTCTCCTCGGCCCGGCCGAGGTCGTGGAAGCAGGCGCCGCACTCCGACGTCAGCCGGCCGGCATCCCGGAACCGCGCCGCCGACTCGTCGTACCGGCCGGCGGCCGCCAGCTCGAGCCCCTCGCCCACCAGCTTCTCCTGCTGCTGCACCTCTGCCAGTCGCCTCCGGGCGCGCGCCTCCTGATCAAGGACGAGCTGGAACGACACATCGGCCGTCTGACCGGCCTGCACGATCACGTCGAACGATTGGGACAGCAGATCGGGCGTTTCCGCGGTCACGCCATAGCGGCCGGGCGGCAGATCGCCCACGTCGAACGTGCCGGACGCGTCGGTCCGGAGTCCCCGGTGGAGCGGCGCGCCGTCCTGGCGCTCCACCACGATCGCCACGCCCGCGAGCGGCTTCGCGGCCGTGCCGACGACCTGTCCGCGGATGACGCCCGGTGCCGCCACCTGAGCCGAGGCAGCAGGAACGCCGAAGGCGGCCAGCCACATCAGGCAGAGCAACGGCCGGCGGGCCGCAATGTCAAACATGCGATCCTCCCGGTGTTTTCAGGGATCGGTCTTCCAGTCTACACCCGGCCGGCCGCCGGCGTACGTCACGTCGCGTCGAAGAAGCGTTCGACCGCCTCCAGGTCGTGGATGACCGGCGCCGGGGGCATCGACGCCAGGAAGCGCCGGCCGTAGCCCTTGGTCCGCAGCCGCGGGTCCAGCACCGCCAGAACGCCGCGGTCGCGCCGGTGCCGGATCAGCCGGCCCAGCCCCTGGAGCAGCGTGAGAATGGCCAGCGGCACCTGGTAGTCGTTGAACGGCTCGCCGCCGGCCGCCTGGATCGCCTCGATCCGGGCGGCCGTCACCGGGTCGGCCGGGGAGGCGAACGGCAGCTTGTCGATGATGACGCAGCTCAGCGCGTCGCCGGCGACGTCGACCCCCTGCCAGAAGCTGGAGGTGGCCAGCAGGACGGAGTGGGGCGTGTCCCGGAACGCGTTGAGCAGCGCCGACCGCGGCGCGGCCCCCTGGACGAGGATCGGAAAGTCGAGCGCCCGTTCGACGACCGGCTGTACGGCCCGCAGCATGGCGTAACTGGTGAACAGCACGAACGCGCGGCCCCGGGTCCGCCGCAGAATCTCGACGATTTCGCGCGCGGCCGCCTCCGGGAACTGCGGCGCCCGCGGATCGGGCATGCGGCGCGGCAGGTAGAGCAGGGCCTGCTGCCGGTAGTCGAATTCGGACGGCAGGCGGAGCTCTTCGGCCTGGCCGACGCCCAGCCGGCCGCGGACGTAATCGAACGATCCATCGACCGTGAGGGTCGCCGACGTGAGCACCGTCCCGTGCATCCGGTCGAGCAGCAGCTCGCGGACGATCCGCGACACGTCGATCGGCGACGCGCGGAGGAACACACCGCGCCCGCGCAGCTCGAGGTAGTAGACGTAGTCCGGATCGTCCGCGCGGAGCACGAACCGGAACTGCTCGCGGAACTCGGCCGCACGCCGCGCCACCGCCAGCGCCTCCTCGGCCCCCCTGCCGGCGCCGGCGTCGGCAACCGGCTCCACCGGAGCGGCGGCATCGGGAGCGGCCGGCCTCGACAGCGCCGCGTGTGTTTCGAAGTCCTGAAGCGCCGCTGTCAGCAGGCCGGCCGACTCGGCCGCGTCGGCGAGCGACCCGGCGGCGATCCGGATCCGGTCCTCGCCGGTCGACGGTCCGGCACCGGCCCGGCGCGCGGCCATGAGATCGCCGAAGAACCGCCGTCCGTGATCCCGCACCCGGTCGATCGCCTTCCGGAACTCGGCGGCCGTCATGGCATCGAGGCGGCCGGCCAGCAGCCGGTCGCCATCGCGCGCCAGCTCTTCGAGGCGGTAATTGCTCAGGGCCAGGCCGAAGTACTGGGTGGCGACATCCTCGAGCTGCTGCGCTTCGTCGATGACGGCCACGCGGCAGGCGGGGATGACCTCGCCGTAGGAGTGGTGCCGGACGGCGGCGTCGGCGCACAGCAGGTGATGGTTGACGATGACCAGGTCGGACTCCGCCGCGCGCTGCCGCATGCGGGTGATGAAGCAGTCGAGGTAGCGCGGGCACTCCGTGCCGAGGCAGTTCTCGGCGGTGGCCGCGATGTCTCCCCAGAACGGCAGGTCCTCCGGCAGTTCCTCGATCTCGGCGCGGTCGCCGGTCTCGGTCCGGGTCGCCCACTCGGCGATGATCGGGACGAACACTTCGTATTCCGACCGGGCGAAGCCGGGCATCCGGAGGTCGCCGCCCTGCCTGAACGCCTCGAAGCGGTGGAGGCACAGGTAGTTGCCGCGCCCCTTCATGCAGGTGGCCGTGAACGGGACGCCGAGCGCGGCGCGGAGCACCGGCAGGTCCTTGAAGAAGATCTGTTCCTGCAGGTTCTTCGTGCCGGTCGACACGAGGACGCGCTGGCGGCTCAGAATCGCCGGCACGAGGTAGGCGAGCGTCTTGCCGGTGCCGGTGCCGGCCTCCGCGAGCAGCACGCCCCCCTGGTCGAGCAGATCGGCGACGGCGGCGGCCATTTCGCGCTGGGCGGGCCGCGGCTCGAAATCGGGCAGCGCGCGCGCGATCCGACCCTCGTCGGCGAGGGCGTCGGCGACCGCCGCGATCAGGGCTGACGTTCGGGATAGAGGGGGAACTTCCGGCACGGTTTTCACTCGGGGCTCCGCCCCGAACCCCGGCTCACTGCGCTGCGCT
>Ga0307372_10013141_pt1 | contig 10736 bp, 12 predicted proteins | sample OX1MG_FD_202533 | JGI IMG/M metagenome (GOLD analysis project Ga0307372, IMG submission 202533) | Soil microbial communities from Risofladan, Vaasa, Finland - OX-1 | ecosystem: Environmental > Terrestrial > Soil > Coastal area > Acid sulfate soil | place: Finland: Risofladan, Vaasa | collected...
CGTCGACCTCACCGATTTCTGGGAGGCCTGGAATGCGCTCCAGAGCAATTACGTCATCACGCATGCCTCAACGACGCTGCCCTCGACACAGGACAAGGTTTACGGCGCTATCCAAGGCCTCGCGAGCGCCTACGGCGACCCGTATACGATCTTCTTCCCGCCGCAGCAGGCGAAGTCGTTCGCCGAGGACATCTCGGGAAGCTTCGCGGGCGTCGGCATGGAGATCGACGTGAAGGATGGCGTCTTGACCGTCATCGCGCCCTTGAAGGGCACGCCGGCGGAAGCGGCTGGCATCAAGCCCGGCGACCAGATCGTCGCCATCGACAATAAGCCGACACAGGGCCTCTCCGTCGACGAAGCCGCGAACGAGATCCGCGGCCCGATCGGCACGACCATCACGCTCTCGCTCGTGCGTGACGGCAATCCGCTCACTATCAAGGTGACGCGCGCGACCATCCAGGTGCCCGAGACGAGCGACGGCTACGACCCGAAGACGGGCGTCTACCACATCGCGCTGTACGAGTTCACTTCGGATTCGGCGGGTCTCTTCGACCAGGCCTTCCAGCGCTTCAAGGCTTCCGGCTCGAAAGAGCTTGTCATCGATTTGCGCGACAACCCGGGCGGCTATCTCGACGCCGCCGTCGACATCGCGAGCCACTTCCTTCCGAAAGGCGCGACAATCGTGACGGAGGACTTCGGCGGCAAAGGATCCAACCAGGTCCACACAAGCCTCGGCTACGACGACGTTCCGCCGGGCACAAAGGTCGTCGTCCTCATCAACGGCGGCTCAGCGTCCGCGTCCGAGATCCTCGCCGGGGCGCTCAAGGATAACCATGTCGCGACCTTGATTGGCACGCGCTCCTTCGGCAAGGGCTCGGTGCAGGAGCTCATTCCGATCGGCGGCGGCTCGCTCAAGGTGACCATCGCGCGCTGGATTACGCCGGACGGCCAATGGATCATGGGCAACGGCATCACGCCGGACATCACCGTGCCCTTCACGAAAGCCGACGCGAACGCCGGAACGGATCCGCAGATGGCGCGCGCCGTGCAGTTTTTGACGACGGGCAAATGATAGGGTAGAGTGGCTCCGCTATGAAGGTCGTACTCCTGAAAGACGTGAAGGGCATGGGCCGCGCCCACGAGTCGGTCGAGGCCAAGGACGGTTACGCGCTCAACTTCCTCATCCCGAAGAAACTCGCCATCCCGGCGACGTCCGCAGCGCTCAAAGAGGCCGAGCTGCGGCTGCGGCAGACGAAGGAGCGCAAAGAAGTCGATGCGAAGGTTCTCGCGGGCAACATCGCCGCGCTCGCCGAGGCGCGTATCGTTGTTCGCGCGAAGGCGAACGAGAAGGGCCACCTCTACGATGCGGTCGGCGCCCGCGAGATAGCACAGGCGGCGAAGGCGGAAGCGCATATCGATATTCCGGAAAACGCGCTCGCCATCGAGAAGCCATTCAAGGAGATCGGGACGTTCCGGGTTCCGGTTTCAAGCGGCGAGACGTTCGGCGAATTCCCGATCACGATCGAGGCGGAATAAAGTAAAGTAATAATGCAAAAAAGAAGAACCTGGGAGCGCGTATGCGCTCCCAGGTTCTTCCTCTACGTTTTAAAGTTTAAAGTACGTCGACGATCTTCTTCAACGAGCGATGGCCCGTGAAGCTCATCTTGCGGCGGGTGCGGAAAGAGACGGTGCCAGCGGCAAGCGCGAAGAGCGTATGATCGCGGCCGATGCCGACGTTCTTGCCGGCTTCGACCTTCGTGCCGCGCTGGCGAACGATGGCCATGCCCGGGCGCGCCTTTGCGCCGTCAGCGAGCTTCACGCCCAGGTATTTCGGTCCTGAGTCGCGCAGGTTTTTAGTCGATCCGCCGGCTTTGGTTGATGCCATACGTGGTATCTTGTGTCGGATGACTATAGCAGAGACGCGCGCGAAATGCAAAAGCGCTGTCGAACGCATCCCGCGCGACGTCCGCATCCTCGCCATCCTCGTCCTCGTCGCGCTGCTCTCGTTCGGCCTCGGCTATCTCGCCGGGAGCGCGGCAGGGCAGGGGGAAGGCGTGTCCGTCGGCGTCTCCCTCGCGGTCGCGACCTCGTCGGACGGCCAGGTCGTCGCCTCGAGGAGCGGAACGAAGTACTACCTGCCGTGGTGCGCGACCGCCGCGCGCATTAGCGACGCCAACAAAGTGTGGTTCGCGTCCGAGTCGGACGCGCAGACGCACGGTTATGCGCCGGCGACGAATTGCGCGGGCCTCTAGTCTGCTACTATTGAGCGAATGAACGAGAACTTCACGCGCGACATGCCCGTCGTGCATGGCGATGACGACATGGGCGAACGGCTCGCGAAGACCATCCACGAAGGGCGGCGCACGATGCCGGACGACAAGCCGCTCCTCGTGTGTAAGCCAAACAAGATAGAGTCGTGGCGCGTCTTCAAGATCATGTCGGAGTTCGTCGAAGGTTTCGACCTGATCCGCCGCTACAGCCTCGCCGCGTCGTTCTTCGGCAGCGCCCGTACGACCTTCGAGGACGACCTTTACAAGCATGCGACAGAACTCGCCGGCCGGCTCGCGCGCAAGGGCTTCGCCGTCATCACGGGCGGCAGCTCGGGCATCATGCAGGCGGCCAACCGCGGCGCCTTCGAAGCCGGCGGGGCGTCCATCGGCCTTAACATCAACCTTCCGCAAGCGCAGGATTACAACCCGTACCTGACTGACCGGTTCGGCTTCGATCATTTCTTCGTGCGCAAGGTCATGCTCACGTACGCCTCCGAGGTCTACATCTATTTCCCGGGCGGATTCGGCACGCTCGATGAGTTCTTCGAGATTGTGACGCTCGTCCAGACGAAGAAGATCCGCAAGGTGCCGATTGTGGTCTTCGGCAAGCAGTATTGGGAGCCGCTACAGAAATTCATCGACGAGACGTTGTACCGCGAGCATAAGGCCATCGACAAGGAAGATATGAACCTCTTCACGCTCGTCGACTCGGTTGATGAGGCTTACGAGTACATCATCGAAAACGTCTCCTGCTAGGGAAGGGCACGGCTTCCGAGCAAGCCTCTCTACCGGATGAATAAAGTGCGCACAATATATCTTTTGCGTAAATACGCCTACGGCCGTCAGAGGCCCTGCTGCTGGACAGCGTTTTGGGCGTAGCCGTACAAGAGGTGCCAACTCGTGACGGCGAGGTAGGCGAGGTAGGCGAGATTCGCTTGGCCGGCGGGAGATTCGACGATAGTGCGGATAGAGATACCGAAATAGGACAGGGCCAGGAAGAGGACGAAGATCCAGAAGAGGAGCCGCAGCATGTAAGGACAGTATACCAGCCCTCCCTCCCCTACAGCCCCGTATCTCGTGTTGCCGAGATTCGGCGTACATCAGCGACGGAAATTGCGTCGCCGCGTACTTGCCACTCAATCCTCCTTCCCGAGGATCTTGAGGGCTTGTTCGATGCGCATAGCGGCATCGGCGGGGCCGATGACGGAGATGATGGTGAACGGGTCCGGAGAGCGCTCTTGGCCCGAAAGCGCGTAGCGCAGAGGCCAGAGGACGGCGCCCCTGCCTCCCTTCCCTTCGGTTTCTTCTGCGTCGGCGAGCGGCATGACGCTATCCTTTACCGTCTCGACGGAAACGTCTTCAGGAAGGCCTTGCACGAGCTTCAGGATGGCGCTGAGGCTCTCGCGCGCGATGCCCGGACGGCTCGGAAGCTCTTTGGCGATGAGCGTATCCAGAGCAGGCCTCGGGGTACTGAAGAGGCATTGCAATTCGCCTTCTAGCATCTGCTTCGCTTCGGCCAGCGTCGACGCGCGCTCCTTAAGGAGCGGCATCGTCTTCAGCAGCTTTGCAGGGATCGCTTGATTGCCGACGTGCACTATGCCAAGGGCGAATAAGAGATCCTTTTCAGAAAGCTTACGCATCCAGCGCTGGTTGACGGACAAGAGCTTCGTGCGGTCCCAGACGGCGCCGCTCTTCTGTACGCCGTTGAGAGTGAACTCGTCGACGAGCTCCGCGAGCGAGAAATCCTCCCGGTCGCTGCCCGGATTCCAGCCGAGGAGGGCGAGGTAGTTCACAAGCGCTTCCGGTAGAATGCCCTCCTCTCTGAGCTGTGGAATCTCCGGCACGCCGGAGGGACTTCGCTTCGAGAGCTTCGCGCGTTTCTCGTCGAGGATGAGTGGCAAGTGCGCGTATGCCGGCCGCGGGGCGCCGAGCGCTTCCTGGATGAGGATTTGCCGCGGCGTGTTCGAGATGTGGTCCTCGCCGCGGATGACGTGGGTGACGTGGGCATCCATGTCGTCGGCGACCACCGCAAAGTGGTAGAGCGGGTCGTCGATGGCGCGCGCGATGACGAAGTCGCCGAGTTCAGTCGTATCGAACGTGATGTCGCCGCGTATCTCGTCATGGAAGGTGACCGTCCTTCCGGGATTCTTGAGCCGTATCACTTCCGCACGGAGATTCATGACCTCATCGAGATTCTTCCTGGGCCTATCTAACGTTTCCGATCTCTTTGTCTCGTCGCTCTTATAGGCCTTCCCTTCCCCGATGAGCTTCTCGAGGAGTTCGCGGTAGCGCGGGCCGCGTTCGCTCTGGCGGGAGAACGAGTCCCAGGAAAGGCCGAGCCACCGGAGTCCGTCAATAATCTCATCCTCGAATTCCTGGGTGCTCCTCGCTCGATCGGTGTTCTCGCTGCGGAAGACGATCGAGCCGCCCGCGTGGCGTGCGAAGAGGTAGTTGAAGAGCGCCGTACGTGCGGTGCCGATGTGAAGGTGGCCGGTCGGCGACGGCGGGATGCGGGTGACGACTTCCGTCATGCTTCGTGCTCGAGCGCAATGACGAGCGCCTCGTTCGCGAGGACGCGTGCGGCGTCGACTTCCGTGAAGCCGGCCGACGCGGCGCTCATGCGGCTTGCCGCCGCCGGATCGGAGACGATGCGGCGCATCTCGGAGACGAGGACGTGCGGCGTAAGGTTCTCTTCTTCGACGACGACGGCGGCGCCGGTGCGAGCGAAGGCATACGCGTTCGTCCGCTGATCATGACTTATGGATTCGGGAATAGGTATGAGGATGGACGGCTTCTTCCAGAGCGCGATTTCGGCGATGGAGCCCGCGCCGGCGCGCGAGACGACGATGTCCGCGGCGCCTGCCGCGCGCTGCATGGCCATCTCGGAGAGGTAGTTGAAGGGATGGTAGCGGTCCGCGTGCTCGCTCTTCGCGAGCGCGACTTTCGCGACGGCCTCGACGTTCGCATAGTGCGCGACGCCCGTCTGGTGGATGATGTTCGCGAAGGAGACGAGCTCCGGCAGCGCGGAGAGGACCGCCTCGTTGATGCGCAGCGAGCCCTGCGAGCCGCCAAGGATGAACGCCGTCGGGACGCTCCGATCGAGGCCGAGGTACTGGTGAGCGCCTTCCAGCTCGATACGCATGAGCGCCTTGCGCACGGGGATGCCCGTGCGCGCAATTTTCTTCTGCACCGACGACGGGAAGTACTGCGCAGCGCTGTCGAAAGAGATGGCGATCTTGCGCGCGGACTTCGCGGCGAGCAGGTTCGCGCGTCCGGGCTTCGCATCCGATTCATGCACGATGACCGGGATGCCGAGGAGGCGCGCGGCGAGCACCGTCGGCACGCTGCCGTACCCGCCTTTGCTCACGACGACGTCCGGATAGATGCTGAAGAGCGTCACGAGGGCCGCGAACGTGCCGAGGAGCGTCACGAAGGAATCGGTTACGTTCAGGAGCGAGCGATAGCGACGCAGTTTCCCTGCCGGGATGCGGATGAAGACGATGCCGTTCTCGAAGAGCGCTTTCTCGTCGAACGGGTCCGGCGCGAGGTAGTAGAGCTTCGGGTCGAGGAGGCGCTTCTCGCGGACGATGTCCCGCACGGCTTCCGCGATGGCGATGGCGGGATAGAAGTGGCCGCCGGTCCCGCCTCCTGTGAACGCGATTTTCATACCACGACTATACCAGTTCACGCCTGCCGGTGGGCGGCGACGTTCAGGATAAGGCCGCACATGAGGAGGACGGCGAAGAGCGCGGTTCCGCCGTGCGAGACGAACGGCAGCGGCAGGCCCGTGAGCGGGATGATGCCGAGCATGGCGCAGATGTTGATGAACGCCTGGAGGATGATGAGGAAAGAGAGGCCGAGCACCATGAGCCCGCCGAAGAGGTCGCGGGAATCGCCGGCGATGACGATGCCGCGTGCGGCGAGCGCGACGAAGAGCGCGAGCAGGATGAGAGAGCCCACGAAACCCGTCTCTTCGGCGAAGACGGCGAAGACGGAGTCGCCGTCGGGTTCCGGTAGGTAGTTGAATTTCTCGACACTCTGGCCGAAGCCGCGGCCGAAGACGCCGCCTGAACCGACGGCGATCAAGGACTGCTGGATCTGATAGCCGGTCGAGAGCGAGTTCGCTGACGGGTTGAAGAAAGTCTCGACGCGCTGGAGGACGTACGGCCGGATGAGCACGACGGCGCCGAACGCGACGAGGATGAGAGCGAGGAGAATGCCGAAATCGCGCCAGGGCGCGCCGGCGGCGAAGTACATCACGGCGCCCGTCGCGAGGATGAGGAGCGTCGTCGACGTGTTCGGCTGCGCGATCAGGAGGAGCGCCGGCAGCGCGAGGATGGCGGCGAACGGGATGAGGCCCTTCTTGACGTCCGAGAGCTGTCGCGCCCGCGGCGCGAGCCACCAGGCGAGCGCGATGACGAAGCCGATCTTGAGGAATTCGGCCGGCTGCACGGTGGTGAAGCCGAGGTTGATCCATCGAGTCGCGCCGTTGGCGCGCAGTCCGAGGTGCGGCACGAAGACGAGCGCCGTGAAGATGAGCGAGACGGCGAAGAGGTGCGGCGCGAAGCGCCGGATAGCCGCGAGCGGGATGAAGCGCGCGGCGACGAGGGCGGCGGACCCGAAGCCGAGCCCGAGGACGATCTGCAGGAGGATGTCGCGGGAGATCGAGCTCGTCTCGCGGGCGAGCAGTCCGAGCGCGGCGGACGAGAAGATGGCGAGGCCGGCGAGCGCAAGCGCGAGCACGAGCATGAAGAAGATGCGGTCGCCGGTCTGAAAGCGCATACCTTACTTGATGAGCGCGATCGACATGCCGACGATGGCGCAGATGACGGAGATGACCCAGTAACGCATGGTGACCTTATAGGATGGCCACCCGATAGCCTCGAAGTGGTGGTGCAAGGGGGCGATGCGGAAGACCTTCTTGCCGCGGAAGCGTTTCGAAGCGACCTGGATGACGTTCGACAGGACGGTGATGACGAGCGGGAACGCGATGACCGGCAGCGCGGCGACGCCGTAGCCGTTCCCGGGAGTATCGGTCATGAAAGCGATGACGGCTAAAGTCATCGTGAGGCCCATCGTGCCGGTCTCCGTCATCCAGAAGCGCGCGGGCGGGATGTTGAACCAGAGGAAGGCGAGGATGGCGCCGACCAAGGTCGCGGAGAACGCGGCGAGGTTTATCTGGTTCTGGAAGTACGCGATGCCGGCGTACGCCATGAAGATGCTCGCGAAGATGCCGCCCGACAGCCCGTCGATGCCGTCGATGACGCCGCCCGCATAGATGCCGATGGAGACGAGCATGAACAAGGGGACGATGAAGCCGCCGAGAGGAAGCGTCCCGTCGCCCGGGATGCCGATAGCCGTCATCCCGAGCTTCGCGTAGAACCACCAGCCGACAAAGGCCGAGACGAGCATGACGAAGAGGAGACGCGTGGGCAGCCGTATCCCCTTCTCTCCTCCCGGCTGGACATCGAGCAGGTCGTTCGCGAAGCCCATAAGCGCCCCGGCGAGGAGCGTGAAGAACGGTATCCACGTCTGGCTGCGGGAGAGGAAGTCGAGCTTCTCGGTGAGGGGACCGGGGACGAAGCGCGCGAGCGCCCACATGAGGACAGTCACGATGGTGACACTCGCCCAGATGAGGATGCCGCCCATGCGCGGCGTCTTCGTCTCCGTGCCCGCGCGCGTCTCGCCGCTCGCGCGGAGTTTCTCGAACTCGACCGCGGCCGTGCCGTCGAGCGCAGTTTTCCCGTCCGTCTTCTTCCAGACGCGGTACTTGAACAGGTAGTGCGTGAGGAGCGGGGCGCAGGCGATGCCGACGGCGAACGACGCGGTCGCCGGGATGAACACCTTGAGGATGTTGCTCGTAATCATAAAGATTTGACGTGGGCGAAATGCGCGAACGTCGCCGCGACGAGCTTCAGACCGTCAGTGAAGCGCGAAGTTACCGTCGAGCCGAGGACGACGACGGCGACCGGATGCTGGATGCCGACATCGAAGACGAGCGCGAGGTTGCCGTCGGCGAGGTCCGTGTAGCCGGTCTTCGAAAGGAGAAGTCCTGGGATATTCGCGACCATCGGATCGGTATTCTTGATCGTGAACGACGTGCCGCCGACGGACGACGCCTCGACCGTCCGGTGCGTCGTCGCGGAAGCGACGTCCGGCGCAAGCGCGACGAGAGCACCCGCGAGGCGCGCAAGGTCGTACGCAGAACCGTAGCCGCCGGAGACGGCGGTATTCACGTCGAGGCCGTTGCCGTTGATGGCATAGGTCTGCGAGAGGCCGAGGGCGGCAGCGGCGCCCGCGAGCGCGCCGTGGATGGACGTATTCTCACGCGCGGCCACCGCCTCGGCGATAGCGGCCGCGCCGTCGTTCAAGGAGCCGGTAAGCGTGAGGCGTGCGAGATTCGAGAGCGTGAACATCTGTCCCGGCAAGAACGCATGCGGGGCGCTCAGCCCCATGACGTCGGCCGGTATCGTAATCGGCGTCGAGGACGAAAACTCGCTGAACGCGGCGTACATCGTGAGGAGTTTCGTGAGCGAGGCGAGCGGCAGCTGCGCGTCCGCGTTCTTCGCGTACAAGACCTCTCCTGTCGCGAGGTCATAGACGATGGCGGCCTTCGCGTCGATGGGAAGGTCCGCGAAGGCGTCCGGCGCCGTCGTGCTCGCGATGGCGATAGGTGCGGGCGCGGCCTGGTCGGGCGAGACCGGCAGGAAGAGGAAGAGCGCGAGAACCATGGACGCGAAGATGAGCACGATGCCGAGCTCGCGCATGCCGCGCGCCCGTACCGCTAACCGTTGGTGCTCGAGCCCGTCCATGATGATCATGCTGCGTCCTGCGTCTCGGCCGCGCTCGCGGCCTGCGCCTCGGCGGACAGTTCCGCATAGCGCGGCAGATCCGCGACGCGGGAGAGGCCGAGGTGCGCGAGCGCGTCGGTCGTGAGCGTGTAGCGGATGCGGCGCTTGTCGCGCTCGTCTTCCCTGCCCTCGATGAGGCCGCGCAGGAGAAGCGTGCGCAGCGATGTCGAGGAATTGACGCCGCGCACCCAGTCGATCTCGCCGCGGGTCGCGCCCGCGCGGTACGCGATGACGGCGAGCGTCTCGAGGCTCGCCTTACCCAGGTCGCGCGAGAGTTCGCTCTCCCGGAGCGTCTTCACGAGGTCGGCCGCCTCCGCCGTCGTGCGCAGCTCGACCTCGGTCGCCGTCTCGACGAGCGTAATGCCGCGGCCCTTGAGCGCTTGCGCAAGCGCGCCGAGGGCGACGTCCAGTTCGCTGTCCCTGATGCCGAGGAGGCCGGCGAGCCGCTTCTTCTCCAAGGGCTCGCCGGAGGCGAACAGGAGGGCTTCAATGGCGGCCGGAGGATCGATCATTACCCCTATCATAGCCGCGCACTCCCTCGAGGGCAACGCGCCGATTGGGGACGTTTTTGCGGGCCTATGGCCCGGGAAGAGGCCGTCGTCAGGTACCGTAGCGCGGGGTAGCCTCCGGCGCGGTATGGCTGATGCGGATATCGCCGTGAGCGGCGTACTGCTCGGCGGCGACCGCGCCCTGCTTGACGAGCTCGAGCAGCGCGAGGAAGGACACGATGACTTCGACTTTCTCCTTGGAGGAGCCCGTGAATTCCTTGAACGAGAGCGTGAGCGCGCCCTGGACGCGCGCGGCGAGTCGTTCCATCATCTCCTCGATGGTCACCACCGGCTTCACGCGCGCCTCGGGCAGCGCCTCGACTTCCTCGCGCGCGGCGAGCACGCGCGCGAGCGCGTCGGCGAGGGCCGCCTTCGTGAAGTCGCGGGCGGGCGCAAAGACGGTCTCGGGCGGCCGCTCCCCTGCCGGGAACATGACGGTTCGGCCATAGATGCGGGAGAGCTCGCGCGCCGCTTCGCGCACCTTCTCATAGGCCTCGAGCCGGCGCTTGAGGTCGTCGACGTCCGCACTCTCATCTTCGGTCAGGGTCAAGTCCGGCACGAGGGATTTCGACTTGATGAGGAGCAGCGTCGCCGCAATCTGTATGAAATTCGCCGTCTCCTCGATGGGGAATGATGCTTGCGCGCGCACGTGCTGGATGAAATCTTCGGTGATGCTCGCGAGCGCAAGGTCGTTGATGAGAAGCTTGTGCGCCTCGATGAGCTCGAGCACGAGCTCGAACGGGCCCTGGAACGAGTCCGTCCGGATGGTGAAGTTAGTTTTCGGCGTCGCGAGGTACATTGATGGAAAGGTGGAGTTCGTCGAGCTGCTTCTGCGACAGTTCCTTCGGCGCCTTCATGACGGAGGTCTGGCCGCCGCGCGTCATCGGGAAGGCCTGCACTTCCCGCAGCATCGACTCGCCGGTGAGGTTCATGACGTTGCGCTCTACGCCGAGGGCGATGCCGCCGTGCGGGGGCGTGCCGTGCCGGAAGGCGCGCAGCATGTGGCCGACGCGTTCTTCGAGCTCCGCGCCCGAAAAACCCATCACCTTATAGACGGCTTCGAGTAT